>CAEZSR010000066.1_pt1 | contig 19334 bp, 16 predicted proteins | sample 7264011 | NCBI WGS metagenome assembly CAEZSR01 (sample SAMEA6813783, study PRJEB35770) | freshwater metagenome | biome: Freshwater; feature: Freshwater reservoir; material: water | place: Czech Republic | collected 2016-08-15 | depth 0.5m m | reverse complement strand
CGACCCGCAGGCCGACCGAGGTGACGCGCCGCTGGGTCCGGGCCGCGACCGCCACCATCACGGCCAGGAGCGCGAGCTGCAGCAACGACAGCACCGCGGCGCCGCCGACGTCGCCGAGCTGGGTGGCGAGCCGAGCGATCTCCACCTCGATCGTGGCCCGCCCGGGCCCGCCGAGGATCTGCACCACGCCGTAGGACGTGAACGTGAACAGGAACGTGATCGAGCCGGCGGCGACGATCGCCGGTCGCAGCAGTGGCAGGGTCACCTCACGCGTGGCGCGCCAGGGGGTGGCGCCGAGCAGCCGAGCCGCCGACACGAGGTCGGCCGGCAGCTGCGACCACATGCCGCCCACCACCCGCACCACCACGGAGACGTTGAAGAACACGTGGGCGAGCACCACCGCGGTGGCCGAGGTCTCCAGCGACGCGGGGAGCAGCGACACGAACGCCGCGCCGACCACGACCGTCGGCAGCAGGAACGGCACGGTGAGGAGCGCCACGAGCAGACGGCGGCCGGGGAAGTCCCAACGGGCCACCAGGTACGCCGGGCCGATGCCGGCCACCAGCGTGGCGGCCGTGCTGACCGCGGCCTGCCACGTGGTGAACCAGAGCACCTGCGCGAGGTTGCGCCGCCCGAGGGTGTCGCCGAGCACGCTGCCGTCGACCACCGTCGCGACGAGCGTGGCGACCGGCCACGCGTAGAACACGGCCAGGAACACCACCGGGACGGCGAGCAGCGCCGCCCGGGCGCCGAGCGGCAACGCGGTCACCGAGTCGCGGGCGCGTCGGGCTCGCGACGGACGCGACGGACGCGACGGACGCGACGGACGCGACGGACGCAACGTGTCGGCGCTCAGCCGAGGACCAGCTGCGTCCACTCGTCCAGCCACGCCTCACGGTTGGCGTCGATGTCGGCGGGCGGCAGCGACAGGGGGTCCTCGGCGAGCTCGGCGAACTCGACGAACTCCGGCGGCGGCGCCACGTCGGTGCGGGCCGGCCACACGAACAGGTTGAGCGCGACCTCCTGCTGGAACCGCTCGGACGCCAGGAAGTCCACGAGCGCGCGGGCCTCGTCCGGGTGGTCGGTGCCGGCGAGCACCCCGGCGAACTCCACCTGGCGGAAGCAGGTCGCGGTCATGACGCCGGTCGGGGCGTCGTCACGGGGCGGGTCGGCGAAGATCACCTCGGCCGGCGGGCTGCTCGCGTAGCTCACGACCAGCGGACGCGGACCCTCGCCGCTCGATCCGCTGAAGCGCTCGTAGTAGGCGGTGGTCCACGAGTCGACGACCTCGACGCCGTTGTCGACGAGCTCCGCCCAGTACTCCTGCCAGCCGGCCTCGCCGTACTCGGCGATCGTGGCGAGCAGGAACGCGAGGCCCGGCGACGACGAGGTCGGGTCCTGCACCACGAGCAGGTCGCGGTAGGCCGGGTCGATCAGGTCGTCGAACGTGGTGGGCGGCTCGAGGCCCTCGGCCGCGAACCACTCGAGGTCGTGGTTGATGCACACGTCGCCGAAGTCCACCGGCGTGAGCTCACCGTTCGGGACGAGCTCGGTGAGCGCCGGGTCGATCGCGCCCAGCTCGGTGCTGGTGTACGGCTCGAACGCCGGGAGCGCCCGTGACAGCAGGGTGTTGTCGACACCCCACATCACGTCGCCCTCGGGGTTGCCCGCGGTGAGGACGGCCTTCGACACCATCGTGCCGGTGTCGCCGGCCACGAGGAGCTCCACGCCGATGCCGGTCTCGGCGGTGAACTCGGCGAGCGCGTCGTTGAGCGAGGTGCCCTCGGCCGGGAACGAGTCGTAGGTGACGAGGGTGATCGTGACGCCCCCGCCGTCGCCGTCGCCGTCGGTCGTGCCGGTCGTGTCGGTCGTGTCGGTCGTGTCGGTCGTGTCGCTGCTCGCGGTCGCGGTCGTGGTGGCCGGTGCGATGTCGGGGTTGTCGTCGCCGCACGCGGCCGCGAGCACCAGCGACGCGGTGAGCGTGACCGCGAGCGGAGCGACGCCGCGGCGGCTCGAACCGGTCGAACGGCGCGGTCCGATGGATCGGGGAACGGGGGTGGGATGCATCAGGGGTGCTCCTGGTTCGTGTCGGGGGAGGTCGGGTCGGGCGAGGTCGAGGCGGGCGAGGTCGAGGCGGGCGAGGTCGAGGCGGGCGGGATCACCACGGTGAGCACGCCGCGGCCGACCGACACCTCCACCTCGCGATCGAGCGCCTCGTTGCTGATCCCGATCGTGCTGGAGCCGTGGAGGCGTGCGTTGCGCAGCGGCCAGCGCGCGCCACTCACGTCGATCTCCTCGCAGGGGCCGTGGAGCGCGAGCAGCGAGAAGAGGGCACCGGGCTCGAGCTGCATCGTCACCGTGCGGCCGGGGTGCAGCACGTGCAGCAGCGAGCCGTCGAGCTGGGCGGTCACGGACTCCAGCGTCCACAGCGAGGGGTTCCCGAGCGCGGCCAGCGTGCCGAGGAGGTGGTCGAGGCGGGCCACGCCGGTGTTGCCGTGGAGGCGGAGACGCGTCGCGCCGAGGCGGACGGCCGCAGCGAGCGCGAGTTCGGTGTCGGTCGCGTCCTTGTCGGTCGGGTGGCGCTCCACCACGACGTCGTGCGCGGCGGCCCACGCGCGTGCGGCAGGGGAGATGCTGTCGAGGTCGCCGACGAGGTGGGTGGGCACGAAGCCGGCGGCGAGCGCGACGTCGAGGCCGCTGTCCGCCGTGATCACGAGGTCGTACGTCTCGGTCGGCCCCTGCACGGGACCCCCTCCGACGACGACGGCTGCCGAAGCTCCCATCCGTCCCTCCGCTGGCATTACCCAGATCAGGTTCGAGGGTCGGTGGCGGTCGGCCACCCTCTCAGCCCGCCGGTCCTGCGAGCTCCCCTGGTTCGTTGTCGGCGTCAGGGTACCGCTGCGCCGTGCGCCTGTCACGCCGGTGGGCGTCAGGCCTCGGGTCCGAGTGGTTCGTCGCCCGGCGGTGCGCTCTGCGGCGCGGTGCGACGGCTGAGCGTCACCACCATCGCGAGCCCCACGAGCACGAGCAGCATCCCGAGCAGCTGGATCGGCCGGATCGTCTGGTCGAGCAGGAGGTACGCCCAGATCACGGCCAGCGCCGGTTGGGCGACCTGCATGATGCTGATCGTGCCCACCGGGACCGACTGCTGCGCGTAGACGATCAGGCCGTGTGCACCGGCTCCCGTCATGATCGCCAGCAGCACGATGTACGGGATCGAGCGTGTGGTGACCTCGTCGACGTTGCCGGTGAACACCGCGAGCGGCAGCACGGTCACCGAACCGACGATCATCACGGCGCACAGGATCGACTGGACCGACATCTGCTGGCGCAGCCGCCGGCTGGTCAGCAGGTAGGTGGCCCACGAGAACATCGCGAACACGATGAGGAGGTTGCCCTCCCACGTGGCGACGCTGTTCGACGGCACGTTGAACAGCACGAGCATCAACCCGACGAGCGACACCACCCCGAACCACAGCGCCCGACCGTTCACCTTCTCCTTGAACAGCAGCGCGCCGGCCGGCACGAGGATGATCGGGGTGAGCGCGCCGATGAACTCGGCGTTGGCGACCGTGGTCTTGGTGACGCCGGTGAAGAACGCGGTGATGTTGAGGCCGAACACGACGCCCGGGATCGCGGCCAGGCGGATCTCGGCCCACGTGATCCAGCGGTGCTCGGTGAGGCGCAGGATCGCGAGCCACAGGCACGAGGTGAGGATCATCCGCCAGAACGACATCGTCGGACCGGGGATGCCCGACTTCTTCACGATCGTCGAGCCGAGGCTGAACGCCACGATCGCTCCCAGCATCGCGAACAGCCCGAGCGTGCGTGCCGAGCGCCGACCGCCGGGGCGAGCCGTCGTCGGCGCGGTCACGCGTGTGGCGCGCGAGGCGCGCGCGACCGGCCGGAGCGGGTCGCCTTCATGCGGTGGGGCATGCACGAGCGCATGCGGTCGAGGGGCACTCGTCTAGGTTGCCACGCAGCGCGCCGCGAGCCCGAGTGCCGTGGCATGTGCCACGGGACGACACGCGACGGCGTGACACGGAAGGGGGAGCGATGGGTCAGCTCGAGGGTCGGATCGCACTGGTGAGTGGCGGGGGCCGCGGCATCGGACGCGGGATCTGCGAACTGCTCGCGTCGGAGGGCGCCGCCGTGGCGGTGAACTACCGCCGCGACCGCGAGGCCGCCGAGGAGACGGTGGCGGCGATCGAGGCGGCCGGTGGCGTGGCACGTGCGTACGAGGCGTCGGTCGACGACCCGGCGGCGTGCGCGGCGATGGTGGAGGCGGTGGTGTCCGACCTCGGTGGGCTCGACACCCTGGTGTGCAACGCCGGCATCGCGTCGCGCGGTCGCGCGGTTGCCGACACCGACCCGGACGAGATGATCCGGGTGGTCACCACCCACGCGTTCGGTCCGCACCACCTGTCGCGGGTCGCGATCCCGCACCTGCGCGCCCGGGCGGCCCAGCACGGCCGCGGCGACATCGTGATGATCTCGTCGGTGGCGACGTCGTCGATGGGTGCCAACGGCGCGCCGTACAACATGGGCAAGGCGGCGATGGAGGCGCTGGCGCTCACCCTCGCGAAGGAGGAGCGCCCGCACGGCATCCACGTCAACATCGTGGCGCCGGGGCTCGTCGAGACCGACATGGGCGTGCGCCTCGCGCGCGCCTTCACGGGCAACCGCGAGATGGACGACCTGCGGGCGCTCGACGCGTCGTCACCGTTCGGCAGGGTGTGCCAGCCGCTCGACGTCGCCAACGTGGTGCTGTGGTTGTGCAGCCCCGGGTCGGGCTACGTGACCGGCCAGCGGATCGAGTGCAACGGCGGCGGGTGACCAGCTGAGCGAGCGAGGAGCTTGCGACGAGCGAGCGAGGCCCACAGGTGACCAGCTGAGCGAGCGAGGAGCTTGCCGGAAGCACCCGAACGCGGATTCCTGCACCCGACATCCATCCCGGTCGCGCCGGTAGCCTGCAACGCGTGAGCCCTCTCGCCCCCCTGTCCGATGCCGACACGGATCGCCCGAGCGACCTGATCATCACCGTCACGCCCGAGGCGCTGGCCGAACTGGTGCAGATCCGCGCCGACGAGCCCGACGGCGACCGTCTCGGCCTCCGGCTCGAGATCGTGAGCGGTCCCGGCGAGGAGTTCCGCTACGACCTCAGCTTCGACGTGGTCACCACCGCTGCGTTCAGCGACGAGGTCCGCACCCACACCGGCCCCGACGGCGCGACGCTGAAGGTGATCATCCCGGCCAAGGACCGCGACTCGCTCGAGGGTGCGGTGCTCGACAAGACCACCAGCCAGGGTCTCGTCATCCGCAACCCCAACAAGCCGCAGGCTCCCACGATCGAGGGTCTGGTCCGCGACGACGAGTTGAGCGCCGAGATCGAGGCCGTGGTGTCCACCGAGGTCAACCCGGCGCTCGCCGCGCACGGCGGGTTCGTCACCTACGTCGGCCACGACGGTGAGGGCACCGCCTACCTCACGATGGGTGGCGGTTGCCACGGCTGCTCGATGAGCCGCATGACGATGCTCGAGGGCGTGCAGACCATGCTGGTCGAGCAGGTGCCGGGGGTGGAGCGGGTGAAGGACCTCACCGACCACACCACCGGCGAGAACCCGTTCTACCGCTGACCCGCCGTCGGGGTCGTCGCGCGACTCACCGCTGTCCGCGGATCTCGGTCGTGAGCGCCGTCGGGTCCGCCGCGATCTGCTCCGGCGTGAACCGCACCTCGCGCAGCGACCCGCTCGCGTAGATCCCCATCTGCGCCGTGAAACGTCCGTCGGGCGTCTCGGTGTCGGTCTGGCCGTAGGTGAGCACGGCCCGTGCGCTCGGACCGTCCGGCCCGAACGCGACCACCATCATGAAGCTGTTGCCGGTGGTGATCGGGTAGCGGCCGTCGCGCAGCGACAGCACCTCGTCGCGCTCGCCCGGTTCGCCCTCCGGCGCGAGGGTGCCGCCGTTCGCGCAGCACCCGACGATGCTCGCCGTGCCGTCGGTGTTGGTGCCGCCGGGCACGCCCACCGGATCGTCGACCACGCGCCCGTCCACCTGCAGTTCGCCGAGCGCCACGTCGAGGGGGATGCCGAGCTCGGTCATCCGCTTCGCCACGACGCCGAGCCGCTGGAGGAGGTCGACGTCGCGCACGTCGTTCACGGTGTTCGGCGTGCCGATCGGGTCCGCCGGGTCGAAGCCCACGAGGTACAGCGCGCCTGCGTCGGAACGGTCGTCCCCGCTGAACTGGCCGATGAACTCGCGCCACAGCACCGCGCCTCGTGCGTCGGTGGTGTACCGGCCGTCCCAGCCGGCGAGCACGGCGCAGGCCGGGGCGATGTCGTACGGGCGCTCGTCGACGAGCACCAGGGTGGTGCGCCCGCACGCCGTGAGCACGCCGGGGAGGGCGAGCTCGGCGTGCAGCGCACGCTGCGACATGATCGCCGCCTCCACCTCGTCGGCGGAGAACAGGCCGTCGTCGCCGCGTACGGCCGGGTCGGTGAGCAGGATCACGTTCATCCGGGTGCGCGCCGACTGCGGCACGCCCTCCGGGCCGGTCAGCGGGGAGAAGCCGGTGAGCGGCGCTGCCGGGTTCGCGATCCAGTGCGAGTCGTTGGCGTTGAACACGTAGTCGCGCCGCTCGAGCTGGGGCTGCAGGTCGAAGGGCAGGATGCCGGGACGCGTGGCCGCCGGGTCGTCGATCCACTCGTTCACCGGGTCGGACCCGTCGAGCAGCACGGCGCCGTTGTCGCCCACGAGCGCGGCGGTGGAGCCCTCGGTGTCGACCGCGGCCTGCCAGGCGGCGATCGCCTCGGGCGACAGGTGCGGCGTGGCTGCGGTGTCGGCGTACCAGGCGCGACCGTCGGCGGACGTGGCGACCGTGTTCACCCACGGGATCGCGTTGGCCGTGCGGTGCACCTCGACGAACTCGTCGAGGCTCGTGGCCGTCGCCATGCCCACGAACTGCTCGAGCACGTCGGCGTTCTCGAGGTTCGCGTCGCGGTAGGTGTATGCGCGCTCCGTGGTCCACCCGAACGGCAGCTCGAGCATCGGGCCGTAGTGGCTCGCCCACATCGTGCGGGTCACCTCGGTGAGCGTCCCGTCGTCCTGCAGCACCTCGACGGTGATGTCCGTCGACGTCATCTCCCGCGTCTCGTCGCCGTACACGTAGCTGGTGGGATCGCCGGGCACGAGTGTGAGCTCGTAGAGCGTCATCCGGTTGCCGGCCGACACGGTGTGCGTCCAGGCGACGTGCTCGTTGAAGCCGATGAGCACGCCGGGCACACCCGACAGGGTGGCGCCGTACACGTCCATCGAGCCGTCGGTGAGGGTGAGGTGCGACTCCCAGAGCCGCCGTTCACCCTCCCACGGGAAGTGCGGGTTCGCGAGCAGCAGCCCGCCACCGGTCGCGCTCAGCTCGCTGCCGATCGCCCAGCCGTTGGAGCCGGGCGCTGTCGTGGTGGGGTCCGTGCCGTCACCGAGCGCGGTGGTGTCGGTGGCCGCGTCGTCGGAGGCGTCGTCGGAGGCGTCGTCGGAGGCGTCGTCGGAGGCGTCGGCGGCTGGATCGGCGGCTGTGGCGTCGGCGGGCGGCGTGGCGGTGGCGATCGGTCCGATCAGCACACCGCTCGACGCGAACAGCAGCACGTCGTTGAGGTAGGCGTAGAGGTCGTCCACCTCGATCGGCTGCACCCACGGCTCTCCTTCGCACCACCCCGTCGGCCCGAAGCCCCGGAGCAGCTCGTTGAACCCGGCCACGTAGCCGGTGACGAACTCGTGGAGGTGGTCGGGCTGGTCGGCGAAGCGTTCGGGCGCAGCGTCGCGCAGGCCGAGATGGCGGTACGCGAGGTCGCTGTTCAGGTTGGTGTCGTCCTCGCCCGCACCGAACCACGTGGCCCGCTCGCCGCGCACCTTGATCACCTGGTCGAGCAGGGTGCAGGCGCGGTCCTCGGCGAAGGTGTAGCCCTGCCCGAACCCGAGGCTGCCCCAGTCGTCGGCCACGATGTGCGGGATGCCGAACTCGGTGCGGGTCACCTGTGCGACGTAGCCGTCGAACACGGTGGTGGTGGGCGCCGGCGGCTCGGTCGTGGGCGCCGCCGTGTCCGCGACGACCTCGGTCACCGTGGTCGCCGCACCCCCGGCTCCGTCGGTGCCCTCACCGCCGTCGTCGTTGCACGCCGCCATCGTGACCGCGAGGCTCACGGCGAGGCCCGACGCGATCGCCCGGGGCCGCCGGCGGCCGGTCGGGAGGGAGCGGGATGCGGGCGTGCGGTGCATGGGGTCGTCTCCGTGGGCGAGGTGGCCGGGCGCACACGGTAGGCGGCGCCGCTCGACCGGAGCGGCACCGGGGACGGGTCACCGGGGGATGGGCAGAGGTGCCCGGTAGCGTCCGCGCCATGTCACGAGCGGCGAGGACGGCGAGCAGGGCGGTGGCGCCCGCGGCGGCCAGGCTCGCCGCCACGCTCGCCGTCGCGTTCGCCGTCACGTTCACAGGCGCCCTCACGCTGGTGGCGTGTGCGGGCGACGAGGACTCCCGGCGGTTGCTCGACGAGGCCGACGCGCTCGTGGCCGTGGACCCGCCGGTCGGGTGGACGGCCTACGTGCCACCCGACCTCGGTGGGAACCAGCTCGTCCGCGAGGTGGACGGGGTGCCCGTGCTGTTCGCCGGTGCGCCGCGCGACGGCGAGCTGGAGCTGTTCGGGGTCGGCGTCGCGTGGCGATCGCCGGTCTCTCCGGGTGCCGATGCCCCCTTCGACGCTTCCTTCGACGCTTCGTTCGACGCTTCCTTCGACGCTTCCTTCGACGCTTCGTTCGGCGCGGCGTGCGAGGCGTCGGTGGAGTACGCGGCGCGCACCGGGTTCGCCGGCGCCGTGTCGGCCGCCGATCTCGAGCGCTGCGCGGCCCTGCCCACGGACCCGGAACTGCGTCCCGACTTCGTGGCGTCCTTCGCCGATGGCTTCGTCGAGGCGCCGGGCGGCAACCGCACCTTCGGTGCCGGGGTGCTGCTCGACACCGACGGCGGGGTGAGCGTGGTCGTGTCGTACGCGTTCGGCGTCGATCCCTGAACGTCGATCCCTGACCGTCGATCCCTGACCGTCGATCCCTGACCGTGGGGCCCTGACGCTCGGGTGCTGACCGTCGGGTGCAGCGCCCGGTTCAGGCGGTCGGGTCGAGCGACGCCACGAAGTCGACGATCGCGTGGCCCAGCAGGTCGCGTTCCACGTCGAGGCTGGCGACGTGGCCGCTGGCCGCGAGCCGCAACCGCTCCACCCGACCGGCGAGCGACGACGCCACCACGTCGGAGCAGGCGGGGTCGACCACGTCGTCGTTCGCGCTCGTGACCACCAGCACCGGCACCCGCACCCGGGTGAGGTCGAGCGACAGCAGGCCGGTGTGCATCGCGAGCAGCGCCTCGATCGGCAACTGCTCGTAGGCCACCTCGCCGAGCGGCGAGGGTCCGACCTCGATCGTGGTGGTGCCTCGCGACTGCCGCCACTCCAGGCCGTCGACCGCGTCGGGGTCGGGGGCGAGCGGGTTGATCGCCACCGCCGCACGCACGCGTCCTTCGGCTGCGAGCGCGAGGGCCAGGATCGCGCCCATCGACTGGCCGACGGCCACGTCCGCGGGCCAGTCGCGAGCGGCGCCGAGCCACTGGTCGAAGCCGACGCAGATCAGGTCGTCGGGGACGCCGCCGTGTCCGGGCAGCGTGGGAGCGAACGCCGTGTGGTGCGCCGACGACAGGTGGCCGACGATCGGCCACATCGTGGCGCCGGTGCCGCCGAGCCCGTGGAGGCAGACGACGCGCACGGACTCAGCCCAGGGCGCGCAGGATGTCGCGCAGGAGGTCGATCGGGTCCTCGAGGCCGACCGAGATCCGCAGCATCCCGTCGGTCACGCCGACGTGCGCGGCCTCCTCGGGCGTGAGGCTCGCGTGCGTGGTGGTGGCGGGGTGGCACACCAACGTCTCCGGCCCGCCGAGCGACGTGGCGCGGTGCAGCAGGCGAACCTCGGCGAGGAACCGCTCGGCCGCCTGGAGCCCGCCGGCGAGCTCGATCGCGATCATCGTGCCGCCGTGGCGCATCTGCTTCTTGGCGAGGTCGGCCTGCGGGTGGCTGGGCAGGCCGGGGTAGTGCACCCGGGTGACCTCGGGATGGTCGAGCAGCGCGTCGGCGAGGTAGAACGCGCTGTCGGCCTGATGGGTGGTGCGCACCGACAGGGTGCGGATGCCGCGCAGGCCGTTGAGCGCGTCGAACGGCGACGGCGTGGAGCCGTGCAGCACCGAGTACGCCCAGATCGCGTCGATGTAGTCCTGCTCGCCGGCGACCACGCCGAGCGTGGCGTCGTTGTGACCGGCGATGCCCTTGGTGGCCGAGTGCAGCACGAGGTGCACGCCGTGGTCGAGCGGCCGCTGGCCGAGCGGCGTGGCGAGCGTGGAGTCGACCACGGTGACCGGACCGCTCAGCGCACCGAGCTCGTCGAGGTCGACGAGGTCGAGCCGCGGGTTCGACGGCGTCTCGGCGAGCACGAGCATCGTCTTGCCCGGCCGCACGGCTTCGGCGAACGCACCGGGCACGTGGCCGTCGACGAAGGTGGTCTCGATGCCGAAGCGGGCGCACGGACCCTGCAGGAACGCGAGCGTGCCGGCGTAGAGCTGTCGCTGGGCGACGACGTGGTCGCCCGCCGAGCACAGCGAGAGCACCACGCTCGCGATCGCCCCCATACCCGAGCCGAATGCGATCGCGTCCTCCGCGCCCTCGAGCGTGGCGACGGACTCCTCGAACGACCGGACGGTCGGGTTCGCGTACCGGCTGTAGAACTCGGCGGCCCGGGTGCCGGTGGCGCGGCGGCGTGCGTCGGCGAGGCTCTCGCTCTCCCAGACGGTCGACGCCCACAGCGCCGGTGCGAGCGAGGTGCCGCTCGCGGCTCGACCCGAGACGATCGCCTGGGTGGCGGGTTGGTACTGCTCGCTCATGGTCCGGCCAGGCTAGGCGTTCGCCACGGTCGCGACACCGGCGGTTCACGCGGCGGCCGCTCCCCGGAGGGCCTCCGTCCGGGTGCCTAGCATCGGTCCATGAGCATCGACCTCGGGGCCGCCTACCGCGCCGCACGCCTCCGCATCTCCGACCTCGTGAACGACGACGTCGCGGCCGTGCGCGTGCCGGCCACGCCGCTCTGGGACGTGCACGACGTCGTCGCGCACGTCACCGGCGTCGTCGACGACGCCCTCAGCGGCAACATGGCCGGGGTGACGACCGATCCGTGGACGGCGGCACAGGTCGAGCGCGGTCGTGGCCGGTCGGTGGCCGAGATGATCGCCGGCTGGCGCGAGAAGGCGCCCTTCGTCGAGGCCGTGCTGTCGTCCCCGGAGGGGGCGAGCCGTGCCGCGGCGGTGTTCGACGTGCACACCCACGAGTGCGATCTCCTCGCCGCGCTCGGCCACCCGATCGCCGTCCCGGCGGAGGTCGCGGCCTGGATCGGCACGGAGTTCCGGGCGTCGTTCGACCAGGCGGTTGCGGCCGCTGGCCTGCCGCCCGTGTCGGTCGAGGCCGACGACGTCGAGTGGTTCCGCAGCCGGTTGGGACGGCGGACGCTCGACGAGGTGCGCGGCCTCGGGTGGTTGGCCGATCCCGGTCCCTACCTCGACCACTGGTTCATCTTCGGCGTGGCCGCGGCGCCGCTCGGCGAACGGCCCGAAGCGTGATCGGCCGGCTCGACGAGGTGGTGATCGACTGCCACGACGCGGGTCGGCTCGCCGAGTTCTGGCTGGGCGTGCTCGGTGGCCACGTCGTCCGTCAGAGCCACGAGTGGGTGGCGCTGTACCCGCCGCACGGGATCACCGTCTCGTTCCAGGTGGTGCCCGAGCCGAAGTCGGTGAAGAACCGGGTGCACCTCGACGTCGACGTCGACGACCTGGAGGACGCGATCGAGGCGACGGAACGGCTCGGCGCGACCCGCATCGGGGAGATCCGCTGGGACGAGCTCGGCGGCTTCCAGGTGATGGCCGACCCCGAGGGCAACGAGTTCTGCCTGATCCTCGGCGCCACCCCGGTGGCGTGAAGGGTCGCCTGACCGGGTTCGTACCGGGTTCGTGCCGGGGCGTCAGCGTGGGCCGCGCACCAGCCGGCCCGGCAGGGCGCCGGTGAACTCGTCGTCGGCCACCGTCTGCACGCCGGCGACGAACGTGGCCCGGTAGCCGCTCGCCCTCTGCACGAGCCGGCGACCGGCGGCGGGCAGGTCGAACGCCATGCGCGGCGGACCGAAGCGGAGCTCGTCGTAGTGGATGACGTTGAGGTCGGCGCGCAGACCGGGGGCCACGAGGCCGCGGTCGCCCAACCCGTAGAGCTGCGCGGTCTGGTGGGTCTGGCGGTGCACCACGTACTCCAGCGGCAGCCGCGGACCGCGGGTGCGGTCGCGGGTCCAGTGGGTGAGCATGAACGTCGGGGTGCCGCCGTCGCAGATCGCGCCGCAGTGGGCGCCGGCGTCGCTCAGACCCATGCGGGTGTGCGGGTGGCGGGTGACCTCGTAGGTCATCGACAGGTCGCCGTACGCGTAGTTGAAGAACGGCGCGTAGAGCATCCCGTTGCCGTCGTGCGCGGTGAGCTGGTCGAGCACCAGCTGCATCGGCGGGATGCCGAGTCGGGCGGCGACCGCGGCGACCGACTCGTCGCCGGTCGGCTCGTAGTCGATGTCGCCGTCGGCGACCGGCCAGATGCGGCCGAGGTTCGCGAGCACCACCTTCTCGAACAGCCCGCCGTCGTCGGGCACGTCCTCCACGATGCGGCGCCGACGCTCGGGGTCGGCGAGCGCGCGCAGCCGCTCGGGCATCGGCAGGTGCGCGACCTCGGTGTACGCCGGGTGGAACAGCAGCGGGTGGACGCTGCCGTGGAGGCAGTAGAGGATGCCGATCGTGCGGCCGGCCACCTGCGCGTAGATCGGCAGGCCGTCGGCGTGGGCCTCGTCGAGGAGGTGCAGCACGTCGCGCCACACCTCGCTCGCCTGATCCGGTTGGTTCAGGTTCACGCTGACGGGACGGCCGGTGAGGGCGGCGAGCTCGCGCATCCACGGCCACTCCTTCACCGGCAGGATCGCGTGCTCGGGTGCGAACTGGAACACGCCGTGACCGGCGCGGCGGATCGCCTCGCCGATGCCGAGCAGCTCGCGGGTGTCGGCGTGGGTGCCGGGCACGAGCTCGCCGTCCTTCGACCGGTGCAGCGGCGTGCGGCTCGTGGAGAACCCGAGCGCCCCGGCGCGCAGCGCGGCCTCCACCTGCACCGCCATCGCGGCGATGTCGTCGTCGGTGGCGGGTTCGTTCGCCGCGCCGCGGTCGCCCATCACGAACGCGCGCAGCGCACCGTGCGCGAGCTGCGAGCCGACGTCGATGACGCGGGGCATCCGCTCGAGCGCGTCGAGGTACTCGGGGTAGGTGGTCCAGTCCCATGTGATGCCCTCGGTCATCGCGCTGCCGGGGATGTCCTCCACGCCCTCCATCAGCGCGATGAGCCACTCGTGGCGATCGGGTGCGGCCGGGGCGAACCCGACGCCGCAGTTGCCCATCACCACCGTGGTGACGCCGTGCCAGCTCGACGGCGTGAGGTACGGGTCCCAGCTCGCCTGCGCGTCGTAGTGGGTGTGGATGTCGACGAAGCCGGGGGTGACGAGCAGCCCGTCGGCGTCGACGTCCTGGCGTGCGCCACCGGCGGTGCCGGCGTCCACGACGGACGTGACGATGCCGTCGTCCACCGTGACGTCGGCGGGTCGGCCGGGCGCGCCGCTGCCGTCGACGAGGAAGCCGTTGCGGATGACCAGGTCGTGCACGAACGCGAGTCTGTCAGCCGCCGAGCGGCCCGATGAGGCCGTGCAGCAGGCCGTTGCTGCTGATCGCCGTGTCGCTCTCGAACGTGCGCACGCCGTGCCGGTCGGTGAACGTGCCGCCGGCCTCCTCCACCACCACCTGCACGGCGGCGACGTCGTAGGGCATGAGTCCCACGGCGTCGACGGCGAGGTCGACGGCGCCCTCGGCGACGAGCATGTGCTGCCAGAAGTCGCCGAAGCCGCGGGCGCGCCGGGCGCGCTGTTGCAGCGACACCAGCTCGCCGGTGAGGCCGAGGTCGTCCCATCCCTTGGCGAACGTGATCGACACCTGCGCCTCCTCGAGCGCGGCCACGGCCGACACGCGACACGGGCGCTGCACCGGGGTGCCGCCGCGGAGCGTCGACTCGACGAACGCACCGAGCCCACGGGCCGCCCACCAGCGCCGGCCCATCGCCGGGGCCGACACCACGCCGACCACGGGGCCGTGCTGGGCGTGGGTGAGGGCGACGAGGGTGGCCCACACCGGGATGCCGCGCACGAAGTTGGAGGTGCCGTCGATCGGGTCGACCACCCACCGCCACGGCGAGTCCTGGTCGCCCACCACGCCGTGCTCCTCGCCGTACAGCGCGTGGTGCGGGCGCTCGGCGAGCACCCGGCTGCTGATCGCCAGCTCGCCCTCGCGGTCGGCCTCGGTGACCTCGGTGCGGTTCTCCTTCCAGTCGAGGTGGAAGCTGCCGTGCTCGTAGTGCGGGAGCGTGACCGCGTCGGCCGCGGTGGCGAGCTCGAGCGCGAAGGCGAGCTCGACCGCGAGGTCGTGGCCGTCGAGCAGGTCGGGTCCGTCGGGAACGTCGGTCGGATCGCCGGTGCTCATCGGTCGAACTCCGGGCTGCGCTTGTGCTGCAGGGCGTCGAGGCCCTCGGCGGCGTCCGCGCCGAGGAAGTTGAGCATCTCGTACGCGAGCGACGCCTCGAAGTTGGGCAGTGCCTGGCGGAGCCAGTGGTTCAGCGCCCGCTTCGTGTAGCGGGTGGCGTCACGGGGGCCGCGGGCGAGGCGCTCGGCGATCGCGAGTGCCTGGGGGAGCACCTCGTCAGCGGGCACGGCCTTGCTGACGAGACCGATCCGCTCCGCCTCCCGCCCGTCGATGAAGTCCGCGGTGAGGAGGTAGTACTTCGCCTTCGCCATGCCGCACAGCAGCGGCCAGATCGCGACGGCGTGATCGCCCGCCCCCACCCCGAGCCGGATGTGCCCGTCGGTGAGCCGGGCCGCCTCGTCGATGATCGAGATGTCGGCCATGAGCGCGACGGCCAGCCCGGCACCGACGGCCACCCCGTTGATCGCGCTGACGATCGGCGTGTCGCAGTCGATCATCGTGCGGACGATGTCGCCGGCCTCACGCATCACCTTCATCGTCTGCGCGTGGTTGCCGACCTGCTCGGCGATCCAGTCGAGATCGCCGCCCGCGCTGAACGCCCGGCCCTCACCCGTCACCACCACGGCCCGGACGGTCTCGTCGTGCGAGATGTCGTGGAACACACGGGCGAGCTCGGCGTGGAGCACGGCGTCGGTGGCGTTGAGCTTGCCGGGGTTCGACAGCGTGAGCAGCATCACGCCGTGCTCGCGGCGCTCGATCAGCAGCCGCCGGTAGGAGGAGTCGTCCATCGAGCCGAGGCTACGCAACGAACACCGACCCGGCCGAACGCCCGCAGGGGCGTGCGAGCAGGCGCGCCGGAGCGCGCGGCTCCCGCTGTCGTCGGTGTCGGTGCGCGCGCCGGCGATCGGGCGGCCGGTCGTGGGCGTGGGTGTGGTCAGGCGGCGTGGGGGAGTGGTGGGGCGATGTCGGTGCCGTCGGGTCGGGTGGTGGTCCAGCTGCCGTTGGGGTTGTGGTGGACGGTGGAGTTGGTGGCGTAGCGCCAGTTGTTGTGGTGGGGGCAGGCGGGGTTGCCGTTGCAGGTGCAGGTGGTGCCGCCGTGTGACCAGGGGGTGGTGTGGTCGATGTGGCAGTGGGTGGCCGGGCAGTTGCAGCCGGGGTGGGTGCAGCGCACGGCGAGCATCATCACGGCGTCGCGGAGGCGGCCGGTGAAGAGCCGGCTCGTGCTGGTCATCTGGATCGGGATGCCGTCGTCATCGGTGACGACGAGCCGGAAGGATCCGTGGAGTGCAGCGAGGACGGCGTCGTGGGCGGCGATCTGGGTGCCGTCGAGGGTGTGGCTGTAGGCGCGGTCGGGTCCGAACGGTGAGCTGAGGTGGCGTTGCAGGGCGACGTCGAACATGTCGGCGGCACCGGCGAGGAAGGTGCGCAGGTCGATGACGATGTTCACCGTGGTGGTGACCGCCCCGTCGACCGGCCGGAGCGGTGCCGGGGGTGCGTTGGTGGGTTCGTCGGGTTCGAGGTGGTCGGGTTCGAGCTGGTCGGGTTCGAGGTGGTCGGGTTCGAGCTGGTCGGTCGGTGTGTCGTCGGCGGGGAGGTGGACGTGGGCGAGGAGCCGGATGAAGGCGTCGTAGCGACGTTGTGCTGCGCTGCGGCGCAGCAGGTCGGGGCGGGCGTCGTCGCCGTACTGCTCGCGGCAGGCGGCCCAGTCGCGTTCGAACTCCGTCTGTTCGAACTCGTCGAGGAGGGCGGCGAGCTTGGTGCCGTCGATGTTGGGGCCGGTGACGACGAGGCGGAACTCGTGGTCGGAGAAGCCGATGGAGGCCTGGCGCTGGCTGTGGGCGCGTGCGGGGTCGGGGCCGTCGACGTCGACGAGGCGTCGCCACTGCGACAGGTAGAGCTCGAAGTCGTTGTGGTCGAACGTGCTCGCGGCGTCGAGGATCTGGTCGATGAACAGCGGCACGAACCGGCCGACGCGGGGGGCGCGGAAGAGGCGGCCGATGTCGTGGGCCTGGGCGACACCGATCTCGCCGGCGAGGAGGCGGGTGAGGACCTGGGGGCAGTGGGTGGCGAGCGCCGCGAGGTTGCGGCGGGCGCGTGCTTCGGGGCCGGACCAGCGGTGCACGGCGCGTCCCCAGGCGGCGAGGTCGCGGTGACCGTCCGCGGCGTACAGGCGCCGGTGTTCGATCTCGATCATCTGGTGGATCAACAGCGCTTCGTCACGACGCCGACGGATCTCGATCGTGCCGGCGCCACCCGACAGCACCTCGTCCGACACCGACCCCAGATCCGGCAACCCCACCACGGGCGCCGTGTTCACCGCCGGTGGTGTGTCCGGTGGTGAGTCCGGTGGTGAGTCCGGTGGTGAGTCCGGTGAGGTGTCGGGCGGTGACGTGGGCCCGTGGGTGGGCGACGTGTGGACGTGCATGTGCAACCCCGCTTCCTCCCCCCGGTGCACGGAGGGTGACGACCAGTTCGAGGAGCCCGCGAGGGGCTCGATGAGGTCGTTCCGGGGGAACGCACGACTGCGACGGAACCGACGATCACGACCCTACGACCGGGGTGTCACACGAGACTCCGCCACCACGAGCTCCGCCGGCACGACCAGGATCACCACCAACCTACGAAACGGGTGTGACACCACCCGCCGACGGACGAGCGCGGTTCCTCGCCCCGACCGGCACCTCTGCTACGCGCCAGAGCGAGATTCTGGGTGCCAGCGCTCACCGCTGACCAGCGCCGGTGAAGTGTCGGTGGCGCCCAGGAATCGGGCGTTCATGGATTGGGCGCCGACACCCAGATCGGACCTGCGGCGATGCCCGAGCGTGGCACCCACGGCCTCGGACTCGAGAGCCTCCCTGCCCAGACCGCCGGCTCGTAGCGACGCTGTTCTGCGCTCTCCGGCGAGACCGGCGATGCCGGGCACATCGAAGCCTCACGCCCCCCATCACGCTCCATCAGGCAGTTCCGCGCTCGTCGGTGTCATCTTCGGCGTCGCTTCGCCATCCCGAGCGCGAGAATCCGTGTCATGCGTGTCTCGGTGGCCTTGGTCGGTGTTGTTCTCGCTGGCGTGCTGGGCGGATGCGGGGGTGGCAGCACGGATCCGGCGGATGGGCTTGAGAGCCCAGTGCCGACGAGCGCAGTCAGGGTCTCGGAAGTCGATTCGTCCGTCCAGTCCTCGTCGGCATTGTCGGGGACCGCTGCCTCATCGGGAGATGTCGGATCGACGGGCGGCTCGGTCACGCTCGAACCATTCGAGCTCAGCTCGACCGACCTGCTGTTGGACGCCGTGTTGGTGGACGGCTCGGTGTGGGTCAGCTCGTTTGCTCCGGGGGAGGTCTGGCGCGTCGATCCCGCATCAGGCGCGATCGACGCGACCATCGGAGTCGGGCAAGGCCCGAAGCGATTGCTGTTCGATGGCACCTCGATCTGGGTTGCCAGCGAGCTGGACAGTTCCCTGACACGGATCGACCCGACCTCGAACTCCGTGGTCGCCACCGTCCCAGTCGAAGCACGACCGGTCGGCTCGCTTGCGTTCGACGGCGCCCTGCTATGGGTCGGAACCTTTGACGACGAGGTGGTTGCCATCGACCCTGGCACCGGTGAACAGGTCGCCTCGGTCGATGTCGGCGGTGACATCGCCGATGTTGTGTTCGACGGGACAGATTTGTGGGTCGTGGCCGACGGTGTTGGCGCTGCGCGGATCGATCTCGACACTCGTGCGATCGATCAGGTCGTCGAACTCGCGGAGTCCGCTTTCGGTTCATCTCCCGGCCGGATCGTGTGGGACGGCACATGGCTGTGGGTGAGCGATGGACCTGCGCGAACTCTCACTCGCATCGACCCTTCGACCATGATCTCTGAGGTCGTCGATCTTGGGTTCGGCGCATCGCCGAGTTCGCTCGCCAGTGACGGAACATCTGTATGGCTCCTCGACGCTTCCGGCAGCCTGGAGCGAATCGACACAAACACCCTAGAGCGGGTCGAGGTCACGGATCAGCTGGCAGGCGGAACCAGCATCACGCAGGACGGCGAGAACCTGTGGGTCACCATCGGCGGACCTGCCACGCTCGTCCGCATTCGGCCTGACTGACGCAGCGCTGTCTCATCCTCGCGATCACACATGCCAGTCCTCTTGACGTCGGGCGACCCCTCCACCCGAACTGCGCCAACCCGACTCCATTAGCGCGCAACGCCCGGACTGGGCGCCCGACGCAAGCGTCCGCCGCGCACGGATCGATTCATCTGTGCTGCCACATACCGCCGGGACCTGGTGATGAATGCGATGGAGAGCGGTACCACCTCGCCGCCGAAGGACATCGTGCGCGCTGGCGCGACACTCATACGGACGTGTTCCTCGAGTACGGACCCGTCCGAGTTCGACGCTGAGCTGACGCCGCCCCACCCGGCTCCCGCGGATCCCGATGAGGAGGAACATCGACACGGGAGCCGACACGGTGACGTTCGCGGCGACGTCACGACCTGAATCGGCGGCCCCTGCCGACACTCGGTCGTGCGAGGGTGATCACACCGCCGATGCGGCGTCGATCGTGAGGCGATGGACCTCGTCCTCGAATCCTCCGACGATCGCCAGCTTCCAGTACTCGAAGCCCAGCTTCCTCGCCACCCGCTTCGAGGCGTCGTTCGTCGGATCGATCGT
>CAEZSR010000064.1_pt1 | contig 19643 bp, 13 predicted proteins | sample 7264011 | NCBI WGS metagenome assembly CAEZSR01 (sample SAMEA6813783, study PRJEB35770) | freshwater metagenome | biome: Freshwater; feature: Freshwater reservoir; material: water | place: Czech Republic | collected 2016-08-15 | depth 0.5m m | reverse complement strand
CGTCGATCGGACCGTCGATCGGACCGTCGATCGGACCGTCGATCGGACCGTCGATCGGACCGTCGATCGGAGAGGGACGGCGACGCTCAGGCGGCGTCGATCCGCGTGACCCGCACCACGACCGGTTCGCCGTCGAGTTCGGCCGTCGCCGCACCGGTCGCGTCGAACGACACCCGCTCGGCGAGGGTCTCGGCCGCCAGGAACGCCTGATGGGGCGCCACCTGGCGGCGCACCGACTCGGGCACGCCCAACGACAGATCGATGCGATCGCCGACGGCCAGCCCGGCGTCGCGACGCGCCTGCTGGACGAGCCGCACCAGGTCGCGTGCCGTGCCCTCGGCCTCGAGCTCGGGTGTCACCTCGGTGTCGAGCACGACGACCCCCGCCCCGCCCGACAGCGACGTGCTGGCGCCGTCGCCGGCCACGATCAGCTTGAGCTGGTACTCCCCCGGGTGGAGCTCGATCCCGCCGGCGACGACGTGGTCGCCCTCCTGGCGCCAGTCGCCCGACTTCACGGCCTTGATCACCTGCTGTGTCTGGCCGCCGAGCCGTGGGCCGAGGACGGCCGGCACCACCTGCAGCTCGTGGCTGGCGACGGACGCGACGTCATCGGTGAGCTCCAGTGACTTCACGTTCACCTCGTCGGCGATGAGTCCCGTGAACGACGCGAGGCGGTCGGCGCCCGGCACTGCGACGGTGAGCGTCGCGAGCGGCAGGCGCACCCGACGCTGGTGCGCCTTGCGGACCCGCAGCGTCGCGGAGCAGACGTCGCGGGCGAGGTCCATCGTGGCCACCAGCTCGGGGTCGGCGGGCAGCGCGGCGGCATCCGGCCAGTCGGCCAGGTGCACGCTCCGCTCGCCCGTGAGCCCGCGGTGCACGGCCTCGGTGGTGAGCGGCAGCAGCGGCGCCGCCACCCGGCACAGGACGGTGAGGACCGTGTGGAGCGTGTCGATGGCCGCCTGCTCACCCGCCCAGAACCGGTCGCGGCTGCGCCGCACGTACCAGTTCGTGAGCACGTCGAGGAAGGTGCGCACGCTGCCGCACGCCGCGAAGAGGTCGTACGCGTCCATCTGCGCCGTGACGTCGCGAACGAGGTCGTGGGCCTTGGCCAGGACGTAGCGGTCGAGCACGTCGTCGCTGTCGGTCCGCCACGTGCCCACCCGTCCCTCGGCGTTCGCGTAGAGCGACAGGAAGTACCACGAGTTCCAGATCGGCAGCATCACCTGGCGCACGGTGTCGCGGATGCCGTCCTCGGTGACGGCGAGGTCGGTGCCGCGCAGGATCGACGAGCTGAGCAGGTACCAGCGCATCGCGTCCGAGCCGTAGGTGTCGAACACCATCATCGGGTCCGGGTAGTTCCGCAGGCTCTTCGACATCTTCTGCCCGTCGTCGCCGAGGACGATGCCGTGGCTGACGCACGTGCTGAACGCGGGCCGGTCGAACAGCGCCGTGGCGAGGACGTGCAGGGTGTAGAACCAGCCGCGGGTCTGGCCGATGTACTCGACGATGAAGTCGCCCGGGTAGTGGCTCTCGAACCACTCACGGTTCTCGAACGGGTAGTGCACCTGGGCGAAGGGCATGCTGCCGCTCTCGAACCAGCAGTCGAGCACCTCGGGCACGCGCCGCATCATCGACCGGCCGGTCGGGTCGTCCGGGTTGGGTCGCACCAGGTCGTCGATCTGCGGCCGGTGGAGGTCGGTGATGGTGACACCGAAGTCGCGCTCCAGGTCGGCGATCGATCCGTAGCAGTCGACGCGGGGGTACTCGGGGTCGTCGCTCTTCCACACCGGGATCGGCGAGCCCCAGAAGCGGTTGCGGCTGATGCTCCAGTCGCGGGCGTTGGCGAGCCACTTGCCGAAGCTGCCCTCCTTGATGTGCTCGGGCACCCAGGTGATCTGCTGGTTGAGCTCCAGCATGCGCTCCTTGATCGCGGTGACCTGCACGAACCAGGAGCTGATCGCGCGGTACACGAGCGGCTCCGCGCACCGCCAGCAGTGCGGGTACGCGTGCTGGTACGAGTCGTGCCGCACGACGACGCCGCGGGACTTCAACTCCTTGATCACCATCGGGTTCGCGTCGAACACATGGACCTGCGCCCAGGGCGTGACCTCGGTCGTGTAGCGGCCGTGCTCGTCCATCGGGCAGATGGTGGGGATGCCGACGGCGTTGCAGACGTTCTGGTCCTCCTCACCGAAGCCGGGCGCCATGTGCACCACACCGGTGCCGTCCTCGGTGCTGACGAAGTCGGCGGCGAGCACACGGAACGCGTTCGGCGTGTCGGCGAAGAACGGGAACAGCGGCTGGTAGGCCCGACCGACCAGATCGGCGCCGGTGAGCGTGCCGACGTGCGTCGCGTTCGCGAGCTCGCGCTCGTAGGCGGCGAGACGGTTCTCGGCGAGGATGTAGCGCTGCCCGTCCTCCTCGAGCACCGCGTACTCGATGTCGGGACCGACGGCGAGCGCGAGGTTGCTCGGCAACGTCCAGGGCGTGGTGGTCCAGGCGAGGATCTTCTCGCCCGAGTCGAGCTGGAACGCGACCGTGAGCGCCGGGTCCTGCCGATCGCGGTACACGTCGTCCATGCGCGTCTCGGTGTTGCTGAGCGGCGTCTCGCAGCGCCAGCAGTACGCCAGCACCCGGAAGCCCTCGTAGATGAGGCCCTTGTCCCAGAGCGACCGGAAGGCCCACATGACGCTCTCCATGTACGGGAGGTCGAGGGTCTTGTAGTCGTTCTCGAAGTCGACCCAGCGGGCCTGGCGGGTCACGTAGCGGTGCCAGTCGTCGGTGAACCGCAGCACGCTCGTGCGGCACGCGTCGTTGAACTTGTCGAGGCCGAACTGCAGGATCTCGGGGTGCCCGCTCACGCCGAGCTCCTTCTCGACCACGGTCTCCGCCGGCAACCCGTGGCAGTCCCACCCGAAGCGACGGTGCACCTGCTGGCCCCGCATCGTGCGGTAGCGCGGCACGGCGTCCTTCACGAACCCGGTGAGGAGGTGGCCGTAGTGCGGCAGGCCGTTGGCGAAGGGCGGGCCGTCGTAGAAGACGTACTCGTCGGCACCCTCGCGTTGGTCGACCGACGCGACGAAGGTGTGGTCGCCCTCCCAGAACGACAGGATCTCGCGCTCCAGCGCCGGGAACGCCGGCTGCGGCTCGACGTCCGGGTAGCGACGCGAGGTGCCGGACCTCGCCGCCGCAGCGGGGTGTTCGTCGTGCTGGGTGTTCGTCGGCTGGGTGTTCGTCGGCTGGGGGTTCATGAGCGGTGTCTCCTGGAGGCCGTGTCACACGGGTTCCACAGGGACGACTCGCCGTCGGCGATCCGCGGTACCACCCTGCTTGCGCCCGACCACGGTCGGACACCACTCGACTTCGCCAGCGATGACGGGCTGGACCCGTTCGGTTCTACTGAGGACGCTGCCGGCGGCCCGTTCTTCCGAAGGCTCGGAGGTGATGGCCTCGTCGACGCCGTTGGACCCCGATGCTACCGCCGCTCGGCCGTCGGCCGGGCGACCGGCGAACCGCCGAACGCGGGCGCGAGGGCTCCGCTCAGCGGGCGATGCCCTCGGTCGGGGTGGACTCGTCGAGCCCGATGACACCCTCGACCGGCGTGGGGTCGTCCTTCGTCGGCGCAGCGCTGCGAGCCTCGCGTTCGGCCCGCTCGGCCTCCGCCCACATCGAACGCACCTCCTCGGCCGAGGTGGGACGCGGCGACACGAGCGGCTCGACACCCGGCTGGAGCGGCACCTGACCGGTGACCGGGCCGGTGCCGAGCAGCGACCCGCCCACCGGCGGTGCGAGCAGGTGCGACCCGGTGCGCTCGCCGTTCGTGAGCGTGGCGGCCGGGGCCGCCGTCGCCGGGTCGGTCGTCCCGGGAGCCGCCGGGTCCGCCGCAGTGAGCACGGGACGCTCGTCGTCGGCAGGGACGTCCTGCGCGAGGCGCGACAAGGCCTCGGCGGCCTCGCGGATGCGCTCCCGCTGGCGAGCGGCGTGGCGCTCGAGGGTGTCGAGATCGGCCACGAGCGACTCGCGCCGCAACTGCAGTTCGCGCACCTCGGCCTCGGCTCGCAGGTGCTGCTCGGACTTCGCTCGGGTCGCCTCGCTCCGTGCTTCGTCGAGCACGCGGGCGGCCTCGGCACGAGCCTGCTCCAGCGCTGCCGCCGCCTCGCGCTTCGCGGACGCGGTGACCGTCGACGCGTCGGTCTGCGCCTGCTCGGTGATGGCCACGGCCTGGGCGCGTGCCTCAGCGACCGTCGCGTCGGCCGTGCGCTGCGCGAGGAGCAGGGTGCGACTGATCGCCTCGGCGTCCTCCGCCGCGACGGTGGGCGCCGCCACGACGGGCACGGGACCGGTGTGCTGCGCCGCCTGCTGCGCCTGCTGAGTGGCGTCCTGCAGCTTGGCGATCGCGGCTCGCGCCCGGGCCTCCATCGCGGTGGCCTGCTGGTGCGACGCCTCGAGAGCAGCGGACACCTCGATCAGATAGGCCCGCACCTCATCGGGGTCGTACCCCCGCTTGACGGTCTTGAAGGTGGCGGCAGCCACGGCCTGCGGGCTCAGTTCCATGCGGGCCATGTTACGCCTCGCGCGTGGACGGGGTCACTCGGCGATGTCGTTCGCTCACTCGTGCAGGTCGCCGTAGCCGGACGAACGCGAACCGGCGGGCTTCAGGAGGTACACGCCGGTCGCGACCTTCTCCATGCTGCCGTTGAGTCCGTAGCAGAGCCCGCTCGCGAAGTCGATCAGTCGGCGGGACACGTCGCGCTCGGTGGCCTCCAGGTTCATGATGACCGGCTGGCCCTCCTTGAACTTGTCGGCGATCTCCTGCGCGGCGTCGAAGCGACGCGGGCGGACGGTGTGCGGGTCGGAGCTCATGGACGTGCCTCCTCGCGCCGGGGCGTTGGCACGGGTCGGGTTGATCGGGCGGGGATGCACGCTGGAGTCGTCGTTGGCAGGCAGCGGACGGCGGCCGACCGGCTCGACGTCGCGGGTCGGGAAGCTCGGACGGGACGGCACCGTGCGCACGATCGAGTCGGTCTCGTACTCGGGCACCGACCGGCCACGGACCACCGGCTCGTCGTAGCGGGGCTGACGACCCCGCGGTCCACGCGGGTCGGGCTCCGGCGGGAGGTCGTAGTCGTCATAGGCATCGTCGGGCCCCAACCCGAGATAATCCATGGCCCTCTTCCAGATCGACATCGACACTCCTCCTGGACCGGCGAGGCTATCTCATCACGTCGAACGATCGGTGGAGCCTGCGCGGCGGCGCGCCCCGCTCACCGACGACGCACTGCGCACCACGGTCGCGACGCTCACCCGGTCGTGCGCCGCGGCCCGAACAGGGCGCTGCCGATGCGCACCTGGGTGGACCCCTCACCGACCGCGACCTCGAGGTCGTCGCTCATCCCCATCGAGCACACCTGCAGCCCGAGGTCGTCGACGGCGCGTCGAACGGCCCGGAACCCGACCCGGGCGACCTCGGGACCACCGTCGGTCGGCCCCACGGTCATCAACCCGACGACGACGAGCCCGAGCGCGCCACACCGCTCGACGAGCGCGGGGACGTCGCCGAGCGCACAGCCACCCTTGTCGGGATCGCCGTCGGGGCTCACCTGCACCAGCACCCGCGCACCCGGCACCCGCTTGGCGATCTCGACGGCGAGGCCGTCACGATCGACGGTCTCGTAGACGTCGACGAAGGGCGCGACGAGCCGCACCTTGTTGGTCTGCAGGCGTCCGATGAAGTGCACCGGCGGGAGGTCCGCCTCGCCCGTCAGCTTGGTGACGAGCTCCTGCGCGTAGTTCTCGCCGATCGCGTCGCACCCGGCCGCCGCAGCAGCTCGCACCGCGTCGACACCCCAGGTCTTGGTGACGCCGACGACGCGGACGTCGCGGCCGCCGGCGCGCGCGATGCGGTCACGGATCGCCTCGAGACGTTCGGCGACCTCGGCGGCGGTGATCACGTCGGAACCCTCTCGCGTCCGTCGGCAGCGGTCGACGCCGGCGGCCCGTCAGACGGGCCGGACGGGCGCCGGCTCGCAGCTCACTTCAGGAACGACGGCACGTCGAAGTCGTCGTCACCGTCGAGCGGATCGACGACGTCGTCGGCGAACAGGTCCTTCAGCGACGACGCCGGCTTCGTCTCGACCGCCTTGAGCGCCGGCTTCGCCGATGCACCCTGCCCGGCGCCGGTGTCCCAGCGGTCGAACCCGGCGGCGATGACGGTGACCTTGACCTCGTCGCCCATCTCGTCGTCGATCACGGTGCCGAAGATGATGTTGGCGTCCTGGTGGGCGACGCCGTGGATGATCTCGGCGGCGGCGTTCATCTCGAACAGGCCCATGCTGGACGGACCGGTGATGTTGAGCAGGATGCCGCGGGCGCCGTCGATGGCGGCTTCGAGCAGCGGGCTGGAGATCGCCGCCTTGGCGGCGACCACCGCGCGGTTCTCGCCGCTGGCCTGGCCGATGCCCATGAGGGCCGACCCGGCGCTCGACAGGATCATCTTCACGTCGGCGAAGTCGGTGTTGATGAGACCGGGGGTGGTGATGAGGTTCGTGATGCCCGAGACGCCCTGCAGCAGGACCTCGTCGGCCATCTTGAACGCGTTCAGGACGCTGGTCTTCTCGTTGGCGACGGTGAGCAGTCGGTCGTTCGGGATGACGATGAGGGTGTCGACCTTCTCCTTCAGCTTCGCCACGCCGGTGTCGGCCTGCACCGCACGACGGCGGCCCTCGAAGCTGAACGGGCGGGTGACCACGCCGATCGCCAGTGCGCCCAGGCCGCGGGCGACCTCGGCGATGACCGGCGCTGCGCCGGTGCCCGTGCCGCCACCCTCGCCGGCGGTGATGAACACCATGTCGGCGCCCTTGATCATCTCCTCGATCTCGTCGCGGTGCGCCTCGGCGGCGGCGCGGCCGACCTCGGGGTCGCTCCCGGCACCGAGGCCGCGGGTGAGGTCACGGCCGATGTCGAGCTTGACGTCCGCATCGCTCATGAGCAGCGCCTGCGCATCGGTGTTCACGGCGATGAACTCGACGCCCTTCAGGCCGGCGTCGATCATCCGGTTGACGGCGTTGACGCCACCGCCACCCACGCCGATCACCTTGATGACGGCGAGATAGTTCTGTGGGGCGCCGGCCATCAGCCTGACCTCCAGCTTTCGAGACTCGTTGGGATGCTGCACCCGGCCTGCCTGGGCCGGTGGGGTGCGAGCAGGGTAGTGGCGGACGACATGACCATCCGATCGTAACGACTGACGACCGGTTCCTGCCCAACCGGTGCCGGTCGGTCGCCGTCCACAGTCTGGCACGCCGCGCGCTGCAGGACGCGGAGCCACGCCTGGTGAGGGGCGCGCTGCGCTCGCTCCGCTCGCTCAGCCGGTCGAGGAGGACCTCGCTCGCTCCGCTCGCTCAGCCGGTCGAGGTGGACCTCGCTCGCTCCGCTCGCTCAGCCGGTCGAGGTGGACCTCGCTCGCTCCGCTCGCTCAGCCGATGACATCGTCGGTCGCCACGTCGATCGCCGTCGTGTCGCCGATGCCGTCCCGCAAGAGCTGGAGCAGGCGGGCCAGCTTGCCGTCGAGACCCGTGAAGCTGCCGATCCGCACCGTCACCAGGACCGGGGCCGCGTCACCGGGCTCGCCCGACCCGTCGCCGGCCTCACCCGAACCGTCGTCGGAGCCGTCACCGGTGCCGTCGCCGGCTCCACCCACGTCGCCCGTGCCGGTCGTGTCCACGCCGGGCACCACCTGCAGCACCAGGCCCAGGTCGCCCGTGGTCGGGTCGAGCGTCGCCGCGACCGTGAGGTCGCGGATCTCCGCCGGCAGGGCACCGACCAGCTGGGCGGCCGCCGCGTACGGCGCGCCCGCCGTGGCGCCCGGCCCCAGGTCGGGACCGATGCCCTCGACCAGCATGTAGCCGGCCGGGCGACCGGCGAGCACGTCGAGCACGAACCCGGCACGGTCGATCACCCGGTACTGGCCGTCGGAGCCCTGGAAGGTGGCGAGCGGCTGCCGCTCGCGGATGTCGATGAGCACGCGGTCGGGGAAGTCGGTGGTGACGAACGCCCGCTCGACCCACGGCAGCGACTCGAGCTCCTCCTCCGCCGAACGGGTGTCGACCAACAGCACCGGCTCGCCGATCAACCGGTCGATCACGGCCTGGAGCCCGTCGGCGTAGCGGGCCCGCGTGTACGGCGCACCCTGCACGTCCACCCGTTCGACGGCGAACAACGACGACGAGAACACGGCGAGCACGGCGACCAGCACCAGCACGGCGCCACCGACGCCGGACACGATCAGGAGCCGCTTGCGGCCCTGGGCCCGCTTCACGGCGATGCGCCGGGCCCGCACCCTCGGGTCCATCGACCGGCTCGGGACCGCCACCGCGTCGAACGCACCCGACGCCTCCAGCTCGTCGCCGATGACGATCGTGCCGCGCTCGCCCACCGCGTCGGTCGCGCCCGGCGCTCCCGGTGCCGCCACCGGTGCGTCGCCACGCACGGACCGGGCCGCCACCGCCACCGGGTCGTCGTCGAGGTACACGGCGTCCGGCAGCGAGTCGTCCCCGCCGATGATGATCGTGGTGCGCGCCGGACGGACCTCCGCCGGGTCGTCGTCGAGCCGGGTTGCCGGCGGCACGTCGGGCACCCACGGCGCCGTCGGCGGGCCGTCCTGCCCGGCGAGTCCGGTGAGTCCGGTGAGTCCGGTGAGTCCGGTGAGCTCGGAGAACTCGGTGCCCGTGACGCCACCGAGCAGCGGGTCGGGGCCGAACACCGAGTCGTCGGTGCCACGGCGGAAGCCGGCGCCCGACTCGTCGGCGGACAGGTCGCGGAGGTCGTCCACCTCGGCCATCGGGAGGTCGTCGAAGGTGAGGTCGCCGAGCAGCGAGACGTCGGTGTCGTCCTCCCGACCGGCGAACGCCGTCGGGTCGGGGTCGGTGCGGGACGACCCCTGCGGCGGCGTACCGGTGAACGCCTGGCGCAACTCGTCGAGCACGACGTCGGGCACGTCGTCGCCGTGCGACGGCGTGGGTTCGCGCGGCTCGCGGCTCACCAGCGCACCCCGGCCGGAGCATGGGCGTCATCGGGAGCGCCATCGGGAGCACCGGTGCCCGGACCGGCGTCCGCACCCGGCGTCGAGTCGTCGAAGCCGACCAGCTTCACCTCGCTGCGCATGACGTAGCCGGTCTCGGCGGCCACCCGGTCGCGGACGAACTCGATCAGCTCGCGCACGTCCTCGGCCGATCCACCCTCGTCGGCCTGGATGAAGTTCGCGTGCTTGTCGCTCACGTGCGCCGACCGGAGGCGGAGGCCGCGCAGCCCCACACGGTCGATCAGGGCACCCGCGGTCACCTCGCCCGGCACGGGGTTCACGAACACCGACCCGGCGTTCTGGCCACCCGGCTGGTGCTCGCGTCGCCACCGGACGATCTCGTCCAGCTCGGTCTCCGAGCGCGCACGATCGCCCGGCGCGAGCACCAGCGTCGCCTCCACCACCACCTGGTGGTCGGCCACGTCCGACCCGCGGAACCGCAGCCCCAACCCGGCGGCGGGCACCACGCGGCGCTCGCCCCGGACCAGGTCGACGAGGTCGACCTCGTGCAGGTTGGCCGCCATGTCACTGCCGTGTCCGCCCGCGTTCATGCGCACCCCGCCGCCGACCGAGCCCGGCACGCCCACGGCCCACTCGAACCCGGTGAGCGACGCCGCCACCGTGCGGCGGGCGAGCACGGGCAACGCCACGGCCCCACCCGCACGCACCACCGAACCGTCGATCTCGATGCCCGCGTGCAGGTCGGCGAGTGACACCGCCACACCTCGGAACCCGGCGTCGGCGACGAGCAGGTTCGACCCCCGACCGACCACCAGCACGGGCACGCCGCCGGCGCGGCAGGCCTCGCCCACCACCAGCAACTCGTCGACCGACCCGGGACGGACGAACAGCGACGCAGAACCGCCCACCCGGTACGTGGTCATCGGACCGAGCAGGACGTCGCGCTGTGCCAGCGGGCCGAGCACCGCCGCCGCCGCCTCGATCCGGTCGGCGACGTCGCTCACGGCGAGGTCTCCTCGGAACCGACGCCCCTGGCGGCGCGAGCCGCGATCACCTCCGACGGGAAGGACGCGATGTCGCCGCACCCCATCGAGATGCACACGTCGCCGTCGCGCAGTTCGCCCGCCACGAACTCGACCAGGTCCTGCCGCCGCGGCAGCCAGACGAGTCGGGTGTTCGGGTGGGCGTCGAGCACGGCGTTGACGACCAGCTTGCCGGTGACACCGGGGATCGGTTCGGTGCCGCTCGCGAAGATGTCCGTGAGCACCACGACGTCGGCCTCGGTGAAGGCGTCGGCGTAGTCCGGCCACATCACGGCCATGCGGTTGAACCGGTTCGGCTGGAACACCGCCACCACGCGACGCCAGCCGTCCCCGCTGACACGTGCGGCCGCGAGCACGGCGGCGATCTCCGACGGCAGGTGGGCGTAGTCGTCGACCAGGGTGGCCCCGCCCGACACCCCGCGGACGTCGAACCGTCGTGCGACCCCGCCGAAGCGGGCGAGCGCCGAGGCGGCGTCGTCGAACGACACGCCGACCTCCATCGCCATCGCGAGCGCGCCCACGGCGTTTCGCACGTTGTGGATGCCGCGCAGCGGCAGCTCGACGGTGCCGAGGTGCTCGCCGTGACGCACCACGCCGAACCGGAACGACCCACGGACCGACTCGACCTCGACCGCCCGGACGTCGGCGTCGTCGGCGGTGCCGTAGGTGACGGCACCGTGGTCGGCGGCGAGGCGACGGCACACCGGATCGTCCGCCGCGACCACCTTCGGCCCGGTGATCTGGCCGAGGTAGCGGTCGAAGCTGCGCTCGATCTCCGCGAAGGTGCCGTAGTGGTCGAGGTGGTCGACCTCGACGTTGGTGAGGATCGTGCCGTGGAGGGGCAGCTCGAGATGGGTGCCGTCGCTCTCGTCGGCCTCCACGACCAGCCACTCCCCGCCCGTCCACTGCGCGCCCGTGCCGGTGTCGGTGACGTCACCCCCGATCACGAAGCTCGGGCGCAACCCGGCCTCGGCGAGGATCATCATCAGCATCGACGTGGTGGTGGTCTTGCCGTGCGTGCCGGCCACGGCGAGCGATCGGGCCTGTGCACAGATCGACGCGAGCATGCCCGCGCGGCGCAGCGTGGTGATGCCCAGCCGACGTGACTCGTCGAGCTCGACGTTGCGGTCGGGCACGGCGGTGCTGGCGGTGACGGCGTCGCACCCGTGCACGACGGCACGGTCGTGGCCGACGTGCACCGTGACGCCACCGGCGCGGAGGCGATCGAGCACCGGCCGCTCGCGCAGGTCGCTGCCGCTCACCTCGTGGCCCATCTCGGCGAGCACGATCGCGATCGCGCTCATCCCCGGCCCACCGACGCCGACGACGTGGAGGCGCTTGCGCTCGGAGAGGTCGATCGGGGCGATCGGAGCCGGCGAGGTCGTCACGAGGCACCCACCCGTCCGGCGGCGACGGCGTCGACGAGATCGATCAGCGAGTCGTCACGGTGCCGTGCGCCCAGGGCGTGGGCCGCGGCGCTCAACGAGGCGCGGGCCGACGGGTCGTCGACGAGACGGCCGAGCGTGGTGGCCAGCGACGACGCGGTGAGGTCACGCTCCTCCAGCAGCACGCCGGCGCCGTGGTCGGTGAGGGTGCGGGCGTTGTCCAGCTGGTGGTTCTCCGCGGCACCCGGCCAGGGCACGATCACCGCGGGGGTGCCGGTCGCGGCCAGCTCGGCGATGGTGCTCGCCCCCGCCCGCGTCACCATGACGTCGCTGGCGGCGTACAGCGCCGGCATCCGGTCCTCGTACCCGATCACGCGGTACATGATGCCCGCTGGACCCTCCCGCGGAGGGGGCGCGTCGGCGAGCCAGCGCTGACCGACCACGTGGTGCACGTACAGGTCGTCACGGTCGCTCCAGGTGTCGACCAGGGCTGCGACCGCCTCGTTGACGGCCTTCGCCCCGAGCGAGCCACCGAACACGGTCACGACCGTCCGTTCGAGCGGGATGCCGATCTCGTGCCGTGCGGCGTCGCGATGACGCACCCGGTCGACGGCGATGATCTCGGGCCGGATGGGCGCGCCCGTGAGCGTGGCGTTCGGCAGCGGCGAGCCCTCGAATGCCGCGGCGACGGCCGCCGCCCGCCGGGCGGCGAGCCTCGACGCCAGCCCGGGCCGGAGGTCGTAGCTCACGACGACCACCGGGATCCCGAGGCGGCCCGCGGCCAGCGTGGCGGGCATGCTCGCGTAGCCACCGACGTTCACCACGACCTTCGGACGCAGGTCGCGGAGCAGCGCGGTCGCACGACGCGTGGCCCGGACCAGCTTCGGCACGACGGTGAGGTTGCGCATGGTGAGCGACCGTTGCAGGCCGACCACGTCGAGCAGCGTGTGGCCGTACCCGGTGGGCGGCAGGAGCTGCGACTCGATGCCGCGCTGCGTGCCGACGTAGTGCAGCTCGGGGGCGGGATGCCCGGCCGCAACGAGGCGGTCCATGATCGCGAGCGCCGGCAGCACGTGGCCGGAGGTGCCGCCCCCGGTGACGACGGCGAATGTCATCGGGCGTGGCGGGCGACGTTGAGCAACAGCCCCGCCGCGGCCATGCACACGAACAGCGAGCTGCCGCCGGCGGAGAAGAACGGCAGCGTGAGCCCGGTGACCGGCATCAGCCCGGTGACCCCGCCGATGTTGATGACGGTCTGCACCACGAACCAGCCCACGATGCCACCGGCGAGCAGGCTGCCGAAGCGGTCCTTCGCCGCGAGCGCGACCTGCACCCCGCAGTAGGTGAGCACCAGGAACCCGCCGAGCACCGCGACGACACCGATCAGACCGAGTTCCTCGGCGACGACGGCGAAGATGAAGTCGCTGTGCGCGAGCGGCAGGAAGTCGCCGAGCTTGTTCAGGCCTCGCCCCGGACCGGCGCCCGTGGTGCCGCCCTGCGCGATCGCGATCATCGCCTGGTACGTCTGGTAGCTGAGGTGGTCCCGGTTGCCGGTCACGTCCAGGAACGCCGTGAACCGGTTCACGCGGCGCTGGCTCGACGCGATGAACAGCGTGGCGACCCCGATGCCGGCGGCGCCGGCGGCGAACATCGGCACCAGCGGCGTGCCGCCCACGAAGGCGACCGCGAACACGATGCCCGCCAGCACGATGGCCGAACCGAGGTCGCCCTGGAGCAGGCACAGGCCGGCGGCGAGACCGGCGACCGCCAGCGTGGGCTTGAGCGTGCGGCTGAGGTCGTGCATCTCGTCGCCCCGCTTGGTGAGCAGGTCGGCGCAGTAGAGCAGCACCGCCAGCTTCAGGAACTCACTGGGCTGGAGGCTGAGCGAACCGAGCGACACCCAGGCGCTCGCGTCGTTCACCTCGAGGCCGACGCCGGGCACGAACGGCAGCAGCATCAACCCGGTCGACACCGCGAGGCCCGGCACCACGAAACGGCGCCACGACTGGTACGGCACGCGAGCGCAGACGAACAGCGCCGCAGCGCCGAGGATCGCCCACACCAGCTGGCGGTTGAACGTGCGCCACGGCGACACGCCCTGGTGGAACAGGCGGATCGACGAGGCCGACAGCACCATCACGAGCCCGAGCACCGTGAAGACGGTGACCACCAGCGCGATCACGTAGAACGTGGTGGGCGGCGGCAACTCGGGACGGCTGTCGACCGTGCGGTCGTTGCGGCGCAGCGCGGCCACGCGCTGCACCGCCTGGCGCCGCCGGACGGCGATGCTCGGGGTGCTCACGTGGTCGCTCCTGCTGCAGGCGAGGTGCCACCCGGCTCGGTGCCGCCGGCGACGAGCCGGGCGACGAGCGAGCGGAAGTCGTCGCCGCGGGCCGGGTACCCCGAGTACCAGTCGAAGCTCGCGCACGCCGGCGACAGCAGCACTGCGTCGCCCGGACGGGCGGCGGCGCGGGCGACGTCGACCGCCTCCGCCATCGAGTGCGCGACCACCACCGGGCACCGCCCCTGGAACACGGCGACGACGTCGGCGGCCGACTCGCCGATCGCCACGACCGTGCGGATGCGCGCCGACTCGGATGCGAGCGACGAGAGGTCGAGGTCCTTGTTCCGGCCACCGGCGATGAGCACCTGCGAGTCGAACGACCGGATCGCCGTGAGCGCGGCGTGCGGTGAGGTGGCCTTCGAGTCGTTGTACCAGGTGACCCCGTCGAGCTCGCCGACCGGCTCGATCCGGTGCGGCGGGACTCGGAACGCTGCCAGACCGTCGTCGATCCGCTCGGGTGCGACCAGCCCGCTCTCGATGCACGCCGCCGCCGCCGCGAGGGCGTTCGTGACGTCGTGCGGGAACCGGCGCCGGAGCGAGGCGACCGACGCGTACTCCCCCGCCGCCCTCGCGAACCGACGGCGGTCGCCGTCGGACCCGACGTCACCGATGATGCGGTGGTCGCCGTCGGCGATGCCGAAGGTGACGTGGCGAGCGGGTGCGGCGGCGAGACGGCGCATCACGATCGGATCACCGGTCCAGCCGACGGCGACGTCGGTCGGTCGCTGGTGCAGCCAGATGTTGGCCTTCGCCTGCTCGTAGGACACCATCGACTCGTGCCAGTTCTGGTGGTCGGGTGCCAGGTTCAGCCACACCGCGGCCTCCGCACGGAACGCCCGGATCCACGACAGGCGGAAGCTGCTGCACTCCACCGCGAACGCGTCGACCTCGTGGTCGGGGTCGTCGAGCGCGGCGACGAACGGCACGTCGGTGTTGCCGACCGCCGCCGTGCGCATGCCGCCCGCGGTGAGCAGCGACGCGACGAGCATCGTGGTGGTGGTCTTGCCGTCGGTGCCGGTGATGCCGACCATGGGACGCGGGCCACCGGGACGCTCCTGCTCCCATTCGTAGGCGAGGTCGATCTCCGTGCGCAGCGGCACGCCGGTCGCCAGGGCGGCGCGGACCAACTCGTGGGTCTCGGGCACCCCCGGCGCCGGTGACACGAGGTCGACCTGGGCCAGCAGACGCCGGATCGCATCCCCGTCGGGACGTTCCACGAGCTCGGTGCCGAGCTCGCCGGCCAGCTCGCGCTTGGCGTCGTCGGGCGCGTCGTCGGCGACGAGCACGCGGTAGCCGCGTGCGGCGAGGGCGCGCGCCACCGCCGCGCCGGCCACGGCCACGCCGTGCACGAGTGCCGTGCGGGTCTGCGTCACCGCATCCCCTCCAGTCGCGTGAAGTCACCGATGAACACGGCGAGCGCCGTCGCCACGCAGATGCCCTGGATGATCCAGAAGCGGATGATCACCGTGGTCTCGGGCCAGCCGAGCAGCTCGAAGTGATGGTGGATCGGCGACATCCGGAACAGCCGCTTCTTGCGACCGGACGCCTTGAACACACCCATCTGGATCGCGACCGACCCGGCCTCGATCACGTTGATGCCGCAGATCAGGATCAGCAGCATCTGGGTGTTCGTGCCGAGGGCGAGCATCGCCAGCGCCGACCCGACGCCGAGCGCGCCCACGTCGCCCATGAAGATGCGCGCCGGCGCCGCGTTGAACCACAGGAAGCCGGCGCACGCACCGGCGAAGCCCGCCGCCAGCGTGGCCAGGTCGAGCGGATTCACCACCGCGCCGTAGATGTCGTCGTTGCGGAACGCCCAGTAGGCCACGATCGCGAACGCGACGAAGCCCATCATCGCCGACCCGCCAGCGAGGCCGTCGAGACCGTCCGTGACGTTCACCGCGTTGGTGGTCGCCCAGATGATGAGGCCGGCCCACACGATCCAGACCGCGGTGTCGAGGGTCCAGTCCGGGTAGCTGGCCCGCGTGGTGCTGAAGGTCTCGCTGATGCCGGTACCGGCGGACAACCACCACGCGACGCCCACCGCCAACGCGAACGTGATCCAGCTCTTGCGCTTCCAGAAGATGCCCCGGTTGTGGGCCTTCGTGATCTTGATGTAGTCGTCGAGGAAGCCCATGAACGACATGATCAGCACGCCGCACCACATGATCATCGCCTGGGTGGAGAACACCAGACCGTCGCGCACGTGAGCGAGCATCCAGCCGATGAAGGCCGCGACGATGATGGCGAGCCCACCCATCGTGGGGGTGCCCTGCTTCTGCATGTGGTGCTCGGGTCCGCGGTCCTCCTTGCCGAGGATCGGCTGGCCCTTGCCACGGTTGCGGAAGAACGTGATGAGGAAGCGGGTGCCGAACAGCGACGCGATCATCGACGTCGCCCCGGCGATCATGACGGCGATCACGGGTGGCCACCTCCGGCGCCGAGCTCCGCCAGGAGTTCGCGCGCGACTGCACGATCGTCGAAGGGCAGCACGCGATCACCGATGGTCTGGGTGGTCTCGTGGCCCTTGCCGGCGATCAGCACCACGTCGCCCGGACGGGCGAGCTGCAGCGCGACACCGATGGCGGTCCTGCGGTCGGGCTCGGTCACAACGGAGCCACGGTAGTCGTCGGGTACCCCCGCCACCGTGGCATCCACGATGGACATCGGATCCTCCGAGCGCGGATTGTCGGACGTCACCACGACCCGGTCGGCCAACCGGGCGGCGACCGCGCCCATCAGCGGACGCTTCTCGCGGTCGCGGTCACCGCCGCAGCCGAACACCACGATCACGCGGCCCGAGCCGGCGGCCCGGCGCGCCGCGATCAGCGACTGCTCGAGGCCGTCCGGGGTGTGCGCGTAGTCGACGAGCACCGAGAAGTCCTGTCCCACCTGGACCGGTTCGAAGCGGCCCGGCACCGGAGCGGCCAGCGACAGCGCCGCCGCGACCTCGGCCTCGCCCAGCCCGGCGACCGCACAGGCCGTGGCCGCTGCCAGGGTGTTCATCACGTTGAAGTCACCACCGATGCCGACCTCCACCCGGTGTCCGCGCCAGGTGTAGCGGTGCCAGGTGGGGCCGACCTCCACGTCGCTCGCGTCGTCGATCGAGAACGGCACCAGCGAGATGGTGGCCGTGTCGAACAGCAGCCGGCCGTGCACGTCGTCGGTGTTGACCACGCCGACGTCGGACAGCTGCGGCTCGAACAACCGTGCCTTCGCCGCGAAGTAGCGCTCCATCGTGCCGTGGAGGTCGAGGTGGTCGCGCCCGAGGTTCGTGAAGATGGCCACGTCGAAGTGCGTCCCGGCCACGCGCTCCAGCGCGAGCGCGTGGGACGACACCTCCATCGACACCGCCGCGACCCCGTCGTCACGCGCTGCGGCGAGCGCACGCTGCAGATCGGGTGCCTCCGGCGTGGTGAACCGGCCGGACAGCGTGCCCGAGACCTCGGTGGGACGACCGGTCGTGCGCAGCACGTGACCGACGAGCTGCGACACCGTGGTCTTGCCGTTGGTGCCGGTCACACCGATCATCATCAGCGAGTCGGACGGGTGGTCGTGTGCGGCAGCGGCCACCCAACCGGTGGCGGCGCGCGAGTCGGCGACGACGATCTGTGGGACGTCGAGCGGCAGCCGGCGTTCCACGAGCAGCGCCGTCGCACCGGCCTCGACCGCTGCAGCGGCGAAGTCGTGGCCGTCGCTGCGTTCGCCGCGGACGCAGCAGAACAGCGAGCCGTCACGCACCTGCCGCGAGTCGAGGGTGACGTCGGAGACGAGCACGTCGGAGGGGCCGACGAGCGCCGGCGTCGGGCCGCCCCGAACGCCCTCCAGGATCCGAGCGATCGTGCGCGGTTCCACGGTCAGCTCGTCGCCGGGCAGCCCCCGGGTTCGTCGCCCGGGGTGAGGTTCAACTCGTTCACGATCGCGGGTGCGATCTCGGCGAACACCGGTGCGGCGGCGGTGCCGCCGTAGTGGATGCCCTGGCCGCCCGGCGGCTCGTCGATCGAGATCAGCACGGTCACCCGCGGGTCCTCGGCCGGGAAGAACCCGGCGAAGGACGAGTAGTACTTGCGACCCTCACCGTTCTCGTCCTCGTACATGCCGTTGTCGAGCACCTTGAGGCCCGTGCCGGTCTTGCCGGCGACCGTGAAGCCCTCCACCTGGGCCCGGGTCGCAGTGCCGTCGCACACCACGCGACGCATCATCAGGTTCACCTGCTGGGCGACCTCGGGTCGCACCACGCGATGGGTGCCGCTGTCCGGTGTCGGCGTGATCACGCCCTCGGCGTCGATGGTGGCGCCCACGAGCTTGGGAGCGACGTAGACACCGCCGTTCGCGATCACGTTGATCGCCGACACGAGCTGGATCGACGTCGACGCGAGACCCTGGCCGTAGGCCACCGTGTACTGCTCGGTGCCCTCCCACTTCGTCCAGTCGACCCCGAGGCCGCGCGACTCCCCCGGGAAGTCGAGCGCCGTCCGCTCGCCGAGCCCGAACGCACGCAGGTACGCGCCGAGGCGCTCCTTCCGGTCGCGCATCGTCTCACCCATGGTGAGCATCACCTCGATCGTGCCCACGTTGGACGAGTTGGCGATGATGTCGGTCACCGGCCACACGTAGGTCGGGTGCTGCTCGGCGTCGCTCAGGTAGTCGTCGGAGTACTTCTTCCGCCACGGCACCTCGAAGGTCTGCACCGGCGTGACGGTACCCTCGTTCAGCGCAGCGGCGACGGTGATCGCCTTCACCACCGACCCGGGCTCGGCGGCCTCCACGGCGGCGATGTTGCCGCTCGTGACCCGCACCACGCCGTCGTCGCCACGGACGACCCCCACCATCGCGTAGATCTCGCCCGTCCGCGAGTCCATCACGATCGCCGTGCCGCCCTTGGCACCGATGTTCGTCACCTGCTGGACCATCTCCTGTTCGACCGTGTACTGCACCGAACGGTCGAGCGTGAGCACGATGTCCTGGCCCGGCACGGGCGCGACCCTGGTGGTCTCCGAGCCCGGCAGCGACCGACCGTCGCGGTCGTGCTCCCGCAGCACCACACCGTCGTTTCCGGTGAGGACGAGGTCGTACTGCATCTCGATGCCGGCGATCCCCTCGCCGTCGATGTTCGTGCGGCCGATCACGCTCTGGCCGACGGAGCCGGCCGGCATGGTGCGGCGGTCCTCCGCGATCGTGTCCACGCCGTGCAACTGCAGCAGGTCGACCGCTGCGGCCTGGTCGTCGGTCACCTGCCGCGCCACGTAGACGAACGACCTCTCCTTGGCGGTGAACGCCTCGAGCAGGTCATCCTGCTTGTCGACCGACAGGCCGAGCGCCCCGGCGAGGGTGCGCACCGTGCCCTCGGGATCGGTGACCAGCTTGGGGTTGGCGATCACCGTGGTCGACGGGATCGACAGCGCGAGTTCGTCGCCGTTGCGATCGAAGATCACGCCCCGGTTGGCGCGAAGCACGCGCTCGCTGGTCCGCTGCTCGCGACCCGCCTCGCGGAGCTGGCCGGCGTCGGTGGTCTGCAGCATCACGACACGCGCCAGGATCACCGTGAACAGCACCGCTGTGACGACCAGGACGGCGACGAGCCGGCGCCGCCCCTGACCGGCACGGAACAGGTGGCGGGGCGCGCGGGGCACCCGGACGGGACGCTTCTGCAGCGGCTGGCGGTCGGTCCCGGTCGCGCGTGCCGACCGGGTGGCGGCGCCCACCCGTGCCACGTCGGGGCGGCGCCGCAGGGGTGCGGAACGACCCGCTCGGGACTCGACCACTCGGGCCGACCTGGCGCCGCTCGCGGTGCGGACGGGGCGAGCGGCGGGATCGACCGCGCCGGCGGT
>CAEZSR010000062.1_pt1 | contig 20224 bp, 18 predicted proteins | sample 7264011 | NCBI WGS metagenome assembly CAEZSR01 (sample SAMEA6813783, study PRJEB35770) | freshwater metagenome | biome: Freshwater; feature: Freshwater reservoir; material: water | place: Czech Republic | collected 2016-08-15 | depth 0.5m m | reverse complement strand
GCGATCAGCGCCGCACACAGCGCAGCGCCGATGGCGCGGTACGCACGCTGACTCGTGTCCTGGTCCAGCAGCCGAGCCCCGCCACCGACCAACCCGTACCAGAACGGCGGGTACACCGCCGCGGTGGACTCACCGGCGGGGGAGCGGCCCGGCGTCTCGCACGACACCGGCACCTCGGGCTGGAAGATCCAGCACATGGCCCCGGGTGACTGACCCATCTCCTCGGGGACGTCGAAGCGGCGGAAATTCGGCAACTCCTCGCTGATCGGTGTCCCCGTCGCCTGCCCGTGCGCGGTGCCGTAGGCCTTGTAGAGGTGTGCCGGCTCGTCGGGCGCTGCGAACAGCGGCGTCCCGATCGTCCACGTGAGGAGCAGACCGAGCAGCACCACGAAGATGGCGACGTCGGCACCGATTCGGCGTGAGGTGGTCACCGTCCGGCCCCCGACCGGTGCGGCAGATCGAACGTGGTGCCCGTCAGGAGGATCGTGCAGGCCCGGAGCATCGATTGCACCAACGCGTACAGGTCGGCCGACGGCCGGCCGCCCTGGCGTTCGCGCATCTCGACCGGGATCTCGCCCAGCCGGTAGCCGCGCCGGGCCGCCACGAGCACGGCTTCGAAGGTGTCGCCCAGGTAGTGGGCGGGGAAGTCGGCGGCGAACGCATCGAGCAGCGGCCGGCGGATCGCCCGGAACCCGGACGTCGGGTCGCTGATGCGCACCCCGCCACTCACGCGGATGACCAGCCGGAGCAGTCGAACGCACAGCATGCGCACCGACCGCATCCGGTAGCGACCCTCGCCGAGGAAGCGGCTGCCGATCACCATGTCGCGGTCGCCGTCGTCCAGCGCGTCGAGCAGGTGGCGGACGTGCTCGGTGACGTGCTGGCCGTCGGCGTCGACCTGCACCACGGTGTGGTGCCCGTGGTCGACGGCATAACGGAAGCCGGTGCGGAGCGCGCCCCCGACACCCAGGTTGATCGGGAGCCGCACCACGGCCGCTCCGTGGCGCGCCGCGATCGTCGCGGTGTCGTCCCTGCTGCCGTCGTCGACCACGAGGCACGCATAGCCGGCACCCTTCACGTCGTCGACGACGTCCGCGATGCAGTCGCGTTCGTTGTAGGCCGGGATGACGACGAGGACGCCGTCGGTGCGGAGCGCCGCCGGGTCAGACGGAGGCACGCTGCTCCAGTTCGTCGAGCCGGCGGGCGAGCAGGGCGTGTGCCTCGGCGGTGGATCGCAGCCGCTCCTGGAGGAGCGACACGCTGATCGACAGCTGCACGGAGATCGCCAGCAGGAGCACCGAACTCATGGTGAGCAGCACGGCCGTCGGGGTCATGTCCGCGAGCCGTCCGATCCGGCCGACGTAGGGCATGAGCGCGGCGGCCACGGCGATGAGGAAGCCAACGACCAGCCACCCGATCGCGTAGCGGGTGCTGAGCAGCCGACGGCGGGCCAGACGCAGGATGACGGACCCGGTCGCGAGCCCGCCGACGAGGAGGACGAGTGCCTGCTGCGCGGTGGTGGACATGGCGGTCGAGCGTAGGCGATGGGCCGCGAACGGCGACGTTGCCCGCGCGTCCGCGGGTGGACGCCCTAGCGTCGTCGCAGCATGCCCGCCCGCCCCTACGCCGTCACCGTGCCGTACTACGCGAACCCCGGCTACCTGCGCGAGACGCTCGACAGCGTCGTCGCCCAGACCGACGCCGACTGGATCTGCGTGGTGGTGGACGACTCACCGGACGACAGCGCTGCCGCGGTCGTGGCCGCCGTGGGCGATCCGCGTGTCCGTCTGCGCCGGAACCCGACGACGCTCGGCGTGGCGGGCAACTTCAACCGGTGCGTCGACGCGGCGATCGAGATCGGTTCGGAGCTCGGCGTGATCCTCCACGCCGACGACCTGCTCGAGCCCTCGTACGTCGCGACGATGCGTGCCGCCCACGCCGCGCACCCGGACGCCGCCGCCGTCGCGCCGCGGGTGACCGTGGTGGATCACGCCGGCCACCCGCACCTGCCGCTGCCGGACCGCGTGAAGGGGTGGCTCTGGCCGCGCCGCCTGGAGCGGCTCGAGGGCGAACGCGGGCTGCAGCTGCTGCTGCGCGGTCAGTTCTTCTACTGCCCGGCCGTGTCGTACCGCTGGGCGGCACTGGAACGGCCGATGTGGGACGACCGTTGGCGTCAGGTGATGGACCTCGTGCTCTACGGGCGGATCCTGCTCGCCGGTGGTTCGATCGAGCTCGAACCCTCCCGGGTGTTCCGCTACCGACGCCACGCCGCATCGGAGACGCAGCAGAACTCGCTCACGACCACGCGAACCGACGAGGAGAACGCAGCGTGTCGAGAGCTCGCAGCCGCAGCCGCCGCGCGCGGGTGGCGCCGCGCCGCGCGGGCCGGCCAGGTGCGGCTCACGGTCCGCCTGCAGAGCGTCCTCCAGGTGCTCGTCGCGCTCGGCCACGGGCGGCCGCACATGGCAGTCGCGGCGCTCCGGGCAGCCCTTCGTCCGTGAACCCGATCGCTACACTCGCCCGGATGACCAGCGTTCCTCCGGGCTGCCTCAGCGTGGTCATCCCGTGCTTCAACGAGGAGGCGACGGTCGCCACCGTCGTCGACGCGGTGCTCGCGCAACCCTGCGTCGGTGAGGTGATCGTCGTCGACGACGGCTCCACCGACAAGAGCCGCGAGATCCTCGGGGCCCTCGACGAACCACGCGTGCGCGTGGTGCTCCAGCCGGTCAACCAGGGCAAGGGTGCTGCGCTGCGCACGGGGTTCGCGCTCGCGACGTGCGAGTACGTGGTGGTGCAGGACGCGGACCTGGAGTACGACCCGGAGGAGTTCGTGCTGCTGCTCGAGCCGTTGGTCGCCGACAAGGCCGACGTGGTGTTCGGGTCGCGCTTCGTGAGCAGCCGTCCGCACCGGGTGCTGTACTTCTGGCACTCGCTCGGCAACAAGCTGCTGACGCTCGCGTCGAACGTGTTCACCGACCTCAACCTGACCGACATGGAGACCTGCTACAAGGCCTTCCGTCGCAACGTGATCCAGAGCATCGAGATCGAGGAGGACCGCTTCGGCTTCGAGCCGGAGATCACCGCCAAGATCGCCCGGGGCGGCTGGCGGGTGTACGAGGTCGGCATCTCGTACTCCGGCCGCACCTACGCCGAGGGCAAGAAGATCGGTTGGCGCGACGGGGTGCGAGCCTTCTACTGCATCGTCCGCTACTCGAGCCTCGGAGAGCGACTCTCCCGCCGCTGATCAGAACGATCGGACTGCGGCGATCACCCGGTCCACCTCGTGGTCGGCGAGGGTGGGGAACAGCGGCAGCCGGACCAGCCTCTCGCTGACGTCGTCGGTCACCGGCAGGTGCCGCTCGCCGAAGGATGAGCCGACCGGCGAGCTGTGCAACGGCACATAGTGGAAGACCGCCTTGATGGCGTGTTCGCCGAGGTGCTTGATCATCGCTTGGCGCGCCTCGAGATCGGGCGCCATCAGCGCGAACAGGTGTGCCGGATGCTCACGGTCATCGGGGCAGTACTGGAACGAGAAGCCTCGCTCGGGTGCCCAGTCGGCGAGTTCGGTCCGGTACCGGTCCCAGATCGTGCGGCGACGACGCTGGATCTCCTCGAACTCCTCGAGTTGCGTCACCAGGTACGCAGCGAGGAGGTCAGACGGCAGGTAGCTCGAGCCGAGCGAGACCCAGGTGTACTTGTCGACCTGGCCGCGGAAGAACCGGCTGCGGTTCGTCCCCTTCTCGCGCAGGATCTCGGCGGGCTCGAACTTGGCCTCGTCGTTGACGAGCAGGGCTCCGCCTTCACCGCACTGGATGTTCTTGGTCTCGTGGAACGACAGTGTCGCGAGTGAACCGATCGTGCCGAGGTTCCGGCCCCGGTAGCGGCCACCGAACCCGTGTGCGTTGTCCTCGATCACCGGAATGCCGTGCCTGCCGGCGATGTCCATGATCTCGTCCATCTCGCAGGCAACACCCGCATAGTGCACGACCACGATCGCCTTCGTCCGTTCGGTGATGGCGTCTTCGATGAGCCGCTCGTCGAGGTTGAACGTGTCGGGGCGGATGTCGACGAACACCGGTCGGGCTCCGCGCAGGGCGAATGCGTTCGCGGTCGAGACGAACGTGAACGACGGCATGATCACTTCGTCGCCCGGGCCGACGTCGAGCAACATCGCCGACATCTCGAGCGCATGTGTGCACGAGGTGGTCAGCAACACCCGGTTCGCGCCCGTGAGCGCCCTGAGGAGGGTGTTGGCCAGCTTGGTGTAGTGGCCGTCGCCGGACAGGTGACCGCGCTCGGCGGCATCCATCATGGCCGACGCTGCGCGTGGGCTCGTGTACGGGCGGTTGAAGGGAATGATGTCCACGAAACATCCTTCGATCTCGGACACGAGCAGGGTAGTGCCGGCGGAAGCACCTCTCGCGGAGCTGACCGCCTCCTATGCTGAAACCATGCCGCGACTCGACCGGATTCATCATGTCGGTGTTGCGTGTCGGGACATCGAGCAGATGCGAGCGTGGGTCATCGCATCGCACGTCATCACTCACGATTCGGGAATCGTCCATGACCCGCGACAACGCGCCGATCTGTGCATCCTGTCCGTGGATGGCGGCCCAGCTATCGAGTTGGTCTCCGGGGAGATGGTTGCTGGTGTCGTCCGCCGTGGCCAAACCTACTATCACCTCTGCTACGAGGTCGTCGAGATCGCGTCTGCCATCGTCGATCTCGAAGCCACCGGTTGCCGCACCGTCTCGCCGCCAACACCCGCCGTGCTGTTCGGCGGGCGGCATGTCGCGTTCGTTCTCGGCCCGATGGGTCTCGTGGAGCTCTTGGAGGCCTGACGCGCGATGCGTATCGTCCTTGTCTCCAACTCGACGATGCAACCACTCGCAGGACTGCTCAAGGAGCACGATGTCGTCGTCGGTGGCGTTGCCGATCTCCTCGGCTGGTTGATCGATCCGACTGCCCCTCCGTCGGACCCGTTGACCGAGATGGTGGTCGTCTGTCCTGATGGCGACTCGTTGCTGGCACCGCTCGGATCGGTCGACCTTCTCGACGAACTGGGCGACCGCGTCGAGGCGTTCGCTCGGGATCACCCCTCGGTTCGCGTTGTGGTCTCCACATTGCTGGCGCCGTGGAGATCGGCCGCATCGTTCGCCGACGCCGCCGAACCTCGAGGCCGGTTCGCCAGTCGGGCGAGTTGGGACACGACGTTGGCGCGCCTTGCGGCCGAGTTGGGCAACGTCTCGGTACTCGATGTGAGGGGCCTTGCGGAGGAGCACGGTCGTGCGACGCTCGTCAACGACTCTTACTGGTATCTCGGACGGATCCGCTGGAGCACGGTTGGCTTCCAGGTGCTCGCCGACGAACTTCGACGGATCGTCGCTGCGACCCGCAGCGCCGCCCGCAAGGTGCTGGTCCTCGACCTCGACAACACGCTCTGGGGCGGGGTGATCGGTGAGGACGGCATGTCGGGCATCGCGCTTGGCGAAGAGGGGTCCGGCAAGTGCTTCCGCGACTTCCAACGCCAGGTCCTCGCGCTGAAGGAGACTGGCGTCCTGCTCGCCGTCGTATCGAAGAACGATCCGGCGATCGTCGCCGAGGTGCTCGAGGAACACCCCGGGATGGTGCTTCGAACCGGCGACTTCGTGGAGGTCGATGCCGGCTGGACGAACAAAGCCGATCGGATCGCAGAGATGGCGTCTCGGTTGGATCTCGGTCTCGACTCGTTCGTGTTCGTCGACGACAATCCGGTCGAGCGCGATCTCGTCAGGTCGACCTTGCCGGACGTCGCTGTGCCCGACTTCCCGACCCGGATCGATCAACTCCCCTCGTGGTTCGTCGACACCGTCGTCACCGACTGGTTCCCGCGCTCTGTCGTCCTCGACGAAGACCGTGCCAAGACCCTTCAGTATCAGGCACGCGGAGAGCGGCGCCGGGCCGAGGCTGCCGACATGGAGTCGTTCCTCGCTTCACTCGACATCCGCCTCTCGTTCCGCGTTGACGACGCGTCGCTCGTGCCGCGTCTGGCTCAACTCACGCAGAAGACCAACCAGTTCAACCTCACGACCGAGCGGATGACACCGGCCGAGATCCAGCAGTTGATCTCGTCGCCGGATCACTCCGTCGTCGCGTGTGACTACGCGGACCGTTTCGGAGACGAGGGCACGATCGGACTGGCCATCATCGATCTCGCCCGTGGCGAGCTGCAGAACCTGCTGCTCAGCTGTCGGGTGCTCGGTCGGGGGGTCGAGGATGCGCTGCTCGCCGAGGTGGCCGTTCTCGTTGCCGCGCGGGGGCACCGACGGATCACAGGCAGATTCGTGCCCACGTCGCGCAACTCGGTGGCGAGTAGCTTCCTCGATCGGGCCGGATTCCGGCTGCTCGACAACAACGGCGCCCTCGTCGGCGAGAAGGAGATCCTGTGAGTGTTGACGTGAACGCGATCCTCGAATTGATGGTGGCCGAGTTGGATCTCGACGAGGGAGAGATCGAGCCCACGAGCACGATGGACGAGGTCGAGAACTGGGATTCACTCGGTCATCTGCGCGTCTGCATGGCTCTGGAAGCCGCACACGGCGTCAAGATCCCGATGGAGAAGGTGCCAGAACTGGTGTCCGTCCCCGCCATCGTCGCTTTCTTGGAGAACACCTGAACCATGTCGGTCTACACGGACAGCGAGCTGGCAGAGTTCGGCTTCGCCTCCATCGGACATGACGTTCGGATCGATCGGCGGGCAGCGATCTTCGGTGCGCCGAGCATCCACATCGGGTCGCACGTGCGAATCGACTGCTTCGCCGTGATCACCGCCGGAGCGGCGGAGGTCATCATCGGGGCCTACACCCACATCGCTCCGCACACGTACGTATCGGGCGCTCAAGGCGGCGTGACGCTTGGTTACGGGGCTGGTCTTGCGCCGTTCGTGGCGCTCTACTCGGCCGTCGAGGATTACACCCGTGGCCACCTGACGAACCCCTCAGTGCCCCAGGATCTCCGCGAAACCAAGGTCGGTCCGATCGTCATCGCACCACATGCGGCGATCGGCAGTTCGAGTGTGGTGCTCTGCGGTCTCACGGTCGGTTTCGGTGCGTCGGTCGGAGCGCTCAGCCTCGTCAGCCGGCGGGTCCGGCCCTTCGAGGTCGTTCACGGTAACCCGATCCGACGGACCGGGGTCCGAGCCAGGACCGAACTGCTGGAGCGAGACGCGGAGCTGCGGCGGCGCGCCGAGGCGGAGGGGATCCAGCTTCCACCCATCGATGGCCTCGCGTGAAGGTCGCGGCGTACCACGCAGGTCGGCACCTGGCCGAGCATGAACTGCTCGCGCCGGGCAAGGCCTGCCCGATGTGCGGCAGTGTGTCGACGACGCGCCTGTGGGCGGTCCAACGCGATCCGGACGTGGTCCTCGTGCGTTGTCACGGCTGTCGAGCGGTCTCCGTCGACCGGTTTCCCACGCCCGAGGCTCTCGACGAGTACTACGGGTCCTACTACGACGATGCTCCTGATGATGCGGTCACCACGGACGACCCGAGTCGTCTCGCTTCACGCATCGCGTCGTACGTCGTCAACCGATCCGGCGGCGTTCGGTTGCTCGATCTGGGTGGTGGCGACGGTTCGATCGGCGTCGCCGTGTTGTCACGCCTCGCAACGTCAGGCGAGGTGGTGGTCGTCGACTACGACCATCGTCGCCGTGCTGCCGCCCCGGCCGAGATCTCGTTATCACAGGTGCCCACCCTCGCTGATGTCGACGGCGCCTTCGACGTGGTCGTGGCCAGTGCAGTGCTCGAGCACCTACCACGTCCGGCAGCGGTGCTCGAGGAGCTCCTCGGTCGCGTGAAGCCCGGAGGTGTCTTCTACGCTCGCACGCCGTACGTCGTGCCGCTCATCGGGGTTGCGTCCAAGGTCGGTGTCGCCATCGACTTCACCTTCCCCGCCCACCTGTTCGATCTCGGGTCCGACTACTGGGCACGACTATCGACATGGTTGCCCGCCTTCGATGAGTTCGAGGTTCTGGCGTCCCGTCCGTCGCCCGTCGAGACGGGGTTCCGTGCGCACCCGGCCCGCACGATGGTGTCCGCGGTGATGAAGGCGCCGTGGCGACTGTTCGGGTCGAGATGGACGTTCGTCGGAGGATGGGAACTGGCAGCTCGCCGGTCCAGCTGATCTCGATCAGGTGCGAGGGGTCTCCGTCGTCGTCCTGCGCACCATGTAGGTCGGCCGATCCATCGACCGAACGTGAACCCGGCCGAGGTACTCGCCGATCATCCCGAGGCCGAAGAGCTGCATTCCGCCGAGCAGAGCGACCAGTGAGGCGATGAACGCGAACCCGGGTACGGATGAATCCGACACGAGGTACTGGATGATGACGTACAGGAGGACGGCGAAGCCGAAGGCGCTCGCCAAGAACCCGAGCCAGGTCACGGCGCGAAGCGGTCGGGTGCTGTAGCCGGTGAGCATGTTGATCATATGGAGAACGAGCTTCCGGAAGGTGTAGTTGGACGTACCGACGGAGCGCTCATCCATCACGACGGTGACGGCGCAGTGATGGGTCGTCGTCCACGACAACAGCACATCGATCGAGACGAACGGATCGCTGACGCGTCGCCAGCCTTCTCGAAGCGCCGTACGGAACGCCCGGAACGCGCTCGTCTCACGGGCCTGTTCAGCGCCGATTGTCGTCGCCAGCACCCACTTCGCCAGCCTGCTCGTGACATTCCGCCACGGGGCGTGCTCTTCGATCTCGGGCTGCCCGTACACCAGGTCGGTGTCGTCGTCGAGCGCTGCCAGCAACACGGCGATCTGGTCTGGTCGATGCTGGAGATCGTCGTCCATGGTGATCGTCACGTCGAATCGCGCTGCGCGGATGCCTGCAAGAAGCGCAGCGTGCTGGCCGTAGTTCCGTGACATCTGGATTCCGCGGACGCGGGCGTCCTCGGTGGACATCGCCTCGATGATCTTCCAGCTTCCGTCTGGACTGGCATCATCGACGAAGACCAACTCCCAGTCGACCGCGAGATCGGCCATGGCCGTGGCGATCTGTCGGCGGAGTTCCTCGATGGTGCGTCCACCTCTGTACACGGGGACCACGACGGACAACCCGGGTGACAGCGACGAGGGTTCGTGTCGGGTCGTGTCGTGGAACGGAATCACGCGCTGCCACCCGCTTCGAAGATGCAGTGCGAGTACGGGAACGCGTTGAGATCGTGTCGGATGGTCATTGTCGCCTGCGGAAACACCTGCGACACCAGCATCGAGTAGTGCTCGGCCTGGCGGACGAAGCGGCCACGATCCATGGCCATCATGATCCGTGCCGAGGCCGCCTGCTCGGGCCAGAAGACCGGATCGATGGTGACCAGTCGACCTTCTTCGCCCAGGAGCTTGGCGGCCGACGACAGCACGCGAACGACGACCTCGTCGGGGAGGTGGTGCAGCACTCCTAGGGCTACAGCGATGTGCACTTCCGGCAAGGTCAGGGAGTGCAGCTCGGCGAGATCAGCGTTCACGAAGTGTCGCCCCCCCAGCGTCGTCGCCATGGCATCGACGTTCAGGTACGCGGGATTGTGGTCCACACCGATGTACGTGACGTCGGCGGCGAGCATCCGGGCCAGATCTCCGGTGCCGCAACCGAGGTCGAGCACGGTCTGCCGAGCGCGCGGGCGGACGTACTCGTCGACGATGGTTCGCATGCTCCGATCCGCACGAACCACCTTGCGGAACAGCGTGTACCCGGCGCGCGAGCTGAGCAGCGAATCCCTGAGAGGCATACAACGATTCTAGATTGCAGGGTGCTCCAGGTCTGCGCCTCCCACGAACGCGCACCATCCGGTACGGCGGCGCGACGGTCCTGCTACCGTCCTTGCTTCGCCGTCGCACCACGTGCCCGAGCACTGCCGCATCATGTCCGAGGCCCCTCCCGAGTCGACCCCACCTCGTGTGACCGAGCGATTGCGGGGGTTGGCTCAGAACGGTGCCGTCGTCCTAGCGGTGCCGGCGTTGCTCTTCGCCGTCGTCCGGCCCGACTGGTACTACGTGCAGAACGGCCTCGATCCGTTCTTCTACACGGGCTACGTCCAGAACTTCGACAACATCTTCCACGCATCGGGGGCCGAGCACTACTTCATCTCCCGATGGAGCATCTACCTGCCGCAACGGGTGCTGTTCCAGGTGTTCGGCGACGCGACTGCGGCGTACCTCGTCATGCGATGGATCGGCGCGGGACTGATCGTCGCAGCCGTGTCGGTCCTGGCCGCCCGGCAAGGTCGGCGTCGATCGGACGCCGTCGCCCTCGCTGCGTTGGTGCTGCTGATGCCCATGTCGATCCGGGCGTTGTTTGCCGACTACTCCGATGCAGTGGTGCTTCCCGCCGGGATCGCGTTGCTCGTCCTTCTGGTCTGTTGGCCCGACGACTGGCGAGCAGCTGCGGGTGCCGGTGCGCTCGCCGGCCTCATGGTGGTCGCCAACCCGTTCGCCATCACGGTCGCCGCTGCGACGACGCCGTTCTGGCTCCGCCGGGTCGAGCGGCGTTCATGGCTTTCGCTCCTCGCTGCCGCGGCCGCGGCCGGTGCAATCGTTCTGGCGGCCGGTTGGCTCCTGTTCCGCTGGCGGTACGGCATTCCGAACGTGTACCAGCCGACGCTCGACTTCCTGCGCGAACGGGGGACGCAGGAGGATCCGCTCAAGTCACCAAGGCTGCTGTGGCTGGGCTACCGCCTCTGGATCTACCTCCCGCCGCTCGTGGTCTTGGCCTACGTCCTGCTGTGTCGGCGCATCCGCGAAGCACGAACGTCGATCGGCGACGCGCTGATCGGGACGTGCGCTCTGCAGTGGACGATCCAGTTCTGGTTCCAGTTCGCGCGGCGCGGTTCGACACTGGAGATCTCGTACTACTGGAGCTACGCACTGCCATCGTTCTGCCTGGCCTTCTGTGTTGTGGCCGGCATCGTCGCTTCTCGGGCACACCGGGCCGTGCTCCCCGGGCTCACCGCAGCGATCGTCGTGCTGCTCGCCCTCAGCGACGGGCCGATGCCCGAGGTGTTCCAGAGTTGGCTCGACGCCCTGGCGGCCGTGGCCCTCGTGGTGGTCGTGGCGGGACGAATCGTCTCCCGACGGCCCGGGGCCGTGGCTGCGGTCGTGGTCGTACTCGTTCTCGTGCTCCAGTTCGGGTCCCCCCGTCCCGAGCCGATGGCCGAAGGGGAGCTGCGGGTGCTGTCGTCGTACGAGTTGGTCTACGACAACCACTCGGATGGGATCGACAGCTTCCGGGACGTCGTCTGGTTCGACGAGTTGATGGACGGGCTCCCCGTGCCGGTTGCTCGGTCGGCGGTGTTCTGGTACGAGCGCCCGATTGGTGCTCGGATGGCCGCGATCCACGGAGCGCAGGTAACGGGTCGTTGGCTCCTCCCCATCATCGGCGAAGCACCGCCCACAGAGCCGTTTCCCACCGATCTCGTGAATGCGATCACCGCAGGGCAGATTCCCACGATCGTCGCGATCGGACCGGCCGAGGAAGTGGCGGCGGTGCGCAGGCAGTTCGAGGCTGCGAACCCCGAGATGCGCGAGGTCGTGCTGGCACCGGTGCCAGGCGAGGATGATCTCTTGGTGGGTGTGATCAGTTCACTGGCGGGGCCTCAGAAGACGCCATAGCTCATCGCGAAGCTGTTCGGCGCTCTCGCGCCACGTGTTCCACGACAGGCCCGCCGGGGTGGGCGCGCTTCCGATGCGACGGAGCTCGAGCCAGTCGATGATGCAGCCCGAGAGTGCCTCGGGCGAGTCGCCCTCGAAGTACGTCGCGTGATCGCCTGCGACCTCTCGGAACACGGGGAGATCGCGAGCGATGATCGGGAGACCGAAGTGGGCAGCTTCGATGATCGGCAGGCCGAAGCCCTCGCCGGTGGAGGCGGCGATGAGCGCCGACGACGACCGGTACCAGTGGGCGAGTTCGTCGTCCGACAACTCGGGCAGCCAGTGGAGGCGACGGCCATGCTCGGGGTGCCGCTGCATTCGCTGGATGAACTCCTCCATCATCCAACCGTGGCGGCCGGCGATGACCAACTCTGCATCGATCCCGGCGACCCACAGGCGTTCCATCGCGTCGAGCACCTGGGCGTGCCGTTTGCGCGGTTCGATGGTGCCGACCATGAGCATCCGTGCCGGGTGATCGTCATCGACCGGATCGTGGTGGGTCTCGATTCCGTCGAGATCGGCTCCGAGGTGGAACCACCCGAGCAGCGGCGGGCGCTCGTTCGACGGGTTCGCGTCGAGCCAGCCCTGAACTTCGTCACGAACGCTCTGCGAGATGGCGATCAGCCCATCGGCCTCGCGAACGGTCTGCATCCACTCGGTGTGCAAGGACTTCGCTCCCGGGTAGAAGTGCTCCGGTGCCAGGATGGGGAGCAGGTCGTAGACGACGAACGCCGTCTGCACACCATGGCGACGGAGCTGCCGGAGGCGATCTCGTTGAGCCCGCACAACGGTCGGTTGCAGATCGAGACCGAGGAAGATGTCGCCCGGCGCCGGATCGATGTCCTCGTCGGCGAGCGGGAGTCGGAGGTCGAGCAACGACGCCGTAAAGCTGCGAGCGGCGGCGTACCCGGTGGTTTCGGTCGCCGCAACCGGTTCCACTCGGTACCCGGCGGGCGGCGCCGTCACCAGCCACCGCAGGAGGTTGCGGGTGACCCGCTGGATCCCGGTGCCGGCGTCGTGTCGGGCGAGCTCGGACACGTCGACGTACAGGTGGGGTTGACGGGGCCTCACGCGGAGGTTGTGCATCGCGGAGGACGCAGCGCTCCGCACCATGTCCGAGCGCTGCGGTCGGCCGGCGCGCTCGACGATCCGAGCCCCAATGGTCGGTCGACGGTGCGACGGTGCTGACCAGCTGGCCTCGATCGCGGCATGGATCGCTGCGGCGCTGACGCTCGGCCGGTGGTGCAGCCGTACGTATCTGCGACCGGCTGCACCCATGAGGGCTCGCCGTTCACCATCGGTTGCGAGCGAGTTGATTGCATCCGTGAGTGCCTCGACGGCGACCTCGGCGTCAAGGACCAGTAGCGCGCCGTCGGGGAGCTCGGAGAACGCTTCGCTCTCGTTGACGATGGTCGCCACACCGGCGCCGAGGCAGTCGAACGCGCTCGCAGATGTCTCTCCACGCGACCTCGCACGCAGCTGGACTGCGATGTCCGCAGCGGCGAGATGAAGCGCGTACACCTCGGCTGCGGCCCGGCCGGTCAACGTGACATCGCCGAGTTCGTGGTACCGGATCCGATCGCGAAGCCGGGTCTCGAAACCTTCGTCGTGCGCCTCACCGACGAAGACCAGCCGCGACCGCTGCGAGCGGTGGCACTCGGATGCCGCCCACGCGTCGACCAGGCGGTCGTTCAGCTTCGTCGGACCGATGATCCCGAAGGCGCACACGAGCAGTTCGTCGTGCGCGATCCCTAGCGTCTGACGCGCCTCGGAACGGTCGGGGAGTCCGGCCGTGTCGCGCGGCATCGGCGCCAGATGCCAGTCGTCGCCGTCGGCGGCCCCGTACCACGACGCAGCCAGATGTCGGGCCGCTCGTGAGTGCACGATGACACCGGTTGCACTCTGTAGCAGCGACAGGTTCACCGGGTAGGTCCAGACGGTGTCGGAACGGTCAGTTGCGTCGCGGTCGGCGATCAGTGCGCCGTAGCCGTGGCTGTGGTACACCTCGGCTTCCCACGGCCGAGATGCGCGGCCGATGCCATCCCGGTAGGACATGATGCCGGACACGGCGAAGTCGTGAAGGGTGACCACCCCGGGGACGTCTGCGATCAGGTCGAACATCTCGGTGTGAAAGGCAGAGTTCCCGATCTGGTACAGCACCCTGTCGTAGCGGTGCCCGTTGCTCCGAAACCACGCCGTCGTACGACGCCGGCAGTTTGCCGCGATCCATGGGTCGGCGATCTCGGGGAGATCGGTCACGACGTCGATCTCGTACCACGTCGCCAGATGGGGGAGCAACATGGCGGTGTAGTCGCTGATGCCGCTGGCCTCCGGTGGCAGAGGGCTGACGACGGCCAGTGCGGGCCTCGGCGAGGCCACCCGAGGGTCGCCGACGTCCCGAGCACCGGCGAGAGCGCTGAGTTGCTCGAGCACGGCGGCGGCCGTGCGGCCCCACGAGAACCGGGCCGATCTCGCGAGAGCGTGCTCTTCGAGGTCACGGCGGAACTCATGGTCGACGAGGACACGCTCGATGGCCGCCGAGATGGATTCAACCGATGTGGGATCGAACAACGCATCGTCTCGGCCGATGACCTCGGGCAGGCTGGAGCAATCGCTAGCGATCACGGCACGCCCGCAGGCCATCGCCTCGAGGGCGGGGAGGCCGAACCCCTCGTGGAGTGACGGGAACACACTCGCGGTGGCGAGTCGGCAGAGGTCGACGAGCTCCGACGTGGTGACGTAGCCGGTGAGCACCAGGTCGCGTGCGGAGAGCCCGGCGTCGCTGGCGCGCGCTTCCAGCGAGCGCCTTGCGTCCGGTTCCACGGCGCACACGATGACGAGTTGGTGCTCGTCCCGCACTGCCGGCGGCAACGCGGCGAACGCGTCGATCAAGCGGTCGATGTTCTTCCGAGCATCGATTCCGCCGTTGTAGAGCACGAACGGGCGGTCGATGCCCAGCCGACTACGGAGAGCACGTGACGTGACGTCGTCGACGTCGCCGGGACGGAACACGGCGTCCACCGCCGCGGAAACGTTCGTCGCGCGGCCGGGGTGGAGGTCGAGTCGTTCGATCGCCTCGACTCTGCTGGCCTCCGAGATCGCCAAGAGGTGATCCGCCCGCCGGAGCTGGCCGATCCGCTCGTGGTACCAGGCTCGGACACGGTGGTCCGCGAGGTAGGACTCGGGCCGCACAAGCGGGATGAGGTCGTAGAGGATGACCGCAGTGGGGATTCCCTCGAGAGCGCGGATAGACACCACGGCCGGATCCGCGAGTCCCTCGAACAAGCTGGTGATCAGCACTACATCGGGTCGCAGGTCGGCGACGAACTGCTCGTACACGACCTCAGTGGCGTGGCGCAGCCACGCATCGCCGATCAGCGAGCCCCGGAGCAAATCGGGTGGCTGGAAGAGGTGGACCGTGACGCCCGGTCGATCGCCGACGAGGGCAATGAATTCGTCTACGGACTCGGGGAAGGCGCCGTTCACCACCAGCGCCCACTCGTGCTCGGGGGCGAGCGCCACGAGGTGCTGGACGATGGCTCGTGCATAGGCGCCGATGCCCCGGCGCCCGTTCGCAGCCTGAGCGCCCTGGAGGTCGACCGCCACCCTCACTGCAGCGGCTCCTGTGCGGCTTCGTCGGCAGCCAGTCCGATGGCACGCTCGATCGCCGTGACCGCCTCGGCAGGCCGTGGCGCGGCTCCGGGATCCACGCGACTGCCCTCCGGCGAGGGGTCGAGCGACGGTGTCTCTACGGCGGGTTTCGCTGCCGAGTCGGGGGATCCGTCCTGCGGGCGTCGGCGCAGAAGTCGGTCGACGACGGCCTTGGGGTCGCGCACCAGGATGCTGACGACCCGTACAGGTTTCGCGAACCGCCACGACGTGCTCGCATACATGTCGCCGATGTGCCGCTCGAGGTTGGCCACGTGCTGTTCGAGGTTCGCGACGTACTGTTCGAGACTCGTGATGTGCGGACCGACACCGGCCAGGTGCTGCTCTAGCTCCGCGATTCGCCCGTCGCGCCGGCGGATCTCGCCGTCGGCCTCTGCGACGAAGTGCTGCGCTGCGAGCAGGTCCTGCGTCACGCGGGCGAGTGCACGTTCGCGATCGTGCAGGACTTCCCTCGCGTTCCCGAGCTCTCGTTGCGCTGCCATTGAGGCGCGGTGCGCATCGTCCAGTTGGCCGAGCGTGACGTCCCAGCCGCTCCGCATCCAGGCGACCTCGTCGCGAAGGCGTTCCACCTCGGCCACGGCCACGTCGGCGCGATGGCGATCCTCGAGCGCAGCGACCTCCATCGCGGCCGCCCGTTCTTCCGTGGCGATGTACGCGGCGGAGACGAAACCGTCGAAGACGTTCGGCGGCGATGAGAACGACCGGTCGAGGTCAGCATGCTCGTCGGCGACGTAGAAGCGGTTGAGTCCGTCGTGGTACACGGTGTGATATCCCGCGTCGAGCAGTGTCTGCTCGTACTCGACCGTCACGATCTGCGTCGATGGTCGTGTGGCCTCGACCACCACGATCCAGGGGCGCTTCACCGACCAGTCGTTGCCCTCGACGACCGGCGCCTCGAATCCCTCGACGTCGATCTTGAGGAAGTGGATCTCCTGGTCGTCCGGGACATGCCTGCCCAGGATCTCGGCCAGCGTGAGTACTGGTACGTCGATCGACTCGACGACTCGACCCTCTCGTCGGTAGGTCCCGGCCAGTTCGGTGTCGAGCGTCGACAGCCCGGTTTCCGACATCATCTCGAGCGTCATCGTTCCGGCCCGATCGGCGACTGCGCACGCAAGGTTGAGGTCGCGCGGTCGGTCGTCGACGAGCATCGCATGGAGCCGTGGATTCGGTTCCACATTGATCCCGCGCCAACCCCGCAGCGAGAACCACTTGGTGACCGAGTCCTCCACGGGCCACGCGGCCCCGATGTCGACCCAGAAGCCGTCGCGGACGTGACCGAGTGCACGCCACAGCATCACGTCTTCCGAGTTCTGTGCATATGAGACCTTCATCGATGCCAGCCCTCCGGTGTGCGGCACCCGATCACGTGTCGATCGACCAGGCCGGCCCGAGTGTCATCAACCCGCCGGTCTCGTACGGCTTGCCGGTCATGACGTCGAACCTCATCGCGAGGTGGACGTGGTCGTAGATGTGCGAGCGGTTGAAGTCGGTCACGGACGTGTGCAGATCGTACGTGCCTGGGAGCAGGGGGACCTTCGGGAGCTCGGCATCGATGACGCCGGTGCCGTCCAGCATCTCCGGTACGAGCCCAACGTCGCGCGTGCACGGTGATGTCACCGTGGCACCGCCGAGTTGCTCGATTGCGAAGCCCACCACCGGGCGTGGGATCGCCTTTTCGGTCTGGTAACGGAGACGAAGCCGCACGTCGTCGCCGGTGCGGAACCGCTTCACCGGTTCGTCAGCGTCGTTCACGAACAGCTCGACGGAGGTGATCTTGATTTCGCCGGAACCACGTCGGACGCTGCCGTCGGCGCTGCGGTGCATGTCGCCCAGCATCTGTTCGGTGTACTGCTCGACCAGCTCGCTCGGATCGCCCTCGCCGGTGACGACACCGTGGCTCAACCAGATCGCACGGTCGCACATGTCCTTCACGGTGTTCATCGCGTGGGTGACGAGCACGATCGTTCGGCCTTCGTTGCGGAACTCGACGAACTTCTCGAGGCACCGCTGCTGGAAGGTGACGTCTCCGACGGCGAGGATCTCGTCGATGATCAGCAGCCTCGGGTCGACGTTGATCGCGACGGCGAACGCGAGCCGCACGTACATGCCCGACGAGTAGGTCTTCACCGGCGAGTCGATGAAGCTCTGCAGCCCGCTGAACTCCACGATGTCGTCGAAGCGCGCGGCGATGTCGCGGCGGCTCATGCCGAGGATCGCGGCGTTGAGGTAGACGTTGTCGCGTCCCGACAGTTCGGGGTGGAAGCCGGCTCCGAGCTCCAGCAGCGCCGACATCCGCTTGTGCACCCGCACCGAGCCCGAGTTCGGCTGGAGGATGCCGGCCATGCACTTCAGCAGCGTCGACTTGCCCGAGCCGTTGTGGCCGATCACGCCGAACACCTCGCCCTCCTTGACGTCGAACGAGACGTCCTTCAGGGCGACGAAGTCGTCGTGGCGGCCGCGGCCCTTGCCGGCGACGAGCTGCTTGATCGAGTTCACCTTCTCGTGGTGCAGACGGAACGTCTTGGTGACGTGGTCGACCTCGAGTGCGAGATCGGTCATGTCACATCTCCTCCGCGAATCGTGGCGACAGCTTGTTGAACACCCAGGCGCCGACGGCGAACATCCCGAACCCCATGACGACCAACTGGACGAGTCGGCCCGTGCCGGGCACGCGAAGGTCGTACACCACGTTGTGCACGGCGGTGATGAAGCTGCCGGTCGGCCCGTAGGTCGCGATCCAGCGCAGGGCGCTCACCTCGATCGTCGACGGGTGGTAGATCACCGGCGTCGCGTAGAACAGGATCTGCGAGAGGATGCCCCAGAGGTAGTTGACGTCGTGGTAGAAGACGTTCGCTGCACTCAGCACCAGGGCGACACCGGTCGTGAACAGGGCCAGCAGCGACAGCACCACGAGCAGCACGGGGATCCACGGCAGCACCATGTTGCCGGCGATCATCAGCGCGACGCAGAGCACCGCGAGCTCGATCAGCAGGGTGACGAACTGGGCGACGATCACCGAGAACACGAGGTGCTCGTGCGGGAACTGCACCTTCTTGATGAGCCCCGCCCCGCCCTGCACCGACCCGATCGCGACGCCGACGCTGATCGAGAAGAAGTTGAAGGCGAGGGCGCCGCTCAGGAAGTAGAGCGGGAAGTTCTTGATGCCGCTGGGATCGCCGATCGGCGGACTCGCCTTGAAGACGTAGAGGAAGATGACCGAGAAGATGGCCATCTGCGTGAGCGGGTTCAGCAGGCTCCACGCCCAGCCCAGCACCGACTTCTTGTAGCGGGTCCGCAACTCCTTCAGCGACAGCAGGTAGAGGAGATTGCGGTGGGCTGCCGCCTGGCGGAGAGACATGGCGGGCGACAGTGTACCGATGGGGCCGCGGAGGGCTGGGGCAGGGCGGGTCCCTGGTCGAGGTCGCGACCCGATGTGCGGCGTTCGCATGCGGAGGCAGCGGTAGCCTCTCCCGGATGCCTACCGCTCTCATCACTGGAATCACCGGACAGGACGGCCGCTTCCTCGCAGAACTGCTGCACGAGAAGGGCTACACCGTCTACGGGTTGCTGAAGGGCCAGAACAATCCGAAGCAGGAGCTCATCCGACGCGAGCACCCCTACGTCGAGCTGGTCGAGGGCGATCTGTGCGACCTGTCGAGCCTCATCTCGGTGGTGTCGCGCGTGCAGCCCGACGAGGTGTACAACCTGGCCGCGATCAGCTTCGTGGCGATGAGCTTCAACCAGGCCGAGCTCACCGCGAACGTGACTGGCACGGGCGTGCTGCGCATGTTGGAGGCGATCCGCATCGTCGGCGGCAGCCAGGACAACCCGATCCGCTTCTACCAGGCGAGTTCGTCGGAGATGTTCGGCAAGGTGCGCGAGACCCCGCAGACCGAGTTGACGCCGTTCCATCCGCGGTCGCCGTACGGGTGTGCGAAGGTGTTCGGGCACGACATCACGGTGAACTACCGCGAGAGCTACGGCATGTTCGCCTGCAGCGGCATCCTGTTCAACCACGAGAGCGAGCGGCGCGGTCTCGAGTTCGTCACCCGCAAGATCTCCAACGCAGTCGCGCGTATCAAGCTCGGCCTCCAGAACGAGCTCGTGCTGGGCAACATCGACTCCAAGCGCGACTGGGGCTACGCGGGTGACTACGTGAAGGCGATGTGGATGATGCTCCAGCAGCCCGAGCCGGACGACTACGTGGTTGCGACGGGTGAGACCTACGAGGTCCGCGAGTTCATCCAGCGGGCGTTCGCGGTCGCCGAGATCGACGACTGGGAGCGCTACGTGCGCCTCGACCCGAAGTTCCTCCGGCCCGCCGAGGTCGATCTGCTCGTCGGCGACGCGACGAAGGCCGAGACCAAGCTCGGCTGGAAGCGCGAGGTGTCGTTCCCCGAGCTCGTCGAGCGGATGGTGCGCCACGACCTGAAGGTCGAGTCGGCGAACCTCTGACGATCGGCGTGGCCGCCGCCGTCCTGTGCGCTCAGCGCGGTGGCAGCGACGGCCACGGCAGCGTCGGGTACCGCGCCCGGATCGCATCGACCGCCTCGTCGGTCGACAGGTTCGTCAACGCGATCATCGAGCCCGCCTGCACGCGATACCGCCCGAGGATCTCGGGCACCAGCAGGGCGCGACCTCCGCTCGATGCGAGGCGGAGCCACAGGTCCCAGTCCTCCCAGCCGTACACGTGCTCGTCGTCGTCCCGGTAGCCGCCGAGGTCGCTCCACGCCGCACGTCGCCACATCGCCTGTGCGTCGATGTAGTTCGCCGCGCACAGCCGGTCGACCTCCCACGCGAGGGCGCTGCGGATGTTCTGCTGCGCGCCGAAGTCCTCCAGGATCGCGTAGGCCGCCGCCGCCCCGGGGTCGTT
>CAEZSR010000060.1_pt1 | contig 20506 bp, 19 predicted proteins | sample 7264011 | NCBI WGS metagenome assembly CAEZSR01 (sample SAMEA6813783, study PRJEB35770) | freshwater metagenome | biome: Freshwater; feature: Freshwater reservoir; material: water | place: Czech Republic | collected 2016-08-15 | depth 0.5m m | reverse complement strand
GGTGGTGCCGACGCGGCCGGCAGCGGGGTGGGCCGCCGGGTTCACCCTGGGCGCGTATCCGTACGGATGGCCGCCGACCGGCCCGCCCTGCACGACGCTGCCGCGGCGCATCACGTCGGTGCGTTCGGGCCACAGCGCGGGCACGAGCGACAGCACGATCGCCACCACGCCGCCGACGAGCAGCCCGATCGCGACCGGGGCGACCCCGTCCACCGACGCGCGCACCGCGGCCTCGACGATCCGGTCGGCGTCGCTCGCCCACGCACGGGCGCCGGCGACGATGCCGATCGGGACGAGCACCCAGGAGACCCCGGCGAAGACAGCCCAGATGCCGGCACGTCGCAGCACGCGGCGCCGCTCGCCGAGGGCGAACGCGACGACCAGCAACGCGGCCGCGGCGAGGGCGAGCGCTCCCGTGGCGGAGTCGGCCACGCGGCGCGCCGTGTCGACGCCCGGCGGGTGGAACGTCGGGAGGGTGATCTCGGGGAACACGCCCTCGGGCAGTTGGGCGGACAGCTGGCCGGCGATCTCCGGCGACACCGCGGCCACCTGCTCGGTCACCGCGGCGAGCACGACGTCGGGCGAGATGGTGGTGGGCCGCGGGTCGTCGACGCCGAGCGCGTTGGCGTGGGCAGAGCCGAAGGCGCTCACCAGGTCGGTGGTGATGCGCGGGTCGGCGAGCGCCTGGGCGACGGCTCCCTCGACGAGGTCGATGTTCGAGCGGTCGACACCGGTGGCCCGCACGATCTGGAGCGCGAACGACGACGCCAGCTCCTCGCGTGAGCCCTCGTCCTCGAGGACGGCGGTGGCGATGTCCTCGGCACGCGTGGGGTCGCCGATGGTGTGGAGGAACACGTACCCGGCCCAGGCGAGCGATGCACAGACGATCGCGAGCGAGGCGAGCCCCCTCGACGCCATCCCTCCCAGCATGCGTACCTCCTCACCATCGATCCGGTTCCGACCGGGTCCGATCCGGGTCCGATCCGGGTGTCACCGGACGGGCCGACCGGTCGCCGGCGGGCCCGCAGTCGATCGTCCGGTTCGTCCGTCGTGTGCCAGCATCGCAGAATGCAGCAGCTGTATCTGGGCGGGCGAGTGTTCACCGCCGATCCCGCTCGACCGTGGGCCGAGGCCCTGCTCGTGGACGACGGCCGGATCTCGACGGTCGGCTCCGTCGCCGAGTGCCGTGCCGCTGCTGCGGCGGAAGCACCGGAGGAGATCGACGTGTCCGGCTGCGTGGTGCTGCCCGGCTTCGTCGACGGCCACTCACACCTGCTGATGACCGGCGCCGCGCTGGCCAAGGCACAGCTGCGCACCGCCACCACGCTCGACGAGATCCGGCGCCGCCTCGTCGAGTGGGCCGAGGCCAACCCCGACTCGCCGTACGTGCTGGCGACCGGGTTCCTGTTCGAGGCCGTGCCGGGCAACGAGCCGCACCGCGAGATGCTCGACGACCTGTTCCCCGACCGTCCCGTGTTCGTCGAGTCGTTCGACCTGCACTGCGGGTGGGTGAACTCCGCCGCGCTCGAGCTGCTCGAGATCACCGACCGCACCCCCGACCCCGTCGGCGGTGAGATCCGCCGCGATCCGGCCACGGGCCGAGCGACCGGCTACCTGCTCGAGACCGCGCTGCACGACCACATGTGGGCGTTCCTGGCCCGCGTCGACGACGCGACGCGCGACCAGCAGCTCGCCACCGCGATGCGCGCCCTGAACGCGGCCGGCACCACCACGGCGGTCGACATGGCCGTCGACGACGACGACGCCGGCGCGTTCGTGCGCGCCGAGGAGAACGGCACCCTCACCCTGCGCGTGATCGGGCACTGGATCATCCGCAACACCGGCGACGACGCGCGCAACCTCGCCCAGGTGCGCGAGGCGGCTCGGCGTCGCGACACCCACGACGGGCCGATGTTCCGCGTGGCGGGCATCAAGCTGGTCACCGACGGCACGATCGATGCCTGCACCGCGGCGATGATCGACCCGTACACCACCGGCACGAACTGCGACCCGATCTGGCCGCCGGAACGGATGGAGCCGGTGGTCGAGCTCGCCGACCAGTTGGGACTGCAGGTGGCGTGCCACGCGATCGGCGACCTGGCGGTGCGCAACGCGATCGACGCGATCGAGCGGGCGCAGCGGGTGAACGGCACCGGCGACCGTCGCCACCGGATCGAGCACCTGGAGTACGCCGACCCGGCCGACATCCCGCGCCTCGGCGCCAACGGCATCACTGCGTCGATGCAGCCGGTGCACTGCGACCCGGAGATCGCCGGCCTGTGGTCGGAGGTGCTCGGGCCCGAGCGCGCGCACTGGGGGTTCGCGTGGCCCGAGTACGTGCGCACCGGCGCCACGCTCGCGTTCGGCACCGACACGCCGACCGCGCCGTACGAGCCGCTGCCGAACATGTACATCGGCGCCACTCGCCGCTCGCCGGGCAACCCCGACCTCGAGCCGCTCCGCCCCGACTTCGCGCTCCCCGTCGACGAGACGATCGTGCACGGCACCGCCGACGCGGCGTGGGCGAGCTTCGAGGAGGACCGACTCGGTGTGCTGAAGCCGGGGGCGTGCGCCGACCTCGTGGTGATCGACGACGACCCGTTCGCGAACGGACCCGGCGCGTTGCTCGCCGCCCGCGTGCGTCGCACCGTGGTCGCCGGCCGCACCGTGCACTCGAACCCCTGACCCGCGCTGCCCGGCTCGCGATCCCGCGAGATCAGCCGGAGGAGACGGCCCGGTCCTCCTGCGCGAGCGTGAAGGTGAGCAGCACCTCCACGCGCTCGCCGCGGCGTTCGCTCAGCAGCTCCGCCAACCGCCACGCCGGCTCGGGCCGCCGCGGTCCGGTGACGTCGATGCGCACCGTCGCACGCTCGCCCGTGGTGGAGGCGTCGAGCGACACCACGCGCACGGACGGGTCCCAGGTTCCGACGACCGAGGTGACCTCCTGCTCGAACGCGGTGTTGCGGATCACGTTGCGCGAGTACACCGCGAGCGGCACCGCCACCGCGCCGACGAGCACCACCCACGCGATCAACCCCACTCGCGCCTGACGGGCGGTGCCACGCGTGTCGCGGTCGGCGAACCCCCACCACGCCATCGACACGGTGGCGCCCAGCACGAGCGCACCGAAGTTGGTGGCGAGCGCGAGGGCCGCCTGACGGAACTCCTCGCCCCGACCCGATGCGAGGAACAGGCCCATCGCCGCGATCGGCGGCTCCACCGTGACCGACACCGCCACACCCGACAGCGCACCGGCGGCCTCGGTGCGCATGGTGGCGTACCCGGCCGCCACGCCCGCGGCGAGGGCGATGCCGAGGTCGAGCAGACCGGGTCGGGTGAGCGAGAGCAGCAGCGGTGGCAGCACCGCCCGGTCGATCTGGCCGGCGAACACCACACCGACCAGCGTGGCCGCGGTCATGCTCATCGCGATGCCGAGCGCCACCATCAGCGCGGCGTCGACCAGGCGCTGCACCCACCCCTGGATGAGGGCACCCGCCATCGCGAGCAGCGGGGTGATGAAGGCGCCCAGGAGCATCGCACCGATCACCGCGGGGGCGCTGTCGAGCAGCAGGCCCATCGCGGCGATCGCGCTCGACAGCAGGCTCAGGATGATGAAGCTCCGCGTGTGCGGCGATCCGATGCGCGCCCGCTCGTAGAGGAACCCCACCACGGCGGCGCGCTGGATGTCGTCCATGCGGTGCCGCCGCCACCACGGCGGCCGCGCCCCGAGGGCGCCCGCATCGTCCACGGCGCCGTCAGCCATCCGAGCCCTCCGACTGCTCCGTCCCGTCGGCCGCATCGGTCGACGCCGGCGGCACGGCGGGCCGCAGCAGCGGCACCGGCCACGAGGCGTCGATGTCGGTGAGGACCGACCGCAGCCTGGCACCGCCGAGCCACGCCGTCATGCCCGCCCAGAAGGTGCCGACGCCCACCTCGGCCGGCATCAGATCGGACGCGTCGAAGCGCACCACGTCCGCCTCACGCAGCAGCGTCGCCACGTACCGGTCGAACTCGGTCCCGTGCCGCTCCGCGGCGAAGGTGCTGCGTGCCGAGACGAACCCGCCGATCTCCGCCCGCCGTGCGGCGGCCTCGTCGGTGGTGAGGTAGCGCGCCACCTGGTCGATCTCGTCATCGTCGGCGAAGCGCACCACCACCGTGCCACCGACCAGCAGCGGAGCCTCACCGCCGCCGTCGGCCGGCAGCGGGAACGCCCACAGGTCGCCGTCGGGCGAGACGTCGACGCGCCGGTCGAGCATCCGCGGCAGGAAGCTCGCCTGCCGGTGCAGCACGCACGGCGGGTTCGCCGAGGCGGCCTGGCGGGCGGCGTCGACGATCGTGAGCTCCACCGCGGCGCGGTTGCCACCGGCGACCATCGACGGGTTCAGCGCGATCGCACCGAAGCGTTCGACGGCGGCGATGATCTCCGGGTCGGAGAAGAGGACGTCGTGGGTCACCCACGCGTCGTACACGTCGGGCCCGGCGAAGCGCAGCACCAGGTCCTCCACCCAGTCGGTCGCCACCCAGCCGGTCGCACCATCGGCCCGGATGCCGATGCACCAGGGCGTCGTGCCCGCCGTCGCGAGCGCACCCGTCATCGTGTCGAGCTCGGCCCACGAGGTCGGCACCTCCAGGCCGCGAGCCGCGAAGTTCCGGGGCGAGTACCACACGAGGCTCTTGAGCGTGAGCTGGTACCACGCACCGAACACGTCACCGTCGAAGGTGACCAGCTCGACCAGGGCGTCGTCGACACCGGCGACGGCCGGCTCGGCGAGGTCGTCGCGCCAGGGCAGCGCGAAGCCGTCCTCGACGAGCACGTCCACCAGGCCCGGTTGCGGCAGGAGCGCGAGATCGGGTGGGTCACCGCGACGCAGCCGCTCGAACAGATCGGCCTCGAAGTTCGACGACCCGACGTAGCGCACGTCGATGCCCGTCGACCGCTCGAAGTCGGCGAGCGAGTCGACGAGGTCGTCGGCGTCCTCGTCGCTCAGCGTGCCGAACACGGTCACCACCTCACGGGGCGCCGTGCTCCGCGAGTCACACCCGACGAGCGCCGCCGGGACGACCACGGCTCCGACGGCCAGCACCGCCGACCACCCGGTCCCACGTCGTCGCCGCACGCCTGCGACGGTACCGCGCGGGTCGCGCCCGCCCCGGCCATCGACCCGGCCACCGCCCGGACCCGACCCCGCCGGGCCGAACGGTCAGACGGTCAGACGGTCAGACGGTCAGACGGTCAGTTCGAGCCCGGCGAGCGACCCCTCGGCGCGCCAGGCCTCGAGCACCTTGATGAACGCGATCGCGCCGGCGCCGTAGCTGCCGTTGCGCAGGCTGCGCTCACCGGGCCGGCCCTCGTTGTTGTAGTACCCGGGCGTGCACGCCTCCAGGAACCGCTGGTTGTTCACGGCCATCCGCACGATCTCGTCGACCCACGCCTGCTCGGCCTCCTCCGACGTCTCCACCACCCGCGCCCCGTGGGCGCGGGCGTGCTCGAGGATGTAGGCGCAGTGGCGGGCCTGCTCGTCGATCATGTGCGGGAAGTTGACCGTGAAGCCCGACTGCACGTTGCTGAAGATGAAGCAGTTCGGGAAACCCCGGCTGTGCATGCCGTGGAGCGTGGCCGCACCGTCGGCCCACTTCTCGGTGAGCGTGAGCCCGTCGCGGCCGTACAGCTCGTAGCCCGAGCGGCGCGTGTAGTCGGTGCCGACCTCGAAGCCGGTGGCGTAGATGATGCAGTCGAGCTCGTACTCCACCCCGTTGGCGACGATGCCGCGCTCGGTGATCCGGTCGACGCCGCGGCCGTCGGTGTCCACGAGGCTGACGTTCGGCCGGTTGAAGGTGTCGAGGTACTCGTCGTGGAAGCAGGGGCGCTTGCAGAACTGGCGGTAGTAGGGCTTGAGCGCCTCGGCGGTGTCGGCGTCGCGGACGATGGTCTCCACGCGAGAGCGGATCGACTCCATCTTCTCGAAGTCGGCGAGCTCCACCGCCTCACCGGGATCGGTGCCGGCCGTGATCGCGCCGCGGCGCATCATGATCAGCAGCTTGCCGATGATGTCGGTCCAGCCGTCGTTCACCATGTCCTCGGGCTCGTACACGCCGGACACGAGGTTGTTGAAGTTCTCCATCCGGCGGCGCTGCCATCCGGGCTCGAGCGAGGACACCCACTCCCGATCCGTGGGCCGGTTCGCGCGCACGTCGATCGACGACGGCGTGCGCTGGAACACGTAGAGCTCCTTCGCGTGCTCGCCCAGGTGCGGGACGCACTGCACGGCCGTCGCACCCGTGCCGATGATGCCGACCCGCTTGTCGGCGAGGTTCACGAGGCCGCCCTCGGACGTGCCCCCGGTGTACGCGTAGTCCCACCGGCTCGTGTGGAAGGTGTGGCCCTGGTAGGTGTCGATGCCCTCGATGCCGGGGAGCTTCGGGCGGTGCAGCGGGCCGTTGGCCATCACCACGAACCGTGCCCGCATCGCGTCGCCGCGGTTGGTGGAGATCACCCAGCGGTCGTCGGCGTCGTCCCACCGCAGTTCGGTGACCTCGGTCTGGAACAGGGCGTCGCGGTAGAGGTCGAAGTGACGGCCGATCGCACGGCTGTGCTCCAGGATCTCCGGCGCTCGGGAGTACTTCTCCTTCGGGATGTAGCCGACCTCCTCGAGCAGCGGGAGGTAGATGTACGACTCGACGTCGCACGCCGCGCCGGGATAGCGGTTCCAGTACCAGGTGCCGCCGAAGTCGCCGCCCTTCTCGATCATGCGGAGGTCCTCGACGCCCGCCTCGCGGAGCCGTGCGGCGGCGAGCAGACCGGCGAAGCCGCCGCCGATCACCGCGACCTCCACGGTGTCGAACAGCGGGGCGCGTTCGACGCGCTCGACGTACGGGTCGTCGAGGTAGTGGGCGAACTGCCCGGCCACCTCGATGTACTGCTCGTTGCCGTCGGCGCGCAGCCGCTTGTCGCGCTCCTCGCGGTACTTCTCGCGAAGGGCGTCCGGGTCGAAGTCGAGCGTGGTCGCCATGCGAACGGTCTAGTCGCGGCCGTCCTCCGGCTTCGGGTCGAACGCCACGAGCCACACAGCGCGGTACCGTCGCCCCGTGACCGCCGCAGCGAACCCGTCTCCCGCGCGTCCGAGCGCGCCGCCGGCCGCCGAGCACGGCCTGTCGAGCGCCGAGGTGGCCGACCGTGTGGCACGCGGCCTCGTGAACGCGATCCCGGCCGCGCCGACCCGCACCGTCGGCCAGATCGTGCGGGCCAACGTGCTCGCCCCGATCAACCTCGTGATCGGGGTGCTCGCGGCGCTCGTGATCGCGGCGGGATCGCCCAAGGACGCGTTGTTCGCCGGCGTGATCGTGGCCAACAGCGTGATCGGCGTGGTGCAGGAGCTGCGTGCCAAGCGCGTGCTCGACCGCCTGAGCGTCGTCAGCGCACCGAAGGCGCACGTCGTGCGCGACGGCGTGGTGCACGACCTCCAGGTGCACGAGCTCGTGCTCGACGACGTGGTGGAGCTGCGCGCCGGCGCCCAGGTGGTGGCCGACGGCGTGGTGCTCACGGCCGAGAACCTCGAGCTCGACGAGTCGCTGCTCACCGGCGAGGCCGATGCCGTGGTGAAGGAACCCGGCGCCGAGGTGCTGAGCGGCAGCGCCGTGGTGGCCGGCACCGGGCGGGTGCGGGTGACGAAGGTGGGGGCCGAGAACTACGCGGCCAAGCTCGCCGAGGAGGCACGCCGGTTCACCCTGGTGAGCTCACCGCTGCGCAACGACGTCAACCGGATCGTCACCTGGGTCGGCATCGCGATCGTGCCGATCGGCATCCTGCTCGCGACGAGCCAGCTCGTGCGCCGCGACGAGAGCTGGCAGGACGCCGTGATCAGCACGGTCGCCGGGCTGGTCGGCATGGTTCCCGAGGGGCTCGTGCTGCTCACCAGCGTCGCGTTCGCGGTCGGTGTCGTGCGGCTCGCGTCGAAGCGGTGCCTGGTGCAGGAGCTGCCGGCGATCGAGGTGCTCGCCCGCGTCGACGTGCTCTGCGCCGACAAGACCGGCACGATCACCGAGGGCTCGCTCGCCCTCGCCGGGGTGCACGTCGTCGAGGAGCCCGAGCGCGGGTCGGCCGACGGGTCGGTCGGCGCACCGCCGCTCGAGCGCAGCGACGTCGACGACGCACTCGCCGCGATGGCCCACCTCGACCCCGACCCCAACGCCACCGTGCACGCCCTGGCGACGGCCTACCCCGGCCATCCCTCGTGGGAGCTCTCCGGTCGCGTGCCGTTCTCCTCCGCCCGGAAGTGGAGCTCGATGACCTTCGACGGGCACGGCACCTGGGTGCTCGGTGCGCCCGAGAACGTGCTCGCGGACGCCTACGGCGGCCGGCTCCGCGACGACGTCGAGCGCGAGGCTGCCGACGGGCGACGCGTGCTCGTGCTCGCGCGAGCCACGGTCGACGCACCGGCCGGCGGTGACCCGGCACTGCGCGAGGTCGCGCCGGTCGCGCTCGTGCTGTTCGAGGACGTGGTGCGCGAGGACGCGCCGGACACGCTCCGCTACTTCGCCGACCAGGGCGTCACGCTGAAGGTGATCTCCGGCGACAACAACGTCACGGTGGGTGCCGTGGCCCGGCGCGCCGGCCTCGAGCACTGGGCCGACAACGTCAACGCGCAGACCCTGCCCGACGAGGGCGAGGAGTTCGACGACGCGGTGGAGCGGGCCTCGGTCTTCGGCCGCGTGACCCCGCACCAGAAGCGGGCGATGGTGCGATCGCTGCAGTCGCGCGGCCACGTGGTGGCGATGACCGGCGACGGGGTGAACGACGTGCTCGCGCTGAAGGACGCCGACTGCGGCGTCGCGATGGCGTCGGGCAGCGAGGCCACCCGCGGTGTGGCCCAGCTCGTGCTGCTCGACTCCAACTTCTCCGCCCTTCCGGCCGTGGTGGCCGAGGGCCGGCGCGTGATCAACAACATCGAGCGGGTGGCGAGCCTGTTCCTCGCGAAGACCACCTACTCGGTGATCCTGTCGTTGCTGACGGGGGTGTTCGCCCTCGCCTACCCGCTGCGCCCGATCCACCTGTCGATCCTCAGCTGGTTCACGATCGGCGTGCCCGCGTTCTTCCTGGCGCTCGAACCCAACGGCGAGCGCGTGCAGGCCGGCTTCCTGCGACGCGTGCTCGGCCGGGCCGTCCCGGCGGGCGTCGTGATCGCGGGCGCCACGATGGCGACGTTCGCGATCGCCCAGCTCGACGAGCGCATCGACGCCGACGAGGCCCGCACCGTCGCCGTGCTCGTCGCCGGTTCGGTCGCGCTGATGAACCTGTACCGGGTGGCCCGACCGCTGAACCGGCTCCGGGCCACGCTCGTCGTCGCGATGGTGGTGCTGTTCGCCGCGGCGTTCGCGATGCCGTGGAGCCGCGACCTCTTCGAGCTGCCGCTCACCGAGGCGTGGGCGTTCGGTCTCGCCGCCGGGTTCGTGGTCCTGGCGTGGCCGCTGCTGGTGCTCGGTGCCCGCATCGTCGACCTGATCCGGGCACGTCGCGACGCCCCACCGATCGGATAGGGTGCCGCGCATGGCACACATGTACGACCTCACGATGTCGTCGATCACCGGCGAGCCGGTGCAGCTCGGCGACTACCGGGGCAAGGTCCTGTTGGTGGTCAACGTCGCGAGCGCTTGAGGCCTCACGCCTCAGTACGCAGGTCTGCGTACGCTCCACGAAGATCGCAAGGACCGAGGCTTCGCCGTCCTGGCGTTCCCCTGCAACCAGTTCGGCGCCCAGGAACCGGGCACCGATGCCGAGATCCTCGAGTTCGCCACGTCGAAGTACGACGCCACGTTCCCGATGTTCTCCAAGATCGAGGTCAACGGCCCCGGTGCCTGCGAGTTCTACGCCTGGCTGCGCGAGCAGTCGGGTGGCGCGGACATCCAGTGGAACTTCGAGAAGTTCCTCGTGGACCGCGAGGGCAACGTCGTCGAGCGCTTCAGCCCGATGGTGACGCCCGAGGACATCGCCCCCAAGGTCGACGCGATCCTCTGATCGCGCCCTGATCGCACCCTGATCGCGCGGCGCCCCTGCGGCGCCCGCGCGACCGCCCACCTGCGTTCCCCCGACCCGCCGTGAGTCCGGCGCGACCGCGCCCGGCCCCACGCCGCCCCGCCTCGCCCGGGAGGAACCATGACGACGTCCCGTCGCGCCCGTCCCCGCTCGCGCCGCTGCGCGCTCCGCCTCGACCACGACGGCGACGAGTTCGCGCTGTGGCTGCCGTCGCCCGACGACCCGCTGGTGGTGAGCGGCTTCGGCGACGCCGCCTCGCTCGCGCTCGAGCTCACCGACTGGCCCGTCGAGCGCGAGGTGCTGGTACTGCTCGACGCCCGCCGCCGCGTGACCGCGATGCTGATCGACCCGCCCCCGCTGGTCGGCATCTTCGTCGGTGCCGTCGACCTGCCGGCCTCCGAGGTCGACTTCTGCCAGACGCTGTCGATCGTGGTGGCCGAGCCGCCGACCGACGGGCCGCCGCCGGCCCGCCACCGCGAGGGCTACCACGCGCTCCGCCGATGGCACGTGCTGCAGGGGCTGCAGCTGCTCGACGTGATCCTCGCCCACCCCGAGCGCGTGCAGAGCCTGGCGATCGCGTGCGATCCCGACGCGATCTGGTTCGACGAGTTCGAGCCCGACGCGACCGGCGGTGAGCCCGCCGACCGAGCGTGACGCGACCGGCGCGACCGGTCGCCGGCCTCGACCGGGGTGCCTACGATGGCTCGCCATGACCACCATCTCCGTCGTCACCGGCGCGAACAGCGGCATCGGCCGCGCCACCGCCATCCACCTGGCCGCGCAGGGCCACACCGTCTACGGCACGGTGCGCAGCGTGTCGAAGGCCACCAAGCTGCAGGCAATGGCCGACGACGCCGGGGTCACGGTGCACCTCGTGGAGCTCGACGTCGCCGACGACGAGTCGGTGCGCGCCGGGTTCGCCGAGATCCTGGCGGCCACCGATGGTGTGGTCGACGTGCTGGTGAACAACGCCGGAGTGGGCGGCAACGCCGTGGCCGAGGAGTGCCCGCCGTCGGTGTACCTCGACGTGATGAACGTCAACCTGTGCGGCGCCGTGCGCTGCCTGCAGCAGGTGCTGCCCGGCATGCGCGAGCGCCGCCGTGGTGCGGTGGTGAACATCACGTCCGTGGCCGGCCGCATCGCCGCGCTCGCCCAGTCGCCGTACGTCGCGTCGAAGTGGGCGTTCGAGGGCATGAGCGAGGGCCTCGCCCAGGAGCTCGCCCCGTTCGGCATCCGCGTGGTGATCGTGGAGCCCGGCGTCACCAAGAGCGCGATCTTCGCCAAGAACATCGATGCGCCCAACCAGAGCGGCGCCTACGACGCCGCCTACCGGCGGCTGTTCCAGTTCTACGCCGCCGGCATGCACAGCGCGACCGACCCGATGGAGGTCGCCGCCGTCATCCACCACGCGGTCACCACCGACGCTCCGCAGCTGCGCTACACGGTGAGCTGGGGCAGCACCGAGATGATCACGGCCCGCGCCGCGCTCAGCGACGCCGACTGGGTGGCGCTCGGCGCACACGAGTCGGACGACGAGTACTACGACGACTTCCGCGACAGGTTCGGTGTCGAACTGCGGTTCTGACCGACGCCCGACGTCCGGCCGGCGACGGTCCGCCGATGTCAGTCGCGGCCGAGTGCCGGGCGGTGCAGCACCGCCCAGGTGGGCGTCACCTCGACGTGGCCACCGGCCACCAGCGCGTCGCCGTCGACGATGAGGCTGTACGCCTCCCCGGTCGCGCCGGGGAACACCATCGTCACGTTCGGCCGAGCCGTGAGATTCGCCGCGGTGCCCGCCCCGATCGACGCCACGAGCACGCCGTCGACGTACTGCGTGGGCACGGCGAGGGTCTGGGCCCGACCGTCGTCGCGCACCGTGACGAGGTAGCCCCACGGGTACTGCTCCAACCGGTCGCCCAGTTCGTCCAACGGCACGGCGATGCTCATGCCCGCACGCTAGGCCGCCCGGTGATCCGGGGTACGACGGCCGGTCAGCGCGACGCGACGCAGAACTCGTTGCCCTCGGGGTCGCGCAGCACGCTCCACCGGTGGCCCCACTCGTCGTGGTCACCGACGTGGGTGGCGCCGAGCGCCACGAGCCGGGCGATCTCGGCGGGGCGGTCGTCGGCGGTGAGGTCGAGGTGCATCCGGTTCTTGGCCGCCTTGTCCTCGGGCACCTGCAGGAACAACCAGGCCGGCTCGGGTCCGGGGGCGCCGAAGCCGATCGAGGCGAAGAACGGCTGGGCACCCTCGTCGACGGGGCGGCCGAGCGCCTCCGACCAGAAGCGGCTCAGCGTCGCGGCGTCGCGGCAGTCGAACGTGATGTGGGCGACGGACAGGGTCATGACGGTGTCTCCTGGGTGAGGGGGCCCTCGACGGGCCAGTGGATCTCGGTGAGGAATCGCTCGACGGGCTCGGGCGGTCCGACGAGGTACCGCTCGCGCACGGGGAGGTCGCGCGGCGTGGCGTGGCCGGCCACCCAGCGTCCGAGCTGACGGTAGGTCTCGCCGATCGTCGTGTACGGGCCGTGGTGCGCGGCCACCGCGACGGTGATGGCCGGCAGCTCGATCAGCTGCACGTCGTGCACGCCGGCGAGGTCCACCGGCGCGGCGATCGGCACGACCGCCACGACGTCCTCGCCGTCGTCGTCGGTGATCTCCTGCGGGTAGAGCCCGCCGGGTGCGTCGGCCACCTGCGCGCCCACCCGGGCGGCGACGGCGAAGAGCACCTCGTACGACGCCTCGAGGAACGGACCGAAGTCGGCCTCTACGAGCCGGCCGCGCCGGGCGAGCGCGTGCTGGGCCGGGACGTCGCGCAGGTGCACCGGGGTGTGCGCCTCGGGGGCGTCGACGCCGCGCTGCAGCTCGTCGATGATCCGCATCGTCTCGTCGAGCCGGGCCTGCATCGCTCGGGTGTGCTCGGCGAGCACGCGCTCCGTCACCGCCGGATCGCGTGCCTCCAGCACCTCGCGCACCTGACGCAGCGGCACGTCGAGGTCGCGGAGCCGCCGCAGCACGGCGGCGTCGAGCAGTTGTGCGGCGGTGTAGACCCGGTAGCCGGTGGCGGGGTCGACGGCGGCCGGGACGAGCAGTCCCTGCTCGTGGTAGGCGCGCAGCGCCTTCACCGAGATGCTGGTCGCCCGCGAGAACGGGCCGATGCGCAGGACGGGTTCGCGCGTGGTCGGATCGGTCATGCCCTCAGCCTGTGCCCTCCCCCGGGGGGAGAGTCAAGGGGTGGAGGGCGATCCGACGGGCGCGATGCGGTCGGGGGCCCAGCCGTCACCGTCGAGCGCGTGGGCCACCTGGAGCAGCAGCAGGTCGGACCCCGGAGGCGCCACGAGTTGGAGGCCGACGGGCAGGCCGTTCGCGCTGCGGCCGCACGGCACCGAGATCGCCGGGCACCCGGTGACGGTGATGTCGGTGCAGCTGCGCATCCAGTCGAGATAGGTGGGCATCGGCTCACCCTCGATCTCGCGCACCCAGTCCCACTCGACCGGGAAGGGCAGCACCTGCACGGTGGGCAGCGCGATCAGGTCGAACCGCTCGAAGAACGCGTGCACTCGGTCCTGCAGCGCCGCCCGCCACCCGAGCGCCCGGCCGACGTCGGCGGCGCTCTGCTGCCGGGCGAGCTCGACGTTCCAGCGGATCGTGTCCTTCAGCGAGTCGGGGTCTCGGTCGTACAGCGCGCCGAGGTTGCGCTCGAACCCGACGGCGCGCAGCGTCTGGAACGTGTCGCGCGCGTGCGACAGGTCGGGGAAGGCGTCCTCCACCGCGCAGCCGTGCGCGGCGAGGCGATCGGGCACCCCGGCCAGTGCCTCGCGCACGGCCCGCTCGACGGGCAGGCCTCCCGCCGTGTCGCTCCACGAGACCCGCAGTCCGGCGAGCGAGCGGTCGAGCGGCCAGAACGGCCACTCGGCTCCACGCAACGGCACCCGCCGGTGCGGGCCGGCCATCGCGCCGAGCAGCAGCGCGACGTCGGCGGCCCACCGCGCCATCGGACCGCCCGTGGGGAACGGGTCCCACGGGTCGCCGCTCGGCCACGACGGCACGGTGCCGGGCGAGGGCCGGAACCCCACCACACCGCAGAACGACGCCGGGTTGCGCAGCGACCCGCCGAGGTCGCTGCCGTCGGCGATCGGCACCATGCCCGCGGCGAGGGCGGCCGCGGCGCCACCGCTCGACCCGCCCGCCGAGCGCGTGACGTCCCACGGGTTGCGGGTGGCACCGAACACGGGGTTGAACGTGTGCGAGCCGGCACCGAACTCCGGCGTGTTCGTCTTGCCGAGCGTCACGCAGCCCGCGGCCCGGAGGCGGCGGATCAGCTCCTCGTCCTCGGTGGGCACCTGGTCGGCGAACAGCGGCGAGCCCATCGTGGTGCGGATGCCTGCGGTCATCGCGAGGTCCTTGTGCGCGATCGGCAGGCCGTGCAGCGGCCCGAGCGACTCACCGTGCGCGTAGGCGGCGTCCGCTCGGCGAGCGTCGTCGAGCGCACGGCCGAACACCCGCGTGACGATCGCGTTCACCGCCGGGTCGACCGCGGCGATGCGGGCCATGTGGTCGTCGAGCACCTCGCGCGCCGACAGCTCGCCGTCGTGCATCGCGGCGACCAGGTCCACCGCTCGCCAGCGCCACAGCTCGTCGCTCATCGGCGCCCGCCGGTCTCGCCGGTCTCGCCGGTCTCGCCGGTCTCGTTGGCGAAGCGGGTGCGCAGCGCCGCCTTCTCCACCTTGCCCATCGCGTTGCGTGGCAGCGCCTCCACCACGTGGACGTGCTTGGGCACCTTGAACGGGGCGAGCTGCCGGCGGGCCGCCTGGCGCACGTCGACGGGATCCACCACGGCGCCGGGCGCGGCCACCACCACGGCCACCACCGCCTCGCCGAAGTCGGGGTCGGGCACGCCGATCACTGCGGACTCCAGCACGCCGGGCAGCTCGTCGATCACGGCCTCCACCTCCACCGGGTACACGTTGAGCCCGCCGCTGATCACGAGGTCCTTCGAGCGGCCGACGAGGTGGAGGTAGCCCTCGGCATCGAACCGGCCGACGTCGCCGGTGCGGAACCAGCCGTCAGCGGTGAACTCGGTGTCGTTCAGCTCGGGGCGCCGCCAGTAGCCGCGGAACACGTTGGGGCCGCGCACCTCCACGCCGCCGACCTCGCCGGTCGCCACCTCGACGCCGTGCTCGTCCACCACGCGCACGTCGACGCCGGGCAGGGGCGGGCCGACCGTGCCGGGCCGCCGCTCGCCGTGCAGGGGGTTGCTCGTGAGCATCGAGGTCTCGGTCATGCCGTAGCGCTCGAGGATCGCGTGGCCGGTGCGCTCACGGAACTCGTGGTGCACCGAGGCGAGCAGTGGCGCCGAGCCGCTCACGAACAGGCGCACCGACGCGCACGCCACGGCGTCGAAGCCCGGGTGCGCGAGCAGCCGCGTGTAGAAGGTGGGCACGCCCATCATCACCGAGCAGCGCGGCAGGGCGCGCAGCACCTCATCGGCGTCGAAGCGGTCGAGGAACACCATCGACGAGCCGTTCGCCACGGTGCAGTTGGTGGCGACGAACAGGCCGTGGGTGTGGAAGATCGGCAGCGCGTGCAGCAGCACGTCGCCGGTGGTGAAGCCCCACAGCTCGGCAAGCGTGGCGCTGTTGGAGGCGAGGTTGCGCTGCGAGAGCATCGCCCCCTTGGGCCGACCGGTGGTGCCGCTCGTGTAGAGGATCGCGGCGAGGTCGTCGGGACCCGCGGGGTGCACGTCGAGCTCGGTCGGCAGGGCGTCGGCCTCGGCGCCGATCGTGGCGAGCGACGCGTCGTCGAGCACCACCACCGGCTCGGCGTCACCCACGAGGTGCGCCACCTCCCCGGCGGTGTAGCCCGTGTTCATCGGCAGCAGCACGTAGCCGGCGCGCACGCACGCGAGGTACACCATCAGCGCCTCGACCGACTTCGCCACCTGCATCGCCACGCGCTCGCCGGGTCGGGCGCCGTGTGCCGCGAGGGCGTGCGCCCACTGCGCCGAGCGTCGCGCGGCGCCCGCGTACGTGAGCAGCACGTGCCCGTCGGCGTCGAGCAGGAACGGTGCGTCGTGGCTCGGATCGACCGCGGCGAGCAGGTCGCGCAACGTGTCGGCGTGCCGGGCGGCCATGCCGGCGAACCTAGCCCGTCACCACGACCTGGGTGCCAACGACTCCGCCTGACCAGCACCGGTGAGATCGGCACGGCACCCAGCACGACCCGCCACATCTCCTGGGCGCCAACGACTCCGCCTGACCAGCACCGGTGAGATCGGCACGGCACCCAGCACGACCCGCCACATCTCCTGGGCGCCAACAACTCCGCCTGACCAGCACCGGTGAGATGGGCACGGCACCCAGAACGATCCGCCACATCTCCTGGGCGCCAACGAATCCCCGCCACCAGCACCGGTGAGATCGGCACGGCACCCAGAACGATCCGCCACATCTCCTGGGCGCCAACAACTCCGCCTGACCAGCACCGGTGAGACCGGACCGGCACCCAGGACGTTGGGGCGGGAGTCAGTCCGTCGGGGTGGATCGGATGCTGCGGCGGGTCAGCCGGAACGACACGAACGCCACCCCGACCAGGACCACCACCATCCAGAGCCAGTTGCGGGCGACGGTGGACGCGATGCCGTCGTCGGCGCCGATCGGCGACGCGCCCGGCGTCGGCGCACGACCCTCGCCGAGCGGGGCGAGCGCTGCTGCGGAGGGCTCGGCGACCACCCCGCAGAGCGACGACTCGAACTCGCCGGCGTCGGGAGTCACGTCGAAGCCCTTCTCGCGAGCGAACACGAGCGCGGTCGCCCCGCGGGAGAGCTCGATGCCGCAGGATGCGCCGTCGCTGGCCGTGACGATCGACTGCAGCTCGCGGACCGACCCCTGGAACACCTGCTCGACCTCGAACACGAAGCGGGACTCCGCCATCGACGACATCGCGATCTCCGGTCTCCGGATCTCGACGACGGTGCCGACGAACACGGCGTCGGAGGACGCCATCATCTCGTCGAGCATCTCCAGCGGATTCATGCAACTGCACGCGTGCGCCGTCGACACCTGCTGGGGCCCGACGGCGACGAGGCCGCCCGCGAGCACCGCGAGGACCAGCGGCCGCACGGCGTGTGACACGGACCGGGACCCCATCGTCGGGACCGTACACCTCACCATCGATCGTGCGGCGACGCCCACGAGCGACGCGAACGGCGAACCGAACAGGTGAACCGATCGGGGGAGAGCACTCGTAGGAGCGGGCATGGCCGATCTCCTGGTTCCCTCGTCGCAGGGGCACGTGGCGGCGACGTGGCCCGCTCCGGACGCCGCACACCGTCGCCGCGCGCCGCGCACCCGACGCACCACCGCTCGCACACGGTGCCGCTGCTGTGGCGGTTCCACGCGGTCCACCACTCGACGACCCACCTCGACTGGATCTCGGGCTTCCGGGCCCACCCCTTCGACGGCGCGTTCGCCGCACCCGCGCTCGCGATGCTGTTCGGTGGAGCGACGCGACGGCAGACCGATCAGCGCGTGATCCGCAGACGGCGTGCCGTCAGGGGTGCTGACCCCAGGTGTCGCGGTGGATCATCGGGCCGGCCGGCAGCCGGTGCGCCGGCTTGAAGTCGTCGCCCGTGTAGTACGCGACGGGGAACAACGCGGTCTGGGTCCACTCCGGCGGGATGCCGAGCAGCTCGCTCACCTCGTCGTGGAAGAACAGGTGGATCGTGGTCCACGCGGTGCCGAGGCCGCGGGCGCGGGCCGCGAGCATGAAGCTCCACGCGGCCGGCAGGATCGACCCGTACGTGGAGGCCTGGGCCACGATCATCGGCACCTTCTCCATGCGGCCCTGCACACACGGGATCACGAACACCGGTACCTGGTCGAGCACCTCGCCGAGGTAGGTGGCGCTCTCCATCACCTTCGGCATCACGTGCTCGCGCGGGTCGCCCTCGGGCAGCGGCGGCGGGTACCCGGAGCCGGCCATCACCTCACCGCCGCGGCGGTAGAAGTCGGCGATCGCGGCCTTCTTCGCCGGGTCGGTCACCACGACGAACGACCAGTTCTGCGCGTTGGTGCCGGTGGGCGCCTGCATCGCCACCTCGATGCACTCGTCGATCAGCTCGAGCGGCACGGGGCGGGTGAGGTCGAGCCGCTTGCGGACCGAGCGGGTGGTGGTGAGGAGCTTGTCGGCGGCGGCGCGATCGATCGTCATGGCAGCGACCGTACCGCGCCCGCGCACCCGCACGTTCCTGGTCGCGCATCGTCCCGGCCGGATCGGGATGGGGATCGGGTTCAGGAAGTGGCGCTTGGTGCGCCCCTCGCGACGGGTGACGACGAGGTTCGCCGCCTCGAGCACGCCGAGGTGCTTCATCACGCCGAAGGGGGTCATCTCCGGGTGGCGGTCGCACAGTGCCTGCACCGGCCGACCGTCGTCCTGGAACAGCGCGTCCAGCAGGGCGCGCCGCGTGGGGTCGGCGAGCGCCTCGAACACCAGGTCGTCCCGATCCGTCTCCTCCATCGATCGGCAGGACAGGACAGGACAGGACAGGACAGGACAGGTGACGCATCGGTCACATGTCATCGACGAACGCGGCCGCCGGCGAATCCCGATTGATCTGGTCGGGAATATGGATAGGGTGAGCGGCGTTCCACGATCCGTCCCAGCGGCCGAGCAGCCGCACGTCCTCCAAGGAGCCCCCATGGCCGTCCGCCTCGGCGACATCGCCCCCGACTTCACCGCCCCCACCACGCAGGGCGAGATCAGCTTCCACGAGTGGCTCGGCGACTCGTGGGGCGTGCTGTTCAGCCACCCGAAGGACTTCACGCCGGTGTGCACCACCGAGCTCGGCTACGTGGCGAAGATCAAGCCGGAGTTCGACAAGCGCAACGTGAAGGTGATCGGCCTGTCGGTCGACCCGGTGGACTCGCACGAGAAGTGGGAGGAGGACATCGCCGAGACCCAGGGCACGCCGGTGAACTTCCCGATGATCGGCGACCCCGAGCGCAAGGTGGCCGACCTCTACGACATGATCCACCCGAACGCGAACGACACGCTCACCGTGCGCTCCGTGTTCGTGATCGGCCCGGACAAGAAGGTGAAGCTCACCATCACCTACCCGGCCTCCACCGGTCGCAACTTCGACGAGATCCTGCGCGTGATCGACAGCCTGCAGCTGACGGCGCAGTACAAGGTCGCCACCCCGGCGAACTGGACCGACGGCCAGGACGTGATCATCGGCGCCGCCGTCACCGACGAGGAGGCGAAGCAGCTGTTCCCGCAGGGCTGGACCACGGTGAAGCCGTACCTGCGCACACTGCCCCAGCCCAACAAGGCCTGACCCCCACGGCCTCCGGGCCGAACTCAGGAACCCGAAGCCGGCGCCCCGCTGTCCCCGAGACGGCGGGGCGCTGCCGCGTCCCGACGTGTGGCGGGCGGCGTCGCCGGGGCGTCGGGAGATCTGCGGACCTGGTGGACCTCGCAGGTGGGGCGGCGACGCGGGGCGTCACTCGGGCAGCAGCAGGCCGACCCCCACCCCGAGGGTGCTGAGCCCGAGCACCACGGCACCGATCGGTACGAGCCGGATGAGCGGGGTCGTCGACCCGTCGGCCGTGCGGGGCGCCCCGCCGAAGAAGCCGCCCGAGACGAGCAACGGGGAGACGAACAGGCCGATGCGCAGCACCCACACCAGGCCCTCGCCCATCCGGGACTGGTCGAGCACGATCTGGCCGACGATGCCGAGCACCACGAGCACGCCGGCGTGCGCATGCCCCGCCCGGAAGTAGCTCGCCTGTTCTGCGGTGAAGTGCTCGGTGCCGACCTGGCGGCGCAGGATCGAGAGCAGGAAGGTGCCACCGAAGGCGATGGTGGGCAGGGAGATGAACGCAATGGCGATCATCCAGCGGGCAGCGTCGCTCATCGACTGGCTCCAGTGCTCGGGTGTCATCGACACCGGGTGACGGCCCGGCGATTCCCGGGATGCGAGCAAACCTATGCGATGATCTTGACACTGTCAAGTAGCGGCACGATGCCCGCTCGACCGGTGTTCGTGATCGGACCCGACGAGAAGGCGGAGCTCACCATCAACATCGGCGCCGCCGTCAGCGACGAGGAGGCCAGGACCCTGTCCCGGAGGGCTGGACCACCGTGAAGCCGTACCTGCGCACCCTCCCCCAGCCCACCAACTGATCCCGTGATCTGACGACCGGAGCTCAGTACCACCGAGGTGATTCCAGCTTCGCCTTCGCGAGATGCGTCCGTGGACCGACGAGACCGAGCGAGCCCGCGGCAAGGGGCCGATCGACGTCCGCCGCAACTGACGGCCGACGCAACCCGATCGTTGACATACATACTCGGTAGGTACATACTCCGTATGTATGAGTGTTCGTGAAGGACTGCTCGCCCTCCTCACCGCCGGGCCGAAGCACGGCTATCAGCTCCGCCAGGAGTTCGAGTCGGCCACGGCCGGCGTGTGGCCGCT
>CAEZSR010000059.1_pt1 | contig 20805 bp, 20 predicted proteins | sample 7264011 | NCBI WGS metagenome assembly CAEZSR01 (sample SAMEA6813783, study PRJEB35770) | freshwater metagenome | biome: Freshwater; feature: Freshwater reservoir; material: water | place: Czech Republic | collected 2016-08-15 | depth 0.5m m | reverse complement strand
CGATCGCCGGCGTGTCGCGCGGGTCGACCACCACGTCCGCGCCGAGCGCCTCGGCGAGTTGGCGGCGCTTCGGCGAGAAGTCCGCGCCGACGATCGGCCCGATGCCGCGCATGCGCAGCTCGGCGATGCACGCGAGGCCCACCGGGCCCAGGCCGAGCACGATCGCGGCGTCGCCGGCGGCGATGCGGCTCTTGGCCACCGCGTGCACCCCGACCGCCAACGGCTCGGTGAGGGCCGCGAGCTCGGGTGGCAACCCGGCGGGCACCTTGATGCCGAGCAGCTCGTTGAGCACCATCAGCTCGGCGTAGCCGCCGTTGTAGCGGTTGGAGAAGCCGATGCCGTGCAGGCCCTGGGCGTCGAACGCGACGGGCAGGCTCACGATCACGTCGCCGACGGCGAGGTTCTCGCACCCCGGCCCGAGGTCCACCACCTCGCAGCAGAACTCGTGGCCCATCACGGTGTCGCGGCCCGGGTCGAACATCACCGGCGAGGTGGGGTCGGGCGGGCGTCCCTCGTTCAGCTCGTCGGACAGGCGCCGGCTCTCCTCGCCGTGCACCAGCAGGTGCAGGTCGCTGCCGCAGATCCCGCACGCGAGCACCTTCGTGAGCACCTGGCCCGGGCCGGGCACGGGATCGGGCAGGTCGTCGACCCGCAGTTGCCAGTCACGCATCACCGCAGCACGCATGGCGACGACCGTAGCCAGGTGGCCGTCCGGCGGCGTCAGCCGGAGTTCGTCAGCCGACGTCAGCCGGCGCGCGCCGCGTGGGCGATGGCCTCCTCGACGACTGCGAACCCGGCGTCGGCGTCGATCCGGTCGAGCACGCGGCAGGTGGGCGCCGGGCGGCCGCGTGACGTCCGGCGGTCGATCACGGTCTCCCCGCGGGTGTGCACGCCATGGGTCTCCACCACCACGTGCGCGTCGTACGACTCGAACAGGTGGGGGTGGGTGATCGCCATCACCGCGCACGGGTCGTGCACGGGGGCCCCCGCCAGGTCGTGGTGGAGGCGGACGTAGGTGTCGCTGAAGAAGTCGAGGAGATCGGCCAGCACGGCGGGCAGGCGACCCGGCACGTCGCGGACGCGCCGGATCCGATCGGGCGTCGCGAGGAACCCGTGGGTCACGTGCAGGCCGCACATGATCAGCGGACCGCCGTACTCGAACACCACGGCGGCCGCCTCGGGATCGCACCAGATGTTGAACTCCGCGGCGGCGGTGCGGTTGCCGAAGGTGCCTCCGCCCATCAGCGAGATGCCCGCGATCCGGTGGGCGAGGTCCGGTGCGGCCCGCAGCGCGAGCGCGACGTTCGTGAGCGGACCGGTCGGGACGAGCCACGTCCCCTCGTGCTCGCGGCACGCGTCGATGATGAACCCGACCGCGTCGTCGCCGTCGACCGGGCCGGAGGGCTCGGGGAGGTCGGCGCCGTCCATGCCGCTCTCGCCGTGCACGTAGGCGGCGTGCACCGGTTCGGCCACGATCGGCCGCGCCGCGCCGGACACGACCGGAACGCCCGGCGCGGCGAGGTCGCGCACGATCAGGGCGTTGCGGGTGGTGCGGTCGAGCGGCGCGTTGCCGGCGACGGTGGTGATGCCCACCAGCTCGGTGTGCCGGGCGGCGACGACGATCGCAATCGCGTCGTCGTGGCCGGGGTCGCAGTCGAGCACGACGCGAGGTCGCTGCTCGCCGCCGGCGGACGGTTCGGCGGACGGTGTGGTGGACATGGTCGCGAGTATGGCCCCGCGACACGGCCGGATCGGGGGAGGCAGCCGGGTGGGCGGCGATCAGGCCGGGTGGAGCGCGCCGTCGGCGTCGAGTTCGACCGAGCGACCCACCCACTCGCCCTCGCACATCGCCGCGGCGATCGCGGGGTCGGTGGAGTCGCCCCACGCGCGGCGACCGTCGGCCAGCAGGCAGCTCGCGATCGCCCGCTCGGGCACACCCTCACGGGAGAACATCACCGTGTACGCCTCGATCGTGGCCGGACCGGCCGCCTCGGCGGGCAGGGCCAGCTCGCGCCGCGGCATCGCGTCGATCCGGTCCTGCGGGTACTCGTGCCGGAACGGCTGATCCGGCGGCGTGGTGCCGTACACGCCGAACGCGTGCTTGGTGGTGTAGCCGCCGTTGGCCCACACGAGCCCCGTGGCGCCGGGGCGCTCGCGCAGGCGCTGCATCATCGTGGCGATCGCGTGCATCACGTAGTTGTTCCACGGGCCACCCGCGAACGGCAGACCACCGGTCAGCGTGAGCTGGCGGTCGAGGTCGAGCCCGAGGCTCTGCGCGCCGAGCTGCACGGCGGAGGGGAAGCACGAGTAGAGGTCGACGAGGTCGATGTCGTCGATGGTGCGCCCGGCGAGCTCGAGCGCGAGCCGGCCGCCGAGTTCGATCGCGGGTGTCTCGTGGAACGACCAGCGGTTGCTCACGAACTGGTGCTCGTGGCAGTCGGTGCCCGAGTACGGGAACACCCAGCGGTCCTCGGGGATGCCGAGCCGCTGCGCCGCCTCGACCGAGGTCATGATCAGCGCGGCGCCCATGTCGACGTCGTTGTTGGAGTTCATGTACTTCGCGTACGGCAGGCCGACCATGCGGTTGTCCGGACCGACGGTGCGGATCTGCTCGGGCGTCATCGCGGTGCGGATCCAGGCCTTCGGGTTCGCCGCGGCGACCTCGCTGAAGCGCGACCACAGCTCGCTGATGCGCACGAGCTGCTCCTCCGGCGACCGGCCCGCGGCCGCCCGGATCGCGGTCTCGAACATCGGGTACACCTGCACGGGCATCACGATCTGCCGGGCGATCTCGTCGGGGTGGTTCATCACCAGGTCCTCCCCGAGCGGCACCGGCACCGACCCCTCCGGCGCCTTCTCCCACTCGAGTTCCACCCCGAGCTTGCGGGCGCGCATGCGGGTGCGCCACGCCTCGCCACCGGCGAGCAGGGCCACGTCGATCTCGCCGCGCTGGATGGCCAGCGCCGTGGCGTTGACGAGCGTCTGGGGGCTGTTGCCGCCCATCGTGGTGTAGGCGTGCTCGCGGCTCGCGATCCCGGTGCGGGTGCCGAGCACGAGCGGTGCGTTGCCGTACCGCCAGCTGAGCAGGCCCACCACCCGGATCGAGTCGACCTCGGTCAGCGACGCGAGACCGGCGTCGGCCACCGCCTCGTCGACGGCGAGCGCCATCAGCCCGACGGGGTCGAGTGCGTCGTCGATGCCGGTGGCGCGGTGCAGCGACTGGCCGGCGCCGACGAGGACGGGGGTGCGGGGATCGAGGGTGGTCACGGCCCCGGAGGCTACGGAACCGGGCCGGTCGCGGCAGAACCGACCGGCCCGCGCCGCTCGGCTGTCGCATCGGACGTGTCGCGTGAGACGTGTCGCGTGACACTCGTGCGGGTGGGCAGCCCCTCCGTCCGGCGACCCCGTGCGTACACTCGACGGCCGTGTCCCGCATCGCCATCGGATCCGACCACGCCGGCTACGAGCTGAAGCAGCACCTCGTCGAGCTGCTGCGCGGTCAGGGCCACGACGTCGACGACCTGGGCACCGATTCCGCCGAGAGCGTCGACTACGTGGAGTACTGCGCCAACGTCGGCCGGGCCGTGCGCGACGGCCGCGCGGAGCTGGGCATCGTCCTCGGCGGCAGCGGCCAGGGCGAGCAGCTCGCCGCGAACAAGGTGCGCGGTGTGCGCGCCGCGCTCTGCAACGACCTCTACACGGCGCGCATGGCTCGCGCCCACAACGACGCGAACGTCCTCAGCATCGGCGCGCGCGTGGTGGGCGAGGGGCTCGCCGACGAGATCGTCACCCTCTTCCTGACCACCCCCTTCGAAGGTGGTCGCCACCTCCGCCGTGTGCAGCAGCTCATGGCGCTCGAGCAGGAGTTCTGACCCATGCCGTTCCCCAGCGACACCGCCCCCGACACCGAGGTGTTCGACCTCATCGACCGTGAGGTCGAACGCCAGTGCACGGGTCTGCAGCTGATCGCCAGCGAGAACTTCACCTCGCCGGCCGTCATGCGCGCCGTCGGCAGCGCCCTCACCAACAAGTACGCCGAGGGCTATCCGGGCAAGCGCTACTACGGCGGCAACGCGATCGTCGACGACATCGAGTCCATCGCGATCGAGCGGGTGAAGGCGCTGTTCGGGGCCGACCACGCCAACGTCCAGCCGCACAGCGGCGCCAACGCGAACATGTGCGCCTACCAGGCGGTGCTGGACGCGGGCGACACGGTGCTCGGCCTCAGCCTCGACCACGGCGGCCACCTCACCCACGGCTCGCCCGTCAACGCGAGCGGCAAGCTGTACCACTTCGTGGCCTACAAGGTGACGCCCGGTGACGAGCGCGTCGACATGGACCAGGTGCGCGACCTGGCGCTCGAGCACCGCCCGAAGCTGATCGTGGCCGGCACCACCAGCTACCCCCGCCGGCTCGAGCCCGAGGCGTTCAAGGCGATCGCCGACGAGGTCGGTGCGCTGTTCATGTTCGACGCCGCCCACATCGCGGGTCTCATCGCCGGTGGGGCGCACCCCAACCCGGTGCCCTACGCGGACATCGTCACCTTCACCACGCACAAGACGCTGCGCGGCCCGCGCGGCGGCTGCATCCTGTCCACGGCCCAGCACGCGGCCGCGATCGACAAGGCGGTGTTCCCCGGCTGGCAGGGCGGCCCGCTCGAGCACGTGATCGCCGGCAAGGCGGTCGCGTTCCACGAGGCCGCGCAGCCGAGCTTCCGCGACTACGCCCAGCAGATCGTCCGCAACGCGAGCGCGCTCGCCGACGCCCTGGTGCAGCGGGGCTTCCGGCTGGTGAGCGGCGGCACCGACATCCACCTGATGGTGGTCGACCTGCGCCCCTTCGACGCCGACCTCACCGGCAAGGAGGCCCAGACGGTGCTCGACGTCGCCGGCATCACGCTCAACAAGAACAGCATCCCCGACGATCCGCGCAGCCCGTTCGTCACGAGCGGCGTTCGCATCGGCACCCCGTCGGTCACCACCCAGGGCATGAAGGAGCCCGAGATGGTGCGGATCGCCGAACTGATCTCTCGCGCCCTGCGCCACCGCACCGACGCCGCCGAGCTGGCCGCCGTGAAGGCCGACGTCGCGTCGCTCTGCGCCGCCTTCCCGGCCTACTGATCCCGGCCGCCCGGTCGCGCCAGGACCACGCACGTGCCCACGATCGGTACCTACCTCCTCGTCGGAGCGGTCGCCGCCGTGGTCACGTTCGCGGTCACGCCGCTGGTGCGTCGCCTCGCGATGCGGATCGGCTGGGTGTACGAACCCAACGAGCGCACGGTGCACACCAAGCCGTTGCCCGACGTCGGTGGCATCGCGCTGTTCATCGGCTTCGTCACCGCGTTCGGGCTGTCGCGGCTGATGGACAGCTTCGACACCATCTACGCCCGCAACTCCGAGCAGTGGGGCGTGCTGATCGCCGCGGCGATCATGGTCCTGGTCGGCCTCGTCGACGACGTGCGTGACATCTCGGCGCCGGCGAAGGTCGCCGGCACCGTGCTTGCGGGTGCCGTGCTCGTCGGCTTCGGCGTCACGATGTTCCTCTTCCGGTTGCCGTTCCTCGGGGTCACCTACCTGAGCGACGACTGGGTCCCGCTCGTCACGGTGCTCTGGGTCCTGGGCATGAGCCAGGCGATCAACCTGATCGACGGCCTCGACGGCCTCGCCGCAGGCATCGTCGCGATCGGCGCGTTCTCGTTCTTCCTCTACAGCCAGCACCTGAGCGGCGAGGGGCTGCTGTTCGAGCCGAACCTCGGCCCGCTGATCGCGATCATCACGGTGGGGGTGTGCGTCGGGTTCCTGCCGCACAACTTCAACCCGGCGAAGATCTTCATGGGCGACTCGGGCGCCCTGCTGCTCGGTCTGCTCATGGCGGTGAGCACCAGCGTGGTGGGAGGTCGCGAGCAGGCCGACGCGGTCGGCGACTCCGCGGGCCAGGCCTTCTTCTTCCTGGCGCCGCTGTTCATCCCGCTGGTCATCCTCGGCGTGCCGATCCTCGACACGCTCTGGGCGATCGTGCGCCGGGCACGCAGCGGCAAGGGGCTCGCGACGGCCGACAAGGGACACCTCCACCACCGGCTGATGGAGATGGGCCACGGCCAGCGCCGCAGCGTGCTCATCCTGTGGGGCTGGACCGCGCTGCTCAGCGCGTTCGTGCTGTATCCGGTGATCACGAACAGTGGGGTGTCCTACATCCCGGTGGGCGCGGCGATGCTCGCCCTGGCGCTGTACACCGTGCTGCACCCGCAGATCCGCCGCCAGCGCGGTGCGTGACCGGGTACCACCGGCCGCGGTGGCCCTCGGGGTCGGGTGACGCCCGGTCGGCCGGCTTCGCGCCACCGTCGCGCACCCGGGTGACGCGCTGGGGGAGCACGGGGTACGGTTTGGCGAGTCCGGTTCGGCGGGGCTAGATTGTGTTCGCGTTCACAAGCTCCGCCGCAACGACGCAGCGGGCGCGTGGACGACTGGAGTCCGCACCCGCCGTGAAGAACCTGACGCGCACGATCATGAGAACGGACGACGCGCTCGGCCGCGGCATGGAGTTCGCCATCGTCACGCTCCTGTTCCTGGGTGTCGGGTTCGGCCTCGATCGCTGGATCGGCACGACGCCGCTGTTCATGATCGTGCTCGTCGTGATCGGCCTGGTCGGACAGTTCGCCCGCCTGTGGTACGGCTACGAGGCCGCCATGCGCGAACTCGAGGCCGAGCGCGCCGAGCAGTCCCGTGCCCGGACCACCGCTGCGGCGCCCGCCGTCGAGCGCGTGAGCGGCGAAGAGGTGGACGCGTGAGCACCACCCCGACCAACCACACCAGCTCGGCGTTCGCCACCCGCCTCGACGGCCCGGCACCCGAGGTCGACGTCTCGCTCGACCTCGTGAAGCGCGGTCTCATGGCCGCTCCCGTGCTGATCGCGCTGTGCGCGGTCATCTGGGGTGGCGACGGTGCGTTCTCGTCGCTCTACGGCGTCGGCCTCATCCTCGTGAACTTCGCCCTCTCCGCCGGGCTGATCGCCGTCACGGCCCGCATCAGCCTCGGCCTGATGATGGGCGCCGTCCTGTTCGGCTACCTCATCCGCCTCGGCCTGGTGTTCGCTGCCGTGCTGCTGGTCCGCGACGCGGCGTGGATTTCGCTTCCCGCCCTCGGCGCGACCATCATCATCACGCACCTCGGTCTGCTCGGGTGGGAGCTGAAGTACCTGGCGATCTCGCTCGCCCACCCCGGTCTCAAGCCGCACCGAGCCCCGAACCACCGCTGACCCCCGTCCCGACACGCCCGTACCCGCCGCAACGCTGATCCCACAAGGAACGACCATCGTGTTCGCACTCGAATTCCCGCCGATCAACGGGATCCTCCGCTGGAAGGACTTCTTCCCGAGCTTCAACAAGATCGGGCTCATCGCCGTCCTCGCGGCGGTGATCGGCTCGCTCGTGTTCTTCCTGGCGGGGCGCAAGAGCGCCACCACGGCACCGAAGGGCATCCGCAACTTCGCCGAGGTGACGGTCGAGTTCATCGAGAACGGCATCGTGATGCAGACGATGGGCAAGCAGGGCCTGAAGTACACGCCGTTCCTGCTGAGCCTGTTCGTCTTCATCTACCTCTGCAACGTGCCGGGCATCATCCCGTTCTTCCAGATGCCGGCCACCGGCCGTGTGGCGATCCCGATGATGCTGTCACTCACCGTGTGGTTCGTCTTCATCGTCGTCGGCGTCAAGCACCAGGGTCTCGGGTACTTCGGCCACCTGCTGTGGCCGCCCGGCGTGCCGACGGCACTCAAGCCGCTCGTGGGAGCGATCGAGTTCGTCTCGACGATCATCGTGACGCCGTTCTCGCTGACGGTGCGTCTCATGGCCAACATGCTCGCCGGCCACATCCTCCTCGTCACCTTCGCGATCCTCAGCAAGTCGATGTTCGAGGCCGAGACCTACCAGGTGGCGTTCATCCCGCTCGGCATCATGCCGTTCGCGATGCTCGTCGGCGTCACCGCCTTCGAGGTGCTCGTCGGCTTCCTGCAGGCCTACATCTTCACCATCCTCACCGCCGTCTACATCAACAACTCGATGGCGGGTCACGGCGACGACCACTGAGCCGACCGCTCGATCCGTCATCACCGCATCCGTCTCCACGTTCCACCATCACATCCACACAGGAGAACCCAGCAACATGGAAGCCCTCGCCATCCTCGCCGCTGCCCCGACGCCGGCCGACCTGAAGTCGATCGAGGCCGCCGGCTCGGCCGGTTACGCCTACGGTCTGGCCGCCATCGGCCCGGCCCTCGGCATCGGCTTCCTCGTCGGCAAGTCCGTCGAGGCCATGGCCCGTCAGCCCGAGGCTGCCGGCATGGTGCGTACCACGATGTTCCTCGGCATCGCCTTCACCGAGGCGCTCGCCCTCATCGGCTTCGTGGTCTTCATCCTCCTCAAGTTCGCCTGATCCGGTCGTCGCACGGCCCGGCACCGTCCGGGTCGGCGTCCGCCACCATTCGTCCACTTCCGCTTCCGGGCCGTCCCACGAACGGGACGTCCCACTCCACCAAGGAGAAGACGTGCTCACTGCCGTCACGCAGACGGGAGCGTCGATCTCGGCCGAGGTCCTCGGCGCACTGAACTCACTCTCGTGGGTCCGCGCCGAGGTCGAACCGCCCGAGAGCGACCTCAACCCGATCGCACCCGAGATGAAGGAGATCATCTGGGGGTTCGGACCCTACGTGGTCTTCGCGCTGCTCTTGATCTTCGTGTTGTTCCCCAAGCTCAAGCAGGGCATGGACGCGCGCTACGAGAGCATCCGCAGCGACCACGAGCAGGCCGACGCGATGCGTGCCGCTGCTCGTGCGGAGGTGGCCGAGTACGAGGCGCAGCTCGCGTCGGTCAAGGCCGAGGCGGCAGCGATCGTCGACGCCGCCCGTCAGCAGCTCGAGGGTGAGCGCCAGGAGGCGCTCGCCTCGCTGAACGCCCGTCTCGCCGACGAGCGTGCGGCAGCTGCGGCGGAGAACGACGCCGCCCGTGCGGCGGTGCGCGACCAGATCCAGTCGGCGGTGGCCGACGTGGCGGGTCGCGCCGGTGAGCTGGCGACCGGACGGGCACCGAGTGCCGACGTGGTGAGCCGGGTCGTGAACGAGGTGATGGCGCGATGAGCCTGCTGGGTTCCGCCTCCTCCCTGGTGCTGCAGGCCGGCACCATCCTCCGACCCGCCGCCGAGGTCGACACCGACGAGAGCGGCTACATCACGGCGCACCCGTTCTTCCCGGATCGCGCCGAGTGGCTCTACGGCGGCATCGCCTTCCTGATCGTGGCCGGGCTCCTCTGGAAGTTCGCCGGTCCCGGGATCAAGGACGGCCTCGCCAAGCGCTCCGAGCGCATCGGCAAGGAGATCGACGACGCCGCTGCGGCCAAGACGGCAGCGGCCGCCGAGGCCGACCAGATCCGCCAGGCCAAGGGCGACATCGCCGCCGAGCGGGCCCGCATCGTCGCCGAGGCCGAGCAGCAGGCCGCCGCCGTCCTGTCGGAGGGCAAGGCCCGCCTGCAGCAGGAGCTGGCCGACCTCGAGGTCCGGGTCCGGGCCGAGATCGCCAGCAGCCGCAATCGCACGGGTGACGAACTGCGCGCCGAGATCGCACGTCTGTCGTCGGCCGCCGTCGACCAGGTCGTGACCGGATCGCTCGACGACGCCACGCACCAGGAACTGATCGAGAGCTTCATCGCACGAGTGGGGGCATCCCGATGAGCGACGCACGCATCGACGGATACGCACGGGCACTGTTCGAGGTGGCCCGCGCCGAGGGCACGCTCGACGAGGTCGAGGACGAGCTGTTCCGGTTCGCCCGCAGCTTCGAGTCGTCCGACGCACTGCGTCAGACGCTCACCGACGAGCAGATCCCGGCAGCCAAGCGCCAGGCCATCGTCGAGGACCTCCTCGGTGGCAAGGCGACGAACACCACCACCCAGCTCGTCAGCATGGTGGTCGGCTCCGGCCGCGGCCGCGACCTGCCCTCGATCATCGACAAGCTGGTGGCCCGGGCCTCCTCGGCCAAGAACCTGGAGGTGGCCGAGGTCCGCACCGCGGTCGCGCTCACCGCCGACCAGCAGACGCGCCTCGCCGCCGCTCTGGCGAACGCCACCGGCAAGCAGGTGAACCTGAAGGTCGTCGTCGACCCGTCCGTGCTGGGCGGCGTCGTGGCCACCATCGGCGACACCGTCATCGACGGCAGCGTCCGCACCCGCATCGACCAGCTGAAGTCCCGCCTCTGAGGCGCGAGAAGTACGGAGACCTGACATGGCAGAACTCACGCTGAGCGCCGGCGACATCGCCGCAGCGCTGAAGAAGAACCTCGAGGGCTTCGAGCCCTCGCTCGAGGCCCGTACCGTCGGTCGCATCCTCGAGATCGGCGACGGCATCGCCCGCGTCAGCGGCCTGCCGGGCTGCGGCGTCAACGAGCTGCTCGAGTTCGAGGACGGTTCGATGGGCCTCGCCCTCAACCTCGACGAGGAGTCGATCGGTGCCGTCGTGCTCGGCAACGCCGACGCGATCGAGGAAGGGCAGACGGTCAAGTCGACCGGCCGCATCCTGTCCGTGCCCGTCGGTGACGCGATGCTGGGTCGCGTCGTCGACGCGCTCGGCCAGCCGATCGACGGCAAGGGCGACATCGTCGGCGCGATCGACCGCCGCGTCGAGATCCAGGCGCCGGGCATCATGGGCCGCAAGCCCGTGCACGAGCCGCTGCAGACCGGCATCAAGGCCATCGACGCGATGACCCCGATCGGCCGTGGCCAGCGCCAGCTGATCATCGGCGACCGCAAGACGGGCAAGACCACCGTCGCGATCGACGCGATCATCAACCAGCGCGGCCTCGGCGTGAAGTGCATCTACGTCGCCATCGGCCAGAAGGGCTCCACGGTCGCCCAGACCGTCGAGACCCTGCGCCAGTTCGGCGCCATGGAGTACACCGTCGTCGTCGCCGCCCCGGCGAGCGACCCGGCGCCGTACAAGTACCTCGCCCCGTACGCCGGCTGCGCGATGGGCCAGCACTGGATGGAGCACGGCGAGCACGCCCTCATCGTGTACGACGACCTCTCCAAGCAGGCCGAGGCGTACCGCCAGGTGTCGCTGCTGCTGCGCCGTCCCCCGGGCCGCGAGGCGTACCCCGGCGACGTGTTCTACCTGCACAGCCGTCTGCTCGAGCGTGCCGCGAAGCTCTCCGACGACCGTGGCGCCGGGTCGCTCACGGCGCTGCCGGTCATCGAGACCAAGGCCGGCGACGTGTCGGCGTACATCCCGACCAACGTGATCTCGATCACCGACGGCCAGGTGTACCTCCAGGACAACCTCTTCAAGTCGGGTGTGCGCCCGGCCGTCGACGTGGGCATCTCGGTGTCCCGCGTGGGTGGTGCCGCGCAGATCAAGGCGATGAAGAGCGTGTCGGGCACCCTGAAGCTCGACCTCGCCCAGTTCCGTGAGCTGGAGGCGTTCGCGACCTTCGGTTCCGAGCTCGACGCGATCTCGAAGGCCCAGCTCGAGCGTGGCTACCGCCTCGTCGAGCTGCTCAAGCAGTCGCTCAACAGCCCGATGCCGGTCGAGGAGCAGATCGTGTCGGTGTTCGCCGGCACCAAGGGCTACCTCGACAGCCTCCCGGTCGCCGAGGTCCGCCGTTTCGAGAACGAGCTGCTCGAGCACCTCCGCTCCACCCAGGGCGGCATGCTCGCCGCGATGCGCAGCAACCCGAAGGCCGACGTGCCCGCCGAGCTCGGCGACCTGATCGCGTCGTTCAAGGAGCGCTTCGTCGCCTCGATCGCGGCCAACCGCGTCGCCGACCCCACCGCCACCGACGCCGAGGCGCTCGGCGAGGCGCACAGCGCCAAGACGCTGGCGACGGAGTAGTCATGGCCGGAGGTCAGGAGCGCATTCTTCGCGGACGCATCCGCAGCGTCCAGGCCACGAAGAAGATCACGCGCGCCATGGAACTGATCGCGGCGAGCCGCATCGTGAAGGCCCAGCAGCGCGTCGCCGCTGCGGTGCCCTACAGCGAGCAGATCACCGAGGTCGTGAAGGACCTGGCGGCTGCGGGCGGTGCCTCGCAGTCGCCGCTCCTGGCCGGCCGTGACGTGGTGAAGACGACGGCGTACGTGGTCATCACCGCCGACCGTGGTCTGTGCGGTGGCTACAACGCCGGCGTGCAGCGCGCCGCCGAGGGCGAGATCAAGGCCGGTGTGCTCAAGGGCGCCGACTACACGGTGATCGCCGTCGGCCGCAAGGCCGAGGGGTACTTCCGCTTCCGTGGCTACACCGTCGGCGCCACCTACGCCGGGTTCAGTGACAACCCCTCCTACGCGCACGCGAAGGAGATCGGTCAGCACGTCATGGATCTCTACGTCCGTGGCGAGGTCGACCGGGTCGAGCTGGTGTACACCCGCTTCATCTCCGCCGGCTCGCAGGAGGTCGTCCAGCGTCCGCTCGTCCCGCTCGACCGTGCCACGGTCGCCGGCGGCGACGGCAAGGGCGTCGATGCGTCCGGCGTGGCCGCCGACTTCGAGTTCGAGCCCGACCCGGCCACGATCCTCGACACCCTGCTGCCGCGTTACGTGGAGGCACGCATCTACGCCGCGCTGCTGAACGCAGCCGCGAGCGAGCACGCCTTCCGCCAGCGGGCGATGAAGAGCGCCACGGACAACGCCGAGGAACTCATCAAGAACCTGAGCCGGATCATGAACCGTGCTCGCCAGGACTCGATCACCACCGAGATCATGGAGATCGTCGGCGGCGCCGAGGCGCTCGGCGGCGAGACCAAGAAGGTCCGCCTCGTCGACGTGGCCTACGAGTCGAGCAACTGATTTCACGCGCACACGAGAACAAGGAACAACCCCATGACCATGACGGAAACGGACCTCAAGGACGGGCGCGTGGTCGGCATCGCCGGCCCCGTGATCGACGTCGAGTTCCCTCGCGGTGCACTCCCCGAGCTCAACACCGCGCTCGAGTTCACGGTGACGGTCGACGGCAAGGACGTGAAGATCCTCGCCGAGGTCGCGCAGCAGCTGGGTGACAGCCGCGTCCGTGCGGTGTGCCTCAAGCCGACCGACGGCCTCACCCGTGGCACCCCCGTGCGCAACACCGGTCGGGGCATCAGCGTGCCTGTCGGCGACCGCACCCTCGGTCACGTGTGGAACGTGTGGGGCGAGGTGCTCGACGACGACAACGACAAGTTCGCCGACATCGAGCGCTGGGAGATCCACCGTCCGGCCCCGGACTTCGCCGCCCTCGAGCCGTCGAAGCGCATGTTCGAGACCGGCATCAAGGTCATCGACCTGCTCACCCCGTACCTCGCCGGTGGCAAGATCGGCCTGTTCGGTGGTGCCGGCGTCGGCAAGACCGTGCTCATCACCGAGATGATCAACCGCGTGGCCTCCAAGCACGGTGGTGTGTCGGTGTTCGCCGGTGTGGGCGAGCGCACCCGTGAGGGCACCGACCTCCGTCTGGAGATGGAGGAGTCGGGCGTGTTCGAGAAGGCCGCCCTCGTGTTCGGCCAGATGGACGAGCCGCCGGGCGTGCGTCTGCGCGTGGCCCTGTCGGCGCTCACCATGGCCGAGTACTTCCGTGATGTCCAGAACCAGGACGTGCTGCTGTTCGTGGACAACATCTTCCGCTTCGTGCAGGCCGGTTCCGAGGTGTCGACGCTGCTCGGCCGCATGCCCTCGGCCGTGGGCTACCAGCCCACCCTCGCCGACGAGATGGGCCAGCTGCAGGAGCGCATCACCTCCACCCGTGGCCGGTCGATCACGTCGCTGCAGGCCGTGTACGTGCCCGCCGACGACTACACCGACCCGGCGCCGTTCACCACGTTCACCTTCCTCGACGCGACCACCGAGCTCAGCCGTCAGATCGCCTCGCTCGGCATCTACCCCGCGGTGGACCCGCTTGCGTCGACCTCGACGATCCTGTCGCCCGAGGTCGTCGGTGATCGTCACTACTCGGTGGCCCGTCGCGTGCAGGAGATCCTGCAGCGCTACAAGGAGCTGCAGGACATCATCGCCATCCTCGGTCTCGACGAGCTCTCCGAGGAGGACCGCCTCACGGTGGCCCGTGCCCGCAAGGTGCAGCGGTTCCTCTCGCAGCCGTTCTACGTGGCCGAGGTGTTCACCGGTGTGCAGGGCGAGTACGTGCCGACGTCGGAGACCGTCGAGAGCTTCGAGGCCATCGTGCGCGGCGACCTCGACGAGGTGCCCGAGCAGGCGTTCCTGAACGTCGGTGGCGTCGAGCAGGTGCTCGCCAAGGCGAAGGCCCTCGCCGAGCAGGCAGGCTGACCGATGGCCGCCACGATGCAGGTCGAGGTGGTGTCGCCCGAGCGCGTGCTGTTCTCGGGCGAGGCCACCCAGGTCGTCACCCGCACACTGGGAGGCGGCGAGATCGCGTTCCTGCCCGGCCACGCCCCGTTCCTGGGTGCGCTCGTGGAGAGCCACACCCGCGTCACGCTGGCCGACGGCCAGGTGCTCGACCTCGCCGTCCACGGCGGCTTCGTCCAGGTGTCCGGCACCACGGTGAGCATCCTGTCCGATCAGGCCGAGCTGGCCGACCAGATCGACCGTCCCCGAGCGCTGCGCGCGAAGGAGCGGGCCGAGGACACGCTGCGTCGCGAGCACGACGCCGAGGCGGCCGCTGCGCTCGCCCGTGCGCACGCTCGCCTCAACGCGACGGGCGGCATCGGCGCCGCCGCCGGCGCTCACTGACCCGGGCGACGACACACCACGCACCACACCTCGACGGGCCCGACGCCACGGCGTCGGGCCCGTCCGCGTCCGGGGTCCGGACGGTGGCCGCTACCCTCGGCGCATGTCCCCCCGTCTGCCCTTCACGTCCGCGCTCGTCACCGGAGCGTCGAGCGGCATCGGCGAGGCGCTCGTGCGGGTGCTCGGTGAGCAGGCGGTGCCCCAGGTGGTCGTCGCGCGCCGCGGCGATCGGCTCGAGGCCCTCGCCGCGTCGCTGCCGTCGGTCGAGGTGCTCGTCGCCGACCTCACGAGCGACAACGGTCTCGCTCGGGTGGCCGCACGCATCGCCAGCACCGCCGAGCCGATCGACCTCGTCGTCAACAACGCCGGCTTCGGCACGTCCGGGAACTTCCACGAGCTCGACCCCGACCGACTCGATCGCGAGATCCGTCTGAACATCGCCGCGCTCACCCGGCTCAGCCACGCGGCGCTGGCCGCGATGGTGCCGCGCGGCCGCGGCTACCTGCTCAACGTCTCGAGCGTGGCGAGCTTCCAGCCGGCGCCGAAGCTCGCCGTCTACGCCGCCACGAAGGCGTACGTCACCAACGTCACCGAGAGCCTCCACGAGGAGGTCCGCCGGTCGGGGGTGCACGTCACCGCGCTGTGCCCGGGGCTCACCCGCACGGAGTTCCAGCAGGTGAGCAACAGCGAGTCGTATGCGGCCCAGTATCCGTCGTTCGCCTGGATGTCGGCCGAGGCCGTGGCCCGCACCGGCCTCGCGGACGTGGCTCGGAACAAGGCGCTCTCGGTGCCGGGTGCGATGTACAAGGGACTCGGTCTGGTCACCGGTGTGACCCCGCGAGGCCTGGCGCGCCGGCTGTCGGGGCTCGTGCAGCGCTGAGCGCCCCGGCCGCGGTTCCCCGAGCCGTCGACGCCGGGTTCAGGGCGCCGGAGGGCGAGCGTGGTCGAACGCCCGGTCGAGCGCGAGGTCGGCCGTCTGCGCGACGAGGATCGCGTCGGCCGAGTTCAGCTGGTCGATCACGCCGATGACGTCACCGAGCGGCACGCCGGTCTCCTCCTGGAACGAGGCCGCGGAGGCGTCCGTCGTCGTGCCACGCGAGAACAGCTCGCGCAGCAGGAAGTTGCCGGTGCCGGTCGTGATGATCGTGCAGTAGGCGGCCTCGGGCGTGTCGATCGTGCCCGGGAACGCAGTCACCTGGGTGCTCGCCATCGCCGTGGCCAGACCGGCGGCGATCTCGGCGAGAGAGGCGTTGTCGTCCAGAGCGGACGCGAGTGCTGCGCCATCGTCGCCGCGCTCCACGGCATCGATCATCGCGACCATGTGTCCGACGTGGGTGTCGAGCAGCGTCTGCACGGCGGCGGACGGCAGCGCTCCGTCGGTCACCTCGGCGAAGAAGCTGCCGCTGTCGGCTGTGTAGATCGCGAGTCGCGACCGTGCCCGATCGGCTGCCGCGCGGTCACCAGCGGAGACGGAGACGGCGTAGTCGACGAGGAACTGGGTGTGCTGCGCCCACTGCTGGTAGAACGCGCGGGCCTCCTCGGTGCCGTACACCAGGCCCACCGCGGCGGTGAGGTCGTCGGTGTTGTCGGTGAGCTCCTCGATCCAGGCCTGGACCGCAGGGTCGCCGGCGTGGGCGTGACGCATCACCTGGGTGAGCGTGATCCCGTGCCAGGTGAGCTCACGCTCGAGTTGGCTGCGCAGCACGTCCGCACGCATCACCTCGCCGCGCGCCGGATCGGGCTCGTCGATCGCCGCGGTCGGGTCGTGCTCGAGCGAGAAGACGTTCGGGATCGCGACCGCCGGGGTGTCCGATCCGCACGCTGCGAGCGTGAGCAGGCCGGCGGCGACCACGCCGCACAGGACCCACCGGCGCGAACGCGGGACGATGCGATCCGTGGCGTCGCACGACGGCTCGGGGAGACGGGTCACGACGGCACCTCCGTCCTCGGGTCGTCGGCCGTGGCGCCGTCGACGTCGAACTCGGACACCGGCTGGGACGGCCACTCGGACGGCGACTCGGACGGGGCGGGCGTGTCGAACGACAGCGAGAGCGGGGGCGGCAGCGACCCCGAGGCGGTGGGCACCCACGACGACGCCGGCACGTCGGTGCCGTCGACGGCGTCCGCGTCGTCGTCGGGTCGCGGCAGCTTGAGCATCGGGATCGGTGCGGGGACGGACGGCCCCGGCGTCCACTCCAGCGTGCCGCCGTCCGAGGCCGTGCCGATGACGAGGTCGACCCCGGCGCGCTGGGACGGGTCGATCCCGAGCCGCAACGGCGCAGGTCCCGCGAGAACGTCCGCGTCGTCACCGTCGACGGGCTCGTCGGAGGTGTCCACGGCGATCTCGCGGGTGATGTCGACATCCGCGTCCGCGAGGTCACTCGGGAGCTCGAACGCGGCCCACTCGACACCGGCACCGTCCGGGTCGGCCCACGCCGTCGACCCGACGGGTGCGTCGTCCCCGTCGTTGCCACCGGTGGCCGCGCCCTCCGGCGCGTACGGCGACAGGTCGAACGTGGGCGGCGGGAGGTCGCTCGCTCCCGCACCGACGAGTGCGTGGGCGGACGTCGTGGAGGACGCACCGACGAGCGCGCGAGCCGCGGCGGTCGTCTCGTCGTCGTCGAGTTCGGGAGCGACGTCGCGCGGCGTGAGGTGCCGCGTGCTCCAGGCGAGGAGCCAGTGGAGGAACTCGACGGCCGGCATCGGACGGCTGATGAAGTACCCCTGGCCGGTGTTCACGCCGAGCTCGCGGAGCTCCTCGAGGGTCGGCTCGTCCTCGATGCCCTCGGCGACGACCACCAGACCCAGTTGCTGACCCAGGCCGACGCTGAAGTTCACGACGGCCCGTGCGGCCGGGTCGGTGAACATCCGGTTCACGAACGAGCGGTCGATCTTCAACGACGACAGCGGCAACGTGGTGAGGTACCCGACCGACGCGTAGCCGGTGCCGAAGTCGTCGATCGCGATGCTCACGCCGAGCTCGCGGAATCGCGTCACGTTCTCGGCCGCGAGGGAGTGATCCCCGAGCAGGGCGCTCTCGGTGAGCTCGAGTTCGAGCGCGCTCGGCGGCAGCTGGTGGCGTTCGAGCGACTCGACCACGTGGTCGAACAGCTCGCTCGATCCGAAGGTCCGCGGTGACACGTTCACCGCCATCTGGATCTCGAGGCCGTGCTGACGCCACTTCGCGCACGTCGCCAGCGCTTGGTCGAGCACGAGCCAGGTGAGCGGTGTGATCAGCTCGGTGTTCTCGATGATCGGCAGGAACTCCGCGGGCGGGACGAAGCCGCGCTCCGGGTGTTTCCACCGCACGAGGCACTCCACCCCCCGCACCTCGTCGGTGGCCAGGTCGAGCTTCGGCTGGTAGGCGAGCATGATCTCGCCCGACGCGGCGGCGATGGCGTCGCGCAGCTCCCCGGCGAGCTCGAGTCGGTCCTGGCTGTAGTGATCGAGGTTCCGCGAGTACAGGCGCCGCACCGAGCCGGTGCGCTTCGCGACGTACATCGCCACGTCGGCGTGCTGCAGCAGTTCCTCGGCCGTGCGGCCGTCGTCGGGGCCGAGCGCGATGCCGATGCTGGGGCGGACCGACACGGTGATGCCGGCGACGTCGAACGGGGCCTCGAGCACCTGCTCGATGCGCGTCGCCACGGCGAGTGCAGCCTGCGGGTGGGGGAGGTTCTCGGCCGCGACGGCGAACTCGTCGCCGCCGATGCGGGCCACCGTCGCGTCGGGCATCTGCTCGCGAAAGCGGTCCGCGATGTCACGCAGCACCTGGTCGCCGCTCGGATGACCGAGCGCGTCGTTGATCTCCTTGAAGTGGTCGACGTCGAGGAGGGCGAGCGCCACGTAGCGGGAACCGCCGCGGCGGTCGAGCATCCGCTGCAGATCGGACAGGAGTTGACCCCGGTTGGGCAGGTCGGTGAGCAGATCGTGGGTGGCCTGGTGGGCGTTCTCGTCGGCCTGGATGCGCAGCCGCTTCGACGCCCGCGACACGAGGCGGAACAGACCGAGGTGGAGCACCAGCAGGGATGCGGCGAGCGCGATCGTCAGGTTGCGAGCGTCCTCGGCCGTCGCTGCGGCGATGGGAGCGTGGGCGACGTAGATCTCGAAGGCACCGATCACCTCGGCGGTCTCGTCGTCGGTGAAGGCGGTCGAGTCGGGGAAGGCGCGCAGCGGGACGTACACGGCGAGCAGCCGTTCGTCCTCGTCGCGCTCCTCCATCTCCTCGGGCCGCGACAGGTCGGTGATCGTGGAGCTCACCTCACCGCGGAGCGCAGCGGTGAGATCGTCGTCGCCGGGGAACCAGCGGCCGACCAGCCTCGGGTTGTCGCTGTAGACGATCCAGTGCTCCGCGTTCCAGATCTTGAGCCGCACGATGCCGTCCTCGCCGATCGCGGTCGAGAACGCCTGGTCGAGGCGGTTCCGCTGCTCGGGGCCGAGCGGTCGGAAGCCCGTGCGGAGGTCGGCGGGCGCCAGCTGACCCTGGAGGCCCGCCTGGGCGATCACCTGCGCGGACCGCGTGGCCTCCTCGAGCCGGCGTTCGCGCTGCACCCCGTTCAGGAAGCGCACCAGGCCGAACCCCACCACGAAGAGGAGCACGAAGCTGATGATCGCGAACTTCGCCAGCAGCCCGAGCCGCCGTCGCTGTCGCCGTTGGTGTTGCCGCCGCACGCGCATAGCAGTACCTGCATCGGCAGGCGACGGCGCCGCCTTGAGAGCACCTTGACGCGGCCCGGCCGGAGGGCGGCGGTGCCCGCCCCGGTCACTTGTAGTCGACGGCGGCGAAGCTCGCGAGCTTGTCGAGGCGGTGGTGGGCCTCCACCAGGCGGACGGTGCCGCTGCGCGAGCGCATCACCAGGCTCTGGGTCTGGGCGCCCCGAGGCGTGAAGCGGACGCCACGGAGCAGTTCGCCGTCGGTGACGCCGGTCGCGGCGAAGAACGCGTTGTCGCCCTGCACCAGGTCGTCGGTGCCGAGCACGGCGTCGAGGTCGTAGCCGGCGGCGATGGAGGCCTCGCGCTCGGCCTCGTTCCGCGGCCACAGCCGCGCCTGGATCTCGCCGCCCATGCACTTGAGCGCAGCGGCGGCGACGACGCCCTCGGGTGTGCCGCCGATCCCGAACAGCACGTCGACACCGGCGTCGGGCCACGCGGTGGCGATCGCGCCGAAGATGTCGCCGTCACCGATCAGCTTCACGCGGGCGCCGCTGGCGCGCACCTCGGCGATGAGCTCTTCGTGGCGGGGCCGGTCGAGGATGACGACGGTGAGGTCGCGGACGCTCTCGCCCTTCGCCTTGGCGATCCAGCGGAGGTTCTGCGTCGGCGTCGCGGTGATGTCGATCGAGCCGGCCGCGTCCGGGCCGACGGCGATCTTGCTCATGTAGAAGCACGGGCCCGGGTCGAACATGCTGCCCCGGTCGCTCACGGCGATCACCGAGATCGCGTTGGCCCGACCGAGCGCGGTGAGGCTGGTGCCGTCGATCGGGTCGACGGCGACGTCGACGAGCGGTGACGTGCCGTCGCCCACCTGCTCGCCGTTGAAGAGCATGGGCGCCTCGTCCTTCTCGCCCTCACCGATCACCACGCGGCCGTCCATCGGCACGGTGCTCAACACGGTGCGCATCGCGTCGACGGCTGCGCCGTCGGCGCCGAGCTTGTCGCCCCGGCCGACCCAGCGCGACGCGGCGAGCGCTGCGCTCTCGGTGACACGTACGAGTTCGAGGGCGAGGTTGCGATCGGGAGCGCTCATCACCGCCACCGTATCTCGCGCCCCGCACGTGGCCTGCACCTGCGCGACGCGATGGGGCGCGCGACCCACGGGCACGTCAGGGATGTCCGTCCACGCCACCCGGGTCGCGCAGCATGCTGCGGAACGACGGCGGCGACGCCGGGTCGGAGTGGCTCGCGGCCGTGGCCGGGAACTCGCGGCCCTCCGACGTGCGGTCCGACGTGCGGTCCGGCAGGCGGTCCGGCAGGCGTGGCGACCGGGGGTGGTCGCGACGTCAGGAGTGTCGCAAGGTCGCCGCGGCCGGCGCAACCGACGTTCTGTGGGTGGGTACATTCGGTGCGGTGTTCGACCGAGCGATCACCGGTCCGGT
>CAEZSR010000056.1_pt1 | contig 21471 bp, 20 predicted proteins | sample 7264011 | NCBI WGS metagenome assembly CAEZSR01 (sample SAMEA6813783, study PRJEB35770) | freshwater metagenome | biome: Freshwater; feature: Freshwater reservoir; material: water | place: Czech Republic | collected 2016-08-15 | depth 0.5m m | reverse complement strand
GGCAGCGCCACCCGCTGCCCCACCGCCGCGAGCGCTGACTGGAGCTCGTCGACCGGTGTGCCCGCACCGCAGCACACGGTCATCTCGTCGGCCTGCAGCCAGTCGATTCCCGCGGGTGCGTGCACGCAGCGCACGCCGGGCACCGCACCACCGCGCGTCCCGAGACCGGTGATCGTCACCGCACCCTCGACGCCGACCTCGTCCGCGAACGCGGTCAGATCCATGCGCTCAGATCCATGCGCCGTCGGGGACGTGGTGCGCGTCGCCGCACGACGACGGGCTGGGCAGCACCTTGGTCGGGTTGGCGAGACCGGTGGTGTCGAACGCGGCGCGCAACGCGGCCTGCGCCTCGAGGTCGGTCGACGAGAACATCAGCGGCATGAGGTCGCGCTTCTCGAGCCCGATGCCGTGTTCGCCGCTCAGCACCCCGCCGGCGGCCACGGACACCCGGACGATCTCGTCGCCCGCTGCGTGCACGCGATCCATCACACCCGGCTCCCGCTTGTCGAACACCAGCAGCGGGTGCAGGTTCCCGTCGCCCGCGTGGAACACGTTCATCACGAGCAGGTCGTGACGTGCGGCGATCTCCTGCACCTGGCGCAGCACCTCCGGCAGTGCCCGTCGCGGGACGACGGTGTCGTGCAGGTAGTAGTTCGGCTTGATCCGGGCCACGGCGCCGAACGCCGTCTTGCGGCCCTTCCAGATCAGCGCCCGCTCGGCGTCGTCCTGCGCCACCCGCACCGACCTGCACCGGTGTGCCCGGGCGATCGCCACGACGCGCTCCACCTCGTCCTCCACGGCGTGCGGCGGACCGGCCACCTCGACGAGCAGGATCGCCGCCGCGTCGGTGGGCAGCCCGGCGCCGATGTAGGCCTCCACCGCCTGCACGCAGAGCTGGTCCATCATCTCCAGCGCCGCGGGCACCATGCCGGCGGCGATGATCGCCCCCACGGTGTGTGCGCCGTCGGCGACGCTGTCGTAGTCGAACAGCATCGTTCGCACCGCGGGCGGATCCTGGGTGAGCCGAACGCAGATGCGCGTCGCGATGCCGCACATCCCCTCGCTGCCGACGAACGCGCCGCGCAGGTCGTAGCCGTCGACCTCGCCGCTCTCGCTGCCGAGCACCACCACGTCACCGTCGGGCATCACGACCTCGACGGCGAGCACGTGGGCGGAGGTGACGCCGTCCGCGAGGCAGTGGGGCCCGCCGGAGTTGTTGGCGACGTTCCCACCGATCGAGCAGCTCTGCTGGCTGCTCGGGTCGGGAGCGAAGTGCAGGCCGTGCACGGCGACCGCCCGGGTGAGGTCGAGGTTGAGCACGCCGGGCTCCACCCACGCCAGCCGATGGACCGGATCCACCGACAGGATGCGGTTCATCCGCGTGAGCGACACCACGATTGCGCCGTCGAGCGGGGTCGCCCCACCGGCCAGACCGGTCCCCGAGCCCCGTGCCACGAACGGCACGCCGTGGCGAACCGAGGCACGCACCACCTCGCGCACCTCGGCGGTGGTGGTCGGGAAGCAGACCACGCCGGCGCGTCCCTCGATGTTCGAGGCGTCGCGGCGATAGAGCCCGAGCTCGGTGGCACTGGTGCGCACGCGCTCGACACCGAGCAGACGGCGCAGTTCGTGCGCCAGGGCGTCGACCGCATCCGTCGACGCCACGGCGGACGGGGCCACGGTCGGGCTCGCGGCGGTCACGTCAGGCGCGGCGGGGCACGCGCCGCGAGCGCGAGACGGGCTGCTGGCGGTCGCGGACCTGGCGCAGCACGATCACCTGTCCGGCCTCGACCGGGCGGCCGTCCACCAGCACGGTGTCGACGTCGTCGAGCTCGTCGGCGAGGGTGGACGTGCGCCCCTCCAGGCGGGCGCGCAGCTCCATCTCCTTGGTGCGCATCGCACGCCGGCCCTCGCGGAGCGCCTCGCCCACGCGGCTCGTGCGCTCGACGACCTGGCCACCCGCCCGGCGGGCGATCTGCACCGGCGCCAGCTCGTCGGTCACGCGCCGCACCTTCCGCTTCGCCGCGCCGACGCCCACCGCGCCGGCGGCGACGCCACCGACGAACCAGGTGACCCGCTTCATCATCCTGCTGCGCCTCCTCGTTCGATCCGGTCTTGCGCCCGTGCCCGCCGTGACCCTCGGCCCCGGCTCAGTTCGTGGTCGTCACGTCCCCGGAGGCGGCGCACGGCCCGGCTGGTACCGGTCGCGAACGCCGCGGTCTTGATCACGGGCGTGCTGAGCGCGGCTCGCGCCACCCGGCCGCTGCCGACCATCGCATCGCTGATCGCCTCCGCGGATCCGAGCACCCGGTCGAATCGCTCGAGGTCGTGGCGCGCCTCCTCCACGACGGCCGAGGCCGAGCGGGTGGACTGCTGCAGCTCGGCCAGCAGCGGACCGGTCTCGGCTCGCAGCGTGGCGACCTCGTGGCGCAGGTCGCGCAATGTGTCGAGCACCCGCAGCAGGACGACGACGAGCGCTGCGAACCCGATGCAGCAGAGCACCGCTGCCAGCAGGACGGCCAACTCGCCTGCGGTCATGTGGTGGCTCCTTCCCCGCCAGGTCGGCGTCTGGACATGCGGTCGCGGATCTCCCGCTCGCGCCCGTGGTCGGTTGGTTCGTAGTAGCGCCGGTCGGCCTGCTCGACGGGCAGGTACTGCTGGTCGACCCAGCCGTCCGGGTGGTCATGAGGGTACTCGTAGCCGGTCCCGTGACCGAGCGTCTTCGCGCCCTGGTAGTGGGCGTCGCGCAGGTGCGGCGGCACCTCGCCCAGGGCTCCGGCCTGCACGTCGCTGCGAGCGTTCCAGATCGCGAGCGCGGCCCGGTTGCTCTTCGGTGCGGTGGCCAGGTGGATCGCGGCGTGAGCGAGGTTGAGCTGGGCCTCCGGCAGGCCGACGTGCTCCAGCGCCTGCGCCGCGGCGACGGCGATCATCAGCCCGGTCGGGTCGGCGAGTCCGACGTCCTCGCTCGCGAAGATCATCATCCGGCGGGCCACGAAGCGGGCGTCCTCGCCCGCCTCCAGCATGCGGGCCAGGTAGTACACGGCGGCCTGCGGGTCGCTGCCGCGCATGCTCTTGATGAACGCGCTCACCACGTCGTAGTGGTCGTCGCGGCCGTAGCGGAGCGCGCTGGTGCCGAGTGCCGACTCCACGTGGTCGAGGGCCACCTCGTGGGGTCGGGCGAGCGCCACGGCCACCTCCAACGCGGTGAGCACCTGGCGCCCGTCGCCGCCGGCGCGGTCGACGAGGTGGGTGATCGCCTCGTCCGCCGCCGTGGCGCCTTCGGCGGCGAGGCCGCGCCGCACCAGGGTGGCGATCGCCTCGCGGCCGAGCGGCTCGAGCCGGAACAGCGTGCTCCGGCTGCGCAGCGGCGCGTTCACCTCGAAGAACGGGTTCTCGGTGGTGGCGCCGATCAGGGTGAGGGTGCCGTCCTCCACGGCGGGCAGCAGCGCGTCCTGCTGCGCCTTGGAGAACCGGTGGATCTCGTCGAGGAACAGGATCGTGCCCTGGCCCCGCTCCCCCAGCCGCCGGCGTGCCCGCTCGATCACCTCGCGGACGTCCTTCACGCCGGCCGTGACGGCGCTGAGCTGTTCGAACGCTCGCTTCGTGCTGCCCGCGACGGCCAGCGCGAGGGTGGTCTTGCCGGTGCCCGGCGGTCCCCAGAAGATCGCGCTGGTGAGCCGGTCCTGCTCCACGAGCCGGCGCAGCGGGCGTCCGGGGCCGACCAGGTGCTCCTGTCCCACCACGTCGTCGAGCGTGCGCGGACGCAGGCGTGCGGCGAGCGGCGCCTGGTGACGGAGTCGTTCCTCGGCCGCTGCGCTGAACAGGTCGTCCACTGCGGCGACGCTATCCGCGGCGCGCGCCCGTCACCCGGAACGGGTACGGTCGCAGCGATGGTCCTCGCCACCCCCAGGGCGGGTTCGCGTGCGCTGCTGCCCGCACTCGTGCTGCTCGTCGTCGCGCACGGCATCCTGATCCTCACGCGCTCCTACCAGCCCGGCGGCGACTGGGCCTTCATCGAGCTGCGCACGCGCGACGTGTTCAGCTCGGACACACCGCTCACCGGCGCGTGGTCGAGGTACGGATGGAACCACCCGGGACCCGTCCTGTACCACTCGCTCGCGCTCCCCTGGCTCGCGTCGGGCGGGTCGTGGCGCGGACTGTGGGCCGGCGCCATGCTGATCAACCTCGCGGCGATCGCCGTGGCGTGGTGGACCGCCTCACGCCGGTCCGGTGCCTGGGCGGCGGTCCTCGTGGTCGCGGCGTGCTGGACGATCGCCGCTGCGACACCGCACCTGCTCACGGATCCCTGGAATGCGAGTGTGGTCGTGCTCCCGGTGCTGACCGTTGCCGCCGGAGTGGCGGCGCTGCGCGGCGGGGACCGGCGAGGTGTCGCCGTGGTGCTGGTGATGTTCGTCCTGGTGGCACAGACTCACGCGGCCTACGCGCTGATGCTGCTCCCCGGCGTGCTCGTGTCGGTCGTGGCCGGGCTGCGGGTCTGGCGGCGGTGGACGTTCGGTTGGCTCGGTGCGGCCGCGTCGCTGTGCCTGCCGGTGCTCGTCGACGCGCTGGTGAACCGGCCCGGCAACCTGTGGCGCGCCCTCCGGTTCACGGCCACCTCGGACGAACCGGTGGTCTCGATCGGCCAGGTCCTGCGCACGCTCGGCCGGGCGTCCTCGCTCGAGTTCCTCGCCTCGCCGGGCATGCCGTCGTTCGCCGCCGAGGTCGTCGACGGCACGCCGTGGGGAGTGGCGCCGTTCGCCGCGTTCGTCGCCGCCGGCGTCGCGTGGAGGGTGGCGCGGACCAGGGGGTGGTCGCCGTGGTGCCACGCGCTCGAGGCGGTCGCGCTGCTGTGGCTCGGGGGCGCCCTGATGACGTGGCGCACCCGAGGGCCGCTGTTGGTCTGGCTCACCACCTGGACCGTCGCCGTCGCAGTGCTCACCTGGTGCGTCGTCGCTGCCGTCGCCGTGCAGTGGCTCACCGCTCGGTTCTCGCCCACGGACGTCCCGGAGTCCTCGGGCGACGGCGAGGGAGCGACTGCGGACCGCGTCGCCACTCGCGCGGTCGTCGCTGTGGCCGCGGTGGTGTCGATGGTGTTCGCGCTGGTGAACGTCGTCGGCTCGGTCGGGTCGCGCTACCCGTTCCAGGAGCTGACTCCGGTCGTCGCCCAGTTCGCCGCGGCAGCCGGCGACCACGTGGTGCAGCCGACGCCGATCGACCTGGCCGGACCCAGCTACGAGGCGGGCGCCGTGCAGTCGGCGCTGATCTCGCGCCTCGAGGCACACGGGAGGCGGCCGCTCGGCCGTCCCGACCAGGCCCTGCAACTCGGCTCGCATCGGGTCGCGGCGGACCTCGACGGTCGTCGCCTCCTCGTCCGGGTCGAGCCCCGTTCGTCGGTCCCCCTCGGGGCGGAGGCCATCTCGACGTGGGACCCGCTCACGACCGTCGAGCGTGCGGAGGCCGACGGCCTGATCGACAGCTTGACGCGGCTGCTGAGCTCGATGGGGCTCGACGACCGCCTGCCACTGCTCGACAACGCGCAGGCCCCGCTCGCAGCGTTCGACGCGCCCTCGGCCGTCACCGACCGTCGGGCCGAGTTCGAACGCCTCGGAGAGCTCCACTCCGCCGGGCCGCGAATCGTGCTCTACCTCGTCGAACCGCCGCGCTGATCGCCGCGCGTGATCGCGATCGCGCTCCGGCCGGTCAGAGCGAGCCGAGCACCCGGGCGTACGCGGCGCGGCGCATCTCGATCACGTGCGCCACGAGCCACTCGGGGTCCACCCAGCGCCACGCCACGAACTCGCTGCCGTCGGGCGTCGGCTCGATGTCGGGGTGCAACGCGTCGAAGAGGAACCACTTCTGCACCTGGCCGCGGCGCTTGCCGTCGCGGCCGTGCTCGCGCATCACCTCGGGAGGCCACTCGTAGGCCACCCAGTCCGGGTACTCGGCGCGGGCGATCACGTGCTGCTCACCGAGACCGGTCTCCTCGAACAGCTCCCGCCACGCCCCCTCGATCGGCTCCTCCCCCGCCTCGAGGCCGCCCTGCGGGAGCTGCCAGTCGTCGGGCGAATCGCTGCGCTCGAACGCCAGCACCCGACGACGATCGGGGTGACGCACGACGATCACCACACCGGCGCGGAAGTGCTGACCTGCCACGGGGTGCACGGTACCGGGCCCGAGCGGCACCGGGCCGGACCTCCCGCCTGGCGAGGGTCGCACCCGTCGGTCAGGCCTTCGGCGGGAGCACCCGGATGCCGAGGTCGTCGAGCTGCTTGGCGTCGACGGGGGTGGGCGCGTTCGTCATCGGGTCCATGCCGCTCTGCGTCTTCGGGAACGCGATGACCTCGCGGATGTTCTCCTCGCCCGCCAGGATCGCGACGAGCCGGTCGATGCCGAACGCGAACCCGCCGTGCGGCGGAGCGCCGTAGCGGAACGGGTTGAGGAAGAAGCCGAACCGACGGTCGGCCTCCTCCTGGCTGATGCCGAGCAGACCGAAGATGCGCGACTGCAGGTCGGGCTGGTGGATCCGGATCGAGCCCGAACCGAGCTCCCACCCGTTGAGCACGAGGTCGTAGGCCTGGCTGCGCACCTTCAGCGGATCGCTCTCCAGCAGGTGCACGTCGTCGGGGTGCGGCTGGGTGAACGGGTGGTGACCGGGCTTCGGACGACCCGTGGCCTCGTCGACCCCCACGAACAGCGGGAAGTCGACGACCCACAGGTAGCGGTACGGACCCTGGTGCACCGGCGGGCGACCGAGGTCGTTGCGCAGGGTGCCGAGCACCTCGCAGGTGGTGATCCACTGGTCGGCGACGATCAGCAGCAGATCGCCCGGCTGGGCACCGAGGCGCTCCTTCACCGCTGCCTGCTCGGTCTCGGTGAGGAACTTCGCGACCGGCGACTCGAGCGTGCCGTCGCCGGCGACCTTCAGCCACACGAGGCCCTTCGCGCCGAGCTTCTTCGCCTTGTCGGTGAGCGCGTCGAGCTTGTTGCGGCCGTACTCCTCCGCCTTGCCCGATGCGTTGATGCCCTTGATGCAGCCGGCACCGGCGAACGCCTTGAACTCCGTGGCGGCGAACACGTCGGTGAGCTCGGTGAGCTCCATGCCGAAGCGCAGGTCGGGCTTGTCGATGCCGTAACGATCCATCGCCTCGTGCCAGGTGATCTTCACGATGTCGCCGGGGTCCTGTCCGACGGCCTGCGCAGCGGCGAGCACGGCGGCACCGATCGCGGCGTGCACGTCGTCCTGGGTGGCGAAGCTCATCTCGGCGTCGAGCTGCATGAACTCGTACTGCCGGTCGGCGCGCAGGTCCTCGTCGCGCAGACAGCGGGCGATCTGGTAGTAGCGGTCGATGCCGGCCACCATCAGCAGCTGCTTGAACAGCTGCGGGCTCTGCGGGAGCGCGTAGAACGACCCGGGCTGCTGCCGCGACGGCACGATGAACTCTCGTGCACCCTCGGGGGTCGACGGCACGAGCATCGGGGTCTCGACCTCGACGAAGCCCTGCGCCTCCATCGCCCGGCGGATCGCCGAGTTCACCGCGGCGCGGAGCCGGATGTTGCGCTGCATGCGCTCGCGCCGGATGTCGAGGTAGCGGTACTGCAGGCGCGTGGTCTCGGCCACGGTGTCGGCCCGTTCGTTGATCGGGAACGGCGGCGGCTCGGCGGCGTTCAGGATCTCGACCACGCAGTCCTGCAACTCGATGCCACCGGTGGCGAGCTTGTCGTTGACGTTCTCGGCCGGGCGTGCGGCCACCGTGCCGGTGACGCGCACCACGTACTCCGGGCGGACGTCGACGGAGTTGTCGACGACGCACTGCGTGACGCCGGTGTGGTCGCGCAGGTCGACGAAGGCGAGCTTCTCGCCGTGTTCGCGACGGGTGGCCACCCAGCCGCAGAGGCGGACGGTGGTGCCGATGTGCTCGGGACGGAGCTCGCCGCACGAATGCGTGCGCAGGGAGGTGCTGCTCATGGGAGGGCTTTCTTCAGGTGGTCGATGAGATCGTTCCGGGGGACGGCCTGCTGGCCACCCGCCTGCTTCTCGGCGCTCGACGCCGGGTCGAGGTCGCTGCGCAGCGGCCGCACGACGACGGTGCCGGCCTCGAGCTCGTTCGTGCCGACGATGACGGCGAACGTCGCACCGCTGCGGTCGGCGGCCTTCATCTGGCTCTTCATGCTGCGGTTCTCGAACGCGCGGTCGGCCGAGAACCCGGCGGCGCGCAGCTCGGCGGTGAGCCGCACCGCTTCGAGACCGCCGGTGGTGTCGACGACGAACACCTGCACGTCGGTGACCGGCGGGGCGAAGACACCCTCGTCGTCACAGGCGAGCAGGGTGCGATCGAGGCCGAGCGCGAACCCGACGCCGTGCGTGGCGGGGCCACCGAGCGACTCCACGAGGCCGTCGTAGCGGCCACCGCCGCCGAGGGCGTTCTGCGCCGAGTCGAGCGTGAGGCCCTGGTACTCGAACGTGGTGCGCCGGTAGTAGTCGAGGCCGCGCACGAGCTTCGCGTCGATCGTGAACGGGATGTCGAGCGCGTGGAGACCGGCCTGCACGGCCTCGAAGTGGGCGGCGGCGTCGGGGCTGTAGAAGTCCGCGATCCGCGGTGCCGCGGCGATGACCTCGGCGTCCTGCGGGCGCTTCGAGTCGAGCACTCGCAGCGGGTTCTTCTGCAGCGTCGTGCGGCTCTCCGGCGAGAGCGCGTCGAGGTGCGCCTCGAAGTGCGCCTGGAGTGCGGCCACGTAGCGGGCGCGGTCGTCGGGCTCACCGAGGCTGTTGAGCAGCAGGCGCACCTGCTGGAGGCCGAGCGCCCGGTAGAACTCCCAGCCCAGCGCGATCACCTCGACGTCGAGGTACGGGTCGTCGGCACCGAGCACCTCGATGCCCACCTGGTCGAACTGCCGGTACCGGCCGCGTTGGGGCTTCTCGTACCGGAACTGGCTGCCCGTGTACCAGACCTTCCAGGGTGTGATCGGCCGGTGCTGCACGAAGGCGCGGCACACCGATGCGGTGAGCTCCGGCCGCAGCGCGACGTGGCGACCGCCCTTGTCGACGAAGTCGTACATCTCCTTCGTGACCACGTCGGTGGCGTCGCCGAGCCGCTGGAACACGCCCAGGTCCTCGAGCATCGGGGAGATCACCTGCCCGTAGCCGGCCCGCTCCGCCACGTCGGCGAAGACGTGCACGAACCGGCGCCATCGGGCCGATTCGGGCGGGAGGATGTCGCGCATCCCCGGGCTGGTCTGGAACTCGGGCACGGTCGGGCATGCTACCGGGAGGCCCCGAGGCACCCCCGGGAATACCCGTGAGCTGGGACGACCACGGCCGCGTCGCGCTCCACGCGATCGGATCGCGGCCCGGGACCGCTGAGGTCAGAGGTGGTAGGTCTCGGTGTGGCCGTCGATCGCGATCGCCTGACCGGAGATCATCCGCGCCGCCGGGGACGCGAGGAACAGGCACAGGTCGGCGATCTCCTCGGGTCGCACGAAGCGGCTGATCGACTGCCCCGACAGGTACTCGGCGCGCACGGTGTCGCCGGGGACACCGCGTTGCGCCGCCTCGGCGTCGATCACGCGCTCGATCCGCTCGCCTGCCACCGACCCCGGACAGATGCAGTTGCAGGTGACGTCGTGCGGGCCCAGCTCGATCGCGACCGACTTGGTGAGGCCCACGACGGCCCACTTCGCCGCGGCGTACGGCGTGCGCATGCCGTAGCCGACCATCCCGGCCATCGACGACAGATTGACGATGGTGCCGCTGCGCTGCGCCTTGAGCAGCGGCGCGACGCGTCGGATGCAGCGGTAGTGCGAGTCGAGACACACCGACAGGGTCTCGGTCCACTCGGCCGGGTCGACGTCCTCCACGAGCGCGGTCGGTCCCTTGATGCCGGCGTTGTTCACCAGCACGTCCACACCGCCGAGCCGGTCGAGCGCCTCGTCGAGCCAGTGGTCGATGGCACTCCCGTCGCGCAGGTCGACGGTCGTGGTGCCCACGCCGGGGAGCGCCGCAGCGACGTCGGCCAGCGCGCCCGGATCGACGTCGCAGAGCTCCACCCTCGCACCCGTCGTGGCGAACGCGGTGGCGATCGCCCGACCGATCCCGCTCGCCGCTGCCGTGACGACCACTCGCTGCGCCATGGCCGGGCAGGCTATGCCGTCACGACGAACGCATGATCAGCGGCGCCAGTGCGTGTGGCGCGTCCCGGGTGGGTCGACGGCCCAGGTCGCCGGGCTCGCCCAGACGTCGTCGAAGACGAGGTCGCCGATCGGCCGCCGACGGACCGGGCCGTGATGGCCGGCCGGACGGCCGAGCGTGATGCAGGCGGAGAGCACCACGCCGTCGGGGATCTCCAGCAGCTCGCGGAGCTCCGCCTCGACGGCGAGGTGCCACATGGTGAGCGCGCCGCCCCAGCCGAGCGCACGGGCCGCCAGGAGCAGGTTCTGGCACGCCGGGTACACCGACGCGCCCTCGTAGGGGCTCGCGTCGCGGTACCGCTCGAGGCACACCAGCACGACGACGGGGACGCGTTCGAGGTGGTCGACGTAGTGCTGCATCGTGGCGGCGGCGCGCGCCTTCGGTGAGGTCGGGTCCTCGGCGGTGGCGTCGGTGTAGCCGTCGGCGCGCTGCTTCGCAGCCCACCCGGCCCGGAATGACCGGCCGAGCAGCGCCTTGGCGGCCACCGCTCGCGGTCCGTCGCGCAACACCAGGAACCGGAAGGGCTGCCGGTTGGAGCCGCTCGGGGCCCGCGAGGCGTGCCAGACGATCGCGGCCAGGTCGTCGTCGGGAATCGGTTCGTCGGTGTAGCGACGGATCGCCCGGGTGGTGGCGAGGCCGCTCAGCAGATCGAGCGGGCCGATGTCGCCCGACGCCCCGCCCGATCCGCCACCCGTGGAGGTCATGTCAGCGACCGGTGAAGTTGGGCGACCGCTTCTCCATGAACGCGGCCACGCCCTCCTTGAAGTCGTTGGTGCGCATGAGCGGCAGCAACTGCAGGAAGACGTGGTGGACGTTCTGCTCGAAGGTCTCGGTCTCGGCGGCGCGCATCATCCGCTTGATCGCCCGCACGGCGAGGGGTGCGTTCTCGGCGATCTCGTGCGCCAGCACGGTGACCCGCTCGTGGAGGTCGGCGGCCGGTACGACGTGGTTGACGAGACCGAGCTCGTGGGCCTCGGTCGCCGTGAGCGTGCGGCCCGTGAACGCGATCTCGGCCGCCTTCGCGTAGCCGACCATGCGCGGGAGCAGCCAGGTGCCGCCGCTCTCGGGGAGGATGCCGCGCTTCGCGAACCCGGGGTTGAGCTTCGCCGTGTCGGCGGCCACCCGGATGTCGCATCCGAGGGCGATGTCGAGGCCGTAGCCGGCGGCACCACCGTTGAGCGCGCAGATCGTGGGGGTGTCGAGCTGGTGCAGGACGATGGGCGGCGCGTTGCGGAGGTCGAACTCGCCCGGGTTCGAGTCGAGGCTGCCGAGGCCGCCGAGCGAGCCGCTCTGGCTCGCCATCTGGGCCTGGAGGTCGAGTCCGGCGCAGAACGCGCGGCCCGACCCGGTGAGCACCACGCAGCGGACGTCGCGAGCGCGGTCGGCCTCCAGCAGCCGTTCCGAGAGCTCGTCGAGCATCGGGCCGGAGATCGTGTTCATCCGCTCGGGGGCGTTGAGGGTGATCGTCGCGACGTGATCGGTCACCTCGTAGAGCACTTCGTGGCGCGCATCGGTCATGGCGGGTCACCGTAGCGCCGCGGCGCTCCCGTGAACGGCTCGTGTCGCCGTGTGTCGGCGCCGTGAAACCGCTGGTCGGGAGCCCGTCCCGAATCGGCCCCGGGCGGATCCACCTGGGCCTATGCGTGGCACGAACGACGAATCACGCCTAGGCTGACGGCTTCCAGACAGCGCCGCCGGTCCCGACCGGCGGCACCACACCACTCGTCGGGCCCCGCCCGACGGATCTCCTAGGGGGAGAAACTGATGCAGAAAGCACGAGTGCGCCGCGTTGGCGCGCTGCTCGTGGGTCTGTCGCTGATCGCGGCAGCCTGCGGTGACGACGAGGAAGCGACGCCTGCGACGGAGGCCGCCGTGGAGACCACGGCCGCTCCCGAGACCACGGCCGCTCCCGAGACCACCGAGGCCGCGGTCGAGACCACCGAGGCCGCGGTCGAGACCACCGAGGCCACCGCGAGCGGCGGCGAACTGGCCGGCATGAAGGGCACCACGCCCAAGAGCGCCGACGTCAGCGACTGGGTCCCGGCCGTCGACGAGTTCTGGCAGGCCCAGGGCAACGAGGCGCTCACCGACTTCAACTACGCCGCGGAGTCGTACGACGCCGTCGTCGTGACGGCGCTCGCCGTCGCGAAGGCCGGCACCGACGGGTCCGCGCACGCGGGCGAGGTCGTCGGCATCACCCGCGACGGTGAGAAGTGCACCACGTACACCGACTGCCTCGCGATCATCGAGGCCGGTGGCGACCCCGACTACGACGGTGTCTCCGGCCCGCACGAGTTCAACGGCAACGGCGAGCCGCTCAAGGGTTCGTACGCCGTCCTCACCTTCGGCGAGGACAACCGCATCGGTGAGGACGAGGTCCTGATCGAGGCCGAGGCTCCCGAGTCGGAGATCGTCGATCTCGTCCCGGTGAGCGTCGAGCGTGAGGGCGACGGCGTCCTGACGATCGGCTCGTTCCTCCCCGAGACCGGCAACCTCGCGTTCCTCGGTGCGCCGACGTTCGCCGGTGTGGAGTTCGCCATCTCGGAGATCAACGCTGCCGGCGGTGTGCTCGGCCAGGAGATCGTGTACGTGCAGGGTGACTCGGGCGACCTCGACAACGGCGTCGGCCCGACCACCATCTCGCGTCTGCTCGGCGAGAACGTCGACGTCATCATCGGCGCTGCGTCGTCGTCGGTCACGCTCAGCGTGATCGACTCCGTCGTCGCCGCCGGCGTCACGATGTTCAGCCCGTCGAACACCAGCCCGGCGCTGTCGGGTTACGACGACAAGGGTCTCTACTTCCGCAACGCCCCGGCCGACGGCCTGCAGGGCGCGATCGTGGCGAACCTCATCGTCGAGGACGGCAACGCGTCCGCCTACATCCTCAACCTCAACGACGCCTACGGCAACGGCATCGCCGCCGTCGTGGCCGACGTCCTCGAGGCCTCGGGTGTCGAGGTGCTCGGTGCGGTTGCGTACGACCCCGCCGCTGCGTCGTTCGACGCCGAGGTCGACGCCGTGGTCGCCGCCGACCCGGATGCGGTCGTGCTGATCTCCTTCGACGAGGGTTCGCGCATCCTGCGCTCCGCCGTCGAGAAGGGCATCGGCCCCACCGTCAAGCTGTGGTACGGCACCGACGGCAACATGGGCAACGCCCTCGGCGAGAACTTCGACGCCGGTTCGTGATCCACTGATCGCCTGATCCCTGATCAGTCGAACGTGCGCAGGGCCCCGGGGCGACCCGGGGCCCTGCCGCGTCCCGGGGACCCATCCGTGCCGGCGTCGGCGATGCAGACGCTCCGAACGGAGTGACGCACATTCGGCTCCGAGCGAAGCGAGGTGGGGGTGGTCTGGAGGGGGCGCTCCGCGATCCCCCTCCAGCGAGGACGACCTCGGGCGGCGCGCCGCCCGCTCTGGAGCGATGCGGCGAAGCCCGAGCTTCAGCACGTGGCGGCTTGCCGTGAGTCCGTCAGCAGCTGGGCGCGGCGAAGCCGCACCGATCCATTCGACCGAACGGAGTGAGCGAAGCGAACGAGAGAGGGAGACAGCGAGCGCAGCGAGCGCTCATCCTCCGGTGGCCTTCGCCAGCGTGCCGAGGTAGAGCTCGATCACGTTGGGGTCGGCGAGGAGCTCGCGGCCGGTGCCGGTGTAGGCGTTCTGCCCCTGGTCGAGCACGTAGCCACGGTGCACCACCTGGAGGCACCGACGGGCGTTCTGCTCGACCATCAGGATCGCGACGCCCTCACCGTTGATCGTGCGGCACCGGACGAACACCTCGTCCTGCAGCGCAGGTGACAGACCGGCGCTCGGCTCGTCGAGCAGCAGCACCTTCGGCTCCATCATCAGGGCGCGACCCATCGCCACCATCTGGCGCTCGCCGCCCGACAGGGCGCCGGCACGCTGGGCGGCTCGTTCGCCGAGGCGGGGGAACAGCGTCGTGACGTAGTCGTAGCGCTCGGGGAACCGCTTGGGGGCGAGGTAGCACCCCATCTCGAGGTTCTCCTTCACCGTGAGGCTCGGGAAGACGTTGCGCACCTGCGGCACGTAGCCCACCCCGAGCGCCACCAGTTCGTGGGCCTTGCGGCCGGTGATCTCGGTGGACCCCAACCGGATGGTGCCGGAGCGCACCGTGCACTGGCCGAGGATCGCCTTCAGCAAGGTGGACTTGCCGGCGCCGTTGGGGCCGATGATGCCCACGAACTCGCCGGGGCCGACGGTGAGGTTGCACCCGTTGAGGATGTTCACCTCGGGGATGTAGCCCGCGATCACCTGCTCGGCCTCGAGCACCGGTGCGGCGGTGGCGCCAGCGGCGTCGGTCGTGCTCATTCGTCCTCCAGGAGGCTGCGGCCCTGGTGCGTCCCGAGGTAGGCGTCGATGACGGCGGTGTTCGAGGAGATGTCGTCGGGCGTGCCCTCGGCGATCACCTGGCCCTCCGCCATCACGATCACCCAGTCGGAGATGTCGTGCACCATGTCCATGTCGTGCTCGACGAACAGCACCGTCATGCCCTCGTCGCGCAGCCCGCGCACGTGAGCGTTGAGGCTCTGCTTCAGCGCCGGGTTCACGCCGGCCATCGGCTCGTCGAGCATCACCAGGGTCGGGTTCGTCATGAGCGCTCGGGCCATCTCGAGCAGCTTGCGCTGGCCGCCGGAGAGGGCCCCGGCGTACTCGTCACGCATGTGGTCGAGCCGGAACCGCTTCAGCAGTTCGTCGGCGCGTGCCTCGATCTCGGCCTCCTGGCGCCGCCACGTCGCGGGGAACAGGCCGTTCCACCACTTCTCGCCCTTCTGACCGGTCGCGCCGAGCTTCATGTTCTCGATGACGGACATCTTCGTGAGGCTCTTCGTGAGCTGGAAGGTGCGCACCATGCCACGCGAGGCCATGCGGTGCGGGGCGACGCCCCCCATGTCGGCGCCGTCGAATCGCCATGTGCCGGTGTCCGGGCTGTCGAAGCCCGTCAGCAGGTTGAAGAAGGTGGTCTTGCCGGCGCCATTGGGTCCGATGAGCGCGGTGATCGAGCCGCGCTGCACCTCGATGTGGTCGACGTCGACAGCGACGATGCCACCGAAGGCGCGGCGCACACCGTTGGCCACGAGGATCGGGTCGGGCTTGGGTGCGCCCGGCTCGGGGGCGACACCGCTGAGGGCGGCTCGCGCCTTCGCGGCGAACTCGGAGTACACGCGCTCGGCGGTGGTGTCCACGGTGCCCTCGATCCCGTCGGCGGCGCCGCTGGTGTCGGTGAGCGACATGTCATCGTCCATCGAACGCCATCTCCTTCCGGTTCCCGAAGATGCCCTGCGGTCGGACGACCATCAGCGCGACCAGTCCGCTGCCCATCACCATGTAGACGACGGCGCCGATGTCGGTCGACTGGATGAGCGTGAAGTCACCGATGCGAACGGGCTTGTCGACCAGCTCACGCAGCAGCGAGTCGAGGAAGGCGTAGATCCCCCAGAAGATCATCGGACCGATGATCGACCCGGTGACCTTGGCGACGCCGCCGATGACCAGACCCGTGAGCACGAAGAACGTGAGGTCGCGGCTGAACACGTCGGGCTGCACCGCCGCCTGGCCGACGGCGAAGTACATGCCGCCGAACGCACCGATGGTGCCGCCGAGGAGGAGCGACTGGAGCTTGTACGAGTACACGCTCTTGCCGAGGCTGCGCACGGCGTCCTCGTCCTCGCGGATCGCCTTCAGCACACGACCCCACGGGCTGCGCATCAGCGACCAGACGATGAGGGCGAAGACCGCCACGAGCGACCATCCCACGATGAGCCGCCACAGGTCCCGGCCGCTGAAGGTGAAGATCCAGAAGCCGTAGTCGGCGGTGGAGTTCAGCCCGAGGTCGACGCCGACCTGCTGGAAGGACTCGGCGTACCCGATCAGACCGTCCGTGGCGCCGAAGGTGTCCTGGAACTCCACCGAGCGCACCACGAGCCGGACGATCTCGGCCGATGCGATCGTCACGATCGCCAGGTAGTCCGCGCGGAGCCGCAGCGTGGGCACACCCATCAGCAGACCCAGGAACAGCGCGTAGGCGATGCCGATGAACATGCCCCACCACAGCGAGATCTCGAAGATGGGGACCGTCTGCGCCATGCCGTAGGCACCCGCCGCCATGAACGCCGCCTGGCCGAAGTTGAGCAGACCGGTGAACCCGAACTGCACGTTGAGGCCGATGGCGGCGATCGCGAAATAGCACGCCTGGAAGCCGATGAAGGTGAGGACGGTCTGTGTGAGGACGAAGCCGATGTCCATCTGGGTGTCTCCCGTCAGCCCACTCGTTGCGATCGTCCGAGGATGCCCTGTGGCCGGACGAGCAGGATCAAGATCAGCACCACCAGTGCGGGTGCCGCCTTCAGTTCGGTGGGCACGCCGAACAGCACCGACATCTCCACGAGCACACCGATCACGAACCCGCCGACGAGGGCGCCGTAGGCGCTCCCGAGACCGCCGAGCGTGATGCCGGCGAACATCAGGAACAGCAGGATCGTGCCGAGGTCCCAGGACACCTCTTCGTCGAGACCGCGGAAGACGCCGCCGAGGGCCGCCAGCGCACCGCCGGCGATCCAGATCAGACGGATGACCTTCGACGAGTCGATGCCGGTGGACGACGCGAGGTCGGCGTTGTCGCTGACCGCTCGGGTGGCCTTGCCGAGCCGGCTGTACTGCAGGGTGAGCGCCACTGCCACCAGGACCAACGCCGACAAGATGGCGGTGATGAGGTCTCGCGGGGTGATCGTGATCGGGCCGATCTCGATGCCCACCTGGTTGGTGTAGTTCTCGTACGGCTGGTTGCGGCCGCCGAAGCGCCAGAGGAAGAAGTTCTTCGCGGCGATCGAGATGCCGAGCGTGATCACCATCTGGGTGATGAGGCCGACGCCGCGGGCGCGGAGCTTGGCGAACCCCCAGCGGTCGCTGCTGTACCCGAGCAACCCTCCGGCCACCACGGCGATGGGGGTGGCGAGCAGGATGTGGACGCCCATCGTGTTGAACAGGTACGCGACCATGGCACCGAAGGTGACCATCTCACCGTGGGCGAAGTTGGTGAGGCCCGTGGTGCCGAAGATCAGTGACAGACCCACGGAGCACATCGCGATGATCAGGCCGAGGCGGATGCCGTCCGAGAGGCGCTGCAACCACCGCTCCGCCGTCCCGGTCTCGGTGCGCTGGCTCTCGCCGGTGAAGAAGTTCACGGTGCGGGTGGCGGTGATGAACGAGTCCGCTGCGATCGGTTGCTCCGCCGGCGTCTGCTCGGACAGTGCCTTCCCGTCGGGCAGGGTGCTCTCGTCGATGCGCACCGTGTAGTCGGCCTTGCCCGGCACCGGGATCACCACGACACCCTTGTCGTCGGTGACACCGCTGCCGACCTCGGCACCGGTGGCGTCGACCACGGTGACGGTCACGCCCGGCACCGGCTGGTTGTCCGTCTTGCCGTCAGCGGTGCGCTGCTGATCCTTCACCTGGACCCGGATGGCCTCCCCGTCTGCCGAGGCGGGAGCGGCGAGGCCGGCCAGCGCTGCGAGCCCGACCAGCAGTCCGATCATCATCTGCACCACGCGCACGCGGCGACGGTGGAGTCGCCACCGATCCGTCATCTGCACGTCACTCCCCCGGACCGGCCCCGTCATCGGGCGGCACTCTAGGTGGCAGGGCGCCGCGGCTCAAGGGATCGTCAGGGAACCGTCTGAGCGCGTGGGGGCCGTCCGTCCGGGTCGATCGGGCCGATCGGATGTCCGCCCGCCGATCACGATCCGATCGACCGCCGGTCACGATGACTACGGTCGGCCCATGACCGACGCGACCACCGACCGCCCCGCTCCCCTGCGCACCCGCGTGTCCGAGATGCTGGGGATCGACTACCCGATCGTGCAGGCGCCGATGGGCTGGATCGCCCGATCGCAGCTGGCGTCGGCCGTGTGCCGGGCGGGTGGCCTCGGGATCATCGAGACGTCGTCGGGCGAGCTCGACGCCGTGCGGCGCGAGATCGTCGCGATGCGAGAGCTCACCGACCGGCCGTTCGGCGTGAACATCGCCCAGGCGTTCGTGCGCGACCCGGCGATCGTCGAGTTCGTCGTCGAGCAGGGCGTCCAGTTCGTCACCACGTCGGCCGGCGACCCCACGAAGTACACCTCGCAGCTGAAGGAGGCCGGGCTCACCGTGTTCCACGTCGTGCCGACCCTCGCAGCGGCGCTCAAGGCCGTCGACGCCGGTGTGGACGGACTCGTCGTCGAAGGCGGCGAGGGCGGCGGGTTCAAGAACCCACGCGACGTGTCGTCGATGGTGCTGCTCCCGCTGGTGCGGTCGCGCGTGGACGTGCCGATCGTGGCCGCGGGCGGCATCACCGACGGCGTGTCGATGGCCGCTGCGCTCGCCCTCGGCGCGGACGGCGTGCAGATGGGCACGCGGATGGTGAGCGCGGCCGAGTCGCCGGTGCACCAGAACTGGAAGGACGCGATCGTCCGGGCGGCGGAGACCGACACGGTGTTCCTCAACCGCTTCTCCCGGCCGGGCCTGCGCGCGCTGCGGACGGCGCGCAGCGAGCGGCTCGAGCGCGAGGAGAACGTCTCGATGGCCGAGTTCGGCACCGCGATGGACCTGTACTTCGGCGGCGACATGGAGGCGTCACTCGCGCTGACCGGTCAGGTGGCCGGCCGCATCGACGCCGTCCGCACCGCCGAGGACATCCTCCACTCCACGGTCCGTGAGTGTCGCGACGCGATCCGCGCGCTCCAGCCGTTGCTCTGAGCCGGCGACCTGCTAGCCTTCGCCCTCAAGCGGAGTGCTCACTGCTCGTTCGCCGACCCCCGACACCGGCCTCCGGTGGCGAGTCGGCTCGAGCGGCCAGTCGGAGGCACACCCGTGACATTTCCCACCGTGAAGAAGATGCTCGTGACGGTGATCGCGATGTTTCTCGTGATCTCGTTCTGGCAGAACCCGTCGGCGTCAGCGGGCGCGTTCAGCGACTTCGTCGGCGACGTCGGTGGCTTCTTCAGCACCATCATCGACAAGACGTCCGAGTTCGTCCAGGCCCTCGTCTGAGCCCGCCTCGATCGAGCCCGCTTCGGCGGGAGTGGTCCGCATGGTCTCGATCGTCCACACCGTGATGCCCCACAGGATGGTGGCCAGCGCGATGTGGATGCCGACGATCGCCGGTGGGATGCCGGTGAAGTACTGCAGGTAGCCCACGGCACCCTGCAGGAACGCCACGCAGATCCAGCCGACGAGCGGCCCGTCGAGCACCGCGCGGTCGGCGGCACGGTTCCGGAGCCGCCACATCAGCGCCACCACCAGCGCCACGGTGATCCACACCGAGATGCTGTGCGCCTGCACGGTCCGTCCGATGTCGAAGCCGAAGCGACGCGCCTTCTCGTCCCCCGCGTGCGGGCCGGAACCCGTCACGATCGTGCCCAGCACGATCGCTATCGACGTGGCGACCGCCACCAGCCACACGTGGCGACGGAGGTCGAGGGCCACACGCGGGACTCGGCGGCGGTCCGGCAGACCGGCGCGGTACACGAGCGACACGGCGTTCGCGATGAGCACCATCGACAGCAGGAAGTGCGCCTGCACGGCTGCCGGGTGCAGGTCGACGAGCACGGTGATGCCGCCGAGGATCACCTGGCCGACCACACCGGCCACGAGTCCCCACGACAGCAGCGTGAGGTCGCGACGACGGGGCGTGCGCCACCTCGACCCGAGCACCGCCAGCACCACGCCCAGCGCCACCAGACCGGTGAACAGGCGGTTGATCTGCTCGATCGCGGCGTGCGTGGACGACACGTCGATGAGCCGCTCGTTGTTGCAGTTCGGCCAGTCGGTGCACCCGAGGCCCGATCCGGTGAGCCGCACGGCGGCCCCCGAGACGACGATGATGCCGAGCAGGCCGAGGGCGAACATGCAGATCACCCGGTAGCGCTCGGGGGACAGACGCCAACGCCCGATCGTGCTCACGGGCGCCAGCGTAGGAGGCGGGCCGCGGCCGTGCCCACTCCGTGAGGGCACGACCGGGGTGGCTACGGTCACGTCCGTGCTCACGAGCTTCGACGACTACCCGATCCACCAGGCGTCCGTGCCGATCGCCAACTCCGCGAGCGGCGACGTCAACCAGTACGACCGCTACTTCTTCAACGGCTACTCGTCCGACGGCTCGCTGTACTTCGCCACGGCGATGGGCCTGTACCCGAACCGCCACGTCGCGGACGCCGCGTTCTGCGTGGTGCGACCCACCGGCGACGGCAGCACGCGCGAGCAGGCATCCGTGTTCGTGTCGCAGCGGGCACCCGCCGACCGTCGCGACGCCACGCGACTCGGACCGATCGAGGTGCGCGTGATCGAGCCGCTCCAGGTGCTCCAGGTGCTCGTCGACGCGCCCGACCAGGGCCTCCGGGCGGACCTCACCTTCACGCGACGGTCGCCCGTGATCGAGGAGCCGCACTTCTTCCAGCGCACGGGCAACCGCACCTTCATGGACTACACCCGTCTCACCCAGTTCGGGTCGTGGCACGGGTGGCTCGAGGTGGACGGTGAACGCATCGCTGTCGACCCCACCGACGTCCTCGGTTCGCGTGACCGCTCGTGGGGGATCCGACCCGTGGGCGAACCCGCCCCGCAGGGGGCGCCGACCGGCTGGCCGCAGTTCTTCTGGCTGTGGGCGCCGGTGAACTTCCCGTCGTGCTCCACCCACTTCGACGTGAACGAGTTCGCCGACGGTCGTCGCTGGCACGAGGTGGGTGCCGTCGCGCCGGTCGGCGAGGCCGAGGCGGTGTCGAGCCGCACCGTCGAGTGGCGCGGCGAGTGGCGTCCGGGCACCCGCTGGGCGGCCTGGTTCGAGTACGACCTCGTGCACTGGGACGGATCGGTCGACACGGTGCGGCTCGAGCCGATGTACGAGTTCCACATGCGCGGGATCGGCTACGGCAACCCGGAGTTCGGGCACGGGTACTGGAAGGGCGAGCTCGTGGTGGGCGGCGAGCGGATCACCTCCCCCGTCGACACCCCGTGCGCCCGAGAGCACGTGCACGTCCAGGCGATGTGCCGCGCGACGCTCACCCGCGCCGACGGCACGGTGGAGCACGGGCTCGGGATCCTCGAACAGCTCGCCTTCGGCGACCACGTCAGCGGGTTGCGCGGCATCCTCGACCCGTTCGCACCCTGATCGCGCCGGCGACCGGCGGTGCGTCGCCGGCGCGTCGTGTTCCGGGTCGTCCGGCTCAGGTGTGGCGGATGCTCATGCCACCGTCGACGGGGATCACGGCGCCGTTGAGGAAGCTCGCCGCCGG
>CAEZSR010000055.1_pt1 | contig 21483 bp, 18 predicted proteins | sample 7264011 | NCBI WGS metagenome assembly CAEZSR01 (sample SAMEA6813783, study PRJEB35770) | freshwater metagenome | biome: Freshwater; feature: Freshwater reservoir; material: water | place: Czech Republic | collected 2016-08-15 | depth 0.5m m | reverse complement strand
TGTGCTCGGCCCGTAGCAGCGCGGCCATCTCCGCGGCGCGGGTGCGCAGGCCGTCCTCGAGCCCGGAGATCGACCGGAAGAACTCGATCGTGTCCTCGACGATCTTCGGGCCGGCGAGGCGCTTCACCGTCCACAGGAACGCGTTCGACGCGGCGTTGGTGACCTTCGCGAACGAGCGCGACGGCAGGGTGAGCGCCCGGTACACCGGGTTCGACAGGAAGCGGACGAGCCGGTCGGGGGCTTCCAGGACGTCGATCGCGTGACGGGACGGCGGCGTGTCGATCACCACGAGGTCGTACTCGCCGCTGTGGTGCAGCTGGTGCAGCCGTTCGATCGCCATGTACTCCTGCGCACCGGCGAGCGACCCGGCGATGCTGCGGTACACGGAGTTCGACAGGATCGAGTCGGCGGCGTCGCCCGCACGCTCGCGGATCAGCTGGTCGAAGGTGTGCTCGGCGTCGAGCATCAGCGCCGAGAACGAACCGGGACCGGTGACCGCACCGGCCACGAGGTGCGGTTCGTTCGCGTGCTCGGAGTCGATGCCGAGTGCGTCGGCCAGGCGTCGCGCCGGGTCGATCGTGACGACCACGACCCGGCGTCCGGCCCGCGCCGCGGCGAGGCCGAGCGCGGCGGCGGTCGTGGTCTTGCCGACGCCACCCGGGCCGCAGGTGACCAGGAGGTCGGCGGTGTCGAGCAGGTGGGCGAGCGGGCTGCCGATGCGGCGGCTGGTCATCGTGGGCGCTCCGGTTCGACCGCCAGCTCGTCGGCGAGCCGGTCGATGTCGGCCGCCTGCAACCGGGGCGACAGCAGCTTCGGCAGCACGATCCGCGGCAGCGGCAGGAGGTCGTCGAGCCGGGCGAGCTGCTCGCGCTGCACCTGCAGCCGGTGCCAGCCGTAGCGGCTCGACATCGTGAGCGCGGCGCGGTCGGCGGTGGTGAGGCTCACCCCGCTGCGCTTCGCCGCGGTGGCGGGGGTGAGCTCGAGCTCGGGACGATCCGGCCAGCACGCGTTCACGACCAGCGGGGCGAGCGCGAGTCCGAGGCGGTCGTCGACGTCGCAGGCCAGCTCGACGAGCTCGTTCACGGGCGTCTCCTCGGCCAGCGTGACCAGCATCGCCTGGGCACGCGCCGGATCGGCGAGCATCGCCGCGACCTCGTCGGCCTGCTGGCGCACCGGGCCGTTGGCCACGACCTCCTGCAGCGCGCTCGCCGAACGCAGGAACGGGGCGGCGTGCCCGGCCGGCGGCGCGTCGACGACGATCAGGTCGGCGGCGCGGCTGCGATCCAGCTCCTTCACCTTGCCGAGCACCAGGAGGTGCTCGAGGCCGGGGGTCGACGCGGCGATCGTGTCGAGCGACGCCGCCGACGCCGCGCGCCGCAGGATGCTGCCGACGCCCTTCAGGTCGAGGTAGTCGCCGAAGGCCTGGTCGGGCGGGATCGTGCGGCCGCGGATGCGCCCACCACTCGCCGAGAACGCCCGCAGCAGCTGGTCGTCCTTCGTGAGCGGCTTCCCGCCGAGCAGCGGACCGAGGCCGGGCTTGCCGTCGACCGACACGAGCAGCACGTCGGCGCCGTTGCGCGCCGCGAGCAGCGAGGTGGCCGCAGCGACGGTGCTGGAGCCGACGCCGCCCTTGCCGGCCACGAACAGCACGCGCGCTGCGCCGAGCCAACTGGGTTCCACGCGTCGAAGGGTAACGGTCGGGGGTCGTCGCCGAGCGGCACCGCACCCTGGACGCAGGTCACGTCCGGGGTGCGGCCACGCGCTGCGACCGCGCTGGTGCGGGTGTCGGTGCGGGTGTCGGTGCGGGTGTCGGTGCGGGTGCCCGTGGTCGGGTCAGATCGGTGCGACGACCGGGCTCGGGTCGACGATCGGGCCGAACACCGTCGTGACGTCGGCGGTCCGACCGTCGATCGTGGCGGAGTAGCGCACCTGCTGGAGCGTCGGTCCGTTCACGGTGATCTGGACGTCGGCGGTCCCGTCCGACGGCACGCCGAGTGCCGCGGCCGGCACGCTCGCGACGATCGTGGCTGCCACACCGTCGTAGCTGGTGCCCGACACGGCGGTCGGGACGCGCAGCGCGGCGAGCGGATCGGTGGTGGCGGGCGGGGTGTCGAGTGCCTGCCACTCGCCGCCGTCGGGCACCACCCAGGCACCTGCCGGGGTGATGAGGTACGACAGGCTCGTGCCACCGGTCCAGATGGTGAGCCGGGTGCCGTTGCCCACTCGGTCGCCCTCGGAGACCAGCACCTCGACGCCGGCCACCGTGACCGACGTGCGGAAGTGGTAGCCACCCGCCACGGCGTCGAGTGACTGCACGAGCATCGCTGCCGCGTCGATCGGGACCGTGGGGGGAGGTGTGGCCGGGGTGGTCTCCACCGGTGCGGCCGTCGTGACCGGTGCCGCAGTGGCGGGGGCCGCGGCGGGCTCCACCACGGCGACGGCCACGGGGACGGCGGAGGCCACCGTCGCGCCCTGCTCGCTGCCACTGCAGCCGGCGAGCACCGCCGGTCCGAGGATCGCCAGCGCGGCGAGTCCGAGACCGGCGGCGCCCCGCCGCGTCGGGCTGCGGTGGCCCGCCCGGTCAGGCGCCATCGCCGCTCGGGGTCGTCGCCGCGGTCGTGGTGGTGGAGTCATCGCCGTCCTCGTCGTCGTCGCCGTGGTCCTCGTCGTGGTCCTCGTCATGGTCCTCGTCGTGGTCCTTGTCATGGTCGTCGTCCTTGTCGGGAGCGACGGGCACGTTGACGGTGGGAGCAGGGGCGCCCTTGCAGTTGAGCCCCTCCTCGATCCTCACGGCGAGCTTTCCATCGGCGTTCTTGACCTTGACCTTGACCCATTCGCCGGAGGCGAACCTCACCTTCACCCAGTTGCCCTCCGACCACTGCTCACCGCCGGGGCTGACGGCGCCCACGCTGATGGTCCCGTCGGCCGTGACGGTGTAGGTGATCGACACCTTCTCGCCGGTGCAGAGCTTGCCGCTCCAGGTCTTCGTCGCGCTGCCGGTGCCCGGGTCGCCGGGCGTCACGGTCGTGTCGGGCTCGACCGGCTTGAACGGCTCCTCCTTGATCTTCGACAGCGAGATGCGCACCTTGGCCTCGGTGCCGCCGTCACCGTCGTCGTCGGTCTCGACGCTCGCCTGGATCTTCATCGTGCGGCGCATGCCGTCCTGACGGAACTCGATCTTCACGGAGATCTCCTGCTCGCCGTCCTCGGACTCGAGTTCGGGCGTGCCGACCTTCGACACCGGGCCGTCGATCCGGCCGAGCACCAGGCCGAGCGTGCCGTCGGTGCCGGTCACCTCGAACGCGACGCTCGCCGGCACACCGGGGAAGATCTCGCCGCTCCAGCCGCCGGGACCGCTGATCTCCTCGAGCGAGCCCGCACGTGCCTCGACGCGCTGGCCGCCCTTGTTGGACCGGACGACCACCTTGGCCGAGCCGTCCTCGTTCACGATCTCCACGGATCGCGCCGAGACCTCCGTGGCGGTGAGCCCGGCCGGGGCGGTCGACTCACCGGGGGTGAACACGCTCACCTTCGTCAGGTTGCCGCCGGGGCCGGTCTCGACGTCGACGACGAGGCCGGTGCCGAACAGCGGCAGCAGGAACGACGAGGGCGCCGCGACGGGAGCGGTCGCCGGATCACCGGCGGGCGGTGCGGGCGTGGTGGGCGACGTCGGGTCGACGGGCGCCGGCTCCTCCGCGAAGGCGGGTGCGCCCGCGAGGCCGAGCAGTGCGCCGGTCAGCGCGATCGCCTGCAGCGGTCGACGAATCCGGCGTCGGGCCACGGTGGTGGGTGTGCCCGTGGATTCGAGGGTCTGCGTGGTGGATGTCATGGCTCCTCCGGAGGGGACGACCGCGTCGCAGCGCGTGCCGACACGCCGGTGGGCCTGGCGGAACCCGATGGGCCGGCGTGTCGCTGCGGACACGCACCTCCATCGGAGCGGGGTTCGGGGGAGGTGAGGGGTCTTGCAGTGACCTTGACCGAACGGTCACCCAGCGTGGCGAAACGAGCGACGAGCTTCTGGAATCCAGATCGACAGACGGTCAGAGCGGTCTGCGATCCGCTCGCCGGTCAGGGCAGCGAGCCGACCGAGGCGAGGGCGAGACGGATGAGCCGGTCGTGTCCCTGCGTCATCTCGCGGCGCACCGGATCGCTCACGGCCTCCGCAGGGCTGTACCACACCAGGTCGAGCGCCTCCTGCGTCGGCTGGCAGTCGCCGGCGACGGGCACGACGTAGGCCAGGCTCACCGCGTGGTGCCGCGGGTCGTGGAACCCGCTGATCTCGGGGTCGGGGAAGTACTCGGCCACCGTGAACGGCGACGGGCTCGGCGGGATCTGGGGCAGGGCCACGGGGCCCAGGTCCTTCTCGAGGTGCCGCAGCAGCGCGTCGCGGATGCGCTCGCCGAACAGCACCCGCCCGCTGACGACCATCCGGCTGAGCGACCCGTCGGCGGCCTGCCGGAGCAGGAGGCCGACCCTCGTGACGTTGCCGAGCTCGTCCACGCGCACCGGCACGGCATCGACGTACACGAGCGGCACGTTGGCGCGGATGTTGGCGAGGGTCTCGTGGTCGAGCCAGCCGGTCTTGATGTCGAGTTGATCGCTCACGTGGGTCCTGTGAAGTAGCCGTTCACGTCGATGATGACATGCGTGGTCTGGTTCACGAAGGTTTTCAGGCCGCCGTCGGCCGAGAGCCGCACCATGCCGGCGTTCGCCTGCGGAACGACCGTCGGGTAGTTGAGATTGGAGATCAGCGGCAGCCCGACGTCGGCGGGATGCACGGTGAGGTACCCCGGCGCCGCCGACTGGTCGGATGTGAGGTTCATCGACACGGCGCTCGCACCCGCGGGCACCACCCCACCCGACACCTGCACGCGCCGGTCGGTGCCGCGTTCGTGGATGCCGCCGATCGTGCGGCTGTCGTAGACGCGGGTGGGCGCCACCGGGACGAACAGGCCGTCGCGACCCGGGGTGGACGTCGGGCCGGTGATCCAGCCCATGAGGTCGACCACGAGGTGGGTGCTCGCGCTGGTGAAGACGCTGATCGTGCCGTCGGCACCCACCGGGACGATGCTGAGCGTGCCGGAGGCCACGCCCGGGACGAAGTTGCCGTTCGACGTCGCGAGCCCGGCGACACCACTGGCCTGGGTGCGGACGAAGCCGCTCGCGACGGCCTGATCGGCGACGACGTTCACCACGGCGGCCGACGCGCCCGCGGGGATCGCCTCCACCCGCACCGTGTCGCCGGCCTCCGGTCGACGCGGCACCCAGTCGGTCGGGACCGGACCGCCCGACTCGGGTCGGGTGTCGAGCACGCGCACGGGATCGATCGCGATGAACCGACCCTCGGCCACGGGTCCGACCGGTGCCGGACGGAACGCGCCCAGCAGGTCGACCACGACGTTGCCACCGGCGAACAGGTACAGCGTCACCGTCGATCGTGCGCCGACGGGCACGACGGCGAGGTTCGGCTGGATCTGCCCGGGCACGGCCACGTTCAACGTGGACGACGCGCCGATCTCGCCCTGCAGCGTGGGGAGCGCCTGCACGTAGCCGGGCTGCGCGGTGTCGGTGGACACCACCCCGATCGCGACCGCGGTCGCCCCGGCGAGGTCGGCCGGGAGGGGCACGTCGATGATCGTGAACCGGGGGTGGGGTCCGAGGCGGGCGCCGGGGGTGGCGGACGCTGGTCGCGTGTCGAGGATGCGTCGCGGCTCGGCGAGCGGGACGTACTGCGTCGGGGTGGGATCGAGCGCGGCGGCGGGTGGTGGTGGCAGCCGCACCATGCCCGAGCCGAACGCCTGGTCCGCACCCGGCGTGCCGAGGTCGACCACGAGGTGCTTCGTGAGCGCGGCGAGCGGCACGCCGCTGCCCGCGAGCCCACGTGCGAGCAGCAGCGCAGCGACGCCTGCGGCGGTGGGTGCGGCCGCACTGGTGCCGTTGAAGCAGGCGATGCCGAACCGGGCGGGGTTGAAGATCGAGCTCGAGACGCAGCTCGGCGCCGACACGTCCGGCTTCACGCGACCGTCGTTGGTGGGCCCCTGCGACGAGTACCAGGCGATGCGGGCCGACGTCGGCGGGTCGATCGCGCCGACGGCGACGAGTGCGGGGCTGCGCGAATCGACGACCGGCTTCGCGGCGCTGTATTCGGTCTGGAAGTACTCGAGCCGTCCCTCGAACAACCCGACCTCGACGACGTCCGGCGTCGGGTCGCCACCGGTGGCGACCCGACGGATGCGCAGCTGGATCGGCCCCTCGATGTAGAGATCGACCGCCTCCAGCGGTGGCGCGCCGGCGCGCTGTGACGCGTCGACCACCTCCGTGCGGAACGGGGTGGTGATCTCCAGCCGGTAGTCGGTCACACGCGACCGGGGCTCGTTCCAGTCCGACCAGCGGATGCCGTCGAAGCCCACCCTGCCGAACGTGCCGCTGGTGGAGATCGTCAGCGTCGTGTCGACGCCGGGGCCCGGCAGGAAGTCGACGTAGCCCTGTTCGTCGACCCCTTCGGTGAAGCGACCGTACGAGCCACCGGCGTCGTTGCCGGCCGAGTTGAACCAGGTGATCCCCAGCGAGGCGGCGCGGTCGACCACCGCGGCGAGTGGTCCCGTGCCGTCGCCCGGTCCGTCGTAGGCGGCACCGAGCGACCGGGTGACGATGCGGACACCGTTCGCCGCGAACCAGTCGATCGCCGCGCTGAGATCGCTCGAGCCCGCGACGGTGGCGAGCCACAGTTCGGCGTCGGGGGCGACGTCCTTCACCACCTCGGCGACGGCGACGCCGTGGGCGTAGGCGACCCCCTGCGTCGGCGAGGTGCAGTAGTTGTCCGGGGCGTTGGGGCCGACCTGGATGGTGTCGCGGCAGAAGCGACGCTCGACCGGCGGGACGTCACCGTGCTCGGTGGGGTTCCAGAGCGACAGGTCGAAGAAGTCGATGATGCCGACGCGAACACCACCGCGGAGTCCCTGTGCGTGCCACGCGGCGGCGTCGGTGACGGCCACGTTCTCGCCCGTGACCGCACCGAACTCCACCCGTGGCGCTTCCAGGTGGCGCACCGGGCGGTTGGCCACGCGCGGCAGCCGGACGTCGTCGGCGCCGGCGACGTCGAGGAGTCGTTCCACCCGGCCGGCGGCGACGGACACCTGGAGCACCTCGCCGGGCACCGAGCCGGTGACGACCGCGCCGAGGGAGCGGACGTCGGCGCGCGCGGACGCCGTGTCGTCCGTGACGACCTCGACGACGACGCGCGCGGCGTCGGGTACCTCGTCGAGCAGGTCGAGCAGCGCGGGATCGGTGAGCGCTCCGTCGGGTGCGGTCGCCGTGGCGGGCGCCGGGGCTGCCGACGTCGCCTCGACCGGCAGCACGAGCACCCCGGACGCGGCGATCGCCGTCCAGGTCGCCACCCGGCGGTGTGCGCGCCTGCGCCGCGACGAGCGCGGCGCGGCGCGTCGCGTCGCGCGGTGTGGGGTGTCGGTCAGCGCCATCTGCGGCGGACACCTCGAGGAGCGGGCGACACCACCGGCGCTCGGCGCGGCAGCGGCGGTGCGATCACCTCGATCAGGTCGGTGGCCCCGTCGTTGGCCGCGTCGTTGGCCGCGTCGTTGGCCGCGTCGCCGGCACGGCCGTCCGGGCCGCGACCGTCGTCGTCGGCCGGGTCGAGGGGAACTCCCGCCGGCTCGGCGCGGCCGACCTGGATCCGGATGCCGTCACGGTCGACGTCGCCCGGCTCGCCGGGAGCATCGACGACCACGGGGATCTCCTCGCGTGGCTTGCGCCCGTTGACGGCAGCGTCGAGGCCGAGCATGCCGGCGGCGAGCATCGCCCCGCCTCGACCGTGGCGGAGACGTGCGTTCGCCACCCGGGTGGCGATGTCGTCGGGGACCTCGAACGGCACCGGCTCGGCCGCACCGACGGCGTCGGGATCCGTGTCCGTCCCGGCCGTGCCGTCGGGGGCGTCGCGGGGGAGATCGCGGGGGAGATCGCGGGGGAGGTCGCGGGGGAGGTCGCGGGTGAGATCGCGGGGGAGATCCGGCGGAGCGGGCACGACCCTGTCGTCCCCAGCTCCGGTGCCCGCCATACCGACCCACGCTACCCGCCGTCGCTGGTCGCGGGGTATCGCGCGATCGCACAAGCAGCGCAATTACGCTGGAACGCGTGGCAGAGGGGGACTCGATCCACCGGGCGGCAGCAGCCCTGCGGACGGCGCTCGTCGGGCGCCCCACCACCCGTTTCGACGCACCGTTCCTGGTCGGCCCGGTGCCCGGTCCCGGCCGCATCGTCGAGCGGGTCGAGAGCCACGGCAAGCACCTCGAGATCGTCTGGGACGACGGACTGGTGCTCCACACCAACGTCCGCCTCACCGGGTCGTGGCACCTCTACCGCCACGGTGAGCGGTGGCGCCGCCCCGGCACACAGGTGCGGGTCGAGCTCCACACCGCGGACTGGATCGCCGTCTGCTTCAACGCACCGGTCGTCGAGACCTACCGCGAGTTCGACCGGTCGCGGCACCCCGGGTTCGGCTCGCACGGTCCCGACCTGTCCCGCCCGGACGCCGACCTCGACGAGAGCATCAACCGGCTGTACCACTACCACGACCAGCAGGCACCGGTCTGCGAGGCGCTGCTCGACCAGCACGTGGCGGAGGGCATCGGCAACGTGTACCGCTGCGAGGTGCTGTGGGCCACCGAGACCCATCCGTTCGCGCCGATCTCCTCGCTCGACGCGGACGACTGCGCGTACCTGGTCACGTCCGCCGCTGCGCTGCTGCGCTCCAAGCTCCGCCACAGCCCACGCGTCACCGCGACGATCTCCCAGCCCGGGTCGTTCGTACGCAGCGAGCTCGCCGTCTACGGCCGCAACGGCCAGCGCTGTGCCCGGTGCGGCGACACGGTGCAGGTGTGCCAGCCGGGCGAGGCGAACCGGCTGGTGTACTGGTGCCCCGGGTGCCAGGTGCGCCGGTCGCTCGAGGCGCGCGAGGTGCTCGAGGTGTACGAGCCGGTGCGCGAGATGGATCCGCACCCGGCCGCGGCCAAGTTCCTGAGCAACCTGCCCTGGCGTCGTCACCACCCGCTGGCCGGCTGAACCGTCGAGCCCGCCGGGCGGACTCGCGTGCGCCGAGGCGCGTGGATCCGAGCGCTCGCCCCTGACGTCAGCGACCCCGACGGGCGCGGGCCGCCTCCTTCGGGCGGAGGGGGCGCTGGCGCCGCTCGAAGCGGGCCGCACTCCAGGTCTCGTCGATGGTGCACGACTTCGCCGGCACCCACCCGAGCGGTTCGAGGGCGGCGCGGGCGCGATCGGCGGACAGATCGGCGGGCGACCCGGTGACGGGGTCCGTGTCGTGCGTGGGCCAGGCCACCCACACGGCGCCGTCCGACGCGAGCGGCGCGGTGAGCTTCGGCCACTCGGCCACGAGCGCGTCGCGTCGGGTGTGGAAGGCGATCACGACGTCGATCGGCGCGAGCATCGTCTGCTGCCAGATCGCGTCGCCGGTGCCGCCCTCGGCCTCCAGCAGCGCGGCGAACCCGGCGGGAGCGTGGCGCACGGTGAACACGATCTCGCCGGTGAGGCCGAGCTTGCGCGGCAGCGGGGTGGTGGTGGCGCTCACGCCCGCAACCCCCGGTTGCACAGCACGCGGTCGACGTCGATCTCGACGACCACCCGGTCGTCGCGCACCTTCGGCGGTCGGTACCTCGCGGCGTAGGCGGCCACCGCGGCGGCCACGCCCTCGGCGTCGCGTCGCACCGTCACTGCGCCTTCGAAGGTGAGCCACCGCGCCCCGTCCACCTGGCACACGGCAGCGCGTCCGCCGCCTGCGGCATTGGCCGCCTTGACGGCACCGGCGAAGGTGATCACCCGCGCCACGCCCCGGTCGGCGTCCCAGGTGAATCCGACAGGCACGACGTGCGGGCTGCCGTCGGCGCGGAGCGTGGTGAGCGTGGCGAGGTGGCGCTCGGCGAGGAACTCGAGCGCGGCGGCGCTCAACGTCTGCTGCATGCGCCCATGATGCCGTGCCGGTCGGCGGATCCCGAACCGGCGATGGGCGATGAGCGGCCGTGGCGCGCTCATCGCTCATCGCGTCGCCGGCTCGCACGGGCGGGAGTGCGACGCCGGGCGGTCCGGGGGTGCGCGGTCGGGTCAGGTGGTGGCGATCGCCTGGAGGATGTCGGCGTTGGCCGCACGGCGAGCCGGGAACCACGCCGCCAGGATCGCCACCCCGATCGCCGCCACCACCACGATCACGATCGTGGTCGGTGACACGCTGAACGAGTTGAGCCCCTGGTCCTCGAGCGCCTTCACCACGATCCAGCCGAGGGTGAGGCCGAGCACCGTGCCCATCAACGCACCGAAGAGCGCCGTGATCACCGCCTCCCAGCGGATGCTGCTGCGCACCTGCGGCCGGGTCATGCCGATCGCACGCACCAGCCCCAGCTCGCGGCGCCGCTCGTACACGGCGAGCAGCAGCGTGATCACGATGCCGAGCACGGCGATGAACACCGACATGCCGAGCAGGGCGTAGATGAAGTTGAGGAAGCCGTCGACCTGCTTCGCCTGGTCGTCGATGAACTCGTCGCGGGTCTGCACCTTGCTCGTCGGGTAGTTCGAGGTGACGGTGCGGATCGCCGCCTCGGCCTCCTCGGTGGACACGCCCGGAGCGGACTGGACGAGCACCTGCACGTCGAACAGGTCGGAGGTCTGACCGGCGAACAGCGAACGGGCCACGATCAGGTTGCCGAAGTCCTCCGAGTCGAACAGGCCGGCGACCCGGAGGTCACGCGTGGTGCCGTCCTGGAACACCGCCTGCACGCTCTCGCCGACGCTGAGCCCGTCGCGGTCGGCCTTGTCGACCGACATCAGGATGCCCTGGTCGTCGAGGTCGGCCCACGAGCCCTCGGTGAACGGCAGGTCGAACAGCTGCGCCGCGCGCTGCGGATCGACGGTGAGCACCGACTTGCCCGCCGGTTGGCCGTCCTCGACCAGCTGGATCAGGTTGACGCCGATGCCGACGGCGCCCTCGACCTCCGGGAGCTCGTTGAGCTCGTCGGCGAGGCTGGTGGGCAGGCCGCCGAAGCCCTGGTTGTCGCTCGTGGACACGGCGAAGTCGCCGGTGAACTGCTCGCCGATCGACTCGCGGATCGACGTCTTGACCGACGATCCCAGCGTGGACACGCCGATGAGCAGCGCGAGGCCGATCGCCAGCGCGCCGGCGGTGAGCGCCGTGCGCTTCGGGCTCGTGGCGGCGTTGCGGCCGGCGATCTCACCGGTGACGCCGCGCAGCGCCGTGAGGGGGCGGGTGACGAGCCGCGACACCGGCGCCGCGAGCAACGGGCCGAGCACGACCAGTGCCGCGAACAACCCGACGATCCCGGGTGCGAGCCACAGCGCGCTGCCGCCGAGCCCGAGGGCGGTGCCGGCGCCGGCCACGACCACCAGGAGCAGACCGGTGATCAGGCGACTGCGGCTGAGCGCCGATCGATCGACCGACACGTCGCGCATCGCCGCGAGCGGCGGCACGCGACCCGAGCGGATCGCGGGCACCACGGCGCAGACGAGCGTGACGACGATGCCGACCACGAGGCTGGCGACGAGCACCCAGGGCTTCACGAGGAGATCGGAGTCCGCGGGGCCGAGGCCCGCTGCGGTGAGGGCGCCGACGATGAGCGTTGCGAGCAGCACACCGCCGGCGAAGCCGAGCAGACCACCGAGCGCACCGACGACCAGTGCCTCCACGAACAGCACTCGCGTGACCTGTCCGCGGCTCGCTCCGATCGCACGCAGGAGCGCGTTCTCGCGCTGGCGCTGCGCGGCGCTGATGCTGAACACGTTGAAGATGATGAACGAGCCGACGAACAGCGAGATGCCGGCGAAGATCGTGAGGAAGATCGTGAAGAACTGCAGGCCCTCCTCGACGGCGCTCTGGTTCTCCTCGGTGATCTCGGCACCGGTGAGCGCCTCGATGTCGTCGGCGGCGTAGCGCTCGGTGATCGAGGCGGCGAGCTCCTCGTCGGTGAGCGAACCGTCGCCCACCACCACGATCGAGTCGACCAGGCCCGGACGTCCGAGGACGAACTCCTGCGCGGTGGGGAGGTCGAACAGCGCCCACGTCGCGCCACCCGAGGTGTCGTTGCCGGCGAAGGTGGCGATGCCCGTGACGGTGAACTCGCGGGCGCCGGCCTGGCCGGTGATGCGCACCGTGTCGCCCAGGGCGATCGGGCCCTGCTTGGCCGACCTGCGGTCGACCACGACCTCGCCGGCGCCGGACGGTGCGGCCCCCTCGGCGAGACGCCAGGGGGAGGCGGCGGAGTCGATCCAGACACCGCCGAACTTCGGCGGTCCGGACTGGCCGATCTCCTCGCCGTCGGCCGTGGCGAGGCGGGCGAACCCCATGATGTCGCCGTGGGCCTCGGCCACGCCGGGCATGCCCAGGATCTCGCCGGCGAGGGTGTCGCGGATGCGGTCGCGGCTCTCGGTGCCGAAGTCGGCCTCGATGACGTTGGACGACCGGACGAAGGCGTCGGTGTCCTCGTACGCGTTGGCGAACAAGCGGTCGAAGCTGCCGCGGATCGTGTCGCTGAACACGAACACGCCCGACAGGAACGAGCAGCCCGCGATGACCGCGAGCGAGGTGAGCAGCAGCCGGCCCTTGCGGGCCAGCGCGCCCTTCAGTGCGATGCGGAACACGGTGTCACTCCCCGAAGTGCTTCATGCGGTCGAGCACGCGCTCGGCCGTCGGGGCGTGCATCTCGTCGACGATGCGGCCGTCGGCGAGGAACACGACGCGGTCGGCGTAGCTGGCCGCGACCGGGTCGTGGGTGACCATCACGATGGTCTGGCCGAGCTCGCGCACCGCGCGGCGCATGAAGTCGAGGATCTCGGCGCCGGTGCGGCTGTCGAGGTTGCCCGTCGGCTCGTCGGCGAAGATGATCGTCGGCCGGCTGGCGAGTGCGCGGGCGACGGCCACGCGCTGCTGCTGGCCGCCCGACAGCTCGCTCGGACGGTGCTTGAGCCGGCTGCGCAGCCCCACCGTGTCGATCACCTGGTCGATCCACTGCTGGTCGCCCTTCGTGCCGCCGAGCAGCAGCGGCAGGGTGATGTTCTCCAGCGCCGTGAGCGTGGGCACCAGGTTGTACGCCTGGAAGATGAACCCGACCTCGGTGCGGCGCAGCTCGGTGAGCTGCTTGTCGTTGAGTGTCGAGAGGTAGGTGTTGCCGATGTACACCCCGCCGCTGGTGAGCGTGTCGAGGCCGGCGAGGCAGTGCATCAGCGTGCTCTTGCCCGACCCGGACGGCCCCATGATCGCGGTGAACCGGCCGGACTCGAACGCGACGGTGACGCCGTCGAGGGCGCGCACCTCGCTGTCGTCCTTGCCGTAGATCTTGACCGCGTCGACGGCACCTGCGGCGGCGGTGACGGTCGCCGTGCCCGCAGCGGGGGGCGCAGCGGGCACGGAGGGGGTGGGGGCATCGAAGGTCATGTGACAGTTGTACCGCGGAGGTGTGTCGATGCGGGTCCGCTGCGAGGTGGATTCGCGTCACCCTCCCGGTGGACCCGGGCACGGTCGCCGACGACCCCGGGGCCCGTCCAGCGGTCGCCCGCCGGGTCGTCAGCCGGTCGGGTCGTCAGCCGGTCGGGTCGCCGCCCGGGGTGACGAGACCGGACTCGTAGGCGACGACCACCACCTGCACGCGGTCGCGCAGGTCGAGCTTGGACAGGATCCGGCCGACGTGGGTCTTCACCGTCGCCTCGCCGAGGACGAGGGCGTCGGCGATCTCGGCGTTGGTCATGCCCTTCGCGACGAGCCGCATGACGTCGAGCTCGCGCTCGGTGAGCTCGTCGAAGCCGCGCAGCGTGGACGAGGGATCCGGCGCCGGCCGACGGGCGATCTCCTCGATGAGGAGCCGGGTGACCGACGGTGCCAGCAGGCCGTCGCCTCGGGCGATCACGCGGACGGCGTCCACGAGCTGTTCGGCAGGCGCGTCCTTCAGCAGGAAGCCGCTCGCCCCCGCGCGAAGGGCCGCATACACGTGGTCGTCGAGATCGAAGGTGGTGAGCATCAGCACCTTCGGGGCGTCGGCCATCGCCGTGATCCGTTCGGTCGCCTCGATGCCGTCCATGTGCGGCATCCGCACGTCCATCAGCACCACGTCCGGCGCGCAGCGGCCGGCGAGCTCGACCGCGGCGCGGCCGTCGGCGGCCTCGCCCACCACCGTGATGTCCGGTTCGGTCTCGACGATCATGCGGAACCCCGCGCGCACCATCGCCTGGTCGTCGACGAGCATCAGCCGGATCACGACCCGACCTCCGACGAACGCTCGCTCGAACCAGTGGTCGATCCAGCGGTCGGACTCGCGGTCGGGGTCTCCGACGCGCCCGGGAACGTGGCGCGCACCCGCCACCCACCGCCGGTGCGCGGGCCTGCGTCGAGGCGGCCACCGAACATCGCGACTCGCTCGCGCATGCCGACGAGGCCGAACCCGGGATCGTCCGACGAAGCACTCGCGCCGCGGCCGTCGTCGTCGATCGTGACGTGCAGTGCGTCGGCCACCAGCTCCACCGTGACGTCGACCCGGTCGACGCGCCCGGCGTGGCGTCGCACGTTGGTGAGGGCCTCCTGCACCACGCGGTACGCCGACAGCTCGATCGCGGGCGGGACCGCGGACAGGTCGCCCGAGGTGTGCAGCGACACCCGGAGATCGGGTGACTGCTGCACGAGCTCGTCGAGGGTGGCGAGTGACGGCTGGGGCGCGCGGCCCCGGACTGTCTCGCCGCCGTCGCCGCCGTCGCGCAGGACGCCGAGGATCTGGCGCATCTCCGTCATCGCCTCGCGACCGGTGGCCTCGATCGACTCCAGCGCCTCGATCGCCTGGTCGGGGTTGGCGCGCACGTGACGGCGAGCCGCACCGGCCTGGATGATCATCACGCTCAGACTGTGCGCCACCACGTCGTGCATCTCGCGGGCGATGCGCGTGCGCTCGTGCTGCACCTGCTGGTGTGCGAGCAGCTCGCGCTCGCGTTCGGCACGCTCGGCGCGCTCGACGAGGTCGGCGGCACGCTCGCGGCGGCGGCGCATGTTGTCGCCGAGCACGATCGATCCGGAGTACAGCACGGCCGTGCTCACGAGTGCACCCAGTTCCACGCCGTCGATCGCCATGCCCACACCGACGAAGCCGACGAGGCACGAGAACGTGACCAACCCCACCACGAGCAGGCGGCGACCGGCGACGTAGGCACCGAGGGAGTACGCCGCGATCAGCACGTTCAGGAAACCCGCGCCCACCATCTCGTTGGCCTGCAGCACGCACTCGGGCACGGTGACCAGCACCAGCGTGAGCACCGGCCAGCGGCGTCGCCACAGCAACGGCAGGGTGGAGGCCGCGACCACCGCCGGAGACCACCACGTCGGCTCGGCGAGATCGGAGAACCCGACGTCGCTGCGCGTGGTGAGGTGGGCGACGAGCGACGTCACGGTGACGGCGATCGCCAGCAGGGCGTCGGCGGTGCGGGGGCGTTCCCGCAGCCAGAGGACCGGTCGAGGGCGCTTCGGGCGGCGCCCGGAGGTGGACGGTGCCGGGGTCGCAGCGGGCACGGCCGGCGGAGAGACGGGCGTCGCGGTCGACGCAGAGGACGCAGGGGTCGCAGGGGACGCGTCCGACACGGGGGACGCCGTCGACGCGGACCGGGCGCTGGCCGTGGCACTCACGTCTCGGGAACCTACCCGTCGGGGCGGCGATCGGCGTCCAACCACGGGTGGATGTGCCGTACGCTGAGAGGGTGATGCTCTGCCCCTCCTGCGCGTCGCCCCTGGTGGACGGGGCGCGCTTCTGCTCGTCGTGCGGCCATGCCGTCGCGTCGGTGCAGAGCGAGGAGCGCCGCATCGTCACCGTGCTGTTCGCCGACGTGGTGGGGTTCACCGCGCTCGCCGAGCACCTCGACCCCGAGCAGGTGAAGCGACTGATCGACGGTGCCTTCGAGCGGCTCGTCGACGACGTCACCTCGTTCGGTGGTCGCGTCGACAAGCTCCTCGGCGACGGCATCCTCGCCCTGTTCGGCGCACCGGTCGCGCACGAGGACGACGCCGAGCGGGCGGTCCGCGCCGGGCTGCGGATGCAGGAGACGCTCGCCCGGTACGTGGCCGAGGAGGGTTCCGACGACCCGCTGCGGATGCGGATCGGCATCAACACGGGCGAGGTGCTCGTCGGCACGCTCGCCGGCACCGACTACACGGCGATGGGCGACGTGGTGAACACCGCGTCGCGCCTGCAGACCGAGGCGCCCCCCGGTGGGGTGTTGGTCGGTGAGGCCACCCACGCGCTCACGGCCGACGTGATCGAGTACGGCCCGCCCACCGAGCTGCTGCCCCGCGGACGTGAGCGGCCGATCTCGACGTGGCTGGCCCTCGGCGCGCTCACCGCACCGGGCGCGCGAGTGCGGCGCAGCGACCTACGTCTCGTCGGTCGCGACCCCGAGCTCGCGATCAGCCGCGCTGCGCTCCGGCTCGGCATCGACGAGCGGCGCACGCTGCTGCTGAACGTGATCGGCGAGAGCGGTGTGGGGAAGAGCCGCCTGATCGACGAGCTGCTCGACACGCTCGACGAGATCGGCGCCGGTACCGCGATCGTGCTCGAGGGCGCGTGCGCGCCCTACGGCGAGTCGAACCCGTGGTCGCCGATCGCATCGGCGATCGCCGGGCACCTCGACTTCGACCCGTCGCTGTCCGCCGACCAGCTGCGCGACCGCGCGCGTACGAAGGCGGCGTCGCTGCTGTCGACCGACGGTGTCACCACCGAGATCGAGCGCGCCGTGGAGGTGTTCCTGCACCTGCTCGGCCACGACTCGGCGCTGGACGCGCTCGACGCAGGCGCCCGGCGCGACATGGTGCACCGGGCGATCACCCGGGTCGTGGAGATGCGCACCGCCAAGGGCCCGATGGTGCTCTGGATCGACGACCTGCACTGGGCCGACCAGGTGGTGGTCGATCTGCTCGACCACCTGATCGGCACGGTGCAGCGCCTGCCGTTCGTGCTCGTCACCTCGATGCGCCCCGGCAGCGACGTCGTGTGGCCGCCGTCCACGGAGCGCACGACCGTGCTGTCGCTCACGGTGCCGCCGCTCGCCCGTGCCGACAGCGACGAGCTCGCGATCGAGCTCCTCGGCCAGCTCACCGCCGGCATCGAGGGCACCACCGACTTCGTGGGCGATCAGCAGCTGCTCGGCGCGCTGTTCGACCGCAGCGGCGGCAACCCGCTGTTCCTGCAGCAGCTCGCCGAGGTGGTGGCCGAGGAGGGCTCGGCGAGCGAGCTGCCCGACTCGCTCCGCGCGCTCATCGCCGCACGGCTCGACCAGCTGGGCGTCGCCGAGCGCCAGGTGCTCGACAACGCCGCCACGCTCGGGCTGTCCGGCACGCTGATGGCGCTCGACCGGTTCGCCCAGGCGATGGAGCAGCCGTTCGACCGGCAGACCGTGTCGCAACTCGACGCGAAGGGGTTCCTCGTCGTCGAGGGCCAGCGGTGGCGCTTCCGGAGCGACTCGGTGCGTGAGACCACGTACCACACGCTCACGAAGGCCTCGCGGGCGCAGCGCCACGCCGGTGTGGCGGCCACGCTGGCGCGCTTCGCCCCGACGGCCTGCGACGACCTCGCCCACCACGCCGCCACCGCGGCGGAGCTGGTGGCCGAGCTCGGGTCGGTCGACATGGTGCCGGCCACCATCCGCGTGGACGCGGTGCGGGCCCTCGGCGTGGCCGCCCGCCGTGCCGGCGAGAGCGGCAGTCATCGGTTGTCCGTGCGTCACGCCACCCGGGCGATCTCGCTGATGTACGGCCACCCGAGCGAGGCCGCCGAGCGCACTGCGCTGATGCTGGTGCGCTGCGCCGGGCTGATCGAGACCCGCGAGTGGGAGGTCGCCAAGGCCGACCTCGCGACGGTGCTGGCCGACGCCACGACACGCGGCGACATCAAGGTCGAGGGGCAGGCCCGACGGTTGCTCGGCTCGATCCACCACCTCCAGGGCGGCGCGGTCGACGCCCGTGCCGAGCTCGGCCGCTCGGTCGAGCTCCTGCGCCAGGCCGACGCGCCGGCGCTGCTCGCCGACGCCCTCCGCCAGCGCGGCTTCATCGAGCTCTTCGGCGGTTCGCTGCCCGATGCCGAGTGGCACTTCGGCGAGGCCGAGGCCGTGTACCGCGAGCTCGGCGACGAGCGCGGCCTCGCCTACATCGAGCAGCACCGCGCCTGGCTGTCGTTCCTGTCGGGCGATCTCGCCGCGGCGGACGAGCGGCTCCACCGGGCCGCCGAGACCCACTCGCGCCTCGGCGACCGCAACGGCGTCGGGTGGGCGTTCGGCCTCCTCGCGTTCGTGCGGTTCTTCCAGCGTCGCTTCGTGGAGGCCGAGGACCTCGCCGACGTGGTGCAGGCCGAGGCCACCGAACTCGGCGACGACTGGGCGGCGTCGATGATGCAGACGCTGAAGGCCGATCTGCGGTTGTGGCACGGCAACCTCGACGAGGCGGCGTCGCTCGCCGAGCAGGCCCGTGCCCGCTTCCGCCGGCTGGGCGACCGCTTCGGCATGGCGCAGGCGCTGTCCGCGCTCGTGCGCACCCAGGTGGCGCTCGGCCGGAACGCGGCTGCGCAACGCACCGTCGAGGAGCTGCTCTCGTTGGGCGAGGGGTCGCCCGCCGGGCCGATACCGCTGCTCGCGGTGGCGGGCGCGGCGATGCACCGCGGCGATGCGAAGGTCGCCGCCACGATGCTGCGCCGCGTGGAGGAGCAGCTCGTCCAGCGCACCTCGGGCAGGTTCGAGGCGATGATCCTCGCCGCGATCGCGGCCGCACAGGAGGGCCGGATCGACGACGCCCTCGAAGCGATCGACGACATCCCGGACCTCGCTCGCGAGCACCCCTTCAGCCGGGTGGCGGTCGCGCTCGTCGCGTCGCTCGCTGGTGATCCGGAGACGGCGGTACGCGAGGCTGAGCTCGTGGTGACGACACCGGGTGCCACCTACCTCGACCGCACGATCGCCGCCGTCGCCGCTGCCGGCGGCCACGCGCAGCTGGCCGAGCACGAGCGCGCTCGTGAGGTGCTCGACGCTGCGATCCAGGAGGCGGTCAAGGTCGGCGACGTCGTGGTGATCGCCCTGCTGCAGCGGGCACACGTCCGCGTGGTCGGCACCGAGCACGCCTCCGGCGGCGGCGATGCGTCGGCCCTCGGCGACGGTTGGCTCCACGTGATCGCCCAGCTCCCGCTGGCGGAGCACGCGGCATGACCGGCTGGCCCGGCGGTCACGCCTCCGAGGCGTCGCTGCTCGCCGTGCGCAGCGGGCTGGCCGAACCGCTGGCCGACCTCCGCGCGCAGACGCGCCACGAGTGCCCGGGCCGCACGGCCGCGATCATCGACGCTCGCATCGGCCAGATGATCACCGGCCAGGGAGGCCTCGAGCCGTTCGGTGAGCTCACCGACGCCGAGCAGGCGGTGGTGGCGGTCGCCGAGCAGTTCCTGCTGGACGCGCACGGGGTCGACGACGCACTGATGGCGCGGCTCACCGCGTCGTACACGCCGGCCGAGACGATCGCGATCATGTTCCAGCTTGCGTTCGCCGACGGCTTCACCAAGCTCCGCCGGGTGATGGGTCTCCCGTCGGACCACCAGGGGGGAGACGACTGATGTCCACCGTGCCGCGCCTGCCGAGCGCCGTCGAGGGCCAGCCGGCCCACTTCGGCACCCTGCTCGCCCATCACCCCGGCCTCGCCGTCGCGTTCGGCAGCACCTACGCGAACTTCTGGACGCAGGGCGTGCTCGACCACCCGACGAAGGAGACCACCCGCATCCGCAACGCCCGCATCACCGACTGCGGGTATTGACGCAACGTCCGCTTCGCGGTCGCGAGGCAGCAGGGGTTGGAGGAGGAGCACGTCGAGCAGATCGTCGACGGGCACGAGGCGTCGGGGTTGTCGCCGCGGTTGAAGCTCGCGCTGCAGTTCGCCGACGCGTTCTTCGCCGCGGACGGGCCACCGCCGCCCGACGTGCAGGCGGCGCTGCAGCAGGAGTTCTCCGAGGCCGAACTGGTGGAGATGGGGATCGGCCTGGCGCTGTTCCACGGCGTCGCGAAGATGCTCATCTCGCTCGGCTGCGAGCCGGAGCAGATGGACGTCGGCATCCACCGCACGCCCGGCACCTGAGCGTTCCGCTGCGACGGGACGGATCTGCCCGATGCGGGCGTGTGCGTCCCGGGGTCAGGCGAGGAGGGTGAGGTCGGGGGCCGGTCGCTCCGGCGGTGCGACCGCGCTGTTGGCCCACCCGAGGTAGATCAGCGCGCTGACGTGGGTGCCGGAGTCCCACCCGACGAGCGCGTTCACCGCGCTGTCGGCGCCCTTCGGGCAGCTGCCCCAGTAGGTGGCGAGGCCCGCCGCAGTGGCGCCGAGGAGCAGGTTCTGGATGCCGGCGGCCACCGCGTCGCGGTTCTCGGCGGTGCGCAACGGTGAGTCGCCCTCGGCCGAACCGACCACGAGGGTGGCGGGCGTGCGCAGGTACTTGCCGCGCGCCTTCGCGACCTTCTCCGGCGGGTCGCCGTGGACCTCCATCGCGTCCGCGATCACCTCGCCGAGCCGGGCTCGGGCGTCGCCCTCCACGAGCGCGAACCGCCAGGGCCACGTGCGCTTGTGGTTGGGCGCCCAGATGGCGAGCTCGCACAGGCGGCTGACGAGGTCGTGCGGCACCGCACGTGTGGTGTCGACGAGCATGCTCGTGCGACGCGACCGGATGAGGGCGTCGAGGGCGTCGAGGTCCATGCGCCGCAGGCTACGGCTCACTCCCAGCCGGCGGTCATCTCACGCCACGCCTGGCCGAGGCGCTCGACCCGCCGGCGGCCCTGCTCGAGCGACGTCGCCAGCACGATCACCAGCAGGCCGATCACCGCGACCGTCACCCACAGCGCCGGGCCCGACATGGTCGGCACGGCCCGCACCAGCGGCACGCCGAGCAGCAGCGCCACGGCGAGGAGGATCACCACCACGCCGATCGCGAGGCGTCGACGCACCCGGCCGATCGTGGCCCACACGACGAACCCGATGCCGGCGGCGAGCACGAGCAGGCTGTACGCGAGGTCGCCGAGCATCGTCTGCACCGTCGCCGCCGCCACCATCAGCGCCGCGCCGGCGATCTCCAGCGTCGCCACGTCGGTACCGGCCAGCGTCGTCGCCGGGTCGCCGCGCCGGTCTCGCACCCACCGGACACCACCGGAGGTGATCAGGAAGGTGAGACCGATCGGCACGGTGAACCAGTTCGGGTCGCCGGAGAGCGCCTCGTCGGCGTACACGAGCCAACCGGTGCAGGCGAGCGCCGGCGACACGGCCACCGCAGCGGTGCTGCGCCACGCCGCCCCGATCGCTGCGGCCTCGGCAGCGGCCGCCAGGAACACCGCGATCAGCCCGCCGCGGTCGGGAAGGTCGATGACCGCGGCGCCCATGCCGCCGAGCTGTGCGACGCCGACGAGCAGCACGAG
>CAEZSR010000054.1_pt1 | contig 22094 bp, 22 predicted proteins | sample 7264011 | NCBI WGS metagenome assembly CAEZSR01 (sample SAMEA6813783, study PRJEB35770) | freshwater metagenome | biome: Freshwater; feature: Freshwater reservoir; material: water | place: Czech Republic | collected 2016-08-15 | depth 0.5m m | reverse complement strand
TCTTGCTCGGCGAGTGCTGCTCTCCGGCGAGCTGTGAACGCACGACGCAACTCCAGCGCGGCCATCGGATCCTGCAACACCGGATCCATCAACGGGCCGAGCGTGCCCAACCACCGATCCGTCTCCACCTGATCCACCGACCTCGCGTCCTCGGCCAGGGCCACGACGGTGTACTCACCGTCTGGCCCATTCACCTTCGACACCTGCGGTGACCGCTCCAGACCGGCCGGAACCACGTCATCGCTGAACGTCCCGGGCCGGAACACCATCAACCACGACGGTCCCACCACCACCGGATCCACCAGTCCCATCTCCAACACGCCCTTCATGAGCGGGTCCGGGGACACGTAGGCGTATCGATGCCAGACCGCATCGTTCTCAGGGTCTTGCCGCGGGATCCCAGCACCTCCGAAACGCGCGCCCCAACCCCGCACCCACGCCTCTGCGGACGCCACCATCGCAGCGGACTCGTCGTCCGGTGCACTCACCTCGACGTACAGCTGCGGCACGATCGAACCGAACTGCAGACTGACCGCGACGTGATCCGGACGCCCGTCCCAGAAGGGATGACCCTCTCCCCACACCACGAAACTCACCACACCGATCTCAGGGTGACCCGCGTTCTTCGGATCGGCCACCACACGCTCCGCACGAGCACGCGACGACACGTCGCTCACCTTCGCGAAGCCCTCACCGACTCTGCTCCACATGACCCCGACCTTCGACCGTCCAGGCCGGACGAACGGCGCCACCGGCCCATCCGCAGCCGTCACCTCATCGATGATCCGAGCGATGTCACCACCCCAGCCGGGCGCCACACCAGCCTGCAACCAGAACAACATCACGCGCCTCCGCGGAGTCGCTCGGTCACGTGGGAGATCAGGTCACTCGTCGATGCCGACGGGTTGGCCGTCGATGATCTGGTCGAGGTACTCGCTGAGGCCGTAGCCGACCTTGCCCTCGTAGGGGCCGCTCTCCACCGTCCACTTGGTCATGCCCTCGCTGATGCGGGTCATGAGCCAGTTGCCGTCGGGGTCCTGGCGGCGGTTGCGCAGCGGGATGAGGTCCATCACCTCACCGGTGAACTTCCACTCACGGTCCGAGCGCGACGAGCGCAGCACGCCGGTGATGCGGTCGTGGTAGCTCTCCTCGCCGCGGGTCTCGGTGGTGATGCTCACGTCGTCGCAGTAGTGCATCTTCCCCTGCTCCCACACGAACCCACCACGGGTGCCGGGGCCGTCCTTCTTCGCCACGCGGCTGGCCATGAAGCCGAAGTCGCGGTCGACGTTGGCGGTGAGCCAGCGGTAGTACCACGGGGCCTGCCAGTAGCGCGGGCCCCACGAGTGGTCGCGCAGGCCGCAGCCGCGGATCTCCCACTCGCGGTCGCCGACGCGGATCGTGCCGTGCGCCTCGACGAGCTGCTCGTAGTGTCCCTTCGCGAACTCCTCGCCCGGCGTCTCGTGCGGCGTGTCGGGCTCGCCGCCGAACATGCTCGGCCGACCCTGGCCGGTGAAGGTGAGCCGCACCTCGCACTCGGCGTACGGGTTGTTCGTGAACGCTTCCTTCGGGTTCGCCATCTGCTCGGGCTCGTCGAGCAGCACCACCTTGCCGGTGTAGGCGATCTTCAGTTCTTCGAACGGGGTGACGATCGTCCACGTCAGGCCGCCGGCGTCGAACGCGTCGTTGTTGTCGATCGCCGGACGCTTGTACATGAAGCCGACGCTGCGCCCCTCGGCGCCGTCGGCCGGCGGGAGGTAGAGGCACACCGTCATCTCGGCGTAGCCCTCGTTGGCCCGGTTGCCGATTCGGAACCAGCCGCCCACCTGCTGGTCGGGGTCGAAGCAGTTGATGTACATGCTCTCGTTGAAGTTGGACTCGGGGCCCAGCTCGTGCATGTACTCGTCGGAGGGATCCAGTCTCACGCCCATGCGGAGCAACGTACCGAAGCGAGCAGAACCCGCTCTCACCGGAGCCGCTCGCAGAACTCGAACTCCAGATGAGTGGAAGCCTGACGGGTCCGGCCTACTCGTCGTCCACCGAAGGGCAATCAATGAGTCCCTCGAGAAACGCCTCGAACGACTCTGCGATCGGACGGGGGACGCGATCCTCGTCGACGTACACAACCGCCGGCTCACCCTCCGGTCCACACGCTCGATAGTCGAGCATCACTGCGTCGTGGCCGCCGGAGGGCATCGCACAGATCACGACCCCGACATCGGGGTAGCCCCACTCGGCGACCATGTAGCGGCTGCCCAGACCAGCGGAATCGATGCCCCATTTGCCTCCGACACCCACGATGGCATCGACTCCGATGTGGTCGGGCGCCCAGGACGTCGGAAAGGGCGTCGGATAGCACCTCTTGGTGAGCCTCCCACCGTTGCGTGACGAGATCAACGACACGTAAGCGTCGGGGAGGCGGAAGCCCAGCGCACGCCCTGCTGCGATGACCGCCTCCGGGGTGACAGGCGGACCGGTGAAGTACTCGTCGCCATCGAAAATCTGCTCAGCGTCCAAGGAAGAAACCTCCGATAGGTCCAGTCTGGCCGCGATCGTCAGCGGGCGCCCGCCCCACCGCCACCGAATCCGCCGCCGCCACCGCCGGACGCGCCACCACCGCTGTTGCCGCTGTTGCTCGGCGTGCTGGCCGAGGCGAGCGAGGTGCCCGACGTCTCGATCCGGTCGAAGCCGTCGAAGCGACTCCCGCCGTGCACCGGCACGTACCACGTGCCGAACGACGGGTCGGCGAGCAGGCCGGGCAGGCGCGCGTTGAGGCCACGGACGAGATCGGCCGACACGCCGAGTGCCACCGCGAACACGAGGTACCGCTCCCACAGGATCAGGTGCCCGACCGGGGCGTCCTCGAGCCGGGAGAAGTCCTCCAGGTACTTCTTCAGGCCCTCGGTCTTGGCCGCCGCTTCGATCGAGGCCTGATTGCGGCTCGACAGCGGCCGGGCGCCGACGCCGAAGAGCGCCGCGGCGATCGCCACACCCCACCAGCCGACACCGTGACCCGTTCGTTCGGTGACGAGCCATGCTGCGATCGCGACGCCGGCGCAGATGCCGACGAGCAGGCCGACCAGGCGGCCGTTGCTCTCGTCGGCGTAGCCCCGCGCTCGGTACTCGCCCATGACGCCCGCGGAGATCCCGTCGAGCATCTTCTTCGCCGTCGTCTGGTTGCTGCGGGCCCAGTCGTTCAGCTCCTCCGACGTCGTCTCGGTCGTGCCGCGGAACACCATCTCGAGCAGGTCGCGCTCGAACGGCCGGACCTCGGGGCCGAGCGCCTTGCCGAGCCAGAGATAGCGGTGCACGGTGCGGTCGGGCCCGAACCGCTCCTCGGTCTCACCGACGATCCGGAGATACCCCCGCTGCGCGAGGTCGACGAGCGTTCCGGCGATCACGTGGCCCTCGTCGACCGTGCCACGGCGCAGGTTGGTGAGCGCCACGGCGGGCGGGTCGTCGAGCGGCTCGCGCCAGTACTCGCCCTGCACCTCGCGGCTGCGACCCTCCCGGCCACCCACCAGCCACAGCGCCGCGATGCCGACGGCGGCGATGCCGGCGAGCGCTGCGCTGAGCAGCCAGCCGTCGCGGCGGTCGTCGCGGGCGTCGTCGTCGGCGCGCTGACGTCGCCGCTCCTCGGCCAGGATGTCCGCGAGGCGCGGCTCGCCGCCGACGATCGTGAACGCGGTGGCGGGGGCCACGGCCCGCACCTCCAGGAACCGCCCGGCGTCGACGTCGTCCCAGGTGGCCGTCACGGTGGAGGTGGACACCTCCACGCGGCCGTCGAGCGGTCCGTGCGCGAAGCCGCGCAGCACCGTGGCGTCGTCGTCGGCGACGCCCTCGGGTGCCGGTGGCAGTGGCGTCGGGAACGTGACCGTGAGTCGGGCGAACCCGATGCCGGGGTGCTCGGTGCCGACCGCCGTCCACTCCAGATCGGTGACGTCGCTGCCGTAGCCGAGCACGTCGGTGGCCGAGTAGGTGAGTGTGAACACGACGCGGGCGTCGCTCGTCGGCCGGCGGAGCTTCCACTCCCAGTCCCCGCTGATCGACCGCTCCGGCGGGATCACCTCGAGCGGCCCGGCGGGATCGGCGGCGGCGAAGTCGTCGATCTGGTCGGCGTCGCGCCCGAAGCTGCGGATGCGGGACTCGAACGGTCCGCCGTCGAAGACGTAGGTGAGCCGCTCGGTGACGAACATCCGGCCGTCGGAGCGGAGCGCGGCGGTGGCCTCCCACGACTCGATGCGGAAGCTCGTGGCAGCGGCCGACGCCGTGGTCGCGCCCGTCCCGGGGCCTGCCGCGGCGGGCAGCAGCAGCGCCGCGATCGCGCCGACGGCCGCCGCCGCCAGGAGCACGGCCGGCGCGATGTGGGCGAACCGCGACCCGTGCGGGGTGCCGGCGTTCAGAACAGCACCAGTTGTTCCCACGTCACGGCCACGTCGCTCACCGCCTGCCATCGCAGCCGTCCCCGGCTGCCCGGGCGGCGCACCTCCACCACGTCGGGTCGGAGGTTGCGCGCGGAGCCGTCGGGGTCGAAGAGCTTGATGCTCCCGTCGGACGAGATGCCCGCCACGCGCCCCTCCACCCACCGTCCGGTCGCGTTGCGCCGGAACCGGATCGTCTCGCCGGCGCGCAGGCCGAGCCGCGCGAGCACCACCGGGTCGAGGACCGCTGCGGACACGACGATCAGCCCGCCGTCCCCGGGGCCATGCGAGCCTGGAGCTTGCGCATGCCCGCCAACCAGCGTTCGACGTCGGTCGCCTTGCGCTGCAGGTAGGTGTGCACCTCGGGGTGGGGCAGGATCAGGAAGCGCTCGTCCACGATCGCCTGGTGGACGACCTCGGCCACCTCCTCCGGCTCGAGCACCACGCCGGCGGAGCGCACCACGTCGCCGCCGAGGTTGCTGCCGAGGTCGCCCCCGGTGAGCATGTGCGTGTTCACGCCCTGGGGGCACAGGCAGCTCACCCGGATGCCGCGGTCGCCGTAGGTGATGCTCAGCCACTCGGCGAACGCGACCGCCGCGTGCTTGGTGAGTGAGTACGGCGCCGAACCGATCTGGCTCAGCAACCCGGCGGCCGATGCCGTCGAGCAGAAGTACCCCTCGCCGCGCGCCACCCAGCCCGGCACGAGGTGCTTGGCCGCCCAGCGGTGCGCGTGGGTGTTCACGGCGAACGACGTGTCCCACACGGACTCGGGTGTGTCGAGGTCGCCACCGATGCCCACACCGGCGTTCGCGAAGAACAGGTCGATCGGACCGACGGCCTCCTCCGCGGCGCGGATGAGCTCCACGTTGCCCGCCTCGGTCCCGACGTCGGCGGCCAGGCCGAGCGCGCTCGCGGGTCGGCGCGCCTCCAGCGCAGCGGCGGTGCTGGCCGCGCCCGCACCGTCGAGGTCGGCCACCACCACGGTCGCTCCTGCTGCGTGGAACCGCTCCGCGAGCGCTCGTCCGATGCCACGCGCCGCACCGGTCACCACCACGTTCCGCCCCGAGAGATCCACGGTGGCGATCGTAGGTGCCGGGCGATCCGCCTCCTCGCCACGCGGTCGCCGTCGACACTCGCCGCTCGGGTGCGGGACGGGTGCGGGACGGGTGCGGGACGGCTGCGGGACGGCTGCGGGACGGAGCGGCGAGACGCTGCAACCGGCGTCACATGGACCGTCACCGCACCGGTCGGGAGGAAACAGAGTCTTCACGATATGGTGCACCCAGCGGGCCGTGACGGACGGTTACGGTTCGGTGAGATGTCCGCTCCGGGTACACGGGTGCCAGGAACGGATCGAGACGTGCAGGAGGCACCGATGACCGACACCAACGAGGCCGTCATCACCGAGGCGCTCACCGTGATCGACAAGGCCCTCGCGCAGATGATGAGCCGCGAGCTGGTGTCGACCGGTGAGGTCACCGACGTGCTGCTCGACGTGCGCACGCTCCTCACCACGCCGGCCAAGACGCCGACGCCCGCCTGATCCGCTCCGGGGCCAGCTGCCCCGAGCCCGCGCCCCGGCCCACCGGCCGGCCGGCGCTCAGACCGAGAGCAGATCGCTGAACGCGCGCTCCATGCACCGCCGCAGCAGTTCGGGTTCGCTCACTGCGGCGCGGTCGAGGTTGATCCCCATGTCGAGGCTGTGGTTGTAGCTGAGCAGCGTGAGGTTGAACGCCACCCCGCCCAGCGGCCCCACCGGGTAGTTCTCCAGCACCTGCGCACCCGCCAGGAACATCGGCATCGGTGCGCCGCGCACGTTGGAGGTCGCGAAGTCCACCGTCTGCGCCTGCTGGCGGGCGAGGCGGGTGACGAGCGACGTCGGCAGCGTGGCCGCCACCGCGGCGAGCGTCTCGAGCGAACCGCCGGCCGTGGCCTCCTTCGCCGCACCCGTGGCGGCCTGGATCGCCTGGAACCGGTCGCCGATCGGCATCTCGCCGGTCGGCACCATCATGCGTGCGAGCGAGAACGCGTTCGCCCCGGACTCCTCCGTGCGCGTGCTCACGGCCATGCTGGCGCGCAGCGCCTCGACCGGTGCCCCCAGCTCGCGGTGGTAGCGGCCCGCGGCCTCGGCCGCGGCGGTGAGGAACGCCGTGTTCAGCGTGCCGCCGAGCTTCTTCGCGGCGGCTCGGGTCTCGCTGAACGGGGCACGCAACACCTCCATCCGGCGCTGCAGCGACCGTGCGGTCCACAGCGGCGAGTGCGCCTGTTCGGTGTCGTTCAGCTGGTTCATGACCCCGCGGATCGTGTCGGCCGCGGCGTTGCCGGCGTCGGGGATGCCGGTCGGGTCGGCGAGCAGCTCCTTCACCTGGCGGATCAGACCGAGCGGCAACCGCAGGCTGCCGGCCACGAGATCGCGGAGCAGGTCCTGGTTCGCCTGGGCCGACACCTCCTCGGCGGGGCGCTCCAGCAGCGCCGGGTCGAGCGGTGGCGGTTCGGGAGCGTCGCGCTCGAAGTCCAGGAACTGCAGCGACATCTGCACGCTGGTCTCGCCGTCGGCGATGGTGTGGTGCAGCTTCTGGATCACGGCCGAGCGGCCGCCGCGCAGGCCGTCGACCACCACGAACTGCCACAGCGGCCGGGTGCGCTCGAACGGATCGCAGGCCACGAGGCTCGCGAGGTCGAGCAGTTGGCGCATCGACCCGGGCTTCGGCAGCGCCATGTGGCGCACGTGGTAGTGGATGTCGAAGTTGGTGTCGTCCACCCACATCGGGGCGGTGAGGTTCACCGGCACCGGCTGCACCCGCTGCCGCAGCCGGGTGACGACGTGGGTGGCGCGCTCCATCCGGGCGATCAACCGGTCGACGTCGATCGGCCGGTCGAGGATCGTGACGTTCGCGAACGTGCTCGAGAGGTGCGGGTCCTTCTCGAGTCGCCACATGAGGCCTTCGGCATCGCTCATCCGGCGATCGAACGTGGGCAGCTCCGCCATGGGCGACGAGGCTAGCGCTGCGCCGGTGGCCACCCCGCGGCCAGGGCGGGCGCCCGTGGGCATGACGTGACGCCCGGTGATCAGCCGAGGGTGGCGGCGGCACCGGAGAGCAGCGCGATCGCGGCCAGACCGAGACCGACCACGAGGCCGCCGACGACGTCGGAGGGGTGGTGGATGCGCACCACGGCGCGGCTGGTGGCCACCACGAGTGCGATCGCGAACCACAGCGGCGCCCACGGCCACGACGTCCACACCGTGAGCAGCGTGGCGGCGAACGCGGCCGACGACGCGTGGCCGCTCGGGAAGCTCGACGTGCGCGGCCGGCGGACGGGGAACCGCGGATCGCCCGTCTCGGTGGGCCGGGTGCGGCGGAACATCCGCTTGATCACCTGGTTGACGATCAGGCTCTCGACGCCGATCAGGGCAGCGAACACGAGCCACTCGCGCCAGTCGCGCCGCACCAGGAGGCCGACGACGGCGCCGATCAGCTGCCACACGAGGCTGAAGTCGCCGACGGTGCTCGCGAGGTGGAACACGCGGTCGACACCACGGCGGTCGCGCCACGGTTCGAGCGCCCGATCCGCGCTGGCGTCGAACGCGGCGACCCGGTCGGCCAGGCTCATCGGGCGGGGACGTGGTGGCTCATGCTGCGGCGAGGCGACCGAAGGCCTCCGGTGCCTCGACACGTGCGCGCTCGGGGTCGCCACCGAAGGCCGGACACCAGGTCTGGAACGCGCACGACGAGCACAGCGGACCCTGCCGCGGCCGGAAGTCGCCGGTGGTACAGGCCTTCTCCACCGCCTTCCACACGGCCGTGGTGCGCGTGGTGATGAAGCGCACCGACTGCTCGGACGGCACGGCGGTGATCGTCTCGCCCGAGCGCAGGTACATGAGCCGGATCGCGGCCGGCCGCTGACCGAGCACCGACTCGCACAGGAACGAGTAGAAGTGCACCCCGCCGAGACGCCGCTGCTCGTAGGCGAGCGAGGGGGAGCGACCGGTCTTGTAGTCGGTGACGATGAGCTCGCCCTCCGGTCCGAGCTCGAGCCGGTCGATGATGCCGCGCAGGGTGAGGTCGCCCACCTGCGCCTCCAGGCGCAGCTCGAGGCCGATGTCGCGCACCCGGGTGGGATCCTCCATCCGCAGGTAGGCCTGGACCAGCGTCCAGGCGTCGTCGACGAAGGCCTGTGCCGCTGCGGCGTCGAGCCCGAGCAGCACGAACTCGGGGTCGACCGCGTACTCGTCGACCGCCCGCCGGAACGACCACTCGACGACCTCGCCGACCCGCTCGTCGGCGGGGTGGGTGAACAGCAGCTCGAGCGCCCGGTGGACGAGCGACCCCTTGGTGGCGTGCGGGCTCGGCGGCTCGGGGAGCTTCTCGATGCTCGCGAACCGGAACGCCATGGGGCACGACGTGAACGCGTCGACCCGGCTGGGCGAGAGGCTGGTGGGGACGGCGAAGCTCACGAGCGCCAGTGTACGAAGGGGGTGCGCGTCAGGAGAGGTACCCGGCCACCAGCGCCGCGATCTCGTCGGGGTGGGTCATCGGGGCGAAGTGGTCGAGCTCGGGGCGTTCGAGGTAGGTGCCGTTCGGGAGCCGTTCGGCCACGCCGGCGGCGATGTTGGAGGGCTGCATCGGCTCCACCCGCCCGGCGATGACCAGCACGGGCGTGCGGATCTCGGTCAGCACGTCCCAGGTGCGGTGCTCGCCACCGGTCTCGAAGGTCTGCGCCTCGGTCTCGGGCAGGCACTTGAGGTGCACCTGGCCGTCCTCGCCCTCGCGGAACCCGAAGCGCACGTAGGCGTCGAGCGCCGCCGGGGTGAACCCGCCGAGCGGCGGCTTCGACGCGTAGTTGGCGATCGCCGCGTCGTGGCTGGGGAACACCGCACGCCGGCGCCGGGCGCCGGCTGCGAGTGGGCTCTCGTCGCCCGGGGGACGGATCCCGGTCGGCGGGAACACGATCGGCTCGAACACCACGAGACGCGAGAACAGCGACGGGTCGCGGTGCGCTGCGATGAGCAGGCACGCGCCACCCATCGAGTGACCGAACGCGACGATCGGGCCGCCGGCGACCTCGCGCATCGCCGAGGCCATCGCGACGGCGTCGTCGCCGTAGCGCTGCCAGTCGACGCGGCCCTCGGGGCGCGGGCTGTCGCCGTGGCCGCGGTAGTCGAACGCCACCGCGTGGAACCGGTCGCCGAGCACCTCGGCCATAGGGAGGTAGCAGCGCCCGTGGAAGCCGGTCGCGTGGCTCACGAGCAGCACGGGGCCGCGGCCGCCCAGGTCGTGGACGGCGAGCCGCACGCCGTCGGTGGAACCGACGCCGTCGAGCGGTGACGTGGCGCGGGGGGTGTGCGACGGGTCGGGCATCAGTCGCGGGCTCGCTTCGCCTCGTCCTTCTTGCGGCCCCGGCGACGCCACCACATACCGAACAGCCGGTCGAGCAGGACGCCGAGCACCATCGCCATCAGCAGCGACCAGCGGATGGTGGTATCCCAGTCGAACAGCCAGAAGTTGACGTTGATCGTCTCGCTGTTCTGGAAGAAGAAGATCACCGCCAGCACGGCCACCACGCCGAAGCCGATCAGCGACGGGCTCACCCCGTTGCCGCCGCTCGCGGCGTTGGTGTCGTTCGCGCGCAGGCCTCGCTGGCGCTTCTGGTCCTTCTCTCGGTCGTCGAAGTTCATCGCCATGGGGCGAACCTTACGCCTTGGGCTCGCGTGGCAGACCGAGGAGCCGCTCGCCGATGATGTTGCGCTGCACCTGGCTCGTGCCGCCGGCGATGCGTCCGCCCGGGGCCGCCAGCATGCCGAAGGCGTCGGGGCCGTCGAGCGTGGCGTCCATGCCCGCCAGGTCGCCGCGCAGCATGGAGGTCTCGAACATCATCTCGGTGATGCCGAGCTTCATCAGCGACGCCGCCGTGGACGCGATCGGGCCCTGGCGCTGCGCCATCGCCTTGTAGCTGCTGCCCTTCGAGATCAGCGCGGCGAGCTGTTGGCGCTCGATCGCCGAGAGGTCGCGCCCCTCGGCGAGGCGCGCCATGCTCTCGAGTCGCCGTTCGAGGCCGATCACGCTGGTGCCGATGTGGCCCCGCTCGCTGGTGAGCACCGCCATGCCGACACCCCAGCCACCATGCAGGGGCCCGAGCAGGTTGGCCGCCGGCAGGTGGACGTCGGTGAAGAACACCTCGTCGAACTCGGCCTCGCCGGTCATCTGCTTCAGCGGGCGGATCTCGATGCCGGGCAGGTCCATCGGGCACAGGAAGAACGAGATGCCCTCGTGCTTCTTCGCCTCCGGATCGGTGCGGGCCATGAGGATGCCCCAGTCGCTGTAGCGGCCGCCGCTGCACCACACCTTCTGGCCGTTCACGATGAAGTCGTCGCCGTCGCGCTCGGCCTTCGTGCTCAGGCCGCCGAGGTCGCTGCCCGCGCCCGGTTCGCTGAACAGCTGGCACCACAGGCGATCGGCGCGCACGGTGGGGCCGAGGTGCTGCGCCTTCTGCTCGTCGGTGCCGAACTTCAGCACCGCACCACCGGTGAGCACGAGGCCCACCATGTTGAACACGGGCGGTACACCGGCGAGGGCGCACTCGAGCATCCAGATCGAGTTGTGCTCGGGCGTGAGGCCACGGCCGCCGTACTCGACCGGCCAGTGGATGCCGGCGTAGCCGGCCTCGTGCACCTTGCGATGCCACGCGACGCCCTGCTCCACGAGGTCGGGCGGGCAGATCGCGCCGTAGTCGCGCGGCGCGCCCGCACGGTTGGCGGCGAGCCATGCGCGCGCCTCGAGCTGGAAGTCGTCGACCGAGATCACGCGCCGACCGTATCGCCCGCACGCGATGGCCTTCGAAGCGATCGTCCTCGGGCGCGACACGGGCGCACCCCGAGGGGTGCGCCCGTGTCGAGAGGCTGCTGGGGTCGTGCCGCCCGGTCGAACTACTTGAAGAAGGGGAGGAACATGGCGGTCTCCTCCGCCAGGTTGTTCGGCACGCCGTAGCCCGACTGGTCGGTGACGGTGGCCCAGTTGTCGCGCAGGTCCTCGGGGGTGAGATCGGCCTTGTGGTAGCCCTGGGTCTCGGCGATGAACACGTGCGCCACGCGGCCGCCGCCGACGGAGAAGGTCTGGCCGCTGACCGGGCAGTCCTCGTGGGCGAGGTAGGTGACGATCGGTGACACCAGGCCCGGGTCGAGCTTGTCGCCGAGGGCGCCCATGATCGTCTCGGTCATGCGGGTGAGGGCGAGCGGGGCGATCGCGTTGGCCTTGATGTTGTACTTCGCGCCCTCGACGGCGAGCACGCGGGTGAAGCCGACGAGGCCCATCTTCGCCGCGCCGTAGTTGGTCTGGCCGAAGTTGCCGAAGATGCCGGCGGCCGACGAGGTGGAGATGATCCGGCCGTAGCCCTTCTCGCGCATGATCGTCCAGGCCGGCTGGGTGACGTGGAAGGCGCCCTTCAGGTGCACGTCGAACACCGGGTTCATCAGGTCGGGCTCCATGTTGTGGAACGCCTTGTCGCGCAGGATGCCCGCGTTGTTGATGACGATGTCGACGGTGCCGAAGGCGTCGACGGCGGTCTGCACGATCGCCTTGCCGCCCTCCGGGGTGGCCACGCTGTTGGTGTCGGCGACGGCCTCGCCGCCGAGCGCCTTGATCTCGTCGACGACGCGCTCGGCCGCGCCCTTGTCGCTGCCCGTGCCGTCGACGGCGCCGCCGAGATCGTTCACCACCACGAGCGCACCACGCGAGGCCAGCAGGAGCGCGTGCTGCCGCCCGAGGCCACCGCCCGCACCCGTGATGATCGCCACCTTGCCGTCGAAACCGAGCTGAGTCATGGGGCAGCAAGCTACTCAGGGGCCGTTCCAGGTGTCGAACCCGCTCCGTGCCTGCACGCTCCCGTTGCGGGCCCGGGCACGGCTCGCAGACCGAGTCGCAAATGGGCGAACAACCGTTTCGGTGGCTCGTCAGCGGGACACGGACCCTGACGTCGAAGAGGAACGACACTCAGCCATCCGGTGCGGCGCGGCCCGGTGTTCCGACGAGACGGCGGATCGACCTTCTCAGGGTTTCGCTGTCCCGGGTGTCTGGTCGAGAAGCTCGAAGAGTTCGGGATGCTCGTCGATGATCGCCTGCTCGATCGCGAACTGGGCGTCGATGAGACCTGGCTGGGCCTTGGAGTCGCAGCTGACCGATGCTGCCGCTGCGTCACGTTCGTAGTCCTGCATCTCGGTGAGTTCACCTGGCGGAACGTCGTCGCCGTACTGACCGATCAGCGCGTTGTATCGCTGGAACGCCAGCGTTGCCGGGTCGCCCTCGAAACCTGCGGCCCTCCAACATCCCGACTGCTCACGCTCGAATTCGAGCCACTCAGGGGACGCGAAGAACCGCCTCTGCGCTTCATCCTGTAGTTCGCCGATGAGTACTCGAGCGGCACGTGGTGGTCGGGTCGAAGCGAATGCCCTCCCGTAACAGCCTTGATCATCGGCCATCTCGGCCACCACTGTCTGATCGCCTTGCAGGGCGAGGAGATATGCCGACCGGGCATTGGGGTCCAGCCGCTCGAGCCGCTCGGCGTTGGGATCAGGTGCTTCGACCGTCACGGGGTCCATCGGGAGCTGGATGGAGTATCCGAACCCATAGTCAGGATCAGGAGAACGAGCGGGAACTTGTTCGACGTACGGCAGGGGTTCGTACACGAATCCTGACTCGGCCATACAACGCTGCAACTCGCGCTGCTCAGCGTCGAAGCGGTCGCGATCGGACACGGATCCGAGGCCGAGAGACTCGAGAGGCCCTCGTGGCACCGTCTCGGCGCGAGGGGTGCTCACCACGACGCCATCAGTCGGGCTGCTGCATCCGCTCGCGATCACCAACGTCACGGCCATTCCGAGAATCGGTCGTGCCCCACGATGAGATGTGGACCGCTGCGCCGGCATTACGAGACGGTGACGTTCCAGCGGCTCATGCCCCCGCCACACGTCGTGCCACAACCAGTGAAGGAGTAGGGGACCTCCACGGTGTATCCGCCGACGGCGAGCCGATTACCCAAGGTGAACACGGGTGAATCTGAGATCGCGCAGTTGGTGAACGTACGATTCGGACTCGTTCGGACGATTCCGCCGACCAAACGCCTGAGGACTGGAGCCGACACGGTCGAGGAGATGTTGTTCGGTGGGTTGGATGTGTCGCAACTACCCGTTGCGGTGGCTCCCCGAATCGACCAGTTGAGGGTGAAGTTCGTCCCTGCTGCCGGTGCTACCCATCCTTGGATGTACTTGCAGCCGCCGCTGCTTCGCCAGGAGCCGACACACTGCTGCGTCCCTGAGTTCGTCACGGTGACGCGCGCTTCCGCTGACGGCACGAACATGCTCGCGAGTGCGAGGGTTGCGATCACGGTGAGGCTGAACGGCGTGCGGCGCATGGGGCTCCTTCGAAAGGGATCGGACCCACCGAGACGGTCGTGACCGAAGTAGGAATGGGACCAAGAATTACACACACACACACACACGGTCAAGGCCGAGATCGCTCAATCACCTGTCTTCAGTCGTTCTGGTGGAGCTGGGTGTTGAGGCCGTCCCACTTCGCCGAGCGGGGGAGGGCCTCGACCGCGCCGGTCTGGCTGTTGCGCCGGTACAGCAGGCCGCCGGCGCCGCTGAGCTGACGGGCCTTCACGACCTCGACGCCGGTACCGCTGTGCACGGCGACCAGCGTGCCGGCGGTGACGTAGAGCCCGGCCTCGACGACGCACTCGTCGCCGAGGCTGATGCCGATGCCGGCCTCGGCGCCGACGAGGCAGCGCTCGCCGATCGAGATCATCTCCTTGCCGCCACCCGACAGCGTGCCCTGGGTGGACGCGCCGCCCCCGATGTCACTGCCGTCGCCGACGACCACGCCGGCCGAGATGCGGCCCTCCACCATCGAGGTACCGAGCGTGCCGGCGTTGAAGTTCACGAAGCCCTCGTGCATCACGGTGGTGCCCGACGCGAGATGGGCACCGAGGCGCACCCGGCTCGCGTCGGCGATGCGGACGCCGGAGGGGATCACGTAGTCGGTCATGCGCGGGAACTTGTCGACGCCGTGGACGACGAGGGTGCCGCCGTTGCGACGCACGCGCCAGCGCAGCTCCTCGATCGAGTCGATCGGGGCCGGGCCGAGGCTGGTCCACGCGACGTTGGTCAGCTTGCCGAAGATCCCGTCGAGCTCGATCGTGCGGGGCTGCATCAGTCGGCCCGACAGCAGATGCAGGCGCAGGTAGGCGTCACTGGCGTCGGCCGGGGCGACGGCGGTGTCGATCGTGATCGCGACGGCGCGGATGTCGACACCACGCACCTCGTCGTGGCGTTCGGCGGCGCGGTACTCGTCGGTGATCCCGGACTCGGTCGGCTCACCGAGGCCGAACTCGCGGAACCAGGTGTCGAGCACGACCCCGTCGGTGGTGACGGTCGCGAGACCGCGACCCCAGGCTGCCGTCATCAGAAGACCTCCGGACGAAGGGTGGGGAACAGGATGACCTCCTTGATGGAGGTGGTGCCGGCCAGCAGCATCGCCACCCGGTCCATCCCGATGCCGAGGCCGCCGGTGGGAGGCATGCCGTACTCGAGCGCTCGCAGGTAGTCGTGGTCGACGCCCATGCCCTCGGCGTTGCCCGCCTCCTTGCCCGCCTGCTCGTCCTCGAAGCGGAGGCGCTGCTCGACGGGGTCGTTCAGCTCGCTGTAGCCGTTGGCGAGCTCGCGGCCGCCGACGAACAGCTCGAAGCGCTCGGTGAGGTGCGGGTCGTGGCGATCCACGCGGGCGAGCGGTGAGATCTCGACCGGATGCCCGGTGACGAACGTGGGCGCGACGAGCGTGTGCTCGGCCGTGGCCTCGAACAGCTCCTCGATGATCTTGCCGCTGCCCCAGCGATCCAGCACCGGGACGTCGAACCGCTTCGCCAGCGCACGCAGCTCGCCGACCGGCTGCGACGGGTGCACCGCCACGCCGGTGGCCTCCTCGACCATGTCGATCATCCGCACCTGGCGCCACGGCTGGGCGAGGTCGACCTCGAGCGAGGCGTCGCCGGGGCCGAGCACGGTGACGACCGAGGTACCGGTCGCGTCGACGGCGGCGTCGGTGATCAGGGTCTCGGTGATCTCGATCATCTCGGTGTAGTCCGCGAACGCCTGGTAGAGCTCCATCATCGTGAACTCGGGGTTGTGGCGCGGGCTGATGCCCTCGTTGCGGAAGATGCGGCCGATCTCGAACACCCGCTCCATGCCGCCGACGATGAGCCGCTTCAGGTGCAGTTCGAGCGCGATGCGCAGGTACATGCGCATGTCGAGGGTGTTGTGGTGCGTGATGAACGGCCGGGCGTGCGCACCACCGGCCTCCACGTGGAGTACGGGTGTCTCGACCTCGATGAAGCCGCGGTCGTGCAGGGTGCGACGGAAGCTGGCGATCATCGCGTGGCGGATCTCGAAGTGCCGGCGCGCCTCCTCGTTCACGATGAGGTCCGCGTAGCGCTGACGGAAGCGGGTGTCGGTGTCGGTGAGGCCGTGCCACTTGTCGGGCATCGGGCGCACCGCCTTCGAGAGCAGCACGAACGAGTCGACCTTGATGCTGAGCTCGCCCTTGCGGGTGGTCATCACGGTGCCGTCGACGCCGACCCAGTCGCCGAGGTCGATCTCGCGGAACGCGGCGAACCCCTCGTCGCCGATCTGGCCCTTCGACACGAAGAGCTGGATGTCGCCGCCGCGGTCGCGGACGGTGGCGAACACGAGCTTGCCCTGCTCGCGGAAGAGCATCACGCGGCCGGCCACCTGCACCCGGACGTCGGTCTCGGTGCCGGGCTCGAGGTCGCCGTGCCCGGCCCGGATCTCGGCCAGCGTGTGGCTGCGGTCGAAGCGGTAGGGATACGGCTCGACACCCTGGTCGCGCAGCGCCGCCACCTTGGCGAGACGCCGTCCGGCCTCGGCCGGGAGGTCGGCCCCGAGCGCCTCCGGGCCGTCCGTCGCAGGGCCCGTCGCAGGGTCCGTCGCAGGGTCCGTCGCGAGGTCGGTGACGGGGTCGCCGTCGGGCGTGCGGGGGTCGTCGCTCACAGTCGTGAGACGGTACCGGCTCCCCGTGCCGCGGCCGCAGGTGAATTCTGTGGTGGTACCGTCACGTTGCGTGATCGACGAACGGCGGGGGGCCCCTGATCCCGACCTGTCCCCGAACGCCCTGACGCCCGCTCCGACGACTGCTCCGACAACCGCGCGGACAGCTGCTCCGACGACTGCTGTGACAACTGCTCCGCGGTCGACGGTCCGGCGCCGCGGACGGCGCCTCGGAGGTCGGATCGCGGTCGCAGCCGTCACCGTCGGTGCCGTCGCCGGTCTGCTCGCTGAACCCGGTGAGTCCGCGCCGCTCCCGCCGCGCACCGAGGCCGTGGAGCAGGCGGCGTCCGTGGCGGCACCCGCGGTGCGGATCGCCGCACCGGTCGAGGTGGTGTCGATCGGCCAGACCCCGGTGATGACCGCGCCCGTGATGGCCGCCGTCGAACGCGTCGCCGCCGCGGTGGGAGCGCCCACCGTGCACGGCCGGTCGTTCAACGCCGGCCTGTGGGCGGTGCGTCGCAGCGGTGCACCCGTCCAGCTCGCGGGGGAGGGTGAGACCGGCACCTGGCAGTTCCCGATGAGCACCACCGCGCTGCCGGTCGACGCGATCGGCCGGATCATGACGGCGCCGGTGGCGAAGGCGATCGCCGACGGTTCCGTCGTGCTCAACCGCACGAGCGCCGATCTCCGCGGGGCGCAGGTGGGGGACACGCTCGACCTCATCGCCGCCGACGGCAACGCCCGCCGGTTCGTGCTCGGCCACATCGCTGCCGACGCCGATGTCGGCGGTGCCGAGCTGGTGATGTCGCTGGAGCAGGCCGACCAGCTCGGCGCCGACCGGATCACGCGCATGGTGATCTTCGGTCAGATCGACCGCGCCGCGCTCGACGCCGCACTCGCTGCGCAGGGCCTCGTCGACGGCGTCGGCGTGCGGATCAACAAGAGCTGGAACCCGTTCAACCCCGACTCGGTGCTGTCGTCCACGCGCGTGAAGGCGCTGCTCGGCGAGTTCGACTACCGCATCAACGGTGACGACAGCCTCACCCTGGACGCCGGCTGGATGGCCACGAACCTGCAGCGGGTGAACTTCCGCTCGATCGGCATCCGGGCCAACTGCCACCGTGCGATCGTCGGCGACCTCCAGGCGGCCCTCGACGAGATCGCGGCCAACGGCCTGTCGTTCGCGATCGACCTCGGCAACACCAACACCTTCGGCGGCTGCTTCAACCCGAGGTTCGCACGCGTGTCGTCGAGCATCGGCTCGGTGAGCCGCCACGCGTGGGCGATGGCGATCGACATGAACACGGTCACCAACGCGCAGGGCCGAACGCCGCAGATGGACTGCCGCGTCGTGCGGATCTTCCGCAAGCACAACTTCGCCTGGGGCGGCAACTTCCTGGTGCCGGACGGCATGCACTTCGAGTGGGTCGGTGAGCCGCGCCACACCTACGCCTATCCGTCGCGGTTCTGCCCCAACCTCGCCGGGGGTGCGATCGAGATCCTCACGGCACCGCCCGGCCCGACCGGCGCATCGACGGAGTCGGCCGTTCGCACGGAGCGTGACGTGATGTTCGCCGAGTTCGGCGTCGTGGGTCACGACCACCACGACTGACCGATCGGTAGCCTTCCGCCCGTGGCGACCAGATTCGTGATCATCGGCGGCGGCCCCGCCGGCAACACCGCAGCGACCTACGCGGCGCGCCTCGGCGCCGAGGTCACGCTCGTCGAGCGCGACGTGATCGGTGGTGCCGCGCACCTGTGGGACTGCATCCCCAGCAAGACGATGATCGCGACCGGCGGGGCGATGTCGTTCACCCGTCGCCTCGAGGGCATGGGGCTCGAGCAGCAGATGCCCGAGGTCGACGTGGAGGCGCTCACCGAGCGCATCGAGAGCATCAAGGTCCGGCTCCAGCGCAGCACCACCAACCTGCTGAGCAGCCAGGGCGTCGAACTGGTGAAGGGGTCGGCCCGCCTGGTGTCGCCCCACGACGTCGAGATCACCACCACCGCCGACGACGGCACGACGTCGGTGCGCACCCTGCGCGCCGACGCGATCCTCATCGCCACCGGCACCCGGCCGCGCATCCCCGAGTGGTGCGTGCCCGACGGCGACCGCATCCTCACCACGCGCGACTGCTACCCGCCGCGGGTGTTCCCCGAGAGCGTCACGGTGGTCGGCTCGGGCGTCACCGGTGTGGAGTTCGTCCACATGTTCAGCTCGTTCGGCGCCAAGGTCACCCTGGTCGTCAGCCGGCAGCAGGTGCTGCCGAGCAAGGATCCCGAGGTCGCCGCCGTCCTGGAGGACGACTTCCTGCGCCGCGGCGTGCAGCTGCTGAAGGGCGCCCGTGCCGAGTCGATCGAGCGCGTCGCACGCGAGGACGGCAGCGAGGAGGTCGTCGTGCGCTGCGACGACGGCCGAGTGGTCCGCAGCTCGCACGCGGTGCTGGCCATCGGTTCGGTGCCGAACACCGACGATCTCGGTCTCGACGTGGCGGGTGTGGAGGTCGACCGCGGCGGCTACGTCACGATCAACCGGCACTGCCAGAGCAACGTCCCGCACATCTACGCGGCCGGCGACATGAGCGGCAAGCTGCCCCTGTCCAGCGTGGCGAGCATGCAGGGCCGCAAGGTCGCCGAGCACGTGATGGGCCTGCAGAAGGTGGCCCACCGCCACCTCGACTACGACAAGGCCGCCAGCGCGATCTTCACCGAGCCCGAGATCGCCGACGTCGGTCTCGCCGAGGCGGACGCGTTCGCCGTCGGTCGCAAGATCCGCGTCACCAAGGTGCCGTTCAGCTCCACGCCGAAGGCGCTCATCAACAACGACTGGCGCGGGTTCGTGAAGATCATCAGCGACCCGGCCACCGGTGTGGTGCTGGGCGGCTCGATCGTCGGCCGGCACGCGGCCGAGCTGATCAGCGTCATCGCGCTCGCCGTCACCGCCAACCTCAAGGTGACCGACATCGTCGAGAGCCTGCTCGTCCACCCCGCGCTCAGCGAGGCGCTGGCCGAAGCGGCCGAGTGACCGATCCGTCGGCCGGCGATCACCTCGAGACACCACGTGCAGCCCGCCGACGACCGCCCCGCGCCGACCGTGCCGTCGGGGCTCGTGCTCGCGCCGTTCGGGCGACGCATCCTCGGCGCGCTGCTCGACCAGCTGCTGGTGCTCGTCCCGGTCGCGATCGGCGTGGTGCTCGCGGGCTACCGGCCCGGTGACGACCTGTCCGACGACGAGCTGCTGCTGATGAACGCGATCACCGTCGGTGTGGCGTTCGTGTACGAGACGGTGATGGTGGGCGTGTTCGGTCGCACCGTCGGCAAGATCGCGGCGGGCACGCGCGTGGTGAGCGTGTCGCACGGCGGGTCGATCGGCTGGTTCGGTGCGGTGCAGCGGGCGCTGGTGCCGTCGGTGGCGGCCGCCGTCCCCGCGTGGGGGTTCGTGCTCGGCGGCATCGTGTACGGACTCGCGTTCGTGCACCCGCTCCGCCAGGGTCTCCACGACCGGGCCGCGGGCTCGGTCGTCGTGATGCACCGCTGACCCGGACTCCCCGCGTCAGGTCCGAGGGCCGCGCTCCAGGAGCTCGTCGAGCTGGCGTGTGGTCCACCGCAGGTTCACGTGGTCGCCGGTCGCCGCGTACCAGCCGAGGTGGCTCACCCCGATCTGCAGCTCGTAGGCGTGATGGCGGACACCGGCGTCCGCGGCGTCGCGCACGGACAGCGTCGGCACGACCCGCGACCACAGGTCGAGCGCGCCGATGCCGGGATGCCATCGACCCCAGAACGTGCACCAGGCGAGGTCGTACAGGGCGTCGCCCCAGGTGGAGCACTTCCACGAGAACACCGCGGTGACGGCCTCGGCGGCCGGCGCGACCAGCACGTTCGCGTGGAGGAGGTCGCCGTGGACGAGCTGGCGCCGGTCGGGGCATGCGTCGAGCAGGCGCCGCACCCGGGTGTCGGCCTCGCGGAACGCGCGGTCGGCGGCCGGGTCGTCGCCCACCAGGGCGCGCCATCCGGAGGTCGGGCCACCGGGCCGGTCGGTGAGCCCGTCGATCAGCCACTCGTGCCAGGGTGCCGACGCGATGCCGGTGTCGGGCACGGCGCGCAGGGCGCGGAGCAGACCGACGACGGTGGGGGCGAGCCGATCGCGCTCGTCGGCACCCACGGACTCGAGGACGCGGCCGTGGTGGCGTCGGGAGATCGCGTACCAGCGCCCGAACCCTTCGCCGACGGCGAGCACCTCCGGGACGGGGAGTCGTGCCGATCCGTAGCCCATCGCCAGCCGGTCGGCCCGGAACCCGTCCGGTGAGGCGGCGATCCGGAGCACGAGCTCGTCGTCGCCGAGGCGATAGCCGTACGCCGCCGACCAGAAGCCGCCGCGGAGCGGTTCGAGATCGGTCGGCTCCGCGCCGTGGTGGCCGCGCAGGAACGCGAGCACCTCGTCGTCGGCGGGGCGGTCGTCGCTCGGGCGGGTGAGCAGCACGGGTGGAGTGTGACAGCCGCTGCGGCAGCGGGTCGTCCGGATTCCGGCGGCGCCGGTGGGGTCAGACGAGGCGGTCGAGGTCGCGCAGCGCGTAGCGGAGGTGCTGGAAGTGCTCCTCCAGCACCACGCCGAGGCAGTCGCGGATCGCGTGCGGGCCGTTCTCCAGAACGTCCACCTCGTCGTCCAGCGCTGCGTCGGCGAGGCCGTCGACCGTGCGGGCGACGAGGTCGGCACGGTCGCGCCAGGCGGCGAGCGCCTCGTCGAAGGTGGCGTCCGCCTCGAGCTCGACGCCGGGCCAGCCGAAATCCCGCGACCCGGTGTTGGGAAGCCCCAGCCGGTGGAAGCCTCCGCCGGCCACGGGCACGGTCCACCACTTGTCGGTCGCGAACACGAGGTGCCGCAGGGTCTCCACGAACGACCACTCGCCGTCGACCGACGCGTGCCGCCGGTCGTCCGGCAGCTGCTCGGCGCGGGCGACGGCCGCCTCCCACGTCGTCCGGTGGTCGTGCCACGCCCGCCGCATCGCGTCGACGTCGGCGGGCCGGCCCTGCGAGCGCAGCGTGAACCACGGGTCGCGCTCGTTCACGAAGTCGGTGACATCGACACCGTTGACGACCAGGCGGTCGATCTCGGCGTCGATCGACACGTCGACCAGCCGGGCGTGGGAGATGCGGGCGCCGGAGAGGTCGACGTCGCGGAACGTGGCCCGCTGCAGGTCGACCCCCCAGAAGCTCGCGTCGCTCAGGTCACGGAACTCGAACTCCTCGGGCATCGCCCCATCATGTCACCGGGCGGTCACTACCCTCCGGGGGAGGGGCCGCCCGTCGGCGTGACGGCGGTGACCCGGGGGAGGAACGTGTCGTCGACGGAGCCAGCGTCGGGAGGGTCAGCCTCGGGAGGGTCCGCGTCGGGAGGGTCCGTGCCGGAGGTGTTCGCCGCCGCTCCGCTCCGGCCGAGGCCGGGGAGGCCGACGGGTCGGGTGGTCGTGCCACCCGAGCGTGACCCGGCCGGCCCGGCGTTCTTCGAATGGGAGCTGCGCGGCGAGGAGTGGTCGGACGAGCACCCGTTCGACGAGTGGGTGTACGTGCTCGACGGTGAACTGCACGTGGAGAGCGGGGGCGAGGTGGCGGTGTGCACGGCG
>CAEZSR010000053.1_pt1 | contig 22475 bp, 23 predicted proteins | sample 7264011 | NCBI WGS metagenome assembly CAEZSR01 (sample SAMEA6813783, study PRJEB35770) | freshwater metagenome | biome: Freshwater; feature: Freshwater reservoir; material: water | place: Czech Republic | collected 2016-08-15 | depth 0.5m m | reverse complement strand
CGCGCGCTATGTCGCTGCACTCAGATCCGTTCTTCCGCACGTTCCACGCACTGCGCATCAAGGGCTTCGCGAAGGCCGAGGTGGTGGCGGAGGTCGCCGACCTGCCGCTCGTGATCGTCGAGGAGCACCTCGCCGACCTCCAGGCGCGCGAGTGGGCGATGTTCCGCGAGGCACGCCAGCTGTGGCAGCTCACCCCGGTCGGGCGTGAGGAGCACCGCACCGCGCTCGTCGCCGACGTCGGTCACCTGCACATCGCCGAGAAGCTCCACGACAGCTACGAGGTGTTCCTCGGCATCAACGAGCGGTTCAAGGCGCTCTGCGGCGACTGGCAGCTGCGCGACGGCGCCCCCAACGACCACAGCGACGCGGACTACGACCGCGCCGTGGTGGATCGGCTCGTGGCGATCAACGACGAGGCCGTGCCGGTGGTGGCGGAGATGGCGAAGGTGCTCGAGCGGCTGCACGCCTACGGCCCGCGTCTGGCATCGACGTGCCGGCGAGTGGTCGCCGGTGAAACGAATATGTTCACCGGGGTCATGTGCGGCAGCTACCACGATGTGTGGATGGAGTTGCACGAAGACCTCATCCTCACCCAGGGCATCGACCGCAGCGCCGAAGGGTCGTTCTGATGGCCCGGTTCGGTCGTGTGCTGACGGCGATGGTGACCCCGTTCGACGCGGAGGGTCGCCTCGACCTCGACACCGCCCGGCAGCTGGCCCGGTACCTGCAGGACCACGGCAACGACGGCATCGTCGTCGCCGGCACCACGGGCGAGTCCCCGGTGCTCACCGACGACGAGCGCCTGTCGCTGTTCGCCGCCGTGATCGAGGCGGTCACCGTGCCGGTGATCGCCGGCACCGGCACGAACGACACGGCGCACTCGGTGCACCTCACTCGTGAGGCGGAGGCGCTCGGCGCCGCCGGCGTGCTGGCCGTGTGCCCGTACTACAACCGGCCGTCGCAGGCCGGCATCTCGGGCCACATCCGGGCGATGGCGGCGGCCACGAGCCTGCCGGTGATGATCTACGACATCCCGGTCCGCACCGGTCGCAAGATCACCACGGCCACGCTGCTGTCGCTGTTCCGCGAGGTGCCCAACGCGGTCGCGCTCAAGGACGCCGCCGGCAACCCGGGCGAGACGGCCGCGCTGATCGGCGCCGCCCCCGACGGTGTCGAGGTGTACAGCGGTGACGACTCGCTCACCCTGCCCCTGCTGGCGGTGGGTGCCGTCGGGGTGGTCGGCGTGGCCACGCACTGGACCGGCGACGACCACCGCGAGCTGTTCGACCTCTGGGAGAAGGGCGACACCGACGGTGCCCGGCTCGTGAACGCGCGCCTGCTCGAGAGCTTCGCGTTCGAGACCGGCGACGACGCCCCGAACCCGATCCCGACGAAGGCGATGATGCGCCACCTCGGCATCCCGGTCGGCCAGGCACGCCTGCCGATGGGCGACGCGCCGGAGTTCGTCGAGCGCAGAGCCCCCGAGGTCTGGGCGAATCTGCAACGCTGGCGGGATGCGTTCCCCCACCGCCCCGTCTGACCTCCGGCCGCCCTCGTGAGCCAGCCCGTCCGCATCGCCTTCCTGGGCGGTCTCGGCGAGATCGGCCGCAACTGCATGGCGATCGAGCACGACGACCGGATCCTGCTCATCGACTGCGGTCTCATGTTCCCCGACGCGGACATGCACGGCATCGACCTCGTCCTGCCCGACTTCACCTACCTGCGTGACAACGCGGCCCGCATCGAGGGCTGCGTCGTCACCCACGGCCACGAGGACCACGTCGGGGCGCTGCAGTACCTGCTGCGCGACCTGAGCTTCCCGATCTTCGGCTCGGCCGTCGCGCTGGGGCTCGCCCGCAACCGCATCGAGGAGGCCGGCCTGCTCGGTCGCACCGAGCTCGTCGCGGTCCGCGACGGCGAGCGCCGGATGATCGGGCCGTTCGACGTGGAGTTCATCCCGGTGACCCACTCGGTGCCCCACGCCCACGCGATCGCGCTGCACACGCCGCAGGGCGTGATCCTGCACACCGGCGACTTCAAGCTCGACCTCACCCCGGTCGACGGGCGCCGCACCGACCTCGCGCGCATCGGCGCGCTGGCGTCCACCGAGGGCATCCGGCTGCTGCTCGCGGACTCCACCAACGCGGAGGAGCACGGCCACGCACCGAGCGAGTCGAGCGTCGGGGCGGTGCTGCGGCAGCTGTTCATGGAGCAGCCCGACCGACGGATCATCACGGCGAGCTTCGCCAGCCACCTGCACCGCATCCAGCAGATCGCCGACGCCGCCGTGGCGACGGGCCGCAAGGTGGCCACGCTCGGCCTCAGCATCAAGAAGAACGTGCGCATGGGGCGCGACCTCGGCATCCTGCGGATCCCCGACGACGCGCTGATCGACATCGACGACGTGGATCAGTACCCGCCCGGCAAGGTGTGCATCGTGAGCACCGGCTCGCAGGGTGAGCCGATGTCGGCGCTCGCGCTGCTCGCCCGCGGCGAGAGCAAGTTCGTGAAGGTCGGCGAGCACGACACCGTGATCCTCTCCAGCCACGCGATCCCCGGCAACGAGGGCAACGTCAACCGGGTGATCGACGGGCTGCTGCGGGCCGGGTGCGAGGTCGTGCACAGCGGCATCGCCGACGTGCACGCCACCGGGCACGCACAGGCCGACGAGCTGAAGACGTACCTGTCGATCACCAACCCCGAATGGTTCGTGCCGATCCACGGCGAGTACCGCCACATGGTCGCCAACGCCAAGCTCGGCATGCAGATGGGCGTGCCGCGCGACCACGTCCTGCTGTGCGAGGACGGCGACGTGCTGGAGTTGTCCGACGACGGCCTCGCCCCGGCCGGCCGCATCCCCGCCGGCTACCTGTACGTCGACGGCATCGTCGGCGACGTCGGTCAGGGCGTGCTCCGCGACCGTCGCGTGCTCGCCGAGGAGGGCGTGGTCGTGGTGGTCGTCACCGTGGATCTCGGCACGAGCAAGGTGCTCACGGGCCCGGAGATCATCACCCGCGGCTGGGTGTACGCCCCCGAGGCCGAGGATCTGCTCGACGAGGCGTGCGACACCGTCGCCGTCGCCGTCGAGAAGGCGTTGGCGGAGGGTGTGCGCGACGTGGAGAGCCTCGAGCGTGACGTGCGTCGCGCCGCCGGGAAGTTCGTCAACGAGCGCACGAAGCGCCGGCCGATGATCGTCCCCGTCGTGATGGAGACCTGATGCGTCGCCGTCTCGCGGCGCCCGCGCTCGTGGCGGGTGCCCTGGCACTGCTGGCCCCTGCGTGCAGCGGCGACGAGGCATCCGCCCCGACCACGCAGCCGTTCGGACCGACGGAGTGCGCCGAGGGCGATCCGCTGCTCGCGGTCGACCAGATCGACGCCGCCGTCACCGCGCTCGAGGCCGAACTGGGCGGGCCGCAGCTGTACTTCGAGATCAACGCCACCTCGGCGCTGGTGAACCTCCTGGTCGCCGACGCGGAGGACGCCACGGTCACCCCGTACGCCTACGTGGGTGGCGAGCTGTCGTCGGAGGAACCGATCACCGGTGCCACCGGCAACACCTTCGTGGCCGACTCCATCGACATCGACCCGGCGCGGGTCCTGTCGTGCGTGGCGTCCGAGCTGCCGTCGAGCCGCGTGGAGCTGTTCTTCATCGAGGGCGGGCCGCAGGGTGCGGTGCGCTACAGCGTGCTCACGTCGAACGACCAGGGTGGTCAGCTGCTGGTCGAGGTGACCGGTCAGGGACTGGTCGTCGGCGTCGAGACGCTCTGACGCCGAGCACCAGAGCACCCGCTCGGGGCGGCGGCTCAGCGGGAGCGGCGGACGGGCACGAGGGAGAGGTCGAGCTCGCTCCACGGCACGACGATCGGCTCCACCCCGTCGTCGAACTCGAGCGTCACCACCGCCACGGTGTCCGCCGCGTGCCGCTGACACGGCACGTGGATCCGGATGACCAGTTCACCCTCGGCGATGTCGTGCGAGAGGCGGTGCGCCGACCGCTCGGGTGCACCGGGCGTCGCGCGCCCCATTGGTAGGTTGGTCCCGATGGCCACCTATGGCCCCGGCAAGGGCCGAAGCTCCAAGCAGACCGGCAGGTCCACCTCCCGGCAGACGACCACCCGGCAGTCGAGTGGTCGCAGCTCGTCGCGCTCGTCGTCGCAGGATCGAACCGGCCGGACGGAGCGGATGGATTCCGCCGACGCGACGGGGCGGTTCGAGCGCAGTGGCTCGGGTCGTGGCACGGCATCGGCCGAGCTGCGCGAGGCGATCGGCGGGCGCGAGCACGAGTTCGCCGGCGTGGGCCTCATCGTGGCCGGCATCCTGGTCGGCCTGGCGGTCTACGGCGACGTCGCCGGCCCGCTGGGTCGGGCCGTCGAGACCCTCTTCGGCTGGTTCACCGGCCTCGGACGGTTCGTCGTGCCGGTCGCGCTCGTGGGTGTCGGTGCGGCGCTCGTGCACAAGGGCCGCAGTGACAACCGACCGCGCCTCGTGCTCGGGTACGCCCTGGCCGCCCTCGCGGTCCTCGGTCTGCTGCACGTGGTGCGCGGGCCGGAGGAGATCATGGCCGACGTCGACGCGTTCTCGACGGCCGGTGGGTGGTTCGGTGCGCTCGTCGGACAGCCGCTCAGCGGGCTCGCCGGCGACGCCGGCGCGATCGTGGTGTTCGTGGCGCTCGTGCTGCTCGGCACGGTGCTCATCACCGGCTCCACCATCAAGCAGCTCGTGTCGCAGACGGGTCGCGGGGCGGCCGCGGTGGCCACGCCGCTCGGCAAGGCGGCCCGCAGCGCCCGCAGCCGCATCGGCGACATCGCCACGCTGAAGAGCGAGCGCGACGGCAGCGGCGAGCTGCGCCCGTACGACGAGTTCGACCCGTACGACGAGGATCACGGCGACCGCCGGCCGAGCCTCTACGACGCGGACGCGGACGACGACTGGAGCGACGTCGCGCCGGCCAAGCCCAAGCGGTCGCGGGCGAAGGTGCCGGTCGACCCGGCGCTGTTCCACGGCCAGCCGGGCGAGCAGAGCGAGCTCGAGCTCGGCCCGGGCGCGCAGAAGGGCGCCTGGTCGCTGCCGCCGGTCACCTACCTCAACCGCACCGAGAACCAGCAGATCAACCGGGCCGAGGTCGAGGCCCGAGGCGCCACCCTGGTCGAGTCGCTGGCGTCACACGGGGTGGAGACCCGCCTCGTCGGCATGACCGTCGGCCCCACGGTCACCCGCTACGAGCTGGAGCTGGGTGCCGGCGTGAAGGTCGCCCGCATCACCAGCCTCAACCGCGACATCGCCTACGCGATGGCGGCCGTCGACGTGCGCATCCTGGCGCCGATCCCCGGTCGGTCGGCGATCGGTGTGGAGGTGCCCAACCACACCCGCCAGCTGGTCGCGTTGGGCGACATCATGACCTCGCCCGAGGCGAAGGTCGCCACGCACCCGCTCGACGTGGCCGTGGGCAAGGACATCGCCGGCCGGGCTGTGTTCCTCAACCTCGCCACCACGCCGCACCTGCTCATCGCCGGCACCACCGGCGCCGGCAAGTCGAGCGGCATCAACTGCATCATCACCTCGCTGCTGATGCGCACCACGCCGGATCAGGTGAAGCTGATCCTGATCGACCCCAAGCAGGTCGAGATGGGCCAGTACAACCGGCTGCCGCACCTGCTCACCCAGCCGGTCACCAACCCGAAGAAGGCCGCCAACGCGCTGCAGTGGGCGTGCAAGGAGATGGACCGCCGCTACGACGTGCTCTCCGAGGTCGGCTTCCGCGACATCGGCGGCTACAACGCGGCGTACGACCGGGGCGACCTGCAGGGCGAGGCGATGCCGGGCCTGCTCGACGAGGGCGCGGCACCGCAGTACGAGCGGATGCCGTACATCGTGGTGGTGGTCGACGAGCTCAACGACCTGATGATGGTGGCGGCCCGCGACGTCGAGGAGAGCATCACCCGCATCGCGCAGAAGGCCCGTGCGGTGGGCATCCACCTCATCGTCGCCACCCAGCGCCCGTCGGTGAACGTCATCACCGGCGTCATCAAGGCCAACGTGCCGGCCCGCATGGCGTTCGCCGTGTCGTCGCTCACCGACAGCCGCGTCATCCTCGACCAGCCGGGCGCGGAGAAGCTGGTCGGCAAGGGCGACATGCTGCTGCTGCCCGGGTCGTCCAACGTGGCGCAGCGCATCCAGGGCTGCTTCGTCAGCGAGGACGAGGTCCGCAAGGTCGTCGCCCACTGGCGTCGCCAGGCGCCCGAGGTCACCTACGTGAGCGGGGTGGAGGGCGACGACAACGAGGGCGGCGGCGGTGGCATGTTCGGTGGCTCGTCGGGTGGGGGCGACGACGACGAGGACGAGGCACTCATGCGGCAGGCGATCGAGCTGGTGGTGCGCAGCCAACTCGGGTCCACCTCCATGCTGCAGCGCAAGCTCAAGGTCGGCTTCGCCCGTGCCGGCCGGATCATGGACCTGCTCGAGCAGCGCGGCATCGTCGGGCCGAGCGAGGGGTCGAAGGCGCGTGCGGTGCTGATGACGGTCGAGGAGTTCGAGCTGCTCCAGGGCAGCTGACGAACGTCCGTCGCCGGCGCGGCCGGCACGTCGGGTGCCCGGCGTCACGAAATGCGGCAGCGCATCACCCGGTTGAGCGGTGCATGGCCGTCACCCTGCCCGATCCGTCCGAGCTGCTCCGCCGCGGCTTGCGCACCCTGAACGCGGTGGTGCGTCCGCTCGTCGAGGCCGGTGTGGGCAACCCGCTGCTGATCGGGATCGGGCCGGTGGTCGTCGAGACCACGGGGCGGGTGAGCGGCCTGCCGCGCCGGGTGCCGCTCCTCGCGGCGCGCGTGGGTGACACGGTGGTCGTGTCGACGGTGCGCGACGACTCGCAGTGGATGAAGAACCTCGCCGCATCACCGGACGCCAAGGTGCGTCTGTTCGGTTGCGACCGCGACGTCGTCGCGTCCGTCGGTCGTGTCGGCGACCTGCAGGTCGCCACGCTCACGTTGCGTTCCTGACCCTGCGTCCCCGAGGCCGCGTCAGCCGATCCGGCGGCAGAGCAGGTGGCTGATGCCGCTCGCCACGAGGTCACCGCGCTCGTTCCACACCCGCTGATGGCTGCCGATCAGACCGTCGCGCGCCGCCGGGCTGGTGCCCTGGAGCAGGCACCAGTCGTCGGTCGGGTCGAGGTGGTGGAACTCGCAGGACACGTCGATGCTCGGTGCCATCCATGCCTCCGTGCGGTGGCGACGGCCGATCGACGGCCAGGCTCCGAGGTCCACGAGGAGCAGCAGGCGGGCGGCCTGCGTCCACTCGTCGGTGGCCGGCGGTGAGGCGAAGCGCAGCCAGTTCTCGTAGATGGCGGGTTCGAGTTCGCGCTGTGCCCAGGTGGCCGAGTCCATCCACGTGACCGGTCGCTGTTCGAAGTTGTCCCAGAAGCCGTAGCGGCTCGGCACCGCGCCGGGGTCGCCGGCGATGCGCTCGGCCATCGTGGGCAGCTCGTGCCACGGTGCGACGGACGGCATCGGGGCGTCGTCGTGTTCGAGGCCGTCGATGCCCGTGTCGACCGCCCACACCATCGCCGCGAGCAGCGCCTTGCCCTGCTGGTCGATGCGCACGTGAAGGCTCGACGCCTGGCGCGTGGCCCGCTGGACCGCCGCGGTCACCTCGATGGGTGCGTCGAAGGATGCGGCGCCGAGGAAGTGGACCGTCGCGTTGGCCGGTCGGGAACGGCCCGAGGCGATGCGGGCTGCGTGGAGGGCGAACGCGGCCATGTAGCCGCCGTTCGGTCCCCAGATCTCCCAGTCGCGTGACAGCGTCGCCGTGAAGGTGCCGTCACCGGTGGGTGTGAGCGCGGTGTCGGCCGCCAGGTCCCCCATGGGGGGAGCGTAGGCCGGGTGTCAGCCCTGACGAGATCGCGTTTCGCGGAGCCCATCCCGGTCCACCTCCGATCGTTCGACGAGGTCCGGCTCCTCGACTCATCGGTGGCCGGGCGCCGATGCCATGATGCCCGCAGGCACGGCACGATGCCGTCGGAGCGCATGGGGGTGCGTCACATGAGCGACTTGCAGTTCACGGAGATCACGTCGGGTCTGCGGTTCCCCGAGGGGCCGATCGCGATGCCCGACGGCACCGTGATCCTCGTCGAGATGTTCGGGCCGCGCATCACCCGCGTGCACCCGGACGGCACGAAGGAGACGGTCGCCGAGATCGAGGGCGGTCCCAACGGCGCGGCGATCGGTCCGGACGGCGCGCTGTATCTGTGCAACAACGGTGGTTGCTTCACGCCGGTCGACCTGGGCGACCTGCTGCTGCCCGGACCGTTCGACCCGAGCCGGTACATCGGTGGCCGCATCCAGAAGGTCGACCTCGCCACCGGTGCGGTCACCGACCTGTACACCGAGTGCGACGGGCGGCCGCTGCGCGCTCCGAACGACCTGGTGTTCGACGGCCACGGCGGCTTCTGGTTCACCGACCACGGCATCCGCGACGGCGCCGCCCGCACGAGCGACCTCACGAGCATCTACTACGCGCTCGCCGACGGCTCGTCGATCACCGAGGTGGTGCACCCCGTGGAGGGCCCGAACGGCATCGGCCTGTCGCCCGACGGCACCAAGCTCTACTGGGCAGAGACCCACTCGGGTCGCGTGTTCCAGCGCACGATCGCGTCGCCCGGCGTGCTCGCGCCCGCGATCCCGCTCGATCCGACCGTGGTGCTGTGCGGCCTCCCGGGCTATCAGCTGCTCGACTCGCTCGCTGTCGACGGTGAGGGCAACGTGTGCGTGGCCACGCTCGTGAACGGTGGTGTCACCGTGATCACGCCGACGGGCGAGACCACGCACCACCCGACGGGCGACCTGCTGACGACGAACATCTGCTTCGGCGACCGCGACGGCAGCGGCGAGTACCGCGACGCCTACGTGACGATCAGCGGCACCGGCAAGCTGCTCCACGCCCGCTGGCCCCACCGGGGCCTCCGCCTCCACCACCTCTGACCCCGACCGCGGGACCGATCGGCCCGGTCAGGGCGTTCTCGTCCGGCAGTCGGGTTCGATCGTGATCGCCTGTCACCCGGGGACGGGGGGTGTGGGATCGTACGGGCGTGCGGGAGGACGAGGTCGCCGAGTGCTACGGGGCGCACGCCGACGAACTGGTGCGCTTCGCCGCGTCGCTCGTCGGCAGCTCCGACGCGGACGACGTCGTGTCGGCCGCGGTGCTCGGCGTGCTGCGCACCCGCACGGAGCGGGTGGACGACCTGCGCGCCTATCTCTACCGGTCGGTGCTCAACGCCGCCCGCAAGCACTGGCGCACGCTCGACCGGCGTGCGAGGCGTGAGGCGATCCGCTACGACGAGGCGGTGGAGACCGCCGACCCTCGGCCGGAGATCGCGGCAGCGCTCGCACGGCTGAGCCCGCAGCAGCGCGCGGTGATCCACCTGACGTACTGGGAGGACCTCACGCCGTCGACCGTCGCCGCGCGACTCGGCATTGGGGAGGGGACCGTGCGGCGCCAGCTGGCCCGGGCCCGTTCGAAGCTCTCGGAGGTGCTTGATGACCACTGATCCGTTGCTCGCTCCGGTGCGCGACGTGCTCGGCCGCACGGGCGACCTGGCCCTGCCTGCCCGTTCGTGGGCCGACGTCGTGGCCGTCCCGTTCGAGGACCGCAGCGACGGCGACCACCGAACACGCTGGTTGGCCGCTGCGGCGGTGATCGTGGTGCTGCTCGGTGCCGCGGGCGTGTGGCAGATGCGGACCGGCTCGGGCACCGAGGTGTTCGCCACGCCGCCGGGCACCGCACGCTGGATCGCCGTGCCGCTGTTCGTCTCCGAGGGCATGGCGTACGACGGCACGATCGACGGCGACGGGACCGTGCCGGGCTACGACGGTGTGGCGGCCGCCGACACGGTGGTGGTGAGCTGGACGCGTGGTGACGACACGTTGACGATCGTCAGTGCCGAGGACCCCGGTGGCTTGTCCGCGCTTCCGGGGCGTGACGAACCACTGGTCCCGTTGCAGACGGCGACCGTCGTGGAGGACGACGGGCCGATCGTGCTGCGGTGGTACTCGCCCACGGGGAGCACCGGCGCGTTCGGTCTGCGTGCCGTCGGCCTCACCCTCGACGAGGCCCTCACCGTCGCCCGCTCGGCGTGGTACGTCACGCCAGACATCTGGTTCGACCTGAGCGCACGGGCAGGCTTCCGTTCACCGGACGAGCTGATGGCACCGATGGACCCATGGGCGCCGCCGGGCATCGCGCTCGAGGACGACGCACCCGTGGCGTTCGTCCGGGGCAGCGTGCAGCGAGATGTCGTGCCCGGTGGCCTGTCCGTCAGCTTCCTCGGCGGGACGATCGGACTGTCCGAGGCGGCGACGGCGATCGACCGCTGCTCGGCGGTCGCCGATGGCGACAACGGCGTGGCGCAACCCGTGGCGCTGTTCGGCAACGCCGACGTGGCGGCGTTCGTGGTGACCGACGCCGACGGCACCGTGCGGCGCGTCCCGGCGCTGGAGCACCCCGGCCTGCCGAACTACCGCTTCGCCGTCACGATGGCCACGCCGGAGAACGGCGTCCTGCCCGTGACATGCGAGACGCTGCCATGACACGGCTCCTCACCGTGCTCGCGGTGGTCGCCACCGTGACCGCGAGTTGTTCGTCGACAACGGACGACCTCGGCCCGTACGACGACGTCCTGAACAGCTCGACGCGGAAACTCGTGGTCGAGGGCGACGACTGGACGGTGCAGGCAGCCAGAGACTGCTTCTGGTTGGTCGTCGGGCGGCAGGCCACCTCGTGCCGGTCGACGCGATACCAGGTCGGTGACGTCAGCGTCGGTCAGTGGCGAGCGGGGAGCGACCGGTTCGTCTTCGTGGCCACCGGATCGCGGGGAGTACAGGTCGGCCTGTTCACCGACCGGCGCAGCCGTGCGGAGATCGTCGTCCACCCGCTGGATGACATCGGCCTCGCCGTCGTCGAACTGGAGCCGGGTGAGGAACCGTGGGGTGTGCAGGTGCTCGACGCCGATGGGGCGCTGCTCAGCGCCGTGTCGTTGGTCGAGCGGTAGCCTCGTCCGACGTGGGGCAGCGCTTCTACGTCGAGACCTTGGGGTGCCCCAAGAACCAGGTCGACAGCGACAAGATCATCGGCACCCTGCTCGCCGACGGCATGACGCCCACCGACGACGCATCGGCCGCGGACCTGGTGGTGGTGAACACCTGCGCGTTCATCGACGAGGCGCGGCGTGAGTCGATCGACACGATCCTGGCGCTCGAGGAGCACCGAAAGGACGGCGCCCGCCTGGTGGTGACCGGGTGCATGGCCGAGCGCTACGGCGACGAGCTCGCCGAGGCGCTGCCCGAGGTCGATCAGGTGGCCGGCTTCGGCGTTCCGGTGAACCCGGCACCCGTCGCGGCGGGCGGCAAGGGCGGCAAGAAGCTGATCCCCGTCAGCACGGCGCCGATCCCCACGCTCGACCTGCTCAATCTGCCGCGGCCGAAGAGCGCGAGCCCGTGGGCGTACGTGAAGATCGCCGAGGGCTGCGACCGTTCCTGCGGGTTCTGCGCGATCCCCAGCTTCCGCGGGCCGCAGCGCAGCCGCGACATCGACCAGATCCTGCGTGAGGTGGACGAGCTCGAGGCGCAGGAGATCGTGCTCGTCGCGCAGGACCTCGCGAGCTACGGCAAGGATCGCCCCGACGAGCTCGGTGCCGGCTCGATCGTGCCGCTCGTGCGCGCGGTGAGCGACCGGGTGCGCTGGACCCGGCTGCTGTATCTGTACCCGAGCGACCTGAGCGACGAGCTGATCGACGCGATCTGCCACACCGGCGTGCCGTACTTCGACCTGTCGCTGCAGCACGTGAGCAAGCCGCTGCTGCGCCGCATGCGTCGCTGGGGCGACGGCGACCGCTTCCTGCGGCGCATCGCCGACATCCGCGACCGCGAGCCCGATGCGGCGTTCCGCAGCAACTTCATCGTCGGCTACCCGGGTGAGACCGAGGAGGACCACGACCAGCTGCTGCGGTTCGTGGAGGAGGCCGAGCTCGACTGGTGCGGGTTCTTCGCCTACTCGCCGGAGGAGGGCACCCACGCCGACACGCTCGACGGCGCGGTGGACCGCGGCCTGATGGAGCAGCGCCTCGCCGAGCTGCGCGAGATGCAGGACGAGATCACCGCCCGCCGTCGCGACGACCTGATCGGCACCACCGCCACGGTGCTCGTCGACGAGCCGGGTGTGGGCCGCAGCCACCGCGAGGCGCCGGAGATCGACGGCGTGATCGAGGTGCCCGACACGCTCGTGCCGGGCAGCTTCGTCGAAGTGCGTATTGTCGACGCCATGGGTCCCGACCTCGTCGCTACCGCCGTCGACGCGCGTACCGAGGTGTGACCATGGCCGTCGAACCGGGCAAGGTCGCCTCCACCAAGATCGACCCCACCAAGATCGCCACGTGGGCCAACCTCGTCACCGTCGGCCGCGTGCTCATCGCACCGCTGATGTTCCTGCTCATCCCGGAGGAAGCGGGCGGGTCGTGGATCGCGTTCTGGCTGTGGTTCGTGCTCTGCTCGAGCGACGGCATCGACGGCTACCTGGCCCGACGCCACGGCGTGACGAACTTCGGCACGTTCCTCGATCCGCTCGCCGACAAGGTGCTGGTGCTCGGCGCGATGTTCACGCTGGTGAGCCGCGACGTGTTCTGGGTGGTGCCGGTCGTGATCATCGCCGCCCGTGAGATCGCGATCAGCCTCTACCGCACGTTCGTCGGGGCGAAGGGCGTGAGCGTGCCGGCGAGCAAGGTCGCGAAGTGGAAGACGGTCACGCAGCAGCTGGCGGTCGGGTTCGCGATCGCGCCGCTCACCGCGCTCGACGCCACCTGGCTGTGGAAGGGCCTGCTCTGGATCAGCGTGGCGCTCGCGCTGATCAGCGGCTTCCAGTACCTGTGGCGTGCGCACACGGCCAAGCGATCCGTGTCGTACACCCAGGTGGGCTGACCGTCATGCGCTGTGACGTCGTGGCCGTCGGCACCGAGTTGCTGCTCGGGCAGATCGTCGACACGAACTCGTCGTGGATCGGCGAGCAGCTCGCGGCGAGCGGCATCGACTCGCTGCTGCAGGTGAAGGTGGGCGACAACCTGGCACGGATCGAGACGATCCTGCGCCGGGTGCTGGCGGATGCCGATGCGGTGATCATGTGCGGTGGCCTGGGTCCCACCCACGACGACCTCACCCGCGAGGCGATCTCGGCGGTGATGGGTGCGGAGCTCGTGCACGACGAGTCGGTCGCCGAGACGATCCGGCAGCTGTTCGCCGCCCGTGGTCGCACGATGGCGGCGAACAACCTCCGTCAGGCGCAGGTGCCCGTCGGCGCCGAGCTGATCCGCCAGACCCGCGGCACTGCGCCGGGCCTGATCTGCCCGGTCGTGGTCGACGGGGTGGAGAAGGTGGTCTACGCGGTGCCCGGCGTGCCGCACGAGATGAAGGACATGCTGGAGCGGGCGGTGCTGCCCGACCTGCGTCGCCGCAACGGCGACCCGTCGGTGATCGTGAGCCGCACGCTGCGCACCTGGGGCGAGAGCGAGAGCGGTCTGAACGAGCGGCTCGACCCGGTGATCGACGAGCTGGAGGCGGCGGGCACCCCGACCCTCGCATTCCTGGCGAGCGGTTGGGAGGGCATCAAGGTGCGCCTCACCGCGAAGGCGCCGAGCGCCGCGGAGGCCGCTGCCCTCCTGGAGCCGGTGGAGGCCCGCATCCGTTCGATCCTCGGTGACCAGGTGTTCGGCGTCGACGACGACACGATGGAGTCGGTGGTGCTGCAGTTGCTGCGCGAACGGGGCTGGCGCCTCGGTCTCGCCGAGTCCGTCACCGGTGGTCTCGTGGCCGGCCGCATCACGAACGTGCCGGGGTCGAGCGAGGTGTTCGTCGGCTCGGTGGTCAGCTACGCGAGCGAGGTGAAGTTCGAGGTGCTCGGCGTGGACCCGGGGCCGGTGGTCAACGAGCAGGCCGCCCGGCAGATGGCCGAGGGGGCGCGCCGGGTGCTGCACACCGACGTGGCCGTGTCGCTCACGGGTGTGGCGGGACCGGCCGAGCAGGACGGCATGCCGGCGGGCACGCTGTGCGTCGGCATCGCCCTGCCGGACCGCACGGTCACCCGCACGCTGCGCCTGCCGGGTCTGCGCGACCAGATGCGCCAGATGAGCGTCATCACCGCGCTCGACCTGCTGCGCCGCGAGCTGCTGGCCGGCTGAACCGCCGGAGTTGGACGTCGGCCGGCGGACGTCGGCCGACCCCCGGCCGGCCCGCCTAGGCTGGCGGACGACGCCTCCGTAGCTCAACGGATAGAGCAGCGGGTTTCTACCCCGTCGGTTGGGAGTTCGAGTCTCTCCGGGGGCACGACCACATCTCGCGACGAGCGATGAGCGCGCCAGGGCCGCTCATCGCTCATCGCGGGTCGGTCGTGGTTCACACGTGGTTCTCACCATCCGCGGAGCCCTCCGGCTCCATACTCAGGGTCATGGAGACGATGGAGTTCCCCCCACCTCGGTCAGCTCCCCCCGGCCAAGGATCCCTCGGCCCCGCATCCCACGGCCCCGGGCCCTGGGGTCCCGGCGGCCCGTTCGGTCACGGGAGTGCCTTCCCGCCGCCCACGCCTGCGGCGCCCACCCCGAAGCGGCCACGCCGCCGTCGCGGCGGTGGCGCCCTGGTGGCCGGCGCCGCAGTGGTGGCGCTCGTCGCCGGTGGCGTCGGTGGCGTGATCGGCGCCCAGCTCGACGACGACCCGGTCGCACGCGACCTCGGCCCGTCGGTGCAGGCACCGATCATCGCCGAGCAGGAGCCGGCCGGCACGCCGGTGGCCGCCGCCACCGTGTCCGAGCTCGACGTGGTCGGCATCGCCGAGCGCGTCGGTCCGAGCGTCGTCACGATCACCAGCCTGATCGAGGGTCGCGTGTTCGGCACCGGCAGCGGGGTGATCATCACCGCCGACGGCGAGATCATCACCAACGCCCACGTGATCGACGGCGCGGACGAGGTGCGGGTGCGCCTCGACGGTGAGACCGAGCCGCGCACCGCCACCGTGCTCGCCGCCGACGAGCCGAACGACCTCGCCCTGCTCCGCATCGACGCGACCGGCCTCCCCGCCGCGACGATCGCCCCGCCCGACAGCATCCAGGTGGGCGAGCCGGTCGTCGCGATCGGCTTCGCCCTGGCGCTCGACGGCGGTGCCAGCGTCACGACCGGTGTGGTGTCCGCGCTCGAGCGCACGCTCGTCACCGAGATCGGTGCGCTCGGCGGCCTCATCCAGACCGACGCCGCGATCTCGTCGGGCAACTCCGGTGGTCCGCTGGTGAACGCGGACGGCCAGGTGGTCGGCATCAACACCGCCGTCGCGACGGGATCGGCCACGCGCTCGGCCACGAACGTCGGCTTCGCGATCTCGTCGCGGGTGCTGCTCGACGAGATCGAGCTGCTCCGTGCCGCCGCAGCCGGTCAAGAGGTCGCCGAGGGCTTCCTCGGTGTCGCGATCGAGGAGCGCAGCGACGGCGGTGCCGGCGCCGTGATCGCCGAGGTGACGCCCGGCAGCCCGGCGGCCGAAGCCGGGGTGCGGGTGGGCGACGTCGTGGTCGAGGCCGACGGCCGCCCGGTGGGCGGTCAGGGAGGTCTGATCTCGGCGATCCGCGACGGCCGTCCCGGTGAGACGATCACGCTGACGGTGCTGCGCGACGGCGAGCTCGTCGACCTGTCGGCCATGCTCGTGGAGCGGCCGGCGGAGTGACCCGTGCGGGGGTCAGGCGAGGCCGACGAGGCGCTCGCTGAGCTCCCACAGCGCGTCGGCCCGGTCGGGGTCGATCGCGTAGGGGAGCACCCCGTTCGACAGACCGGCGTCGTGTCCGACGGTGGCGATGCCACAGTCGTCGAGGTAGGCGCCACCGTGCCCGGCCAGCTCGGGCGCGGTGGCCGCCCACACGCTCGTGGCCGCGCCCTGCGGGATCGTCTTCCACGTGAACTCGGCGTTGGACTCGGCGAGCTGGCTGAGCAGCGCGGTCACCGTCTCACGGGTCATCTCCCGTCCGAGCTCGGTGTGGATGCCGCCGGGGTGCACGGAGAACGCCGAGACGCCCTGGTCGCCGTAGCGGCGCTGGAAGCCGACCGCGAACAGGGCGTTCGCGGTCTTCGAGCGCCCGTAGGCCACGAACGGGTCGTAGGGCGTGCGCTCGAAGTTCCAGTCGTCGAGGTCCACGTCGGCGAAGGAGTGTCCGCGTGAGCTGAGCGACACGAGCCGGCTCGGTGCACCGGCCACCAGGGCCGGGGCGAGCGACACGCCGAGCAGGAAGTGCCCCAGGTGGTTCGTGCCGAACTGGCGCTCGAACCCGTCGACGGTGGTGCCGTGCGGGCACGCCATGATGCCCGCGTTGTTGATCAGCACGTCGAGCCGGTCGTGGTCGGCCAGGAACCCGTCGGCGAACGAGCGGACGCTCGCGAGCGAGGCCAGGTCGAGCTCGCGCAGTTGCAGCCGGGCGTCGGGCACGCTCGCCCGGATGCGGTCGGCGGCGGCACGGCCGCGCTCGAGGTCACGTACCGCCATCACGACGGTGGCGCCGTGCGCGGCGAGGGCGCGGGTGGTCTCCTCGCCGAGGCCGGTGGAGGCGCCGGTGACCGCTACGAGGCGACCACCGAGGTCGCGCCCGGCGAGCACCTCGTCGGTCGTGCTGGAGAAGCCGAAGGGCGACGATGCGGAGGACATGTCCCCAGCTTGCCCGGGTCGGACGGGGTCCGGCGACACGTAGGGATCGGGGGATCGCCCGTCCGGGGGACCGGGAGGGAATTCGGCGATCACGCCCTACCCTTTGATGACCGGACAGCCGGCCCGGTCGCCGAACCCGGGCACACCCTCCGGGGCGGCCCAACCGACTGCGGACCACCCACGAGCGAGGTCACCTTGAAGTTCAAGAAGGGCGAAACCGTCATCTACCCCCAGCACGGTGCGTGCATCGTGATGGGGACCAAGAAGATGGAGGCCTTCGGCTCCACTCAGGAGTACCTCATCCTCCGCACGGTCATCAACGAGATGACCCTGTCGGTGCCCACGGCCAAGGCGGCCGAGGTGGGGGTGCGTCCGCCGGTGTCGAGCGACGAACTGGAGGACCTGGTGGCCGTGCTGTCGAAGGCCGACCCCCGCGTGCCGTCCAACTGGAGCCGTCGCTTCAAGAACCACCAGGAGAAGCTGAAGAGCGGCGACGTGTACCAGGTGGCCGAGGTGGTCCGGAACCTGGCGGCCCGCAACCGCGACGCGTCGCTGTCGGCCGCCGAGCGCACGATGTACGACCGTGCCCGCATCAACCTGATCAGCGAGATCGCCCCCGCGCTGAAGGTGAGCGCCGAGGAGGCCGAGCGCTACCTCGACGAGGCGCTGGCCAAGGGTGTGCTGAAGCCCGCCAAGGAACCGGCCAAGAAGAAGGCCTGACCCTCGACGGCCCCGGTCGACGGCCCCGAGTGTTCGGGCCGGTCGAACCGCCGATCGGCGACAACCGCTACCGTCCTGCACCATGACGTCACGCGTCGAGGTGTCCCGGGAAGCGCTCGAAGGTCTCATCCGCGGCGGTGAGATCGACACCGTGCTGATGGTGTTCCCCGACCTGCAGGGCAGGTTGGTCGGCAAGCGCACCACCGGCCGCTTCTTCCTCCAGCAGGTGGCCGACGGCGGCACGGAGAACTGCGACTACCTCATCGCCTGCGACATCGACAACAACCCCGTCGACGGCTACCGGTTCACGAGCTACGACCAGGGGTACGGCGACATGCTCGCCCGTGCCGACTGGGGCACCATCCGGCTGGTGCCGTGGGTGGAGCGCACGGCGATGATCATGTGCGACCTGTTCGACGTGCGCACCGGCGAGCTCGTGGAGGTGGCGCCGCGTACCGTGCTGCGCCGTCAGGTGGAGGCGGCCGCGGCGCTCGGGTTCCTGCCGATGGTGGCGAGCGAGATCGAGTTCTACCTGTTCAAGGACACCTACGACGAGGCCCACGAGAAGGGCTACCGCGGCCTCGTGCCGCACTCGCCGTGGCTCGAGGACTACCACGTGCTGCAGACCACGAAGGACGAGTACGTGCTCGGGCAGATCCGCCGCCACCTCGAGGCGGCCGGTGTGCCGGTGGAGTTCTCCAAGGGCGAGGCCGGCCGCGGGCAGCACGAGATCAACCTCGACTACACCACCGCGGTCGAGATGGCCGACCGCAACAGCGTCTACAAGACGGCCGCGAAGGAGATCGCCCACCTCAGCGGCCGGTCGGTGAGCTTCATGGCGAAGTACGACTTCAGCGACACGGGCTCGTCGTGCCACGTGCACTCCAGCCTGTGGAGCCTCGACGGGTCGACCGCGCTGTTCGACGACCACCACGGCCCGCACGGCATGAGCGAGCTGTTCCGCCACTACCTGGCCGGTCAGATCGCCACGGCCCGCGAGTTCAGCCTGCTGTGGGCGCCCACGGTGAACAGCTACAAGCGGTTCCAGCCGGGGTCGTGGGCGCCGACGGGTGTGGGGTGGGGTGTCGACAACCGCACGCTCGGGTTCCGCAAGGTGGGTCACGGCAGGGGGACGCGTGTGGAGTGCCGGATCCCGGGTGCGGACGCGAACTCGTACTTCGCGTTCGCCGGCACGATCGCCGGCGGCCTGTACGGCATCCGCCACGGGCTCGAGCTCGGCGAGCCGTACGTGGGCAACGGCTACACGGCGCCCGAGATCGATCGCATCCCGTGGAACCTGCCCGACGCGATCGCTCTGTGGGAGCGCAGCGACATCGCCCGCGAGTGCTTCGGCGACGACGTGCACCACCACGTGCTCACGATGGCGAAGGCCGAGTGGGCGGCGTTCAACCAGACCGTCACCGACTGGGAGCTCCGCCGCTACTGGGAGCGCATCTAGCGCCGGTCCGCACCCCTGTCCGCGGACCGGACCCGAGCGGCAGCGGACCTCAGGCCCCCAGCACGGCCCTGCGACGGCGGGTCAGGTGCCGCCGTTCGGCCTCGTTGCCGGTGAGCGAGATCGCCACGGCGAAGGCGTCCGCGGCCTCGGCAGGGCGGCCGGCGCGGTGGAGGAGCTCGGCGCGTGTCGCGTGGTACAGGTGGTACCGGTCGAGGCCGTCGACGCGTTCGAGTTCGGCGAGGCCCGCGTGGGCTCCGTCCGCCATGGCGACCGCGACCGCGTGGTTGAGCCGCGCGACGGGTGAGTCGGTCATCGCGACGAGCTGGCGATAGGCGGCGACGATCGACGGCCAATCCGTGTCGGCGGCCGTGCAGGCGACGGCGTGGTGGCGCGCGATCACCGCCTGGAGCTGGTACGGGCCGGGCTGCATCTGCCGGATGGCGCGCACGAGGATGCGTTCGGCCGCGGCGATCTCGTGCCGGTCCCAGCGCGTGCGGTCCTGGTCGTCGAGGAGGACGAGATCGCCGGCGTGGTCCGTCCGGGTGGCCGACCGTGCCCGGTGGAACCGCTCAAGCGCGAGCAGGCCGAGCACCTCGGGATCGTCGTCGACGACGTCGGCGAGGGCCTGGGTGAGCCGGATCGCCTCGTCGACGAGGTCGACCCGCACGACGGCATCGGTGGAACGCGACAGGTAGCCCTCGTTGAACACGAGGTAGAGGACGCCGAGGACGACGTCGACGCGTTCGCTGAGGTCGACCGGGATCGTCAGCGGGATGCCTGCGTCACGGATCTTGCGCTTCGCCCGCACGATCCGTTGCGCCAGGGTCGCTTCCTGCACGAGCAGACCGGCCGCGATCTCGGCCGTCGTGAGGCCGCCCACGAGGCGCAGCGTCAAGGCCACCTGTGTGTCCCGATCGAGGGCCGGGTGGCAGCACAGCAGCATGAGGCGGAGTTGGTCGTCGGCCAGCGGCTGCTCGTCGGGTTCGAGGATCATGGCGTCGGTTCCGGTCGGATCGGGGATCATCGGACCGTCGTCGGCGGCGCGCACGAGATCGGGTGCGGCGGTCAGGGTGCGACGTCGCAGGGACGCCTCTCGTCGGAGGCGGTCGATCGCTCGGTTGCGGGCGACGGTGAAGAGCCAGGCCGCGGGGTTGTTCGGGATCCCGTCGACGGGCCATCGGCGCGCGGCCGTGGCGAGGGCGTCCTGGACGGCCTCGTCGGCGAGGTCGAGGTCGCGGAGGCGGCGCGCGAGAAGAGCGAGCACTCGCCCGCTCTCCTCGCGTGCCAGCCGGGTGAGGGCTGCGTCGACGTCGTCGGCCGTCGACACCGTTGCTCAGGCGGCGTCGGGTCGGAACGCGACCGGTCGCACCTCGAACGAGCCGACGGGGATCGGGACCTCCTTCGCGAGGGCGATCGCCTCGTCGAGGTCCGCGGCCGAGACGAGGTAGTAGCCGCCGAGTTGCTCCTTGGTCTCGGCGTAGGGGCCGTCGGTGATCGAGGGCGCCGCGCCGAAGGACTTGGTGACGGTGGTGGCGGTGGTGGTCGGCTGCAGGCTGGCGCCCGACACCCAGTGTCCGCCGTCGATGAGCTTCTGGTTGTAGGCCATCCACTCGCCCATGAACTCGCCGAACTCGGGCGTGTCCGGGGCGGGCATCTCGAAGCTCTCGTCGCTGTAGAGCAGGATCATGTATTCCATGGTTCTCGTTGTACCTTTCGTGGTGTCGGTGTGTGGGGTCGGGAGTCGGAACGACTGCTGGCTGACGACGATCCCGGGTCGGGGTGTCGCCGTGGGGATGGGACGTGCCGAGCGGATCAGGCGGCGACGGAGCGACGCTCGGCGGCGGCGGCCACGCGCTCGAGGGTGGTGGTCATCGCGGCCCGGAGGTTCGCCGCGCGGTCGGTGACGCCCGCCCGTCGCTGGAACCAGCGGATCAGTGGGGACGACGGCCGCTGCTGGACCATCGACTCGGTCACCGTCGTCACGCCGTCGCACTCGGTGAGTTCGTAGGTCCACAGCGCGCCGCTGGCACCGGGGACCTGGAACGCGAAGCGCCGTCCGGGCTCGGCTGCGGTGACGGTCGGCTTCGTCGACCAGGTGGTGCTGCCGAGCCGGTTGGTGCCCTTGAACCGGGCCCCGACGGCGGGGCCGGTCGCACCGCCGAGCCACTGGCCACGGATGTTCTCCGGGCTGAACTCGGGCATCCGCGTGACGTCGCTGATCAGGTCGTAGACGACCCGGGCGGGCGCCGCGATGGTTGCCGTCACACTGACGTCGAGTGGTGTCCTCGAGCCGGTCCGGGCGGAGGTGCTGGGGTTCTGCGATCTGCTCATCTGGGTGCTCCATCCGTGCTTCGAGCGAGGCCTCGTGCCTCGCCGGCACTTGGATGACGCAACCCCTCACGGGAATCGACAGCTCTCGGAGAAGATTTTCCGGATCCTTCGGCTCGGCGCGAGCCATCCGCAGCGAGTCGACGAAGGAGGCGTCGGAACTGGTGGACGCCACCACGGCGCTCGACCGAGGGCGTTGCCGCCGTGGGTGTGGACCGATACCTTTACTTCTATGGCGAAGGTAAAGGGTCGTCGTCGAGGGGCGACCACGATCAGCTCCAAGCACCAGGTGACCATCCCGGTCGCGGAGCTGCGCGCCGCCGGCCTCGAAGCGGGGGAGCGCCTCGTGGCCCGCGCCGACGGACCGGGGCGCGTCATCCTGGAGCGAGAGCACGACGTGCTGGCCGAGTTCTCGGGTGCGCTCACCGGCGTCTACTCCGATGCCGGGCTCGACGTCCTGCGCGACGAATGGGACTGATCCACCTCGACGCCGGGGTCGTCATCGGCTTCCTCGACGCGAGCGACGCCCACCACGAATCTGCCACTCGCGCGCTCACCGAGGCGGTGGGCTCCGGCGATCGTCTGGCCATGGCCGCATCGGCGTTCGCCGAGTGCCTCGTCGGTCCCTGGCGTCGCGGCCGTCGGGCCGTCGACCTCGTCGACGAACTCGTCGTCCGGCTGCCGATCGAGATCGTCGCCCTCGACGCGGACATCGCCCGGGCAGCGGCGCGCATCCGGGCCACGCACGCCTCGGTCCGGCTTCCCGACGCCCTCGTCATCGCGACCGCTGCGCACGCTCCGGCCGATCGTCTCCTCACCACCGACCGTCGATGGCCGACCGCGCGGCGCCTCGGCCTCACGACGACGATCACCACTCTCTGACGCCGACGTCATCATCCGGTGTCGCCCGAGATTGGCGCAGCCGTCCGAGTTCCTGGGTGCCACGCGCTCGCGAATCGCCTGGAGTGGCGGGGTGGTTGGCGCCCAGGATCGCGGGCGTCGGGTCCTGGGTGCCGCTGGCGGCTCACCAGTGCTGGTCAGCGGTGGACGGTGGCACCCAGGTCGGGTGCGAGTTCCTGGGTGCCGCTGGCGATTCACCGGTGCTGGTCGGCGGTGGATGCTGGCGCCCAGGTTGGTGGGTGGCGGGTCCTGGGTGCCACGCGCGCTTCACCGGTGCTGGTCAGCGGTGGACGGTGGCACCCAGGTCGGGTGCGAGTTCCTGGGTGCCGCTGGCGATTCACCGATGCTGGTCGGCGGGGCG
>CAEZSR010000052.1_pt1 | contig 22760 bp, 17 predicted proteins | sample 7264011 | NCBI WGS metagenome assembly CAEZSR01 (sample SAMEA6813783, study PRJEB35770) | freshwater metagenome | biome: Freshwater; feature: Freshwater reservoir; material: water | place: Czech Republic | collected 2016-08-15 | depth 0.5m m | reverse complement strand
TCGATGATCGCGTCGAGCGCCACCGGGTCGACGTAGCCCTTGTCGATCAGCACCGACTCGAGCGCCCGCACCCGTGCGGCGATGTCCGTCAGGTCCGAGTGGTCGTGGTCGTGGTCGTGGTCGTGGTCGTGATCGTGATCGTGATCGTGATCGTCGTGATCGTGCACGAGGCCATGCTCGCACGATCGGACCCTGCACCACCCGCACGCCTCGGGCGCGTCGTGGTCGAACGAGATGCAGACGCTGTTCTTCGGGGTCATCTCGGTGTCCTTTCGTCGTCGCTCGTCCGACGGGTCGGAGGGCGCCGACTCGTCGGTGCCCACGCGATCGCCGCTCGTGAGGCGACCGGCCGGTGCGTGCACCGGCCGGTCCGGGCGCTGCCCTCCGTGAGGGCAGCGCCCGGCGCCGCGCCGTGCGCTCGCCCCCGGATCAGGACCTGGTGATCCTCAGCTCCGCCGTCGCGAGGTCGACCGAGATCGACGCAGCAATCGGTGTCGTGGACCGGAGCGGGTCGGTGTCACCGGTCTGCGGATTCAGGCTCCAGGCGGGAAGGTCCGACCCCGCCAGTTCGAGTCGGAGCACGGAGCCGACCCCGATGTCGTGGGCGATGTCGCCGAACGGGATGGTGAGCTGCCGGTTGGAGCCGACGGGTGCCGCGCTCCTGACGTGAGCGGAGCGGATGAGGCGGCTCGACCCGTCTGCGTCGACGGCGAGGAGGCGGGCCGACACGTCGATCGAGGGGGCGTCCGCGGTCACGTCGACGACCAGCTCGAGAGGGCCTCGCAGCCGCAGCGGGTCGGTGAGGGGTTCGGAGTCGAACCACACGACGTCGGTGCGGCCGGTGGTGGCGAGGGAGGGGTTCTCGCCGGGGCCGCTGAGGGCGACGAGCGACATCCCGGCATTGGTCGCGATCGGATCGGTCGGGTCGGAGATGAACGACACGCTGCCGCTGCCGGCGGTGGCGGCGATGGTGCCATCGCCGAGCCGGAACGCCTCCGAGTCCGATCCGGTCGGAGGCCACACGGAGGAGCTCTCGAGTTCGGTGGATCCGATGGCCTGCCAGGTGAACCGGTCGAGCGTGCGCTCGCCGTCCATCAGTGTCTCGCGGAAGAAGTCGAGCATCGGCGTGACCGGCCAGTTCTCGGGATCGTCGATCTCGTAGTGCGAGCCGGGCATCGCGAGGAGCCGGAAATCGGCCCCGCGCTCCTGGGCGTCGAGGGCGGCCTCGAAGCTCGAGCGGGCGAACACGTCGTGCCACATCGACACGGCGAGGACGGGCACCTCGATGTCACCGATGGTGTCCATGCGGTCCCGAACCCCGGGGTCGGCAGTGAGGAACTGCTCGAAGGCCGGGATCAGCGGTGCGACGTCGGAGAGTGCGGTCCGGTCGAGCTGCGCCCATCCGGCACCGACCGGATCGTCGACGCCGCCGACGAGGGTCTCGAGGTCGCCGCCGAGCCGCTCGATCGGGCCCTCGAAGGCAGCCTCGTCGACCCCGCTCGCGTCGTAGTGCTCGTCGCCGAGCTCGAGCATCTGTCCGCCGGTGAAGGCCACGATCGACTCGATCCTCACGGCACCGCCCGGCGACGTGAGGTCGTCGATCAGGGAGTGACTGGCGTTCTGGGTGTAGAGCGCGTCGAGCGACGGGGGCTGTTCCGCCGCAGCGAGCGCTGCTGCCACGCCTGCCGCGGAGTCGCCCATGATGCCGATCCGGCCGTTCGACCAGGACTGGTCGGCGACCCATTCGATGGTGTCGTAGCCGTCGGGGCCCTCGGTGGTCAGCAGCGCATTCGCTCCACCGGATGCACCGGTGCCCCGGGTCTCCTGGACGACGAGCGCGAACCCTGCGTCGGTGACGAGCGGCCAGCCGACCTCCTCGTCGGGCAGGCCGGTCTCCTCGAGCGCATCATCGTCCTGGTACCCGCCGATCGGCGTGAGCGGGAGCCCGTAGGGGGTGCGCAGGACCAGCGTCGGGAAGGGGCCCGTCCCGGCCGGGAGGTAGACGTAGGTGGCGAGCTCGACGCCGTCGCGCATGGCGACCCGCTGCACCACCTCGACGTCGTCGGTCGTGGCGGTGGCCGAGGTCGCAGCCGTGGTGGTGGGCGTGGCCGTGTCGGCCGTCGGCGCCGATGACGCCGGGACGGCAGGGGCTGTGGTCGGGGCTGTGGTCGGGGCCGGCTCGGCCTGGGTCGATTCGCCGTCGGACGAGCAGGCGACGGCGCCGAGCGACAGCACGACGACGGCCGCGGAGGCGAGGAGCCGCCGGCCGGCGCCGCGCAGACGGAGGGTGGACAGGGGTTCGGGGAGGTGGTTGGTTGTCATGACGAGCACGGTACGGACGCCCCGATTCGGCCGAGCCAGCCCCTCGACGGCTCTGCCGTACGACATCTGACGTACGGCCGCCGCGCGTGCGGTCGCGTCAGGCGGGGCCGCTCGCGAGGCCGGCGCGATGCGCGATCACGACCAGCTGGGCGCGGTCGCGCGCGCCGACCTTGAGCATCGCTCGCCCGACATGGGTGCGGACGGTCGCGACGGAGAGGTGGCGTCGCCGCGAGATCTCGAGGTTCGACAGGCCCTGTGCGGCGTCGGCGACGATCTCGCGTTCGCGGGCGGTGAGCAACTCGATGAGTGCCGTGCTCTCGGGATCGGGCCGGCTGGTCCGGGCGACGACGTCGAGGATCACACGCGTCACCGCGGGCGACACCAGCGAGTCGCCGCGAGCGACGGTTCGGATCGCGTCGGCGAGGTCGTCGGGCTCGATCCCCTTGAGGACGTACCCGCTGGCGCCGGCCCGGATGGCCTCGATCACGAGACCGTCGTTGTCGAAGGTGGTGAGTACCAGCACCCGGGTGCTCACGCCGGCAGCCGTGATCGACCGGGTCGCCTCGATTCCGTCGACACCGGGCATGCGGAGGTCCATCAGGACCACGTCGGGCCGGTGCCCGAGCACGGCAGCGACCGCTGTCGCGCCGTCGCGGGCCTCGCTCACGACGTCGATGTCGTCATGGTCGTCGAGGAGCTGGCGGAGGCCGGCCCGGACCAGCGCCTGGTCGTCGGCGATGACCACGCGGATGGGGTCCACCTGCTCGCTCACGTGGATCGCGCCAGCGGGATCGTGGCGCGGACGGTGAACCCCGACCCCGCGTCCGGTCCGTGCACCACCGAGCCGCCGAGCACGGCGACCCGCTCACGGATCCCGGCCAGTCCGAAGCCACCGACCGTGGTCGGGTGATCCTTCGCGGGGCCCGGGTCGCGGACCTCGACGGTGAGCGCTCCCTCGTCGACCCCGATCGCGACGTCGGCGCGGCCTGCGGCGGAGTGGCGCACGATGTTGGTGAGGCCCTCCTGCACGATCCGGTGCGTGGCGAGCAGCACCGCCGGCGGCACGTCCTCGAGCAGCGCTTCGTCGATCGATGCTCGGATGGCGAGGCGGGGGCCGTCGAGTGAGCGGACGAGCTCGACGATGGACCGCGCCGACGCGACGGGCACCTGCTCGTCGCCGCTGCGGAGCAGGCCGACCATCGTCCGCAGCTCGTCGAGGGCCTGCGCACTCGCCGTGCGGATCGAGCCGAGCGCCGCCTCGGCGGGCTCGTTGCCCTTCACGTGCCGCAGCGCGACGCTCGACTGCAGGTTCACGACCGTGATCGTGTGCGCGATGACGTCGTGGAGTTCGTGGGCGAGCCGGAGCCGGTCCTCGAGCACACGCCGCTCCACCTCGAGGTCCTGCGCGGTCCGCAACGCATCGACACGGCCCTCCAGCGCAGCCACGAGTGCGTGGCGGCTCGCGACCGCCTGCCCGCCGGCGATCGACACGACCACGAGCAACACCCCGGTCACGATGTCGGTCGAGCTCTCGGTGTCGATCGCGACGAGACCGACCGCGATCACTCCGCAGACGGCGGCGACCAGCGCCGCGGTGCGGGGGGCGACGCGTTGACCGACGGTGTACAGCGCGACCATCGGCCCCGCCTGCACGAGCCCCGGCTCGTCGAGGACGGCGACGACGACGGCGAACGCTCCCAGGCACACGACGGCGACCGCGATCGGCGCAGCGCGTCGGACGACGAGCGCCAGGGCGGTCACCGCCGCCGCTGCGACCGCCAGCGGTGGGGCACCGGCGTCACCGATGACGAGTTGGAGCGCGCTGAGCGCACCCACCAGCGCGCCGACGACGACGTCGGCGAGGGTGATGCCACCGGCGCCGAGGCCACCGGCGCCGAGGCCACCGGCGCCGAGGCCACTGCGGCCGAGGCCACTGCGGGCGAAGTCGCCCGCGGTGTGCACGGCGCCGCCCGCGACGGGGCTCGCAGGCGGCGCCGCGTTCCGGGACGTCACGGTCGTGCCATGCCCTTCACGGGCGAGAGTCGGGTGGCGCTGCGGGCAGGGATCACCGCGACGGCACAGGCCAGGGCGACGAGGGAGCCGGCGATCACGGCGACGCGCACGGCGGGCAGGGTCCAGGGCACCGGGTCGTCGCCCGCCAGCAGGTCGACGAGCACGACCGACGATCCGAGCCCCACCGCGAGCGACATCACCGCGGCCAGCACACCGGCCACGAGCGTCTCGGCGGTGACCATCCACCAGACCTGCACCTTGGTGCCCCCGATCGCACGGAACATCGAGATCTCGCGACGCCGGCTGCCCACCGACAGGACGATAGCGCTGAGCAGCCCGACGACGGCGATGAGCATCGCCACCCAGGCCAGACCGTCGATGAGCGTCCGGGCCGGGCCGATCTGGCCGGCCGGATCGCCGTAGTCCGATGCACCCCGCACGATGCCCACGCTGGGGCCGAGCAGGTCCGCGACGACGTTACGGGCATCGGCGGGGTCGACGTCGTCGGCGACGCTCACGAAGATCTCGCTGAACAGGCCGGGTCCCTCGACGGCCGCCAGCACATCGAGCGACACGAGGTAGTCGGGAGCCCCGAAACCGGCGAACCGCTGGCCGAACACGGCACCGACCGTGAGGTCGCGGGTCGTTCCCGACGGGAACTCCAGCGAGACGACGTCGCCGACGGCCAGGCCGAGGCTGTCGTGCACGGCGACGGCGCCGGAGCCGAGCTGCACCAGATCGCCGCCGACGACGTCGAGGTCGTACGCAGCGAGGATCGTCGCCGGATCGACGGCGCCGACGTCGACGGACTCGATCGCCGCACCGGGTACCGGGGCGGTCGCCGCCTCGACCATCCGGATGGCCGACACCGCGGTGATCCGGTCGTCGGCGGCCAGGCGGGCCACGGTGTCCTCGGCGATGGTCGGCACGTCGTCGTCGGCCGACGACCCGATCACGTCGGCCCGAACTGCCGACCGCGCCGTGTCGGTGAGCGACGCCGTCAACGATTCGGACAGCACCGCCGTCGCGATCAGCAGCGCCGCGCCGAGCCACAATCCGGTCGCCGACCTGGCGACCCGGGCGGGGTCGCGACGAGCCTGCCGGAGCCCGACGAGGCCGGTGGTGTCGACCAGGGCGACCGGTCGCTCCGCGACGGCGCCGACGGCTCCGACCAGAGCCGGGGCGAGCACGACTGCGGACACGGCGAGCAGGAGGAAGCCGGCGATCGACGGGACCCCCGATGCGAGCACGAGCACGAGCGCGCCGACGACCGCTCCGAGCGAGGCGGCGACGATGCGCACCCGGCCCACCGCGACCCGGGCGACCTCGGCGCCGCGCAGGCTCTCCACCGGCGGCGTCGATGCTGCGGCGAGTGCGGGGCGGATCGCGGCGACCAACGATGCACCGACGCCCACGATCCCCGACAGCAGCAGGATCTGCGCCGACGGTGCACCTGCGTCGGCGGGAACGTCGATGGCCAGGCGGCGCAGCACGCCGGACGCCGGGCCGGCGGCGATCACCGACAGCGCGAGGCCGACGGCGACGCTGACGACGGAGACGAGGCCGACCTCGGTGAGCATCGACGCGAACACCTGTCGGCGATCACCTCCGACCAGTCGCAGCAGGGCGAGGTCGCGGCGGCGCTGGGCGATGGTGATCGCGATGGTGCTCGCGACGACGAGCGCCCCCACCGACGTCGCGAGCACCGCTGCGCCGAGCAGGATGCCGCGCACCAGCAGCTGCGAGCCGTTGAACGCGTCGACCGCCTCGTCGGTGGCCGCGCCGGCGGTCAGCACCTCGACGTCGTCGCCGAGCTCGGCGCCGATCGCGTCGAGCAGCTCTCGCTCCGTGCGCGTGTCGCTGCGGGCGACCACGGTGTCGTACTGGCCGACTGCCTCCTCGATGACCTCGGGGTCGAACATCAACGTCGCCGTTCCCGGCTGCCGCGCGGCGGCCCCGTAGGCCACGATGCCGACGACGTCGGCATCGATGATCCCGGTCCCGTACAGCACGCCGACTCGGTCACCGAGCGCCACACCCGACGCGTCGGCCGTCGCTCGGTCGATGACGATCTCGCCGCCACCGCTCGGCGGGCGACCGTCGACGACGGCGAAGCGGGCGAGTCCGGGGTCGTCGACCCAGGCGCGCCCGACGTAGGCCGACACGTCCTCGACGACCACCAGCCGGCCGTCGACCACCAGCTGGGCGAACCGCTCGACGTCACCTGCTGCCGCGTCGACGCCGTCGATCGCGGCCACCCGGTCGAGCACCTCGATGCCGAGCGTCTCCCGCAGCACCGAGGTCTCCCCCGGCGCGCCCTCCTCCGATGCGATGGTGAGGCCGCGGACCACCACGTGATCCGTGGTGCGGGCCGCTCGGATCTCGCGCTCGCCGGCACTCGTCAGGGTGGCCGCGAGGTGGAGCACGGTGGCGGTGATGGCGACCGACAGCACGATCGCAGCCGCCGTCCCGATCCAGCGGGCGCGGTCGAAGCGGACCTGTGCGATCGCACGGCCGACGACGCTGCGACGGCCGCTCACGACGCCACCGACCCGGCAGCGGCCGGCGTACCGGCGTCGTTGAGCGCAGTCGTCACTCGGTCGAGCGTCGGCGCGTCGATCTCCTCCACGAGCCGGCCGTCGCGCAGCACCAGGACCCGATCCGCGCGGCAGGCGGCCGCGGCGTCGTGGGTCACCATGACGACGGTCTGGCGCCGCTCGTCGCAGGCTGCCCTGAGCGCCGACAGCACCTCGGCGCCGGAGGTGCTGTCGAGCGCACCGGTCGGCTCGTCGCACACCACGAGGTCGGGGCGGCCGAGCAGGGCCCGAGCGATCGCCACGCGCTGCTGTTGGCCGCCGGGCAGCTCCGACGGCCGGTGGTGCAGCCGGTCGGCGATCCCGAGCGAGTGCACGAGGGAGGCCAGCTCGTCCTGGTCGACCCGGCGCCGGTCGAGCTCGCTCGGGAGCACGATGTTCTCGCGTGCTGTCAGCGCGGGCATGAGGTTGAAGCTCTGGAAGACGAACCCCAGCCGGCGGCGCCGGAGCAGCGTCAGGCCCCGGTCCTCGAGCCCGGTGATCTCGGTGCCGCCGATGAACACCTCACCGGCATCGACCCGGTCGAGGCCGGCGAGCACGTTGAGCAGGGTCGACTTCCCCGACCCCGACGGGCCCATGATCGCGGTGAACACGCCGGGCGCGAAGCCGATCGTGACGTCCCTCAGCGCCCGCACGGCCTGGTCGCCGGCGCCGAAGGTCTTGCTCACCCCTCGGAGCTCTGCGGCGGCGCTCGAGGTGGAGCCGGGAAGGCGGCCGGAGGGTCGGGACGGGGAGGTTCTGAAGCTGAGACGTTGGCCCATGTGCCAGAAGGTACGGATGCACGGGTTCGGGCGAACCGGCCGCTCGACGGCGGTCGCGTACGTCATCTGACGTACGCGAACGCGCTGCGGTACGGGGGCCACGGGCCTGTCGACCCGCCAACGGAACCGACCGGCGTCCGATGACGGTGGCACCACCGGTGGCCGACCATGACGGGCGAGGCGACGAGGTGTCGCCCGACCAACGATCACAGAACGGAGCACATCACCATGGGTATGAAGTCGAGAGGGCTGTACGTCTTCGCAACGGTCGCGTCGGTGGCCATCATCGGGTGCAGCACGGACACCGACCCCACTCCCGAGGCCGCCCACGCCGAGCGGCTCATCGGGACCTACGAGCGCGTCTCCCCCGTGCCCGCCCCCGACGGGAGCACCGCCTACCTGCTCCAGACCGTCGAGCTCGAGGGCTCGACGTCGCCGAACACGGTCACCCAGCGGCTGACGACGGAGGCGTTCTTCGACGAGGGCCTCACGCAGCAGGTGCTCGCGTACGAATCCGTGGGACCGTGCGAGGTCATGAGGCCGTCGTCGATCCCGGGAGGCTTCGAGGTCGACTGCACCAATGATTCGTCGACCCTCACGGTCTTCGAGACCGATCCCGGCCTCCTGCAGGGTCTCGGGATCGACGACTGCGATCTCGCGGCCGGCGTGCCCAAGGACGTGTCCAACGGGTGCGCGGCTCCGACGTTCCAGGTGTCGGCCTGCGTCGACATGGACGTCTTCGCGCTCTCCGAGGACGGCAAGGAGTTCCTGTGGGGCGATCAGACCCAGGACCGCTGCGTCCGGCGCACCACCGACCTCGAGCCCGCCGGCTTCGACCGGGTCCCCTGACGATCGGAGGCGGATTCGGCCGGGGCCCGCGCACTCCACCGGGACGAGGTGCCGCCGACCGAGGCGGGTGGTCGCCGCAGGGAACGGTTCGAGCGGCCGCCGGTGGTCACTCGCCGGTGGTCACTCGCCGGGGCTCACCAGGCCGGTCTCGTACCCGATCACCACGAGCTGCGCCCGGTCGCGGGCGTTGAGCTTGCCGAGGATGCGGCTCACGTGGGTCTTGGCCGTGAGCGGCGACATGAACAGCGCCGCACCGATCTCGGCGTTCGTCTTGCCACGCGCGACCTCGGCGAGCACCTCGCGCTCGCGCTCGCTGAGGACGTCGAGCGGTCCCGGATCGCCCGGACGGGACACCGGCCGACGCACGAGGTCGGCGACGAGCCGGCGCGTCATCGCCGGTGAGATCAGCACGTCACCCTCGGCCGCGGCCCTGATCGCCTCGAGCAGGAGCCGCGGCGGGGTGTCCTTGAGCAGGAACCCCGATGCGCCGGCGCGGAGCGCCTCGTACACGTACTCGTCGAGCGCGAAGGTCGTCAGCACGAGCACCTTGGTGGTGCGGAGTCGGTCGTCACCGCAGATGGCCCGAGTGGCGTCGAGTCCGTCCATCCGGGGCATCCGGATGTCCATGAGGACCACGTCGGGGCGTGTCCGCCACGTCTCGGCGATCCCCTGCGCCCCGTCCTCGGCCTCGCCGACCACCTCGATGCCCGGCTCGTTCGCGAGCAGCGCTGCGAACCCTCGGCGGACGAGCTCCTGGTCGTCGACCAGCAGCACCCGGATGTCGCGCCCCGCGTCGAGGGCCGCGTCGTGATCGGACGTCATGCCGCACTCCCCGTGGCGGGCCGGTAGGGCACGAACGCGTGCACGGCGAACCCGCCGCCGTCGGTGGGCCCCGCTCGGAGCGTGCCGCCGAGGAGTTCGGCTCGCTCCCGGATCGCGATCAGGCCGATCCCGGTGCTCGGTGTGGCGCCGATCGGCGTGACGGGCGCGGCGTTCGACACGGCGACGTGCACGCCGTGCTCGGCGTGACGGAGCTCGACCGTGGTGGGCACGTCGCCCGCGTGGCGGCCGACGTTGACGAGGCACTCGTGCACGATGCGGTGCACGGTGACCACGCTGCTCTCTGCCACGTCCGCAGGATAGGTGCCGTCCTCCACCACCTCGATCCGCGTCGAGGTGGAGGAGGAGCCGGCCGCCGCAGCCACCACGCCGTGGAGCCCGGCCGGGTCGGCCGGCACCGGACGCAGTGGGACGGATTCGTCGGACCGGAGGAGCCCGAGGAGCGACCGCAGTTCGTCGAGCGATCGTCGGCCTGCGTCGTTGATCTCCACGAGTGCGGACCGGGCGGCCTCGGGATCCCGGTCGAAGACGTGTGCGGCGATGCCGGACTGCACCGTGATCGCCGAGAGCGAGTGGGCGACGACGTCGTGCAGGTCATGGGCGATCCGGAGCCGCTCCGCCTGGAGCCGTTCGGCGACCTGTCGTTCCACCGCGTCCGCCCTGCGGCGGACGTTGGCCCGGCGGGCGTCGGCGGCGGCGATGGGGAGCAGCAGGACCGCGGTGTCCGTGGACCACTCGATCCAGAACGGTTCACCCGTCACCGTGGCGCCGAGGCCAGCGACGACCACGGCGACGAGCGATCCGAACCAGATCACCGAACGCTGGTCGCTGCGGCGCACCAGCCAGAACAGCGCCACGGCGAGCAGCGGCCGCAGCGCGACCGGGCTCGAGGCGGTCGCGAGGGCGACGACGTCGAGGACCGCGACCGCCACGACGGCGAGGCGACCCAGGCGGCCGCCACGCCCGAACCACCCGAACCGACCGCTCGCACCGAGCAGCAGGGCCGCCACGACGGCCAGCGCGATCCCCACCATCTGCCGCTCGCTCGGCACGTCCGGGTGGAACGAGAGCGCCCCGATCGAGATCGCCGCGGCGACCACCAGGACGGCGAGTTCGGCCGGGCTGGTGCGGTCGTCCATCTGTGTCACACGACGATCATCGTCACCGGACCCGCCGGCCGCGTACTCCACGGGGAGATCTCTGCACCCGGCACCGAATGGCGCGGTGCCGGGTGCGGACACGGACGTCAACGGCCGCGGCTCACCAGCTCGAGCACGGGGACCCGGGAGACCCGGTAGGCCGGCCACGCCGCTGCCGCGACGCCGGCGGCGACCGCCACACCGAGGGTGACGGCGAGCCGGACCCAGGGCACGACGACGGACGGGAGATCCGTGCCTCCGGTGACCTCGATCAGTGCCCACCCGAAGCCGATCGCCACGGCGGTCCCGATCGCGGCTGCCACGAACGACAGCAGTGCAGCTTCGAGCCGCACGATGCGGCGGAGCTCACGTCGTGTCGCGCCGACCGCACGCAACAGCCCGATCTCGCCCGAGCGCTCACTGATCGCCAGTGCGGTGGTGTTGGCGACCCCGAGCAGGGCGATGAACCCGGCGAGGTAGAGCATGCCGTCGATGAAGTTCCGGAACGCGTCGACCTCGCTGCCGCTGTTCGCGACGTGTTCGGCTCGGGTCGACAGGAACGAGCCGGGCGTTGCCCTCACCAGTTCGCGCACGGCCGCCTCCGCCCGGGCGGCGTCGCCGTCGGCGAGGTCCACGAAGACGAGCGCGTCGAGGAGACCACCGACGGATGCGTCGAGCGCGCGGCGGTCGACGAAGTGGGCCGGGGCGTCGAATCCACCGGTGCTCCTCGCGACCACGGCGACGATCGGTGCCTCGAGGGTCGAGCGTTCGAACTCGACCACCACGGTGTCGCCGAGGAGTGTCGGGTCGTCGCCGACCACCGCCACCCCGCCCGATCGCAGGTCGCCGAGATCGCCGGCCACGGGGTCGAGGTCGAACATCGACGGGAGCACGCTCGGGTCGATCCCGCCGACGGCCGTGGGCTGCCCGTCGACGATCCCCTCGGCGATCGCGAGCGACGCCACCGAGGTCACCTCGGGCAGCGCCCCGATCCGTCCGGCCAGCGTGGGGTCGATCGTCGGGAAGTCGGCCGTCGCCGAGGTGACCACCAGATCCGCCCGCAGACCCTCGCGCACGTCGCTCCCCACCGCGTTCGTGAGCGAACTCGCGACGATCGCGAACATCGTCACCATGGCCGTACCGAGCATCAGCGCGAGCGCCGTCGACGACGCCCGCCGTGGGCTCGTCGCCAGGTTGCCGGCCGCGATCGACCCGCGCACCCCGGCGAGCCGGCGGGCCACCGGCGCGGACCAGCGAGCAGCGGCCGTCACGATCGCGGGACCGCACAGCACCAGCGCCGGGACGACGGCTGCGGCGAGCAGCAGCCACGTCGTGCTCGTCCGCGCCACGGCGGTGACCCCGCCGGCGATCGCGACGGCGGCGAGACCGAGACCGACCGCGGTGCGGACCGGGCTCACGACCCGCGGCTCGGCCGCGCTGTCGCGCAGCGCCTCGATCGGCGGCGTGGCCGCAGCACGACGGGCCGGGATCCACGCCGAGAGCAGGGTCGCACCGACACCGACCGTTGCCGCGATCACGATCGACGTCGAGCTCACGATCGACGGCCCCGTGAGGAGGGTGACGCCCGTGAGCCCCACGAGCCATCGCAGCACGCCCACTCCGGCGATGCCACCCGCCAGGCCGGCGACCGTCGCGACCGCACCGATCAGCAGCGCCTCGACCACCACGCCACCCAGCACCTGACGTCGCTCGGCCCCGATCGCACGGAGCAGCCCGGACTCGCGTCGACGGCGGGCGACGGTGAGGCTGAAGGTGTTGAAGATGATGGTGACACCGATGAGCACGGCCACCACGGCGAACGCGAGGAGGAACACGGTCAGGAACTGCAGCGGTGACGTGGCGGCGTCCTGCATCGTGCGGACGTGATCCGGGCCACTGGTGACCTCGACACCCGGGAGCTCGGACAGCAGGCCGATCACCTCGGCTCGATCACTCCCCTCGGCGATGTCGACGACGACCTCGGTGGGCGCCTCGGCGTCCAACCAGCCGGGCACGGCGGCGTCGGGCAGCAGCACCGTGCGCTGCAGCGGCGCCGTGTCCGCCTCCGCGTAGGTGGCCACACCGGTCACGGTCGCGTCGTGCATCCCCGTGGCCGTGAGCACCTGCACCTGGTCGCCCGGCTCCACGCCGGCGGCACTCGCGAGCGACCGGTCGATCACGATCTCCCCGGCCTCGACCGGTGCTCGTCCGGCGGCGAGGCGGAAGGGGCTCAGCACGGGATCGGCGATCCAGTTGCGACCCACGTCGGTCGCGGTACCGGTGCCCACCGACGAGCCGTCGACCACCAGCTTCGCGAAGCCGATCCACTGCGGCGCAGCGCCGGCGACACCGTCGACCTCGGCCACCCGTTCGGCGACGTCCGGACCCAACGCCCGGCGCACCGAGCCGCCGAGCTCGCCCGGTCCTCCGTCCGATGCGCCGAGGGTCACGCCCTGCACCACGGCGTCCGTCCCGGCGAGGGCAGCGGCGATGTCGTCCGCTGCCCGACCGCGCATCGAGTCCGACAGCACCAGCGTCGCGACCAGGAACGCGACCGACAGCATGATCGCCGCACCCGTCAGCACGAACCGGCTGCGACTCGCCATCACGCTGCGCAACGCGCTCCGGAACATCCCGCTCATCGCCCCAGACCCTTCATCACGTCGAGCACGGTGTCCGCCGACGGGCGATCCACCACGTCGTGCACACGACCGTCGACCACGAACACCACATGATCCGCCCAGGCGGCGGCGTTCGGGTCGTGGGTCACCATCACGATCGACTGGCCGTGCAGGTCGACGGCCGAGCGCAGGAACCCCAGGATCTCCTGACCGGTCCGGGTGTCGAGGTTGCCCGTCGGCTCGTCGGCGAACACCACCTGCGGCCGCGCGACCAGCGCACGGGCGACGGCCACGCGCTGCTGCTGGCCACCGGAGAGCTCGGTGGGCCGATGGTGCAGGCGATCCCCGAGGCGCAGCATCGACACGACCTGGTCGAGGACCGCTGCGCTGGGGCGACGACCCGACAGCGTCGACGGCAGGCAGATGTTCTCCTCCGCCGTCAGCGTGGGCACGAGGTTGAACGCCTGGAACACGAACCCGATCCGCTCGCGACGCAACGTCGTGAGCTCCCGGTCGTCGAGCGTCGACAGATCGGTGTTGCCCACGAAGGCACGACCCGACGACAGGCGATCCAACCCCGCCGCGCAGTGCATCATCGTGGACTTGCCCGAACCCGACGGTCCCATCACGGCCGTGAACCTGCCCGCCGGGAAGGCGATGGTGACGTCGTCGAGCGCGACGACCGACGACGACCCCGAGCCGTAGCGCTTGACGGCACCGACCAGCATGGCTGCGGCGTCGTCGGCGCCGGCACGGTGGGTGCCCTCGGATCCTCGATCGAGGACGTCGGGATCCTGCGCGGTGGGGCCCAGGACGGTGGAGTCCAGGACGTCGGAATGCGGATGTGGGGACACGAGACCTCCGATGCGTAGTTGGTGTCCGCCACGATGACGAAGGCCGCAACGCCCGGCGTCCGCCCCGGGGAGGCAACGCGTACTCGCACGGGAGTACCGGGCGCCACCCGCGTGCCACGGTCGGCACCCGGCGCAGTCCGGATCGGCGACCGATCGTGCGCACACGCGTCCCTCCCCGGGCGGACCAGGATCCCTCCCGCGGCGGACGCTCCGTCGGCGCAGGTGGCGCATCATGGACACATGGCTCCCCTCCCCCCGGCCCACGCGTCCTCAGCAGCGTCCGCTCGGCATCGCCGCCCACGCGCTGCACGGCGGGTCGGCCTCCTCGTCGTCGCGCTCGCGGCGAGCGGTCTCGTCGCCTGCAGCAGCGACGAGGGCACCGACGCCGGCACGTCTGCCAGCACCACCGCTGCCGCACCGGCCCCGACGACCGCCATCGGCACCGCCGATCCCCCCGATCCCCCCGATGCCACCGATGCCACCGATGCCACCGACGGCATCGCCGTCACGCCGTCGACCGCCCTCGACGACACCGATGACACCGACGGGACGGACGACGCTGCGGCGATCGAGGCGACCCGCGCGATCTTCGCCGCGGTCGGCGCCGACGACCCCGGGTGCACCGTCGCCGTCGGACGCGACGGCGAGGTGGTGTACGCCGAGGCGTTCGGCGCGGCACACCTCGATCCCACCGAGCCGATGACCACCGAGACGATCGTCGACATCGGCTCGACGTCGAAGCAGTTCACCGCGACGGCGATCCTGCTGCTCGCGGAGGACGGTCTCGTCGATCTCGACGATCCTCTGTCGACATACCTGCCCGACCTGCCCGAGTGGGCCGACAGGACGACCCTGGGCCAGCTCGTGCACCACACGACCGGCATCCCCGACTACATCGGGCTCCTCGTCGACCGCGGGTTCGAGCTCACCGGTTCGAGCACCGATGCAGATGCGCTCGACGCGCTGGCGGAGGTGACCGAGCTCGACTTCGAGCCCGGCACGGCGTGGTCGTACTCGAACTCGAACTACTTCCTGATGGGCCAGGTGGTGCTCGCCGTGACCGGCTCGACGCTCGCCGAGTTCCTCGCCGACGAGGTGTTCGAGCCGCTCGACCTGGCGATGGTGATGGACCCGGTGGCAGCGCTGCCCGGCAAGGCGACCTCGTACGAAGGCACCGGCGACGACCGCACGGTGGCCGACAGCCGCTGGGAGCAGCTCGGTGACGGGGGCATCCAGACCACCCCGACCGAGCTGGTCCGCTGGGCGAGCGAGTACTGGCGTCCGACGATCGGCGGCGACCGCATGCTCGCAGCCCGCCTCGACGGGGCCGAGGCGCTCGGCGACCCGTCCGATCCGACGGCCGTGTACGGCGCGGGCATCATGAGCAGCGAGATCCCCGGCATCGGCACGGTGCTGTCGCACTCCGGTGGGTGGGGCGGCTTCGTGACGTTCTTCGCCGTGGTCCCGGACCAGCAGGTGGCGGCAGCCGGCACCTGCACGAGCCCCGACACGCTGGCGCTCGTGGACGCCGAGAGCGACGCCGACCTGCTCACACCCTGGCTCGCCGACGCCTGACGAATCGCTCGGCCCCCGCCCGCGGTCCGCAGCCGGATCGGTCCGTCTCCCACACGGCCCGGTGGAGCGCCGCAGTGCGTCGGCGGGCGCCGTTGCGTCACGACTCGAAGGTGAGCGCCAGGCCGGCGAGATCGCCGGCGTCGCGCCACTCCTCGAGCAGGCGGTTGAAGGCACCGATGCCGCGCGGGTAGGCGCCGAGGAACGAGTTGCCGCCGGTGGAGCGGCCCTCGTTGTTGTAGTAGCCGGGGGTGCACGACTTCAGGAACCCACCGCTGCCGTCGCCGCCCGAGCTGGGCGGGGTGAGCTCGGCGGCCCAGGCGTCCTGGCCCTCCACGGTGGGCTCCACCGTCCGGGCGCCGCGGGCCATCGCCTCCGCGAGGATGTACGCGATGTGACGCGCCTGGTCGTCGAACATCGACGTCATGTTCACGCTGAACGCGTTCTGCGAGATGCCGATGGAGAACAGGTTCGGGAACCCCCGGGTGCAGAAGCCGTGCAGCGTCCGCAAGCCCTGGCGGCGCAGGTCGTCGTAGTGCACGCCGTCACGACCGACGAGGTCGACGCCCGTGCGGCGACGCAGGTCGGGTGAGGTCTCGAAGCCCGAGGCGTAGACGATGAGGTCGACCTCGTACTCCTGCCCGTTCGCCACCACACCCCGCTCGGTGATCCGCTCGACGCCCTTGCTCTCGCTCACGTCGACGAGCGTGACGTTCGGCCGGTTGAAGCACGCCAGGTACTCGTCGTTGAACGTCGGCCGCTTGCACATCACGCGGTAGTACGGCTTCAGCAACTCGGCGGTCTGCTGGTCGGCCACGGTGTCGTCCACACGCCGGCGGATCTCCTCCATCTTGCGCATGTCGGTGAGCTCCACGATGCGGTCGCGCTCCTCACGCGTGCGCGGCCGGTTCTCGCCCTTCGGCGACGAGATCGACCGGAAGATGTCGGTCCACCCGTCGTCCACGAGGTCGACGTCGACGGCTCGGCCCATCGAGATCGCGTCGAAGTTCTCGCGTCGCTGCCGCTGCCAGCCGGGACCGAGCGACGACCACCAGTCGGGATCGGTGGGTCGGTTGCGACGGAAGTCGACCGACGACGGCGTGCGCTGGAACACGAACACGTGCTGCGCGTCGCGGGCGAGGCGCGGCACGCTCTGGATCGCGGACGCGCCGGTGCCGACCACCGCGACCCGCTTGTCCGCGAGACGGGTCATGCCGCCGGTGGAGTCGCCGCCGGTGAAGGCGTAGTCCCAGCGCCCGGTGTGGAACGAGTGGCCGCGGAAGGTCTCCAGCCCGGGGATGCCGGGCAGCTTCGGCCGCGACATCGGCCCGAGCGCGGACACCACGAAACGGGCACGGACGTCGTCGCCGCGGTCGGTGCGCAGGTGCCACCGGGCGATCGTGTCGTCCCACTCGATCGTGGTGACGCGGGTGGAGAAGTGCGTGCGCTCGTAGAGCCCGTAGTGGCGGCCGATCCGCTGCGAGTGCTCGAAGATCTCGTCCGCGTACGCGTACTTCTCCTTCGGCATGTAGCCGAGCTCCTCGAGCAGCGGCAGGTAGCAGTAGGCGTCGGTGTCGCACTGCGCGCCCGGGTAGCGGTTCCAGTACCAGGTGCCGCCGAAGTCGGCACCCGACTCCACGATGCGGAACCCGTCGACGCCGCGCTCGATCAGGCGGGCCGCGGCGAGCAGGCCGCTGAACCCGCCGCCGACGATCGCGACGTCGACGTCCTCGTGCACCGGGTCGCGCTCCACCGGGGCGGGCACGTACGGGTCGACCTCCACGTAGCGGGCCAGTTCGCCGCTGGCCTCGCGGTACTGGTCGACGCCGTCGGCTCGCAGGCGCTTGTCGCGCTCGCGCCGGTACCGCTCGCGCAGCGCGTCCGCATCGAAGTCGATCCCGTCGTCGGGTCCCACGTCCACCTCCGGCTCACCTCGCGCACGTCGCACCGGACGCACGCAGCGGTCACCTCCGGTCGTACCAGATACCACCGCCGCGGCACGACACCGGCTGCTCGTCACCATCCGGCTCACGACGGACGACGCCGATCGGACAGACTGCCGGGCATGGTGACCCCGCTCGAGGTGCCCGGTGTCGATCTCGGCGTGCTGCGGACGTGGATGGACGCTCGCGGGCTCGGTGATGGTGAGCTCACCGACCACGAGCTGATCGCAGGTGGCACGCAGAACGTGCTGCTGCGGTTCACCCGAGCCGGTCGCTCGTACGTCCTGCGCCGGCCACCGTTCCACAAGCGCGCCAACAGCGACGAGACCATGCGACGCGAGGCGCGGGTGCTCGCCGCCATCGCCGAGACCTCCGTACCCCATCCGGGCCTGATCGCCGCCGAACCCGACCCCGAGGTGCTCGGCGCCGCGTTCTACCTGATGGAGCCGGTCGACGGCTTCAACGCCCGACTCGGCCTGCCCGACGGGCCCTACCGCACCGATCCGCACTGGCAGCACGAGATGGGCCTGTCGATGGCGGACGCCATCGCCGCACTCGGCTCGGTCGACCACGTCGCTGTCGGCCTTCGCGACCTCGGCAAGTGGGACGGGTGGGCCGAGCGCCAGGTCGGTCGGTGGCGCAAGCAGCTCGACGGCTATGCCGAGCTGCCCGGCTACCCCGGCCCGGACATCCCCGGGGTCGACGAGGTCGGCGCATGGCTCGACCGGCACCGTCCCACCGACACGCGCCCGGGCCTCATCCACGGCGACTTCCACTTCGCGAACGTCCTGATGCGCTTCGACGAGCCGCGCCTCGCAGCGATCGTCGACTGGGAGCTGGTCACCATCGGCGACCCGCTGCTCGACCTCGGTCACCTCCTCGCCACCTGGCCCACCGTGAGCGACGGCCACATGGCACTCGACGCCACGGCCCTGCCGTCACCGGACGAGGTGATCGCCCGCTACGCCGCACAGGTCGACCGACCGCTCGACGACGTCACCTGGTTCCACGTGCTCGCCTGCTACCGCCTCGGCCTCATCCTCGAGGGCACGCACGCCCGGGCCTGCGCCGGCCAGGCCCCGAAGGACATCGGCGACCAGCTGCACGCCCACACCGTGAGCCTGCTCACCCAGGCGCTCGCCCTGATCAGCTGACCGGGTGCCGAGCCGGCGCTCCGGTCGGCTCAGAACGAGGGCGCGAGGCGACCCCGACGACCACTCGCACGGTCGCGCCGGATCCGCCGTCGATGACGGGGACGTCGGCCGCCGACAGGTGGAACGCCTGCGGCTCGGCGGTCGAGCGGTACATCGCTGCGGCCGCCTCGTGGTCGGCAGGTGTCATGGGCAGCATGGTCATCCGCGCGAGCAGACCCCGGCGTTGAAGTTCAGTCAGCGGATCGTTCGATCGTCGTCTGGAGGACGGCCCGGTGGTCGAGCATCCAGGCGGCGCTGCGCGCTCGCCAGGTGACGGCCCACAGCAGCGGGAAGCCGTTCGGCGACGGGCTCGGGGTCTCGGGACCGACCTGCGACGACACCGCCTCGTCGCGCGCCGCACGGATCGCGAACTCGATCATCCGATCCACGAAGCCGACCCGATCCGCACGAGCGAGCCCGTAGCCGTCGAGCAGGACCGCCGCCTGGCGCGCCCGGTCGGACGGGGAGCCCAGTTGGTTGAGGTCGGCCACGTCGTCGTCGTGGAGATGCGCGTTCAGCCACACCACCTGGGCGAGCTCCCACAGCGCGTCCACCGGGCCGGCGTTGTCCCAGTCGATGAAGGCCACCGGCACGCCATCTCGAGCGATGACGTTCCACGGCCCGAGGTCACCGTGCCCGACGACCGGCTTCGTGCCGGGCAAGGAGCGGGCGAACCACGGCCGCCACACCGGCCGATCCGGACGGAACCGCGACGCGATGCGGTGGAGCTCCGCCAGTCGTCGGCCGATGTGCCACGCCGCCTGGTCGCACCAAGCGAGCGGGTGGGGGCTCTCCCCCTCGACGAACGTCACCTGCTCGCGGCCGTCGGACGAGAACCCGCCGTCCACCGGCCGTGACGCTGCGTCGAACCCCTCGTCGGCGAGATGTCGCAGCAGTGCGATCACCGTCGCCGACTGGGGCCCGGCCGACCGCAGCACCACGTCGGCGCGACGACGCACCTCGGTCTGCCAGCCGCCCTCCAACCGATGCTCGTCCGAGCTCATGCCGGCAGGATCGCACACGACGCCGCCGCTACCGCTCGTGGATTCGCGGCGCAGGGCAGCCGGCGGCCTTCCGTGTCAGCGCATGGAACGATCGGGATTCCTCTGCGACTGGCATGATGACCAGGTGTTCGACGACAGCGCCCTCGCCTTCCTCGCCGAAGCCCGCTTCGCACGTCTCGCCACCATCGGCCGCGACGGCTTCCCGCACAACGTGCCGATCTGGTTCGATCTCGAGCCCACCGCGGATGGCTCGCACGACGTCATCTTCGTGTCGGACCGCACGGCGACCAAGACCCGGAACGCGCTCGCGAACCCGAACGCAGGCGTGACCATCGGCGGCGACCGAACCGACACCTGCGGATACCTCATCCGAGGCACGATCACGGTCGAGGACGACCCGGCACAGACGACCACTCATCGCATGATCGACCGCTACGAAGGGGGAACTCCCCGAGCCGCCGAGCTCCGCGACGCATGGAAGGACGACGACATCGTCGTCCTCCGCCTCCGACCGACGTCGGTGATCAGCGTCTGGGGCTGACCGCAGGGAGCGCACGGGGACGCTCAGCGCAGGGCGGCCGGCGACGAACCGCCCACCCGCACCGCGACACGCACGTACGAACGTCAGCGCGGCGAGGCGGGATGGGTCCGCAGGTCGGCGTGACGGGCGAGGGTCTCGAAGTCGGCGTCCGCGTGGAGCACCTCGATGTCGGCTCCGATGGCGACCGCCCCGAACCCCGGACGTCGACCTCGCACCTGTTCGATGACGTCGTGCGTCACCGCACAGCGATCGTTCCGCCCGGGACGGCGACACAGAAGCGGTTCCTGGGTCGTCCGCGTCCGATCACGGTGCCGGGCAGGGGTGCCGGCCGACCCGGTCGTCAGTCGTATCGGCGGGAGATTCGATCGGCGAGTCGGCCGAGCCGAGGCGTTCGCGGTGCACCGGCGGCCTCGCGCCGGTCGGAGTGGCGGTACGCGGCGTACAGGCCGTGCACCCCGAGCCAGCGGAGCGGTTCGGGCTCCCACCGTCGCGAGACGTGGTCGACCCATGGCAACTGGGTCCGACCGGTGACCTCGCCGTCGATCAGGTCGGCGAGCGTGTGGCCGGCGAGGTTGCTCGCGGCAACACCGTGTCCGACGTACCCTCCCGCCCAACCGAGTCCTGATCGTCGATCGAAACCGACGCTGCCACACCAGTCGCGAGGAACGGCGAGGGTGCCGCTCCACGACGCATCGATGGCGACCGATCTGGTTGCAGGGAACAGAGCGTGCAGCGCGTGACGGAGGCGATCGGACGAACCACCCGAGATGGTCGGGGTCGGGTCGATGCGGGAGCCGAACGTGTACTCGACACCGCGACCGCCGAGCGCGATCCGACCGTCGGCGGTGCGCTGCGCGTAGAGATAGGCATGTGCTCCGTCGCCGAGCAGCTCGCGCCGGTCCCACCCGATCTCGTCCCAGGCGGCGTCGGGCAGCGGCGCTGTCAGCAGCATCGAGGAGGTCAGTGGCATCCAGGTCCGCCGGTGATCGCGGAACTGCCCCGTGTAGCTCTCGGTCGCCCGAACGATCACGGGCGCGTCCACACTGCCTCGCTCCGTCAGGACGCGCCCGGGTTCGATCGAGGTCGCACGACTCCGTTCGTGCACGACGACACCGGCGCGAGCGACGAGGTCCGCCAGACCTGGTCACCAGCTCGAGCGGATGGACCGACGCACCGAGCGGGTCGAACGTCGCCCCGATCGCGCCATCGACACGAACCCGTGCGGACAACGAGTCGCCGTCGAGTTCGACGAGTCGCGAGCGCGACGAGGCTGCGACCTGGTCACGGAGGCGGCGCAGCTGCGCCCGGTTGGTCGCGACGGACAACTGCCCGCCCTCGACGAGATCGACGTCGAGTTCGTTCGCCTCGATCGTGGTCACCACGTCCCGGTACGCGGCGACGATCGCTTCCTCCATCGCCTCAGCCGATCCCGGCCCGCGTGAACGCTCGAACGTGTGAGGATTGCCCGGCACGCCGGGGAACAGCCATCCGCCGTTGCGACCCGATGCACCGAATCCGACGTGCTCGGCCTCGAGGACGACGATCCGCCTGGACGTCGAGCGTCTGCTCAGGTGGTGCGCCGTCCACAACCCCGTGAAGCCGCCGCCGACGATGACCACATCGGCCGTGCTCGGCCCGTCGAGCGGATCGCGCACCGCACGTCGCGGGGCACGACCCCACACCGGAACCGGCTCGTTCGACGTCATGGGGAACCGGTGCGATCGTGTCGGGCGAGGTGCACAGATTGAACAGTAGGTCAATCTATGAGCCGACGGATCCGATGATGGCCAGCACCTCCCGCGCAGCACGGCGCCCCATGGCCAACGCCCCTTCGATGCTCCCCGGGTGCAACTCGGCTGGCGCAGCATCGGAACCGGCGATCACCAGTCGACCGGAGGACTCGCCGAAGAACTCGCCCACCAGCGATCCCTGATTCGAGGGCCGCGAGTACCACGTGCCGCTCGACTCCACCTCCGCATTCCAGTCGACGAGATCGGTCGCGAGGACCTCGGCGTGCGGCAGGAACTCACGGAGGTGCAAGGTCATCGTGGGTGGGTCGGTGACGGTGAGCAACGTGGGGTCCCATCCGAACCCGACCATCAAGGACGTCCCGTCCCCCAGCTCGCGCTCGGTGCGAACGTAGACGAGTGCACCGTCCGTCACCCCGAAGCCCCGGAACGCAGGCGGTGCACCACGGACGACCATCCACACCTTCACGGAGCAGCCGGGCTGACCCAGTTCGGCCATCGCCCGTGAAGCGCCCTGCAACAGTGGCGTGAAGGTGATGCGCGACCACACGTTGACCGGGACGGCGAGCACGACGCATCGAGCCTGTACCACCTCGTGACGGTCGGACGACACCACGACGTGATCGCCCCGGTCGTCGATCGAGGTCGCGGTCCAGCCGAGGTGGATCGTGCCCCGAACGTCGCCTGCGATGCCCTCGACCAGCACGGCGGTCGTCCCGTCGATGACGTGGGAGAAGTAGTCGGGATCGTCGAGCACGACGTCGTC
>CAEZSR010000051.1_pt1 | contig 22966 bp, 16 predicted proteins | sample 7264011 | NCBI WGS metagenome assembly CAEZSR01 (sample SAMEA6813783, study PRJEB35770) | freshwater metagenome | biome: Freshwater; feature: Freshwater reservoir; material: water | place: Czech Republic | collected 2016-08-15 | depth 0.5m m | reverse complement strand
TACCTCCGCCAGCCGTCGATGCCGGCGAAGTCCTGGCCGAGGTCGCGGCCCGCCAGCGACGCAGCGGGACCGTGCACGGCGTTGCCCGCCGGGTAGTGGTCGAGGTGGTGGACGCAGAACAGGAACGGGTCCACCGTGGGCCACTGGAACCCGATCGGGAACCGCTGCAGCACGGGGGTCGAGGAGCCGGAGGAAGTACTTGCGTTCGCAAGGTTCATGTGGTCAGCGTAACGGTCCGCCCACCGTCGCGTCGCGCCGGCGCCGCGACGGCGCCGCGACGGCGCCGTCACGGCTCTGCGTCAGCCGCGGCGCAGGTCGCGCAGGATCTGCTGCGAGGCGAGCCGGCCCGGGCCGCCGGTCACGCATCCGCCGGGGTGGGTGCCCGACCCGCACTGGTAGTAGCCGTCGATCGGGGTGCGGTACTGGTTCCAGCCGGGCGCCGGACGGAAGAAGTAGAGCTGCGGCGACATGAGCTCGCCGGCGAAGATGTTGCCCTCCGACAGGCCCACGGTGCGCTCGATGTCCAGCGGGGTGACCACCTCGCGGCGCAGCACGAGCGACGAGAACCCCGGGAACAGCTCCTCCAGCCGGCGCTGCACGGTGTCGCCCAGGCGGTCGCGTTCGACGTCCCAGTCGCCGCCCTTCAGGTGGTAGGGCGTGTAGTGCGTGAAGCACGACATCACGTGCTTGCCGGGCGGGGCCATGTCGGGGTCGATCGTCGACTGGATGCAGCAGTCGAGGTACGGCTTGCTCGAGTACCAGCCGTACTTGGCCTCGTCGAAGGCACGCTCGAGGTAGTCCATCGACGGGGCGATGTTGGTGAACCCGCGGAACTGGCTGCCGTCGAGGTCGCCGAACACGGGCAGCGCGTCGAGCGCGAAGTTCACCTTCGACGACGTGCCCTGGAAGCGGTACCGCTCGATGCTCTCCACGAGGTCGTCCGGCAGCTCACGCGGCTCCACCAGCTCGAGGAAGGTGCGTCGGGGGTCGAGCGCGCTGACCACGATCGGGGCGGACAGCTCGGTCCCGTCGGCGAGCGCGACACCCGTGACGCGCCCGTTCGAGGTGAGCACCTGTGACACGCCCGCCTCGAGTCGGATCTCGGCTCCGAACGCCTGGGCCACGCGTGCCAGGACCTGGGTGAGACCGCCGTTGCCACCCTTGTGGAAGCCCCAGCTGCCGAACACCCCGTCCTGCTCGCCCATGTTGTGGAAGAGCAGGACGACGCCGGAGCCCTGCGAACGGGGGCCGACCTTGGTGCCGATGATGCCCGACGACGACAGCAGGCCCTTCAGCAGCTCGCTCTCGAAGTAGTCGTCGAGGAAGTCGGCGGCGCTGCCGCTGAGCAACCGCACCAGGTTGTGGAGTACCCGCTTCGGCAGGTCCTTGAGGTGCTTCGCGAGATCGGCGAGTGCGAGTGCGTCCTCGGGCCGGCCGCTGAACAGGTTGGGCGGGACGGTGTCGAACAGCGGCTTGACCGCCTTGACCACCTGCGTCATGTCGTGGCCGTACTGGTCGTACGCGTCCGCGTCGCGCCGCGAGTGCCGCGAGATCTCCTGGATCGTGACGTTGCGGTCCTTGCTCAGGATCAGGTGACCGCCGTCGTCGGCCGGGGCGAAGCTGTGCGGCATCAGCAGCGGGAAGTAGCCGTGCCGGACGAGGTCGAGATCGTGGATGATGTCGGGGCGCAGGAGGCTGACCGCGTACGAGAACGTCGTGAAGTGGAAGCCCGGCATCAGCTCCTCGGTGATCGCCGCGCCACCCACCAGGTGCCGGCGTTCGAGGATCAGGGTGCGCAGGCCCGACTTCGCGAGGTAGGCCCCGTTCACGAGCCCGTTGTGACCGCCACCGATGACGATCGCGTCGTACTGGCGGCTGCCCGTGCCCGCCGAGGCCGGGGTCGGTGCTGGCGTGGGGTGGCTCATGCCGGGACTCCGGTGGTGGTCGAGGAGCGGGTGGGCGGCGCCGACGAGGCCGACGGCGCAGCCGCGGACGGCGCCGATGACGCCGGCGACGGCACGTCGGTCTTGCGGGGCGGGTTGAACAGCGGCGGCTTCGCGACCTCGGCGGTCACGGTCTGGTAGCGGTGCTCGATCGTGACCTCGAGCTGCACCCGGGAGCCGACCGCCGCGAGGTGCGGGCGCACCCGCGCCATCGCGATGTGCCGCTGGAGGGCCGGCGAGTACATGAAGCTGGTCGTGTACCCGACGCGTTCGCCGGCGTCGTCGTACAGCATCATCTCCCACACCACCGGGTGCTCGTCCTTGGGCGGCACGAGCCCGGCCGCCCGGTGGCGCTCGTCCCAGTCGCGCCAGTCGACGACGAGGCCGACCATCGCCCACCGCGACGTGCCCTCGGCGAGCTCGCGACGGATCGCGTCGCGACCGATGAAGGCCCGATCGGTGGTCGCGACGTCGCGGAACATCCAGCCGAAGCCGAGCTCGGCCGGGGTGGATCGCTGCTCGTCGGTCTCCGCGAAGCGGCTCGAGTGGAAGTCGACGCCGATCAGCACCAGGCCCGCCTCGATGCGCAGCATGAGCAGCGCCGCCTGACCGACCGGGATGACGCCCTGGCCGGCGCCGGCCTCGGTGACGGCGTCGAACACGCGGCTCGCGTCGTCGGACTCCACCCACACCTCGTAGCCGAGGTCACCCGTGTAGCCGGTGCGCGACACGTGCACCGCAGCGCCGCCCATCGTGCCCTGGGTGTGGTGGAAGTACCGGAGGGTCTCCAACTCCGGCACCATGCCGCACAGGATCCGCCGAGCCCGGGGTCCCTGCACCGCGAGCGAGCCGTACTGCGCGGACACGTCCTCGATCTGCACCCGGCGCCGGCCGATGCGGTCGGCGAACCAGGCGAGATTCGGCTCCGCGGAGGTGAGGAGGTAGTGGTCACGGGAGTGGCGGAACACCACTCCGTCCTCCACCACGTGGCCGGCGTCGTCGCACCAGAGCGTGTACTGCGCCTGGCCGTCCCGGCACGAGCGCACGTCGCGAGCGAGCACACCGGCGAGGTACCCCTCGGCGTCGGGGCCGGTGATGCGGTACTTGTACAGCGGCGAGGTGTCGATGAGACCGGCGGCGTTGCGGACCGCGAAGTACTCGAACTTCTCGTCCATCTGGTACTTCACGGCGGCGAGGTGGCCGGACCAGTGCTGCCACAGACCCGTGGCGTTCCGTGGCGCGAGCCGGTCGTGGAACGGTGTGGTGCGGATCACGCGCAGCTCTCCCCTGGTCTCCCCCGGCGGTCGACGACGGCCGCACCGTACCCCCTTGTTGGACGCGTGCGCAACGGTCGCCGGGCGAGGTCGCTGTGGTCGTCGATCACCCAGCGCGCGAAGTGGCACCTGTCCGGCACGGGACGGCACCGCGCGCAGGTTGCGGTGGAATTGACCCGGTCTTGATCTTCGTGACCCCACGAGCACCCGGTGCTCCCCCGTCCGGGTCCCCTCCCGCACATTCCCGCCACCCGTGACCTGGCCCGATCGGGACACGACCTCCCCGAGTGGCAACCACTGCCGTGACGCACGGAGCGCGCGATCGGCTCGTGCGCCGATCGTCGGATTCGCCACCCACCGCAGCGATCCCGACCCGGTGGGCTTGTCCGACCCTTGCCTGGTGCGATCCGGCGCGTCCTGCGTGAATGGATGGCATGAAGCGCATCGCCCTCCGCAGCACCGCGGCCATCGTCATCATCGTCGCCGCCGCGGCCTCCACCGAGGGCGTCGTCGACGCCGGCACGGCCAAGCGGCCGAAGGTGCCGGCCGTGAGCTGCGAGCAGGACTGCCCGATCGCGTCGACGCTGGCCGGCGGGCGGGGCATCCGCTGGTGACCAGCGGTCACCGGTGAGCCACCGGTGACCGGCCGGCGGAGCCGGCATTCGATCGACCCGACCCGAGCCGATGGGAGATGGCCCGGGTCGGTTCACCACCGGACCATCTTCGGATGGGCGGCCGGGCTCGGGCGTCGAGTGCGCCCGCCTGCGGCACCGGGGATGTCCAACGACGGGCGGCGAGGAACGAGGAGCAGGTGGCCGACACAGCGATCTGCCGGACGCACGAGGAGGCGACGGCAGAACGAACGACGAACGGCGGACGGGCGACAGCTGCGGGCCGGCGCACCGTCGCGCTCGCGCTGACGCTCACGTCGCTGTCCGCCGTCGCCCTCGCGGTCCTGCACGGGACGGGCACGCTCCAGCTGGACGGTGCCGGTGTCCTGCCGGCCGGCGTGCATCCGGTGCTCGCCTGGTGGTCGATCGCCGCGCTCGCCGTGCTCGCCGAGTTCATGGCGGTCGAGGTGGAGTTCCGGGGCGAGGTCTCGTCGTTCACGTTCAGCGAGGTGCCGATGGTGCTGGGGTTGTTCCTGGCCGAACCGCTGCACCTCATCGCCGGCCGGCTGCTCGGTGAAGCGGTCTTCCTCGTGCTTCGTGAGCGGCAGCCCACCCGGAAGGTCGCGCTCAACCTGTCGGTGTTCGCCGCCGAGACGACCACGCTGCTCGCGATCTTCCACGTGCTCGACGGCACGGCGAACGTGACGAACCCCTCCGACTGGATCCGAGCGCTGGTCGCGATAACGGTCGCCGACCTGGTGGGCTTCCTCGTGGTCGCCGTGGTCATGCGGTGGCACGGCACGCCGCTGCGGCTCCGCTCGGTCATGGCGATCGGTGCCGTCACCGTCCCGGTGAACACGAACCTCGCGCTGCTGCTCGGTGTGCTCACGGTGGACCGTCCGTGGGCGGTGTTCCTGGTGGTCGCCCTGTTCGTGTCCACACTGCTCGCTTCTCGCTCGTACACCTCGTTGCGCAAGCGTCACCAGAGCCTCACGCTGCTCTACGACTTCACCCGCATCGTGAGCCGGGCGCAGCACCCCGACGACGTGCTCGAGGCGATGCTCGCCCAGATGAACGAGATGCTGCGCGCGGAGCGCGCCGAGATCTGGCTCGATGACGGCGCCCACGAACTGGGAGACCTGCCGCACCGTCGGTTGAAGCGACTGGTGGTCGACGAGCGTGGCCAGCGCACCGAGTCGGAGCTCGACGTCGACGTGCAGCAGGTGTCCGACTTCTTCACCACCCACCGTGGCACGGTGATCGTCGACGGCGGCGGTGTGGGGCGCTCATCGGCCCGACGCCGGGCCACCCACCCCTCGCTGCGACGGAGCGCGATCGAACGGTCGCGGGTGCTCGGGTCCGAGGACGTGCTCCGGGAGTTGCGCGCCACCGACGCGATCGTTGCGCCGATCAGTGATTCGGGTCGGGTCATCGGTCTGGTCGCGGTCGTCGACCGAATCGGCGAACTGGTGCGCTTCGACGAGGTCGACCGGCAGGTGTTCGACACGCTCGCCCACCACGCGAGCGTGGCGTTGGAGAACGGTCGCCTGATCGACCGACTGCACCAGGAGGCCCGACGTCGAGAGCACGAGGCGCGCCACGACGCGCTCACCGGTCTTCCCAACCGGGTGTTGTTCGGCGAGCAGCTCCGCGCTCGACTCGATGCCGCGGTCGCCGGCGGAGCTCCGGTTGCCGTGGGGCTGATGGACCTCGACGGATTCAAGGCGGTCAACGACACCCTCGGTCACCACACGGGCGACATGGTGCTGGCGGAGACCGCCCGACGCCTCTCGCACGCCGTGTCCCTCGTCGCCCCCTCGGCGCTCGTCGCGCGACTCGGCGGCGACGAGTTCGCCCTGCTCGTCGTCGGCGACGACACCGGACGCGACGCCCTGCACGCCCTCGCACTACGGGTGTGCAGCGAACTCGCGCGCCCGCTGCGCGCCGAGGGCGTGGCGGTCGACGTCCGAGCGAGCGTCGGGTTCGCGATCCGCACGGCGTCGCTGTCGTCGTCGTCATCGCTGCTGCAGGCGGCCGACCTGGCCATGTACGCGGCGAAAGCGGCCGGGGGCTCGGGCGTCGCCTTCCACGAACCGAGCCAGCAGCGCGACGAACAGCGCCGCCAGCGGCTGGCGACGGAGCTCGCCGCGGCGTTCGGCACCGACCAACTCACCATCGTGTACCAGCCCACGGGCCGGCTCCGCGACGGCGAGGTGACGGGGTTCGAGGCGCTGCTCCGCTGGCGACACCCCGAGTTCGGCCAGGTGCTGCCCGAGGAGTTCATCCCGATCGCCGAGCGGTCCGGCCAGTTGCACGACCTGACGATGTGGGTGCTCGCCGGTGCTGCGTGCCAGGCGGCCGAGTGGTGGCGGGACGGTCACCGATGGAGCGTGGCCGTGAACGTGTCGATGCGGAGCCTGCTCCATCCGAGGCTCGTGGTGACGGTGGCCAGGGCGGTGCTCGAGGCGGGGTGTGATCCGGCGGCCGTGACGCTCGAGATCACCGAGGCCGACGCGATGCGCGACGACGAGCGGGTCGTCGAGGTGATGCGCGACCTCGCGGCGCTCGGGGTGGGCCTGTCGGTCGACGACTTCGGGACGGGCTACTCGTCGCTCGCCCTGCTCCAGCGCCTCCCGGTGCACGAGGTGAAGGTCGACCAGCGAGTGGTGCGATCGATGGTGGGCGACGCCGGCGCCGACGCGATCGTTCGCTCGATCGTCGACCTCGCAGCGCACCTCGGGCTCGAGGTCGTCGCCGAGGGCGTGGAGGACCAGGCCACCTGGGATCGGTTGCGACGACTGGGCTGCAGCCGGGCGCAGGGCTACCACCTCGCCCGGCCGATGTCGGCTTCGGACGTTCACCCGTGGATCGCGTCGCGGACCGATCGGTCCGCGCCGGCCCACGCCACCTCGGATCGATCGGCCCAGATCGTGCCGGCCCGGGCGGGTGCCGGCCACGACCGCTGATCCCGACGCTCCGAGGTCGGCGGAGGAGGTGTCATCGGGCGTTCACACCGCGGCGGCGACGGCCTCGGTAGGGTCCTCGCGATGGCAGCCGATCCGTCCGCAGCCCCGTCCGCACGCCCGTCGCCGCGCTCCGTTCCCGTCGTCGACCTCGCCGGCTGGCGCAGCGGTGATCCGGATCGGCGCGCCGCCGTCGCCCGCGAGATCGACTCGGCGTGCTCGGCCGTCGGGTTCGTGCAGATCGTCGGACACGGCATCGCCCAGCACGTGATCGACGGTCTCGCCGCCGCGATCGACCTCTTCTTCTCCCAGCCGCTCGACGTGAAGCGTCGGAGCCTGCCCCCGCGCCCGTCGGTGAACCGCGGCTACACCGAACCGGGATCGGAACGCCTCAGCTACAGCCTCGGCGTCGACTCGCCGGCCGACCTGTTCGAGGCGTTCAACATCGGCGCGAACGTCGACGACCACCCGGATCTCGACCTCGACGCCGAGATCTACGCCCGCAACATCTGGCCGGACGACCTCTCCGCGTTCCGCGAGGGCGTCAGCACCTGGTTCGCCCACGCCCGCGGCGTCGCCCACACGATGACCGACGTGTTCGCCGCCGCCCTCGGGCTGCCCGACGGCTGGTTCCGGTCGTTCACCGACCACTCGATCGACGTGCTCCGCCTGAACCACTACCCGCTCCCCGCTGCCCGACCGGACGGACCGGGAACCGGATGGGTGGAGCCGCCTCTCGCCCCCGGGCAACTGGGCATGGGTGCACACACCGACTACGGCATCGTCACGGTGCTGTGGGCCGACCCCGTCCCCGGCCTCGAGGTGCTCACCGCCGACGGGACGTGGTTGCCGGTGGTACCCGAGTCCGGCGCCCTGCTGATCAACCTGGGCGACCTGCTCGCACGCTGGACCAACGACCGGTGGACGTCGACGATGCACCGCGTGGTGCCACCGCGGGGCGCGGACGGACGGCCGGTGCGGCGCCGTTCGGCCGCCTTCTTCCACGACGGCAACGCCGACGCCCTGATCGGCACGATCGACACGTGCCGAGCAGCCGATGGCAGCAGCACCTACGAGCCGGTCACGGTCGGCGAGCACCTCGCCCAGAAGCTCGCGGGCTCTCGAGGACTCACGCTGAACGACCACGCCACCCGCGAGGCGGGCCGCCTGGCGGCGACGGACCTGCGACCGCGAGGCGCGACGGCATAACCTCGTCGTCCGTGCCCCGGATGACCCCCGAAGCCCGCCGCGAGGCGATCGTCGACGCCGCGCTCCGGGTGGCGATCCGCAAGGGCTTCGGTTCCACCACCGTGCGCGACGTCGCCGCCGAGGTGGGCTGCTCGAGCGGACTCATCCACCACTACTTCGCCTCCATGGACGAGGTGTTCGCCGCAGCGTTCGAGGCGGCGGCCGGCCACGACCTGCGCACCACCGAGGCGGCGATCGCCGCGGCCCCCACCCCGGTCGACCAGTTGCTCGCCTACTTCGCGTCCTACGGACGCACCGAGGGCGACTGGGCGTTCCAGCTGTGGCTCGACGCCTGGGCCGAGGCGGCCCGCCAGCCGGTGCTCGGCGCCACGTCTCGGCGGCTGAACGTCGGTTGGCAGCGGCTGCTCGCCGCGATCATCGAACGGGGTGTGGCGAGCGGCGATTTCCGCTGCGACGACCCCGACGGTGCCGCATGGCGGATCGTGTCGATGATCGACGGTCTCGCCCTGCAGAACGTCGCCCACGGCCCGATGCTGCCCCAGGCCTCGATCCTCGACTGGACGCTGACCACCACCGAGCACGAGCTCGAGCTCGCCCACGGAACGCTGCGCCGACCCACGGAGAACCGATGACCACCCCCGATCCCCGCGGCAGCGCCGCCAGCACCGTGCCCACCCGCGCTCGCGTGGTCGTGGTCGGCGGCGGCATCATCGGCACCTCCGTCGCCTACCACCTGGCCCACGCCGGCTGGCGCGACGTGGTGCTGCTGGAGCGCGACCAGCTCACCTCCGGCACCACGTGGCACGCGGCCGGGCTGATGGTGACGTTCGGTTCGACCAGCGAGACGTCCACGTCGATGCGGCAGTACACGCGTGACCTCTACGCACGCCTGGAGGCCGAGACCGGCCTCGCCACGGGCTTCAAGCCGGTCGGGTTCATCGAACTCGCCTGCGACCCCGACCGGCTGGAGGAGTACCGCCGGGTCGCGGCGTTCAACCGCTGGTGCGGAGTCGACGTGCACGAGATCTCGGCGCGAGAGGTGGCGGACATGTTCCCCATCGCCCGCACCGACGACGTGCTCGCCGGCTTCCACGTCCCGGGCGACGGGCGGGTGAACCCGGTCGACGTGACGATGTCGCTCGCGAAGGGCGCTCGCATGCAGGGCGCCACCATCGTGCAGGGCGCCACCGTGCTCGACGTGATCGCCGAGCACGGCAGCGTTCGGGGCGTGGTGGCCGAGGTCGGCGGCGAGCAGGTCACCATCGAGTGCGAGTACGTCGTGAACTGCGCGGGCATGTGGGCCCGCCAGCTCGGCGAGCGCCACGGCGTCACCGTGCCGTTGCAGGCGGCCGAGCACTACTACCTGATCACCGAGCAGATCGAGGGCATGGACGGCTCGTGGCCGGTGATCGAGGACCCGGCGAACCACGGCTACTACCGCGAGGAGGTCGGCGGGCTGATGATCGGCCTGTTCGAGCCCGTGTGCGCTCCCTGGAAGGTGGAGGGCATCCCGGGCGACGCCTCGTTCGTCTCACTGCAGCCCGACTGGGACCGCATGGGTCCGTACGTCGAGCGGGCGATGAGCCGGGTGCCGATCAGCAGCGAGATCGGAATCCACACGTTCTTCTGCGGCCCGGAGAGCTTCACACCCGACCTGGCGCCGGTGGTCGGTGAGGCTCCCGAGCTGCGCGGCTACTTCGTGTGCGCCGGTCTCAACTCGATCGGCATCCTCACCGGCGGTGGGCTCGGACGGGTGATGGCGAACTGGGTGATGACCGGGCGTCCCGACGTCGACGTGACCGGCATGGGCATCGATCGGCTCCACCGGTATCAGAGCAACCCCGAGTACCGGCGCACCCGCACGGTGGAGTCGCTGGGCATGGTGTACCAGTGCCACTACCCGAACCGCTCGATGCAGACGGCGCGCGGGGCCAAGCGCTCGCCGCTCCACGACCGGCTCGCCGCCGAGGGCGCCTCCTTCAAGGACGTCAGCGGTTGGGAGGGCGCGGACTGGTACGCCGGCCGTGGCGTCACCGCCGACCCGGGCGCGCTGACCTGGGGCCGTCCGTCGTTCTGGTCGCAGTGGGAGGCAGAGCACCGGGCCTGCCGCGAGGGCGTGATCGTGATGGACATGTCGTTCATGTCGAAGTTCCGCGTGCAGGGCCGCGACGCCGGCACCGTGCTCGACCGGCTGTCCGCCAACGCCGTGAACGGCGACGCCGGCACCATCACGTACACCCAGTGGCTGAACGAGGCGGGCACCCTCGAGGCCGACCTCACGGTCACCAAGCTCGGAGACGACGACTTCTTCGTGGTCGCCACCGACACCGCGCACCGTCATGTCGAGACCCGCCTCCGCCGGCATTCGGAGCCCCACCACGCGTTCGTGACCGACGTGAGCTCGGGCTTCGCGCAGATCAACGTGCAGGGACCGCACTCACGTTCGCTGCTGCAGTCGATCACCTCCGCGGACCTCTCGAACGAGGCGTTCCCGTTCCGCACCGCACGTGAGATCGACATCGGCTTCGCCCGGGTGCTCTGCGTCCGGATCACCTACCTCGGAGAGCTCGGCTACGAGCTGTACGTGCCCACCGAGCAGGCGGTGCACGTGTACGAGCGCATCGTCGGTGCGGGCGACGCGTTCGGGCTGCGCCACGCCGGGCTCAAGGCGCTGGCATCGCTGCGGATGGAGAAGGGCTACCGCGACTACGGCCACGACATCGACAACACCGACGGTGTGCTCGAGGCCGGCCTGGGCTTCGCCGTGGCGTTCGACAAGCCCGGCGGCTTCATCGGCCGCGACGCGGTGCTGGCCCGCAGGGCCGAGGGGTCGCTGACCCGCCGGCTGGTGCAGGTGCAACTCACCGACCCGGAGCCGCTCATGTTCCACGCCGAGGTCGTGCACCGCGACGGTGTGCCCGTCGGCTACGTGCGAGCCGCCAGCTACGGGCACACCCTCGGCGGCGCGGTGGGTCTGGCGATGATCGAGGCCGGCGAACCGGTCACGGCCTCCTACCTCGCGGACGCCACCTGGACCGTCGACGTCGCCGGCGTCCAGGTGCCGGCGATCGCCTCGATGCGGCCGCTGTACGACCCCACGAACGAGCGCATCAGGGCGTGATGCCACCGGGCGGGTCGATCGGCCGACGCCCCATCGCCCGCAGCCACCGGGCGTGCGACCGCACCGCCGAGGTGATGCTGGGGTGGACCCGGTAGGTCACGCCCGCCTCACGACACACCGCCTCGAGGCGCGGACCGGCGAGCCGGTGGGTCGTGTGCGGCAGCTTCGGCGCCAGGTGGTGCTCCACCTGGTGGTCGAGTCCGCCCATCATCCAGTGCAGCGCGTCTCGCACCACCGGCACCTTGCAGCGGATGTCGACGGTGGTCCGGAGCTGGTGCAGCTCGAAGTCGGCGCCGCGTCGCGGTGCGTCAGGCGTGAAGAACTCGGCGCGGTCCACGCAGTGCGCGAGCTGGAAGATGTTGGCGAGCAGGAAGCCGACCAGCCACGAGATCGACAGGTAGAACGCGAGCACGCCCCACCACGGATGGAACAGCATCGGGATCAGCAGCGCCCACGTGAGGTGCAGCAGCTTGCCGAACGAGATCAGCGCGACGTCCCGACGACGCGGTCGCACCGGCAGCGCATGGTCGCCGACCTTGCCGGATCGCAGCGTGCGCAGGTCGCCGAGCAGGAACCACTGAAGCGTCAGGAACCCGTAGAGGAACCACATGTACACGTGCTGGTAGCGGTGCCACGGCTTCCACGGCTGCTGGGGCGCGAGCCGGGCGAAGGGCATCTGGTCGATGTCGGTGTCGTATCCGACGACGTTGGTGTTGCCGTGGTGCAGCTTGTTGTGCTTGAAGCGCCACAGGTACGAACTCGCGCCCAGCAGGTCCGAGCTCCAGCCGGCGATGCGGCTCACCCGGGCGTTCGTGCTGAACGCGCCGTGGTTCCCGTCGTGCATCACGCCGGTCGCGAGCGACACGCAGGCGACGGCGAGCACGAGCCCGAACAGCGCCCGGAGCCAGAACCCGACCGGTGCGAACACGAGCGCGCCGTAGCTGCCCGCGAGGAGCACCGAGATGTACCCGGCCTTCCGGTGGAGCCGACGTCGACCGCGGGCGATCTCGGCGGCGGTGGGCATCATCGCCCGCGTGAGGCTCGGGGCCGGCTGCGCCGGCGAGGGATGGGCGTGGGGTGCGGTGATGGTGGTCATGACGCCTCCTCGAGCGTCCTCCGACACGATCAGCCTGGCGCTGCTCCGCGACCGGCTCCAGGGTCGAACGACCCGGCCGTCGGAGCGCGCGAACCGCGATCCGGGTCGTGCGACGCGTTCGAAGAGGCGTAGGTTCGGCGGCACGTCACGCGCATCGACCGTCCCGGGCTTCAGCCAGCGCCAGCTCGTCACCGTGCTGGGCGCGCTCATCCTCGCCGTGTTCCTCGCGTCGCTCGACACCACGATCATCTCCACGGCACTGCCCACGATCGCCGGCGAGTTCAACGCCTTCGAGAGCTTCGCCTGGGTCGGCACCTCCTACATCGTCACCTCCACCATCGCGACGCCCCTGCTCGGCAAGCTGTCGGACATCTACGGCCGGCGGCTGATCTTCCAGACGGCGCTCGGGGTGTTCCTCGTCGGCTCCCTGCTGTGCGGGATGGCGCAGAGCATGGGGCAGCTCATCGGGTTCCGTGCCCTCCAGGGCCTCGGCGGCGGAGCGATCCAGGCGCTCGCCTTCTCGATCCTCGGCGACATCCTCCCGCCGCGCGAGCGCGGCCGCTACATCGGCTACTTCACGATCGCCTTCGCCGGAGCGGCGGTGATGGGTCCGCTCGTCGGCGGCTTCATCATCGAGCACTGGAGCTGGCCCTGGATCTTCTACATCAACGTGCCGGCGTGCATCGTGGTCGCGGCGATCTGCCACCGGGCGTTGCGGCTGCCGTTCCCCCGACGGAAGGCGAAGCTCGACGTGCTCGGCGCAGCGCTGATGTCGGCGGGCATCGGCAGCCTGATGATCGGCCTCGAGGTCGGCCACGAGGGCTGGACCCGCGGCTCCACGCTCGCCTGGTTCGCCGTCGCGATCGTCTCGATCGTCGCGTTCGTGTTCCAGGAACGTCGCGCCAGCGAGCCGATGATCCCGCTGCGCCTCTTCGCGAACCCGGTGGTGCGCACCTGTGCGTTCCTGGGGATGTGCGCCGGTGTCGTGGCCTTCGGAGCCGGTCAGTTCCTGCCGCTCTACTTCCAGGACTCGCTGTTCGTCTCCCCCACCGAGTCGGGGCTGCGCCTGCTCCCGATGATGATCGGCGTCACGATGACGACGTTCGGGGTTGGCCGCCTCATCGCCCACACGGGCGCCTACAAGCGCTGGCCGGTCATCGGCACGTGGCTGTCGGTGCTCGGCCTGCTCGGCGTCGCCCAGATCGACGGCACCACCCCGTACCTGTGGCTGGTCGTGCCGATGATCTTCATGGGGATGGGGTCGGGGTCGGTGTTCACGAGCACGTCGATCGCGACGCAGAACGCGGTCGAGTTCCGCGACCTCGGCGTCGCGACGGCGACGGTGATGTTCTTCCGGTCGCTCGGCGGCTCGTTCGGCCTCGCCGTGTTCGGCACCGTGCTGAACAGCACGGTTCGCAGCGAGATCCCGGCACGCATCGGAGTCGAACCCGACGCGGCGGCCGACCTCATCCGCTCACCGGCGGAGATCCAGGCGCTCCCGACGCTCGAACGTCAGGCGGTGATCGACACGGTGGCCCTCGGGGTGAGCCGGATCTACTGGATCTGCGCTGCGGTGATGGTGATCGGCGCAATCCTCGCGCTCGTCCTTCCCGAACGACCGCTGCGCACCCGGGCCGGCCTCTCCGACGCGATGGAGAGCGCGAGCGCCGGCTGAGACATCGGCGCGTCGCCCGCCCCCGTGCCTCAGCCGGCAGCCACCCACCCGCCGATCTTCTCGAGGTCGAACACGAGCAGGTCCGCGAACTCGGTCGTGCGGTACTGCGGGTAGCGCTCGCGCAGCGCCCGTTCCAGCTGCGCCGTCGTCGACGGCGAGACCGTCCCTGCGGCGCACCGGCGGAGGTCGGCGCGCACCCACCACAGCTGCTGCCAGTCGTGGCGGTCCCAGTGGTCGACGAGCAGCGACGCCCGCGGATCGGCGACGAGGTTGTCGGTCCGCCGAAGCGACCTCGACGCCTTCGGCTTCACCGTGTCGACGGGCACCACGACGTGGTCGCCGACCACCGCGAAGCACACGGGCACCGCGTGCACACCGCGGTCGGGATCCACCGTCGACAGCACCCCGTGATCCGCGATCGCCAACCGCCGGCGAGCGTCGTCGGGGCTCATCTCCTTCCCCTCCCGCTCCGCTCCGGCCGGCACCTCGTCGCGTCCACGTCCCGCATGCTCCCCCACCTCGCCGCCCCGGGTCGAACCGGTGGCCGGCACGGCAGCACCGGCCGGCAGGGCCGCGACGTGGAGATCGAGCCGCTCACCGTCGCGGGGCACCACGGCGTTCCAACCGAGTTCGTCGACGATGCGTCGTTGCAGCGTGAGCGACGCCCGCTCCTCGCCGTGCACGACGAACACGCCGCTCGGCTCACGGTCGGCGGTGCGCAACCAGTCGATCAGCTCGCTGCCGTCGGCGTGCACGGAGAACCCGCTCAGGTCGCACACCTCGGCGCGCACCGGCACGTACCGACCGTGGATCTTGAGGCTGTCCGCGCCCTCGAGCAGTTGCCGTCCACGGGTGCCCGCCGCCTGGAAGCCGACCAGCGCCACGGAGTTCGCCGGGTCGGGCAGGAACCGGGCCAGGTGGTGCACCACCCGGCCACCGGTGGCCATGCCACTGCCGGCGATCACGATCGCAGGCCCGCCCATCGCGCTGACCGCCTTCGAACCCTGGGCGTCGAGCACCTCGTCGAGGCGTGGCACGCGGAACAGGCTGCCGTCACCGTGGAGGTCGGGACGGACGTCCTCGGCGTGCCCGTCGATCGCCTCGCGGTACACCCCGAGCGCTGCGAGCGCCATCGGGCTGTCGACGTAGACCGGCACGGACGGGAGCCGACCCTCCTCGGCGAGCTGGCGGAGGTGGAAGAGGAGCACCTCGGTGCGGTCGACGGCGAAGGCCGGGATGATCACCTTGCCGCCGCGGTCGACGGTCCGCTCGACCAGCTCCGCGAGTCGATCGACGGTGTCGTCCTCCGCGTGTTCACGGTCGCCGTAGGTGCTCTCGATGACGATCCAGTCGGTCTCGCCGACGATCGCTGGAGGCCGCAGCAGCGGGTGCTGCTGACGGCCGAGGTCGCCGGAGAACGTGACGTGCACCGGCTCGCCGCCGTCCGGCGACAGCCGGAGTCGCAGGATCGACGAACCCAGGATGTGGCCGGCCGGCTCGAAGCGGGCCACCATGCCCGGCACGACCTCGAACTCCTCGTCGAACGACCGTGGGACGAGCCGTTCGAGCGCGTTCCACGCGTCGTCCTCGGTGTACAGCGCGAGCGCGGGCCGGTGTCGCGAGTAGCCGGCCCGGTTCGCATAGCGGGCCTCCTCCTCCTGCAGCCGTCCGCTGTCGGGCAGCACGACCGACATCAGCTTGCCGGTGTCGTAGGTGACGTGCACCGGACCTCCGAACCCACCGTTCACCAGGCGCGGGAGGTAGCCGCAGTGGTCGAGGTGGGCGTGGGTCACGACGATCGCGTCGAGCGACCGCGGCGCCACGGGGAAGTCGGCCCAGTTGCGCTCGCGCAGCTCCTTCAGGCCCTGGAACAGCCCGGCGTCCACCAGCACCCGGCGGCCGTCCACCTCCACCAGGAATCGGCTACCGGTGACGGTCCGGACACCTCCGAACGGGGTCAGCAGGGCGATCGACACACCATCATCAGACCACCCGGAAGCAGTCGCCACCAGGGCCGATCGTCACGTCGCGATCTGACGACCCACGGCCGACGCGGTCGAACCGACCCGGGAGTCGCAGCGCAGCACCCTCGGACCCGATCGGCTCGAACCCTGCTTGACGTCGTTCACCTCACGGAGACCATCGGAGACGACACCGAGCGACCGCACCATCGCAGACAAGGACCGGATGAACGCCATGTGGACCCGCCTCGCCGACCGGCAACCGGACCTCGATCCCGCCGATCGTGCCCCTTCATCACCGGAGCGGATCGACGTCGACCTCGCGGCCTATGTCGCACAGCAGCGCGAGCTGTCCGAGCTCAGGGCACACGTCGCTGCGCTGCGCTCGTCGCTCGCGATGATCGAGTTCGATCTCGACGGGACGATCCTCGACGCCAACGAGAACTTCTGCGCGGCGATGGGCTACTCCCTCGACGAGATCCGCGGCCGCCACCACCGGATGTTCGTCGACGAGCAGTACGCCCGCAGCGACGAGTACCGGGAGTTCTGGGACATCCTCCGCAGCGGCCGCCACCACGCCGCCCGCTACAAGCGCTCCGCCAAGGGCGGGCGCGAGATCTGGATCGAGGCCACGTACAACCCGATCCTCGACGAACACGGCCGCCCCGTGAAGGTCGTCAAGTACGCCACCGACATCACCGCCCAACAGCTCGAGTTCGCCGACCTCCGCGGCCGCGCCAGCGCGATCAGCGCATCGCTCGCCGTCATCGAGTTCGACCTCGACGGCACGATCCTCACCGCCAACGACAACTTCTGCGCCGCCATGGGCTATCGCCTCGACGAGATCCGCGGCCGCCACCACCGCACGTTCGTCGACCCCACAGACGCCGCCGGCGACGACTACCGCCGCTTCTGGGAGATCCTGCGATCCGGCCGCTTCCACGTCGGCCAGTACCGACGCATCGCCAAGGGCGGCCGCGAGGTCTGGATCCAGGCCACCTACAACCCGATCCTCGACGCCGAGGGCCGGCCGTTCAAGATCGTCAAGTTCGCCACGGACATCACCGCTCAGAAGCGGATGATGGCCCAGCTCAAGACGTCGATCGACGACAACTTCGCCGAACTCGACGCCGTCGTCGGCAAGATCGCCGCCGAGTCGTCCTCGGCGGCGTCCCGCACCGCGGCGAACGTCGCCGCGCTCGCCAGCGCATCGGACGAGCTCGCCGGCTCGGTGCGACACATCGGCGAGATCGTCGAGCGCTCGAAGCACACCGTCGACGTCACGGCGGAGCACTCCGCATCGGCGGCGGCGACGACCGAAGAGTTGCTCGCCGCCACGAACGCGATGACCAGGTGTGTCGGGCTGATCCAGGCCATCGCCAGCCAGATCAACCTCCTCGCGCTCAACGCCACCATCGAAGCGGCCCGTGCCGGCGAGGCCGGAAAGGGCTTCGCCGTCGTCGCCACCGAGGTCAAGAACCTCGCCGGCCAGGCGGCGTCGGCGACCGAGCTGATCACGAGCGAGATCAACGGCCTGCAGACGAGGGCCGGCCAGGTGTCGACGTCGCTGGTGTCGATCGCCGAGGCCGTCGCACAGGTCCGGGAGTCGTTCGCGAGTACGGCGGGCGCAGTCGAGGAGCAGGCGGTGGTGAGCCGAAACATGTCGGAGGGCATGAACTCGGTCTCGGTGGCGGTTTCCACGATCAGCGCTCAGATCGACGAGCTGGTCACCGCTGTTCGCGTGACCGCCACCGCGGTCGACGAGACGCGAGACGCCGCGGCCCGCCTGCTGGGCTGACACCACGACCCTCCCAGACCGTTGCACGAACCGGACGACAAGGAACAATCGTCACCATGACTCTGCGCTTCGCCCGATCCAAGGAGATGGCGGCACGCCTCGCCGCCCTCGACACCTCCCAGGCGGTGATCGAGTTCAACCTCGACGGCACCATCATCACCGCGAACGCGAACTTCCTGGCCACGGTGGGCTACGACCTGGAGGAGATCCAGGGCCAACACCACCGGATGTTCGTCGACGACGAGTACGCCCGCAGCGACGAGTACCGGGAGTTCTGGGAGATCCTGCGCAGCGGCACCTTCCACTCGGGCCAGTACCGACGCGTGGGCAAGGACGGACGCGAGATCTGGATCGAGGCCACCTACAACCCGGTGCTCGACGGCGAGGGTCGCCCCGTCAAGATCGTCAAGTACGCGAGCGACATCACGGCCCTACGGCGCGAGCTCGCCGACCTCCGCGGCCAGGTCCAGGCCATCCGCACGGCGCTGGCCGTGATCGAGTTCGAGGTCGACGGGACGATCCTGTGGGCCAACGACAACTTCCTCGCCACCGTCGGGTACTCGCTCGGCGAGATCCGCGGGCGCCATCACCGGATGTTCGTGAGCCCCGAGCACGCGGCAAGCACCGAGTACGCCGAACTGTGGGCCCGCATGGCACGCGGTGAGTACCACGCCGGGCAGTACCAGCGCTTCGGCAAGGACGGACGCGAGATCTGGATCGAGGCCTCGTACAACCCGATCCTCGACGAGAACGGACGTCCCCACAAGGTCGTGAAGTTCGCGACGGACATCACCCGCCAGATCACCCTGATGCGCGAGGTGAAGCAGCTGATCGACGGCAGCTTCGGCGAGATCGACCAGGCCATCGCCCGCTCGGCTGAGCAGGCCGACAGCGCCTCCGCTGCGGCTCGACGAACCGCGGGCAACGTCCAGTCGGTCGCGACGGGCGCCGAAGAGCTCGCCTCGTCGGTCACCGAGATCTCCCAGAGCATGGCCCGCACGAAGGACGCGGCCGACTCGGTGTCCGAGGAGACCAGCCGCGCCGTCGAGGCCACCGATCGACTGGCCGACGTCGCCCGGGCGATGGGCGGCATCGTGGAGTTGATCCAGGACATCGCGAACCAGATCAACCTGCTCGCACTCAACGCCACGATCGAGTCGGCGCGCGCCGGCGAGGCCGGTCGTGGGTTCGCCGTCGTCGCCAACGAGGTGAAGAACCTCGCCAAGCAGGCGGCGGACGCGACCGAGCAGATCGCCAACGAGATCGGCGGCATGCGCGACGTCAGCGATCACGTCGTCGGGTCGCTGTCGGCGATCAGCGCCGGGATCACCGCCGTCCGCGAGTCGGTGACCTCCACGGCGAGCGCGATCGAGCAGCAGAGCGCCGTCACGCAGACGATGTCGGCCAGCATGCACGAGGCCTCGCAGGCCGTCGAGTCGATCACCGACAGCGTCGCCGGGATCTCGGTCGCCGTCCAGCAGGCGACCGACGCGGCGGTGCGCACCCGCGAGGCGGCGATCGTCCTCGCCCGCTGAGGCCAGGCTCAGGGCAGGGCGACGATCGCCTCGTGCTCCAGCGTGGCGACGATCGCACCGTCGACCACGATCTCCACGTCCAGCACGGCTCGTTCGCCGTGCGCGTCGAATCGGCGCACCACCACGGAACGCACGATCGCGGTGCGACCCTCGGCCGCGAGGCCGTGGTGGCGCACGATCGATCGCATGTGGATCCAGCTGCCTCGCGCCACCTGCGCGTGCACCACGTGGTTGGCGAGCGCGGGCCACACGGCGGGGTGCACGAGGCCACGCGCCGGGCACATGTCGAGGTCGTCGCCCGCCCGGAGCGCGTACCCGCTCCCCCACTCGCCCGACAGCTCCACCTCGACCGTACGCAGGGCCTCACCCTCCCGCAGGCTCCGCGGCGGACCGGCGTCGCGCACCACACGGAACACCGCGCGCGGCTGCTCCGGCTCGTCGGTGCGCGCCTCGACGAGTGCCCCGCCGTCACCCGCCGGGTCGGCCTCCGCCACCGTGCACCGCACGAGGTCGCCGTCGAACACCGGCCGCCGGAAGCGAACCTCGCCGCCACCACGGCCGAGCCAGTCGGTGCCCCAGGCGGCGAGCGGCGGGTGGGTGAGGTAGGCGTACGTGGTGACACCGGCAACGAGCGCGCGGGGGAACCCGGCGGCTCTGGCGCCGTCGTCGGTGTGGATCGGGTTGCGGGCGTGCTCGGGAAGGTTGCGGGCGATCACCGACCACGGCTGCACGGAGTCCATCGCGGTCACGGTACGACAGCCGGCACCCGATCGTGAACGCTCTGTGACGTGTATTCACCCCATCAATATCGGCGGACGGCGCGTGCTACGGTCGGCCCGACGGCGCGCTGACGTGTGCCGGCACGGGCACCGGCGGAGCGCCGGACGAAGCATCGCCCGAGGCGTGTCATCAGGGATCGGATGAAGGTCGGATGAAGGGTCGGATGAAGGTCGGATGGAGGATCGGATGAAGGTCGGAGCGTTCTTCTTCGGAGGCGTCGAGATGACGGACGCGGGTGCGGGTCTCCCCAACCCGATGGACCGCCGCTACGACAACGCCGCGTGCTGGAAGGCCACGCTGGAGTACGTCGATGCCGCGGTCGAGGCCGACCGCCTCGGCTTCGACAGCTTCTGGACCACCGAGCACCACTTCCAGTACGAGGGCTACGAGGTCATCCCCAACGGCATCCTCATCTCCACCTGGATCGCGGCCAAGACGCAGAACGTCCGCCTCGGCGCGATGTTCAACGTCGTGCCGCAGTGGCACCCGCTGCGCCTGGCCGAGGACTTCGCCACCATGCACAACCTCTCCGGCGGCCGCGGCATCCTCGGCGTGGGCCGCGGCACCGTGCCGCGCGAGATCCTCCACTTCAACAACGACCACGTCTCGATCGGGTCGCACGACAACCCCGATCAGGCCGCCGACGACGTCCGCAACCGCGAGTGGTTCGAGGAGGCGATGGAGGTCGTCCGCACCGCACTCGACAACGAGCGCTTCAGCCACACCGGCAAGTTCTTCCAGTTCCCCGTCGCCGGCATCCCCGACCGCGGCCACACCGTCACCGAGCTCACGCTGATCCCGCGCCCGGTGTTCCCGTACGAGGTCTGGCAGGCCGTCACCTCGCCTCCGACGGTGGAGTACGTGCCCACCGTCGACCACGGCGCCGTGTTCTGGAACCAGCACCCCACGTTCATCAAGCGGATGTGGGATCGCTACGGCGATCTGTACGCCGAGCACCAGGGCCGCGAGCTGGCACGCCACGAGAAGCGGATGCTCGTCGTCGCCGTGCGCATCGAGGACACGCACGAGGAGGCCGTCCGCACCGCCCGCAACGGCCACGACGAGTTCTGGAAGTTCCTCGGTCCCTACGGCTGGAGCCGCGGCTACATGGGACCCGACGGCAAGCCGGTGAAGCCGGGCCTCATCCCCACGCTGGAGGAGTCGATGGAGCAGCGCACGATCCTCGTCGGCACGCCCGAGGAGGTCGCCGCGCACGTGCAGTTCTTCCGCGACGAGCTGGGCGTCGAGAACCTCACCCTGTTCCCGCACCTGCTCGGCGACCCGTACGCCAAGGCCACGGAGCAGATGGAGCGGTTCATGACCGAGGTGCTCCCGCTGGTCTCGTGACGGCGTCGTCATGACCGTCACGGTGCCCGAAGCACCCACCCTCGGGGCCGAGATCCGGCGCCGGCGGCTCGACGCCGGCCTCACGCTGGTGCAGCTCGCCGACCTCGCCCGCCTGTCGCAGCCGTTCCTCTCGCAGATCGAGAACGAGCGCGCCCAGCCGTCGATGGACTCCCTCGCTCGCATCGCCCGCGCGCTGGGGACCACGCCACAGTCGCTGTTCACCCCTCCCGCGCCACCCGACACCGCCGTCGCCGTGGTGCGAGCGTCCGATGTCCCCGGCGGTGTGCCCACGTACCGGCCGCTCGTGGCCGGCGACGCTCCGTTCCACGTCGTGGAGTTCACCGAGCTGCCCTTCGACTTCGTCGACGCCTGGACCCACGAGGGGTTCGAGGCCGCGTACGTGGTGCGCGGCCGGGTCGAGGTCGACGTCGGCGGCACGATCACCCGGCTCGGCGCGGGTGACTCGATGAGCTACGACGCGCGCCTGCCCCACCGGCACCGCAGCATCGGCCGTCGCGCGGCGCGCCTGCTGCTGATCGAGACCAGCGCTCGGCACCCGCACCTCTGACACCGGTCGGCCGGCGTGTGTGCGACCGGCGCGGGTTCGGCCGGGTCCTCAGCCGGCTGCGCGCTTGCGGGGATCGTGCGGGAACGACCTCGCCGCCAGCAACGCGGCCGACACCGCCTCCGCCCGGTCCGCGATCTCGTCGAGCCGGTCCCCGAGTGCGTCGACCAACGCCTGCTGCGAGCGATCGGTGGCGGTCTCCAGCTCGTCGCGCACGGCGCGACCGGCAGCGGTGAGCGCGCCGTCGGCGACCCAGCCCCGATCCGTGAGCCGTTCGACGGTCGACACGACGACCTCGGCCGAGCAGCCGCGGGTGGAGCTGTACTCGCCCGGGGCGAAGCCGAGCCACAGCTCGGTGAGGACGTTCACCGTCGCGACGTCGAGCCCGCTCGCCACGCACGCGGCGAGGTGTCCGTCGCCTCGGTGCTCACGAACCAGCTCGGCCGCACGCCACAGCCGACCGGCCGCCGACTCCGGCGTCGGCAGGGCACGGAGCCCTGCGAACAGCGGGCGGCCGGTCGCGTCGAGGCCGGCGAGCGCGCCGAGCAGCGGCGTCGCGATGGCGTCGGCGTCGTCGGGTGACACGACCCTCGAGAGGCTCTCGGTCGCTCCGACTTCGCGCGCGGCGAGCACGTCCTCTCGCGAGCACTGCGACGAGCCGTGGGCGTACACGGCGGCGAGCAGCTCGGGCGCGAACACGCCGAACGTCGCGACGACCGTGGCCGGCGACGGTGTGCCGAGCGAGGCGGCACGACCCCACACGTAGCCGTCGAAGAACCCGAGGCCGAGCGCCTGCACCCGTTCAGCGGCCGGGCGCGACCACCAGCCCTGGGTCGCGATCGGCTCGAGCGCGTCGCGCAGCCTGCGCGCCGATGTGGCCGGCAGGGGCGGTGCCGCGATCGGTGTGGCCGGCGGCTCGATGAAGGCGGCGACGATGTCGTCGTAGGTCATGGCGCCGCATCCTTCCAGACCGCTCCGGCCGCACCGGAGTCGGCAAGAATGCTCCGTTGCATGCCTCTCCCCGCCGCCCCCACCGTGGTCATCTCCGGTACCGGACTCAGCCACCCGCCGCACACGATCTCCAACGC
>CAEZSR010000050.1_pt1 | contig 23426 bp, 20 predicted proteins | sample 7264011 | NCBI WGS metagenome assembly CAEZSR01 (sample SAMEA6813783, study PRJEB35770) | freshwater metagenome | biome: Freshwater; feature: Freshwater reservoir; material: water | place: Czech Republic | collected 2016-08-15 | depth 0.5m m | reverse complement strand
GGCGTGACGAGCATCGCCGCACCCGTCGACACGGCGCCCGGGTCGGACGCGCCGACGGCACCGAAGGACTCCGCGGCCGGTCGGGCCGTCTTCATCGGCATCACCCTCGCCGTCATCGTCGCGGGGGTCGTGCTCTCGCTCCGCTACCGCAAGCGCTGACGCTCCCTTCGGGCATCGTCCCGACGATCGGCCACCATGGGCGCCATGGCCGCATCCTCCGACACCGTCCTGCGCTCCGAGCCCCGCCCCGGCATCGCCCAGCTCACGCTCAACCGCCCCGACAAGCTCAACGCGATGACGGGTGAGCTCGTGCAGGCGCTGCACGAGCACCTCGACGAGATCGCCGTCGACCCGGACGTGCGCGTGGTGGTGCTCACCGGCGCCGGCCGCGGGTTCTGCGCCGGGCTCGACCTCGGTGGGTACGGCACCGCCCCGCACACCGAACGCATGGGTCGCACCCAGGCCGGGTTCGCCGTGCAGAAGCACATCGCCTCGCTCATCCCGCACCTGCGGTCGCTGCCCCAGCCGGTCATCGCCGCCGTCAACGGCGCCGCTGCCGGTGGTGGGTTCGCGCTCGTGCTCGGCAGCGACGTGCGACTCGCGGCCCGCGCGTCGAAGTTCAACGCCGCGTTCATCCGCATCGGGCTGTCGGCCTGCGACATCGGCACGAGCTGGGTGCTGCCGCGACTCATCGGCGCAGCGCGCGCCCAGGAGCTGATGCTCACCGGCCGGGTGTTCGACGCCGAGGAGGCGTACCGCATCGGGTTGGTGGTCGACCTGGTCGACGACCACGCCCTGCTCGACACCGCCTACGCGAAGGCCGAGCAGATCATGCTGAACGCACCGTTCGGCGTGGCCCTCACCAAGGAGGGCATGTGGAGCGCGCTGGAGATCCCCGGCATGCAGGCGGCGATCGACCTGGAGAACCGCCAGCAGATCATGGCGAGCGCGACCAGCGACCACCGCGAGGCGATGCAGGCCTTCCTCGAGCGTCGCCCGCCGAACTACACCAACAGCTGACCGGAGGCGTCCGGCGGGTTCAGCGGGTGCTGAGCTCGACCGGGGTGACGGTGGGGAAGTGGCAGGCCACGAAGTGGCCGTCGCCAACGGCGCGCAGTTGCGGTTCCTCGGTGCGGCAGATGTCCTGCGCGGCCGGACAGCGCGGGTTGAACCGGCAGCCGGGCGGTGGGAGCACCGGGGAGGGCGGCTCGCCCTCGATCGCGGTCTTGGTGACCGCGACCTCGGGGTCGGGCACCGGGATCGAGTTGAGCAGCACCGAGGTGTAGTGGTGCGCCGGGTTCTCGTACAGCACGTCCGACGGCGCCACCTCGCAGATCTTGCCGAGGTACATCACGGCCACGCGGTCGCTGATGTTCTTCACGACGGCGAGGTCGTGGGCGATGAAGATCAGCGTGAGGCCGTACTCGGCCTTCAGGTCCTCGAGCAGGTTGAGCACCTGCGCCTGGACGCTCACGTCGAGCGCGCTCACCGGCTCGTCGCAGATGATCAGCGACGGGTCGAGCACGAGTGACCGGGCGATCGAGATGCGCTGGCACTGACCACCCGAGAACTGGTGCGGCTGGCTCTCCGCGGCGCGCGTCGGATCGATGCCGACCTCTTCGAGGATCGAGTCGACCTTCTGCGAACGCTCGGCGTCGGTGCCTCGCTTCCAGATGTTGAGCGGCTCCATCACGATCTGGCGGACCTTGCGACGCGGGTTGAGCGACGAGATCGGGTCCTGGAAGATCATCTGCATGCGGGTGCGCGCCTCGCGCATCTCGTCGCCGGTGAGCCGGGTGAGCTCGGAGCCCTCGAAGACCACCGACCCGCTGGTCGGTCGCGGCAGCTGCATGATCGCCCGACCGGTGGTGCTCTTGCCGCAGCCCGACTCGCCGACGAGGCCGAGGGTCTCGCCCCGCAACACGTCGAGGCTGATGCCGCTGACCGCGTTGACCTTCAGCCCGGTGCGGCCGACGGGGAACTCGACGACGAGGTCCTCGATGCGCAGCAGCACGTCGGGGGAGTCGCGCAGGTGTGCCTTTCCCGTGCCGGCCATGTCAGTTGCCTCCCGCAGCGGCGGCGAACTCGCTCTTCGACGCGGCGATGCGCACCTTGATCTCGGTGTTCTCGGGGCTGCCGACCGGGTACCAGCAGGCGTAGAGGTGGTTCGGGTCCTCGGCGGTGGGCACCAGCGGTGGCTCCTCGTTCTGGCACTTGGGCTGTGCGTACGGGCAGCGTGGCGCGAACCGGCAGCCCTTCGGCGGGTTGACGAGATCGGGTGGGCGGCCCGCGATCGCGCTGAGACGGGTGTGGCTGCGGTCCTCGAGCCTGGGGATGCTGTTGAGCAGCGCCTCGGTGTAGGGCATCTTCATGTTGGCGAACAGGCCCTTGGTGGTGGCCTTCTCGACGAGCTTGCCGCCGTACATCACGGCGATCTCGTCGGTGTGGCCGGCCACGACGCCGAGGTCGTGGGTGACGAGCACGAGCGACATGTTGCGGTCGCGCCGTTGCTCACCGAGCAGATCGAGGATCTGGGCCTGCACTGTCACGTCGAGCGCCGTCGTGGGCTCGTCGGCGAACAGCGCCGTCGGACCGCAGGCGAGGGCGATCGCGATCATCACGCGCTGGCGCATGCCGCCCGACATCTCGTGCGGGTACTGCTCGAGGCGGCGCTTGGCCTCGGGGATGCGCACGTCCTGCAGGAGGCGCTCGGCGGTGGCCCACGCGTTCTGCTTGGTCATGCCGAGGTGGATCTGCAGCGGCTCCGCGATCTGCCTGCCGATCTTCATCACCGGGTTCAGCGAGGTCATCGGGTCCTGGAAGATCATCGCCATCTCCTTGCCCCAGACCGACCGCATCTCCTTGCGTCCGAGGTTGCCGATCTCTCGGCCCTCGAAGGTGATGCTGCCGCCGCGCACGGTGCCGCGCGGGGGGAGGAGGCCCATGATCGAGCGGGACAGGATGGTCTTGCCCGAGCCCGACTCGCCCACGATGCCGAGCGCCTTGCCGCGGTCGAGGGTGAAGCTGACGCCGTCGACCGCCCGGACGAGACCGCGAGGGGTCTTGAAGTGGGTGGTGACGTCCTTCAGGACGAGCAGCGGCCCGTCGATGTCGCGGGACGATGCCTGGATGAGGTCGCTCATACGCCAGCCTGCCGGATGTCGAAGCGACGGCTGAGCCGGTCGCCGATGATGTTGAACGAGAGCACGGTGAGGAACAGCATGAGACAGGGGAAGATCGTGGCCCACCAGGCCTCGTCGATCTTGTTGCGGTTCTCGTCGATCAGCTTGCCCCAGGTGGGCGTGCCGACCTCGACGCCGAGACCGAGGAACGCGAGCGCACCCTCGGCGGCGATGAGGATCGACAGACCGGTGAAGCCGACCGTCAGGATCGCCGGGATCAGGTTCGGCAGGATCTCGCGGAACATCACGCGGCCGGGCTTGGCGCCGAGGCTGCGGGCCGCGAGCACGAACTCCCGTTCACGCAGCGACAGCGTCTGCGCTCGCACGATGCGGGCGAGCGGGGCCGTGGCGAGGATGCCGAGCGTGATGACGATCGTCCACTTGCGGCTCAGCCACCCGAGCCACGAGGCGTCCTCGGCGAGGTCGGAGAGGCGGTCGACGAGGATGATCGCGAGGAGCAGCGCCGGCAGGGCGAGCAGGCAGTCGGTGATGATCATCACGATCCGATCGACCCAGCCGCGGAAGTACCCGGCGATCACGCCGAGGAAGCCGCCGACGAGGATGCCGAACACGGTGGCGAAGATGCCCACCTGGAGCGACGTGCGTGCGCCGTAGATCACCTTCGAGAAGACGTCGCCGCTCACACCGTCGGTGCCGAACCACGCCGCAGTGCCCGGACCCCACTCGTAGCGGCCGGGGCGTCCGTCCGGGCCGGGGATCTTGGCGTCGGGGTAGGGAATGAAGGACAGGTAGTCGGCGAAGATCGCGAGGAACGTGAGCGATCCGAGGAAGCCCACGGCGAAGACGATGCCGAAGCCGGGCCACTTCAGCTTGCGCTTCTTGGCCGGCGGTGTCGGTGCGGCCGGCAGTGGTGCAGCCGCGTCCTCGGGTGCGGTGGTGGCGTCGATGGTCGTGGTCATGTGAGTGTCCCCGTGCTCAGGCGATCGCTCGGGCGTGACGGATCCGGGGATCGAGCACGCCGTACATCAGATCGACGGTCAGGTTCACGATCACGACGCTGCCGACGAGGATCGCCGAGGCGCTCTGCACCGTGAAGAGGTCCTTCTGCAGGATTGCGGTGACGAGCATCGAGCCCATGCCGTCGAGGTCGAAGAACTGCTCGGCCACGATGGCGCCGCCGACGATGCCGCCGATCTGCAGGCCCACGCTGGTGAGCAGCGAGAACAGCGAGTTGCGCAGGGCGTGCACCCAGAGCACCCGCCGGGGCGACACGCCCTTGGCGCTCGCGAGGGTGACGAAGTCGGCCTGCAGCGTCATCACCATGTCACCGCGGAGCAGGCGGCTGAAGATGGCGGCGATCGGCAGGGTGAGCACGAGCGTCGGCACGAAGAAGTTCCGGAAGTGTTCGCCGAGGTCCTGCCACGGGTACACCTTGTCGCCGATGCGGGGGAACCAACCGCCGATCGTGACCTGGAAATCGCCGAACGGGGGTGGCATGCCGATCGTGTTCTCCTTGATCAGGAGGATCGTCAGGATCGGTGCGAGGACGATCGCCGGCGCCGACACGAACGCGAACGCGGCGCCGCTGCCGAACTTGTCGAACCAGCTGTCGCGCTTGTGCGCCTGGCGCACGGCGAGCGGCACGGCGATGACCAGGCCCCAGAAGATGGCGTAGAAGCCGAGGAGCAGGGTGGTGAGGATCCGGCCCTGGATGTAGTCGAACACGGGCTGCGAGTTCGGGACGCTGAAGCCCATGTCACCCTGGACCATGTTGGTCATCCAGAACACGTATTGGACGAAGGGGTTGCTGTCGAGCCGATACTTCTCGGTGGTCGCGTCGATCAACTCCTGGTCGGCGGTGCCGCCGAGCAGGGTTCGGGCCGGGTCGCCCGGTGCGTTCAGGCCGAGTCGCATCAGGATCATCACGGTGAACGTGACGATGAAGAAGACGATGGCGAACTGACCGATTTTCTGCAGGGCGTAGCGCACAGGCGGTCCTCGCGAGGATCAGGTGGTGGGTGTGGGTGAGATCGGTGAGCGATCGGTGTGTGAGCGATCGGTGTGGGAGCGACGAGCGCCGGGCGGCGCACCCCGGAAGGTGCGCCACCCGGCGACGTCAGCGGGTCGGATCAGGCCAGCTCGGGGTCGATCCAGAGGGTGTGGGTGTAGAACTGGCCGGAGAACCCGGCACCGTCACGGGACTTGCTGCCGTCGGGCAGCACCCACTCGCCGAGACCCTGGATCTTCGGGTGCCGCGGCGTGCCCCACAGGGTCCAGGAACCGGCGAAACTGAAGCACTCGCCAGCCATCCGACGGTTCACTTCCTCTGCGTACTCCCGGCGCTGGTCCGGGTCGAGCTCGCCACGGGCCAGTTCGAGGTTCTCGTCGACGACGGGGTCGCGCAGACGGCCGAAGTTGAGCGCGAGCTGGCCGTCGGGCGGAGCCGCCGAGGAGTGCCACCAGAAGTACTGGCTGTCGATGCTCGTGCCGGCGTGGTTGCGCCAGCCGTACATGAAGAAGTTCGGGTCACCGAACAGTGCCGTGGTGATGAACTGGTCCTGGGGCACCTGGATGATCTCGACGTCGACGCCGATCTCGGCCCAGTAGCCCTGGAGCAGGTCCGCGGTCTGCGCGTTGATCGCCGACACGGTGGTGCCGTACTTCAGGCCGGTGACCGGCCCGACCTCGGCGACGTACTCGTCGATGAGGGCCTGGGCACCTTCGATGTCCTGGCTCGTGTCGACGCCGTTGTCCTCGAGGTAGCCCTCCTGGCCGGGCGAGAACAGGCCGTTGGCCACCTGCAGGATGCCGTCTGCGGTGAGGTCGATCAGCTCCTGGCGGTCGATCGCCTTGAACAGGGCGCAGCGGACCCGCTTGTCCTGCAGCGGGCTGGCCTTGTCGAGGTTCAGCAGGATGTAGTTCGTCTCGGCGAACGTGTCCTGCTCGTTCATCGGGAATTCGTCGGCCAGGCCGCGGAACTCGCTGATGACGATGGCCGACGAGGTCGAGAAGATGTCGATCTCGCCGGACTGCAGCGCCTCACCGGCGGTCTCGCTGTCCTCGATCACCCGGAACTCCAGCGAGTCGAGGTAGGGCAGCTGGTTGCCGTTGGCATCGCTCTGCCAGTAGTCGGGGTTGCGGGTCACGACGAGCTTGTCGCGCGGGGCGTAGCTCTCGAGGATGAACGGACCGGTACCGACGGCCTGGATGGGATCACCGGTACCGGCGGCCACGGCCTCGAGCCAGGTCGGGGACGCGATCAGACCGAGCTGGCCGCCGAGCGTGGCGGGCAGGTTCGGCCACGGGCGCGGCTGGCTGAGGTCGCCGCTCTTGCCCGTCTTGATCGTGAACTCGAACTCGCCGGTCGCCTCGATCGCGAGCGACCCGTCCTCGTTGCGGCCGTAGTCGGTGATCGCGTTCGACACGAGCAGGCCGGTGCCGGTGGCCTGGAGGTTGTACACGACGGCCTCGGCGTTGAGCGGGGTGCCGTCGTGGAACGAGATGCCCTCGCGCACCTTGAAGGTGAACTCGGTGAAGTCGTCGTTGGCCTCCCAGCCCTCGAGCAGGACGCCCTTGACCTCGAGGTTCTCGTCGAGGGTGACCAGCGGGTCGTAGAACGTGCGGGCACGCTGCTGGCAGTACGAGTCGCACTGCATGGCCGCGGGCGTCCACGGGTTCGCGACCTCGGCCTCGCCGCTCACGACGAGCGTGCCGCCGTACACCGGGTCCTTGGCCGGCGCGGCCGGCTCGGTGTCCTCGGTGGCCGCGGTCGTCTCGGTCGCGGCGTCGGTGCCGTCGGTGGCCGGCTCGGTGTCGCCCGTGGCGGCCGTGTCCTCGGTGGCCGCCTCGGTCGTGTCGGGCTCGACGGCGGTCTCGTCTTCCTTCCTGCTACACGCGCCTGCCACCAGACCGATCGTGACGAGGGCTGCGGCGAGCAGCTTGCCCGATCGGTGGCGGGTTGAACGGTGTGGTGTCACCCTGGTCCCCCTTCGTTGGAAATGCATGACCGGCTCCGGGACCGCCGTGGCGGCGGACTCGGTTCGGCGTCTGTTGTGACCCCCATCACATGCCGGTGCGCTCACCTTAGCCACTTGCCTGATGGTGTCAATGATCGTGAGCAAGTGCGCAGGTGATCACCCCCGCGTGGGTGCAGCGAGGCCGATCGGACCCGGGCACGACGACCCGGACGGGCCCGCGGTAGCGTCCGGGCGTGCCCCCGTTGCGACCCGACCACCTGGTGCGTCCGCACCCGTCACGGCTCTCGTCGACGCGTCGCGACACGCCCGAGATCATGGCGCGACACCACGAGGCGGTCGCCGCGGCGAGCCCCACGTACCGTGATCCGGCCACCGGCTACCAGGTGTTCACCGCGGCGTTCCTCGCGGCTCGGGGCACCTGCTGCGACACGGGATGCCGGCACTGCCCCTACGTCGGTGCGCTCGAGGAGCGTCCTCGGACGTGAGCCACGACCTCGATCCGCCCGTCGCCGGTCCCGGCCTGCGCGAGCTCGTCGACCGGCTGCGGGTCGACCCCGACGACGGGTTCCGGCTCGCCGACCGTGCCACCGAGGACGACTTCGGGATGACCAAGGACGAGGCGCTCGCCCGGCTCGCCGCGTCCCGGAGCCGGATCGACGTGCTCCAGCAGCGCCTCCACGCCGAGGGCGAGCGCAGCGTCCTGTTCGTGATCCAGGCGATGGACGCGGCCGGCAAGGACGGCACGATCCGCAACGTGCTGTCGGGTCTCAACCCCGCCGGCATCCGGGTGGAGAGCTTCAAGGCGCCCGCGGGGCCGGAAGCGCAGCACGACTACCTGTGGCGCGTGCACCAGGTGTGCCCGCCCCGCGGTGGTATCACGGCGTTCAACCGCAGCCACTACGAGGACGTGCTCGTCGTGCGGGTGAAGGGGTTCGTGCCCGAGCAGGTGTGGCGGCGCCGGTACGGGCACCTCCGCCAGTTCGAGCAGCTCCTCACCGACGAGGGGACCACCGTGGTGAAGGTGTTCCTCCACGTCTCCGCCGACGAGCAGGCCCGCCGGTTCCAGGAGCGCCTCGACGACCCGGAGAAGCGCTGGAAGTTCCGGCGCGGCGACCTCGACGATCGCGCGCTGTGGACCGAGTTCCAGGCCGCGTACGAGGACGCGATCCGCGAGACCTCCACGGCCGAGTGCCCGTGGTACGTCGTGCCCGCCGACGGCAACTCGCGCCGCAACATGGCGGTCGCCGAGATCCTGCGGCACACCCTCGAGCAGCTCGACCCGCGGATCCCCGAGCCCGAGGAGGGCCTCGAGGGGATCCGGATCGTCTGACCCGGACGCGCCGCATGCCGCCGCGGACCAGCGGCGGGACGAGCTCCGGAGGCGATCCGGACGACCTCGACGGTCGTGAACACCGTGTGAACCTCGGGGTGTGAACCCCGTCGCGCTCCCGGGGTCGGGCTTGTACGAAATGTACAGTTCCCCCGATGTCCGTGACCGTCGCCCTCACCCTCGACGAGGCCCTGACGGCGCTCGCCACCGACCCCGCCGCCACGGTGCTGGCCGGTGGGACCGACCTGATGGTCGAACTGAACGGCGGCCACCGCCGGGCGGCGAGCGTCGTGGCCGTGAACCGTGTGCGCGAGCTGCGGTCGTGGCGCCACGACCCCGCTGCGGGCACCCTGTGGCTCGGTGCCGCCGTCACCTACACCGAGATCGCACAGGAGCCGATCGCCGCGCTGGTGCCGGCGCTCGCCCAGGCGGCACGCACCGTCGGGTCGCCGCAGATCCGCAACGCCGCCACCCTCGGCGGCAACGTCGGCACCGCCTCGCCGGCCGGTGACGGCCTGCCGGTGCTCGCCGCGCTCGACGCAGTGGTGCACCTCGCGTCCGCCGGCGCCACCCGCGACGTGCCCTTCGCCGAGTTCGCCACGGGGCCCAAGCGCACCGTGCTGCAGCCCGGCGAGCTCATCACCGGTGTGACGGTGCCGGTGCTGCACGGCTACCAGGGCTACAGCAAGGTGGGTGTGCGCAACGCGATGGTGATCGCGACCGCCAGCGCCTGCCTGGCGGTCGACGTGGCGAGCCGCTCGGTGCGCTTCGCGATGGGTTCCGTGGGCCCGGTGATCCTGCGGGCACCCGAGGCCGAGGCGATCGCCGCCGCGGCCGCGGACTTCGACGCCGGCACGATCCCGTCCGAGGTGGTCGAGCGCTTCGGCGCCGCCGCCGGTGCCGCGGCACGCCCGATCGACGACCACCGGTCCACCGCCGCCTACCGGCGACGCGCGATCGAGGTGCTCGCTCGTCGCCTGCTCGCCCGTGCCTTCCCCGCCGGGGCCCCGATTGGAGGAGACGCATGAGCCCGACACCCGATGCCGGTGAGATCGGTGCCGACCACGTGGGCACCAACCAGATCTACGTGCTGCACGTGAACGGCCAGGACCGCGAGGTGCGCGACGCCTGGGTGGGGGAGAGCCTCCTGTACGTGCTCCGCGAGCGCCTCGGCCTCATGGGGTCGAAGGGGGCCTGCGAGCAGGGGGAGTGCGGGAGCTGCAGCGTGCTCGTCGACGACGAGCTGGTGTGCGGCTGCCTGGTGCTCGCCGCCACCGCGGTGGGGCAGCGCATCGTCACCATCGAGGGCATCGCACCGGTCGGGGCGCCGAGCGACGTGCAGCAGGCCTTCGTCGATGCGGGCGCCGTGCAGTGCGGCTTCTGCACGCCGGGGCTGATCATGGCCACGCACGCCCTGCTCGACCGCTCGCCCGAACCCACGGAGTACGAGATCCGCGAGGAGCTGTCGGGCAACGTGTGCCGCTGCACCGGGTACGGCCGGATCATCGACGCCGTCCAACGGGTGGCCGTCGCCCGTCGCGGCGCCACCTCCGGGGGTGCGTCGTGAGCGCCGCGTCCGTCCAGGCGTCCGTCCAGGCGTCCGTCCAGGCGTCCGTCGACGCTGCGGTCGACTCGGCGGTCGGCGCGCCCGTGAGCGGCCGCCTCGGTGACAGCCCGGTCCGGCCCGACGGCGTCGCGAAGGTGCAGGGGTCGTTCGCCTTCTCGGGTGACCTGTCCGCCGACGGGTTCCTGTGGGGCGCCACGCTGCGCTCGCCGCACCCGTACGCGCGCATCGTGTCGATCGACCTGTCGGGGGCGTGGGCCATCAACGGTGTGGAGGCGGTCATCACCGCCGACGACGTGCCCGGCAAGCCGACCTACGGCCTCATCGACCAGGACCAGCCGGTGTTCGCGAGCGAGTACGTGCGCTACGTCGGCGAACCCGTGGCCGCGGTCGCGGCGAACCACCCCGACACGTGCCGCCGTGCGCTGGAGGCGATCCGGGTGGAGTACGAGGTACTCGAACCGCTGATCGATCCCGAGCGCTGCGTCGACGGGTCGTTCCCGCCGATCCACCCGAAGGGCAACGTGTTCCGGCACCAGCGGATCGTGCGCGGCGACGTGGATGCGACCGGCGACGTGATGGTGGAGGCCACCTACGAGATCGGCATGCAGGACCAGGCGTTCCTGGGCCTCGAGGCGGCGCTCGCGATCCCGGATCCGGGGGGTGAGGGCGTGGAGCTCTACGTCGCCACCCAGTGGCTGCACGAGGACCGCCACCAGATCGCCGCCTGCCTCGACCTGCCCGACGAGAAGGTCCGCCTCACCCTCGGCGGTGTCGGCGGCGCGTTCGGGGCACGCGAGGACATCAGCCTGCAGGTGCACACCTGCCTGCTCGCGCTGCGCACCGGCCGCCCCGTGCGCATCGCCTACAGCCGCGAGGAGAGCTTCCTCGGGCACGTGCACCGCCACCCGGCCCGCATCTGGATGCGCCACCACGCGACGAGCGAGGGGCGCATCGTGAAGGTCGAGGCCCGGATCGTGATGGACGGCGGCGCCTACGCGTCCACGTCATCGGCGGTGCTGATCAACGCCGTCACCCACGTGCAGGGCCCCTACGCGTGCGAGAACGCGGTGGTGGACGGTTGGGCGGTGCGCACCAACCACCTGCCCTGCGGTGCGATGCGCGGCTTCGGCGTGGTGCAGGCCTGCTTCGCGCACGAGAGCCAGATGGATCGGCTCGCCGCGGCGTGCGGACTCGACCCCGTGGAGATCCGCCTCCGCAACGCGATGCAGACCGGCGACCGGCTCATCACCGGCCAGGTGATCGAGAACGTCGCGCCGGTGCGCGAATGCATCTTGGAAACCGCGGCGCTGCCACTGCCCGACGAGCCGGTGGGCGGTCACGACGGCGACCCGATGCGGCTCCCCGGCGGTGCCGGTCTCACCGCCGACCGCAGCCACATCCGGCGCGGCATCGGGTGGGGTGTGGCGATCAAGAACCTCATGTACTCGGAGGGCTTCGACGACTACTCGACGGCCCGCGTGACGCTGCGCGACGGCGTGGCGTCGCTCAAGTTCGCGACGGCCGAGGTGGGCCAGGGGTTCGTCACCCTGGCGGGCCAGATCGCCCGCAGCGTGCTGGGTGTCGACGACGTGGTGCTCGAACCGATCGACACCACGGTCGGGTCGGCCGGCTCCACGAGCGCGTCGCGGCAGACCTGGATGAGCGGCGGTGCCGTCGACGGTGCCTGCCGGCTGGTGCGCGAGCAGCTGTTCGCCCACGTCGGTGCGGTGCACGGTGTCGATCCGCTACGCCTCGCGATCGCGGGCCGCGACGTCGTCGACACGATGGGCGATCTGCGCGTGCCGGTGGCCGAGGCGACGGCGGGGCAGGTGTTCGAGGACACCTTCGAGCACCACCACCGGCCCACGGAGGAGCTCGACGAGAACGGCCAGGGCAACTGCCACACGGCCTTCGCGTTCGTGGCGCACCGCGCGGTGGTGGACGTCGACCCCGAGCTGGGACTGGTGAAGGTCGTGCAGATCGCGACGGCGCAGGACGTCGGTCGGGCGCTCAACCCGCTCAGCGTGATCGGCCAGATCGAGGGCGGCATCGCCCAGGGTGTCGGCCTCGCGGTGATGGAGGAGATCGTCCAGATCGACGGGCGGGTGCGCAACGCGAACTTCACCGACTACCTCCTGCCCACGTTCCTCGACATGCCCGACGTGGTGGCCACCCTGATCGAGCAGCCCGACCCGATGGCACCGCTGGGTGCCAAGGGCGTCGGCGAGCCACCGTGCATCTCGAGCACCCCGGCCGTCGTCGCGGCCATCCGCGACGCGATCGGCAAGGACCTCACCCGGGTGCCCGTGCGCCCGAGCGACATCGCCTTCTGACCCGGACCGGGACCGGTCGTGCGGCCGTTCGGTGGATCCGGTCGGCATCGTCTAGGTTCACGTCCACTCCGCACGCCCCCGTCTGTCGAAAGCGAGCAAACTCCGTGTCCTCCGAACGCGAGATCATGACCTGGGAGATCTTCGGTGACGCCTCCCGCGAGCTGGCGCAGCAGGTGGCCGACGACTACGAGCCGGACATGATCCTGTCGATCGCCCGCGGTGGTCTGCTCATCGGCGGTGCGCTCGGGTACGCCCTCAGCGTGAAGAACGTGTACACGATGAACGTCGAGTTCTACACGGGGGTCGACGAGCGACTCGAGGTGCCCCGCATCCTGCCGCCCGCGCCCGACTTCGTCGACGCGAGCCACTTCAAGATCCTCATCGCCGACGACGTCGCCGACACCGGGCACACGCTGCGCAGCGTGCTCGACTTCTGCGCCGGCAAGGTGGCCGAGGTGCGCACCGCGTGTCTCTACGAGAAGAGCCACTCCGTCGTGAAGTGCGACTACGTGTGGAAGAAGACCGATCTCTGGATCAACTTCCCGTGGAGCGACAAGGACCCGGTGGCCAAGCGCGACTGGAGTGTCAGGGACGCCTGAGCCCGTACGCGACGACGCCCGAGCCGTGCGGCCCGGGCGTCGAGGTGCGTGGGTCGGTGCGTGGGTCCGGTGGACGAGCGAAGGGGCTCAGCCGACCTGCATGCGGGCGAGCAGCTTCTTCTTCGGCACCACGCCGAGCAGCTTGCCGTCGTGCCACACGGTGACCACCGGGGTGCGCGGGTTGAGCCGTGACAGCACGTCGGCCAGATCCTCGTCGAGGTCGGCCCGAGCCAGCTGGCTGAACGGCACCATCAGCTGACCCAGCGGCACGTAGGGCCGCTGGTGCTCGGGCACCGCCTGCAGCTGGTCCTCGCTCACGATCCCGGCGAGGTCGCCGTTGTCGCGGGCGACGGCCACCACGCCCGCCCCGCCGAGGCGTGAGCGCTGCCACCACATGGTGTCCGCGTCGGTGTCGGGCGACGCCTGGGCGATGCCGAACCAGGTGAGGTCGCGCACCCGGGTGCCGTGCAGACGCTCGGCCACGTCGACGGCCATCATCTCCGCCTTCGCGTTGAGGGCGATGAAGAGACCCGTGACGATCAGCATCAGGCCGGGCATGCCGTTGAACAGCATGACACCGCCGATGCCGGCGAGCGAGAAGCCGACGGCCTTGCCCGCATTGCCCGCCTCACGGGCGGCGCGGAAGCGGTCGCCGTGCTTGCGCCAGCGGAACGCCTTCAGGATCCGGCCACCGTCGAGCGGCGCACCCGGCAGCAGGTTGAACACGCCGAGCAGGAGGTTGATCACGCCGAGCCAGCCGAGGATCGACAGGCCCACACCGTCGACGCCGAGCGCGACGAGGCCGACCATCGTGCCGAGCGAGAGGGCACCGATCGCGAGGCTCGTGAGCGGACCGGCGACCGCGATCCAGCCTTCGGCACGCGGCGTGGGGGCCTCCCGGTCGAGCTTGGCGACACCGCCGAGCGCCCACAGCTGGATCGACTGCGTCTGCACCCCGTGGCGTCGTGCGACCAGCGCGTGCGCCAGTTCGTGTGCGGTGATCGACGCGAGGAACGCGACGAGGGCGAGGGCGGCGCCGATCGCTCCGTAGGAGGCAGCGAGTCCGGAGCCGAAGAGGACCGCGACGACGATGACGCTCCAGTGGAGCTGGAAGGGGATGCCGGCCAGCCGCCCGAGGTTGAGCGAGCCCGACGAGAACATGTGATGGGGTCCTTTCGAGTGGTCCATGACACCGGGCAGCACCGTGCTTCCCGGTGCCTCTGGTCTCACCCGCTCTCGCGAGCCCCCGGTGGCCGGAGTCGTCCTGGTGGGGGCGACTCGTGTTGACGACCACCGAATGTCGTGGGTTACTCCCCGTCGGCACGGATCATGCTAGGCGGTCGTGACCCGGGGCGCACGTCGTGCTCCACGTGACGCGCGTGACCCCGCGCTCCGGGTGGAGGCCGGGATCGGGCCGGGATCAGCGCCGGGCGAGGACGGTGAGCGCGGCGTTGCGGCCGCTCGCGCCCCACACGCCGGCGCCCGGGAAGGTGGCGGCGCCCGTGAGGAACAGCCCGTCGACCGGGGTCTCGTACCGGGTGAGCTCGGGCTGGCGGTTCAGCAGCGCGGCGAGCGGGCCGCCGGCGAAGCTCGTGGCGTGCCCTGCCGGGAGGTGGAAGTCGCGCTCGTACACGTCCGGTGTCATCGCCCGCCACTCGTCGATCGAGTCGAGGAGGCCGGGTTCGGCGAGCGTGGCGAGTTGCTCGAGCCAGCGGCGCGGCTCGCCGCTGCCGGGCCACCCGCCGGCCAGCCGGTACGGGGTGTACAGGCACTCGAGGCTGAGCACGTGACGACCGGCGGGTGCCATCGACGGGTCGATCACCGTCGGGACGTTCAGGAACATCCCGGGCCGTTCGAGCACCTCGCCCCGGCCCATCAGCTCGAACCCGCGGTGCATGTCGGCGAGCGACGGCGCCACGATGACGGTGCCGGTGAGCGGGTGCGGATCGTCGGGCAGACCGGCGAGCGCGCGCAGGCGCGGCACGGAGCTGACGACGGCGTCGATCTTCGACTCGTAGCCCTCGTGGTGCGGTGTGGTGCGCCAGCGCTCGACCAGGCCGTGCGCCTGGGGTGGCGGGTCGCGCAACCAGCGCAGGAACGTGTCGTGCGGGTTGCACGCCGACACCACCACCGACGCGGTGACCTCCGTGCCGTCGTCGAGCTCGACACCGCGCACCCGACCGCCCTCGCACGTGATGGCGGTGACCTTCGTGGCGAGCCGAAGCTCGCCGCCGAACGAGCGGAACGACCGCTCGAGGCTCGCGGGCACCATCCCGCTGCCGCCCTCGGGTCGTCCGACGGTACCGACGTGGCGGAGCGCGTAGGTGAGTGCGCCGAGCCCGGTGCCGGGGAACTCGGGGGAGATGCCCCACACCATCGGTCCGGTCACCATCGCCGGCCCCTGGAGCGCGTCGGTGTGGAAGTACTCGCGCATCACGTCGGCGGCGCTGCGTCGGCTCCAGCGCAGCAGCGTCGACACGCCACGCCCGCGGCGGGCGAACACCTTCTTCGTGATGCCCGTGAGCGACGGCGGATCGTTCGCCTGATCGAACACCATCCGCACGGCCGGCATCGCGGCGCGCAGGTACCGCCGGTAGCCGTCGACCTCGGTCGGGTGGGTGCGGGCGAGGCCGTCGAGGGTCTGCTCGGCATCGTGGTGCATCACCCACGCCTGCCCACCGCCCCACGCCATGTTCACCTGCGCCGGCTCGACGTCGAGGTAGCGGAGCCCGTGGTCGGCGAGGCGCAGCTCCTCCATCACCGGCGTGGTGCGGAACGTGATGTGGTCGCAGTTGCAGATGTTCACCGTGGCCCCGGCGAACGACTCGCTCGCCGCCGTGCCACCCACCGCGTCGCGGGCCTCGACGAGCAGGGTGCGCAGGCCGCCGCGGGCGAGGTAGGCGGCGCACACCAGGCCGTTGTGACCGGCGCCGATCACCACTGCGTCGACGTCGTGGACGGGCATCGGCCCATTCTGCTCGCACCGCGTGCGCGGCGGTACCGTGCACGATGTGACAACCGCCGATCGATCCCACGACCGTCGCCCCGCCGCCCGGCGGTTCATCGACCTCCGCGCACCGGAGATCGGTGAGCGGATCACCGAGCGCAGCATCCTCGTGCAGCCGCTCGGAGCGATCGAGCAGCACGGTCCGCACCTGCCGCTGTCGACGGACTCGCTCGTCGCCACCGCGGTCGCCGAGGCCGCCGTCGCCGAGGTGGGCGACGAGCTCGACGTGTGGCTGCTGCCCACGCTGGAGTACACGAAGTCGAACGAGCACGCCTGGTCGCCCGGCACCATCTGGCTGTCGGCCACCACGTTGCTCGCGGTGCTCGACGACATCGGCCGCTGCGTGGCCACCACGGCGGCGAAGCGGTTCGTGTTCCTGAACGGCCACGGCGGCAACAGCGCGCTCGCCAACGTGGCGTGCCGCGAGCTGCGACTCCACCACGGGCTGATGACGTTCCTCGCCCATCCGGGCATGCCGGCGGACCAGGGCGGTTCGTCGCCGGCGGGCGAGCTCGGCATGGGCATCCACGGCGGCACCGACGAGACGTCGATCCTGCTGCACCTCGCACCCGAGCTGGTGCGGATGGATCTCGCGGAGCGGCGGGTGCCCGACAAGATCGCGGAGAACCGCTACGTCCGCTTCGGTGGGCGCGTGAGCTTCGGCTGGCTGTCGAACGACTTCAACGAGGACGGCTACATCGGCGACCCCACCCCGGCCACGGCCGAGCGAGGCGAGGAACTGTTCGAGGGGGCCGTGCAGGGGTTCGCCGAGGCGCTGCGCGAGATCGCCGCGTTCGAGTACGGGCGCTGACCGTGGGGGAGCAGCAGGTGGATCTCGACGCCCTGCGGATCGACGTCGACCGGCTCGTCGGCCGGCTCGACGCGCTCGGCGAGATCGGCGCGGTGCACGGACCGAACGGCGAGCGCGGTTGCGCCCGTCTGGCGCTCACCGACGCCGACCGTGACGGTCGCGACCTCGTGGTCGGCTGGATGCACGACCTCGGACTCGACGTGCACGTGGACGCGATCGGCAATGTCGTGGGCGTGCGCGCCGGCGACGACCCGACGCTCGCCCCGGTGATGACCGGGTCGCACATCGACACGGTGCGCACGGGCGGGAGGTTCGACGGCAACCTCGGCGTGCTCGGTGGCCTCGAGGTCGTCGAGACGCTGGAGCGGCACGGCGTTCGCACCCGCCGCCCGATCGCCGTCGCGTTCTTCACCGACGAGGAGGGTGCCCGGTTCCAGCCCGACATGCTCGGCAGCCTCGTGTACGTCGGCGGGATGTCGCTCGAGGAGGCGCTCGACGTCCGTGCCGCCGACGACGGTGCCCGCCTCGGCGACGAGCTCGCCCGCATCGGCTACGCCGGGCCGGTGCCGTGCCCGGCCGCGAGTGCTCCGCACGCGTTCGTGGAGCTGCACATCGAGCAGGGCCCGGTGCTGGAGGACGAGGGCGTCACGATCGGTGTGGTCACCGGTGTGCAGGGGATCTCGTGGACCGAGCTCACGATCACGGGGCAGTCGGCGCACGCGGGCACCACGCCGATGCGCCTGCGTCGCGACCCGGGCTACGTCGCGGCCGAGATCACCGCCGGCGTGCGGGCCATCGCCCGGCAGATGGCCGGCACGCAGGTGGCCACCGTGGGGCGCCTGGAGTACGTGCCGAACCTCGTGAACGTCGTGCCGTCGAGGGTCACGATGACCGTCGACCTGCGCAACACCGACGAGCACCTGCTGCAGCAGGCGGAGCACCGCTTCGCCTCGCTGTGCGAGCGTCTCGCGGCCGACGAGGGCGTCACGATCGAACGACGCACGCTCGCCCGCTTCGAGCCGGTGGAGTTCGACGCCCGGATGATCGACCGCGTGGAGGCCACGGCGCAGCGGCTCGGGCATTCCACGATGCGGATGCCGAGCGGCGCCGGCCACGACGCCCAGATGCTCGCCCGGGTGTGCCCGACGTCGATGATCTTCGTCCCGAGCGCGAACGGCCTCTCGCACAACATCGCCGAGCACACCGACACGGCCGACCTGCAGGCCGGAGCCGACGTGCTGCTCCAGGTGCTGCTCGCGCTGGCGAACGAGGGCTGAGCGGGAGCCACGTCGTGCCGGCGCGCTTCGACCTCGTCACCATCGACTCGCCGCACACCGAGCGGCTCGCCGCGTTCTGGTCCGCGGCGCTCGCGTTGCACGAGACCGAACGAGAGGACGGCGACCGCTGGATCGTGCTGTCGTCGACCGACGGGGTGCGTCGCATCGGTCTCCAGCGAGGTGCGCACCGCCCGGGCGGGACCCATCTCGACCTCGTGTGCGAGCCGGCAGAGTTCGACGTGGAGCACGCACGGCTGGTGGCGCTCGGGGCGGCCGAGCTGTCGCCGCCGCGTCACGAGCCGTACGGCTCGATCGTCAACCTCGCCGACCCCGACGGCAACGCGTTCGACCTCTGCGCCTACGTGCACTGAGCCACGACGACCGGAGCGGGCCGGGACGCGACGAGGGGGCCGGTCGCCCGGCCCCCTCGTTCCACGGGATGTGACGAGACGTCGGGTCAGCGACCCGGCGCACCCGCGCAGTACTTGTTGGTGTACAGCGTGGTCACGTCGTCGACGACCGTGACGCCCTGGGCGTCGTAGATCGGCTTGACCGTGTCGTAGATGGCCTGTGCCCGCTCGGGATCGATCGAGCAGTAGGTGCCGTCGGCGCTGTTGGCGCCGAGCTGCTTGTCCTCGACGACCTGCAGGCCGGCCTCGTTGAGGCCCTCGCTGAGACCCCAGAAGCCGTCGTGGGTCTCGTTGATCTGGATCATCGCGTCGGTGATCGGCTTGGGGTCGTTGAAGAAGTCGACCCAGGCCTGGGCCATCTTCGGCACGAGCAGCGTGAGGCACGCGTCGAGTTCCTCGGCGCGGGTCTTCATCATCGTCATCGAGGCGGGGTAGTTGTCGAAGCCCATCTCACCGACGGTGAAGAAGCTGACGTCGGCGGGCGCGCCGTCCTTCCACGCGATCTCGTTCTCGTACTTCCAGACCTCGTTCGAGGCGAAGCCCTGCTGGAAGTAGGAGCCGCCATCGGCGACCCACTTCGCGTCCGAGCCGTCGTAGCTCGGGTCGCTCTGCTCGGCGGTCATGTAGCCCTTGCCGATCAGGTAGTCGATGTATGCCGGACCGGGGAAGTGCAGCACCCGTGCGCCGGTGGCCGCGATGTCGGCGGGCTCCTGGATGTCGTGCTGGGTGGGATCCCACATGAGCATCTGCGGGTCCTTGTCGAGCGTCTTCATGATCGTGACCATGTCGATCGCCGCCGAGTCCTTGATCACGTCACCGAAGCCGATGTAGGCCATGTCGGCGTCGCCGTCGAGCAGGGTCGAGCTGTTGGCCTTGTCGAAGTTGACCGTCTTGATCGTGATCGTCTCGAGGCCGCCCACGGCGTACTGCGGCTGCACCGGGCCGCTGTAGGACACGGTGGCCTTGTCGGCGGTGCCGTTGGGCCCGATGAGCTGGTAGGTGCCGCCGTGCTCGAGCTCGGGGAACCAGTCGGTCTGGATCACGAGGTCCGACGGGCACACCGCGTCACCGCCGGCCGCAGCCGTGGTGTCGGTGCCGCCGGCAGCCGTGGTCTCGCTCGAGCCGCCCTCGGTGGAGGCGCCCTCTTCCTCGTCGTCGCCGCAGGCCGCAGCCACGACGCCCAGCGACAGTGCCATGAGCACCGCTGCGGTCTTCTTTGCTCGCATCAGGTTCTCCCCCTTGATGGTGGTTGGTGATGGTGGTTGGTGATGGTGGTTGGTGATTGGTGGTGGGTGGTCGCCCGGCGTGGTGCCGCAGGATGCGGCGGACCGCCGGCGGACGACTCAGCGGCGGCGGCCCGACTCGTGCCAGTTGCGAACGGCACGATTCGTGATCCAACCGACGATCAGGAACATGACGATGCCGAACAGCGTCGCCATGATGGTCCCGGCGAACATCTCCGGGCGTTCCGCGGCTCGCTGCTGGCGGGTGCGGATGTAGTAGCCGATGCCCTTGTCGCCCTGGGTGAAGAAGAAGTCGGCCACGATCGAGCCGATCACGGCGCCACCGGCGGCGATGCGGATGCCGGCCATCAGCGCCGGCAGGGCACTCGGCAGCTCGAGCTTGCGCAACCGGGTCCAGCGACTGGCGTGGTTCAGCGTGAACAGGTCGTGGTGCAGTCGATCGGTCGACTGCAGACCGAACAGGGTGTTGGTGATGATCGGGAAGATCGCGATCAGCACCGTCACCACGAGCCGCACACCGAACTGCTCGCCGAAGAGCTGGGTGAGCAGCGGGGTGATCGCGAGGATCGGCACGGTCTGCAGGATCACCGCGTAGGGGAAGAACGCCCGCTCGAGGTGCTTCGAGAAGTTCATCAGCACGGCGAACGAGATGCCGAGCACGATCGACACCGCGAGACCGACGACGGTGACCTTGAAGGTCGGCCACATGTACTCGAGGATCGGCTTGAAGCCGTTGGTGTCGTCCCACCAGGGCATGAAGCCCTCGCGGATGATCTCGTGCGGGTAGGGCAGGGTGTTGCGCCGCTGGGCGGCGATGTCGTACTTGGTGGCGCTGTAGAGGTACCAGGCGCCGATGAACGCAGCGAAGGTGAGCATCGGCGGCACGATCATGACCAGCCGGATGCCGCGCTTCTTCGGGGGTGGCGTGTCGGTGAGTCGCTCGCCGCCCTGGAAGTCCTCCACGAGCTTGGCGTCGGCCTCGGACCGCATGCCGATCTCGACGTCGCCGAGCACACTGAGTTCGGCCGGCGTCTTCACGAGTGCGCGTCCTTCAGGTCGTTGCTGATCTTCCCGCACAGCTCGGCGAACTCGGGCTCGTAGCGGATGTCGTGCTGTCGGGGGAAGTCGTAGGGCACCCGGTAGTCGGCGATGATGCGCCCGGGACGCGCGGACATGACGACGACCCGCGTGGACAGGAACACCGCCTCCTGGATCGAGTGGGTGATGAACAGCCCGGCGAAGCGCTCGTGGAGGAACAGCCGGAGCAGCTCGTCGTTCAGGCGCTCACGGGTGATCTCGTCGAGCGCGCCGAAGGGCTCGTCGAAGAGGAACACCTTCGGGTTCAGCACCAGCGAGCGAGCGAGCGAGCAGCGCATCTTCATGCCGCCCGACAGCTGCTTGGGGTACTTGCCCTCGTGGCCGACGAGGTTGACGAGCTCGATCGCCTCCATGGCCTTCTGCCGCCGCGTGGCCTTGTCCATGCCCTGCAGCTCGGCGTTGAGCTCGACGTTCTTCTGCACGGTGCGCCACGGCAGCAGCGTGGCGTCCTGGAACACGTACCCGATGGAGGACTTGTCGATCGTGACGCTGCCGCCGGTGTTCTCCTCGAGACCCGAGGCGATGCGCAGGAGCGTGCTCTTGCCGCAGCCGGAGGGGCCGACGACGGTGACGAACTCGCCCGGGTGGACGTCGAAGCTGACGTCGTCGACCGCGTGCGTGCCGTCGGGGAAGACCATGGACACGTTCCGGAAGCTCAGCGCCGGTGACGCGGAACCTACTGCCGTCCCCGCACCGGATCGCGGGGCATCAGTGGATGTCATCATTCTCCTTGACAGTAGAGGGGCACCCGGGGTGGGGTGGGTCCTCCGTGTGTCGTGTGTGTTAACTCTGGCGTGAGCCCGGATCTGCAGGCCGGAGGGCCTCGGCGGGGAGCTGACCTGCGACGAGGCGACCCCGGCGCAGCACGATGCGGTCGGGCGGACCGAACGCGATCGCGTCGCGTACCGTACTCGCTCGCACCGCCACCAGATCACCGGAAGCGGGGTCGGCGGGCGGCAGGCCCATCATCCGCCGCGGCGCACCCGAGACGGTGTGGAGCGCCTCGTCGGGCAGCAGGTGCGCGGTCATGATCATCAGTCCCGCGGTCTCGAGCGGATCGCCTCGTCCGACCGGGTTGAACGGGTCCTGGAGGTTGTCCGCGCCGGCCGCGACGTTCACCCCGGCGGCGCGGAGCGCCTTCACGGCGGTGACACCGCGAGGCATCGCGTGCTGGTGGTCGCGACCCTGCAGGAACAGGTTGGTGTGGGGGAGCGCGACCACGTGGATGCCGGCCGCGGCGACCTGCTCGGCGATGCGGCGCTGCACGTCGTCGTTCTGCATCGCGAGCGAGCAGCAGTGGCTCGCTGCGACGGAGTGGGGGAACTCCATCTCGACCACCCGCTTGGAGAGGTGGTCGAGGAACAGCTTCGACGGGTCGAGCGTCTCGTCGGTGTGCAGGTCGACCCCGACGTCGAACTCGGCGGCCACGGCGAGGAAGGTGTCGGTGGCCTCGACCCCGTCGTCCTCGAGGTGCGGGCAACCGCCAACGAGATCGGCACCGAGCCGCAACGCCTCGCGGAGCCGATCGATCTGCTCCCGGCCCTCCGGGCCGGTGGACGGGCAGCCGAGCAGCACGCACACCTCGATGTCGACGAGGTCGCGGAGACGGTCGCGCACCTCGAGCAGCGCCTCGACGTGCCGCATCCCGACGTCGACCGAGACGTCGGCGTGGGTGCGGATCGCCGTGGTGCCGTTGGTCAGCAGCAGGCGAGCCGCCCGCTCGGCACGCTCGACGATGTCGGCGTGGGTGATGTGCGGCGCGTAGGCGATGAGCGCGTCGATCGCTCCGAGCAGGTCGCCGGTGGGGTTCTCGCAGCGTTCGGCGAGGAACGCCTTGTCGAGGTGGGCGTGCGGCTCGGCGAGGGCCGGGAGCACGAGCCACCCGCGCTCGGGGGTGAGGAACCGCAGGACGGCGGCGACGTCGACGTCGGTGCCGATCGGGACGAGGGGTTCGGCGAGCACGATCGACGACCCTAGCGGTGGACGGTCTCGTGGTCGCCGGACGTGCGGGTGGGTGGGACGCGTGGCGGCGGTGAATTCACGTGCCGGCAACAGAGCCGACGCGGGTGCGCGGATCGGCGGCGCCGGCGAGCACGCCGTCGTCGCCGACGACGATCGCGTGGGCATGGCCGACGTCGCTCGACCACGAGGGCGTTCGCTCGACGCGATGACCCATGCCCGCCAGCCGGCCCGCCCACGAGTCCGGCACGTGGCCCTCCAGCACCACGTGCGGACCGCCCTCACCGGTCCACGTGTCGAAGCCGGTGACCGGGCCGTCGAGGATCCAGCGACCGGCGTTGATCGCGACGGCAGGGCTCTGTCGGTGGTGGAACAGACGGGTGAGCAACTGCAGCAGGATCTGGGGCTGGGCGTCGCCGCCCATCGTGCCGAGCACCGACACCAGGCGCCCGTCGGTGCCGGTGACGAGCAGCGGCGAGAGCGTGTGCGGTGGACGGCGGCCCGGGCCGAGCTCGGCCGGGTGGCCGTCCTCGAGCGAGAAGCCGAGACCGCGGTTGTGCAGGTTGATGCCCGTCGTCGGTTCCACCACCCACGACCCGAACCCGGACGCGTTCGACTGGATGAGCGAGACGCCCATCCGGTCGTCGTCGACGGTGCACAGGTAGGTGGTG
>CAEZSR010000049.1_pt1 | contig 23596 bp, 14 predicted proteins | sample 7264011 | NCBI WGS metagenome assembly CAEZSR01 (sample SAMEA6813783, study PRJEB35770) | freshwater metagenome | biome: Freshwater; feature: Freshwater reservoir; material: water | place: Czech Republic | collected 2016-08-15 | depth 0.5m m | reverse complement strand
CGGTTCCTCCAACGGTCGTGGCTTGGTCGCTCGACACGTTGGAGGAACCACCCGCTCCCCGGGTGGGATGGTCAACGCCGGCCAGAAGACCCCGACATCAACCGCGGATTTCAGTGAGCACAGAACGCGGATCTCACCGAGCGCTCACAAATGCGAGATCGAGGTGCCGATTTCCTTGACGTGTTTCCGGAGCCATCCGTGACCCGAGCGGTGTTCGATGCGATGCCCAGTTTCGATGTGGCGGTGTCACTCAAGGCCTCCTACCACTCGGATGGCAATCACCGTTGGACGACGAATGACATTCACGACATCGACGCTTTGGGATCAACGGTTCCGTACTGCGACATTGTCGTCACCGACAAGGCAGTCGCGTCACACCTACGTCGCACCGGTGTGGCCGAGCGACTTGGCACGATCGTGCTCTCATCATTGAGCGACCTTGCGGCCACCCTCTGAGTGACGTTCCGGCGCCTCGGCCTAGCTTCAGGTAGCACCGGCACTGGTCTGTTGCAGCCCATCTCTGGAAACGGGCCGGCCTCGCGTGCTTTCGTCATCGAGGCAACACGACCCCGGTCTGGCGCACCGCATCGGTGTCGAGACCGAACGCTCCGAGCACGACCACCGCCAGTTCGCCGACGTGGGCCGCAATCACCGGGATCGGCCAATGAGTAGTCAATGGCTCGGCGCGATCGACGATGTGCAGTACGCCGTGCTCGGCGCGTGTGAAGCGTCGCAGCGCTGCAAGGCCACTGTGCGCCGCAGCGTTGGATAACCATTGGTACAGCGTGGTGTAGCTAGCGCGTGCCGAATAGGGGTCGGTGACCTCGCGGTGGTCGAGATCGTCGAGCGCCTCGCAGATCGCCCAGAGATTGCGCGGCTTTCGCCGGTTGTTCGGGTCGACCAGTGCAGCGAGGTAGTCCGGCAACGGAACGATGGCCTGGCCGATCTTGTCGGTAAGGGCCTTCTCCGTTCTCCAGAACTCGGTCACCATCGCCGTGAATTCTTCTTGAGCGTCCGGGCTAACGATCAGGAAGCGGCCGCGGCACGTGACCTCGAATGTGCTGCGAACCGTGAGCTCAACAGCGGGCCGATTGGTCTCGGTGCCGTCGGCGGAACGGGCTGCAGCGAGGAGCTCGAGCGCTCGGTGCAACATGGCGGCAGCGGTCTCCAGCCGAGCGCCATCTGCGTTGGCGACCTGCACCAGTCTCGGACTCTCAGACACGACCGCTCGCACCATGCTGTCGATGGCATCGGCGACCTGCGCACGTCGCAAGGTCGTCGCCGCCTGGTCTGGGAGCCAGATCTCAGCCATAGACCGACTGTGCCACGTGTCGAGTGGGGCATGCGCCTGAGTTCCCGCAGCGGATGCGCCACGTGCCGACCAGGGCGACCCTGAGGAGGCCAGAGTTGACCACGCTCGGCGTTCAGATGGCCGGCGGCGGGCACGTCCGACTTGCCGCCAGTCGGCAGATCCGTCCGTCCGCCGGCAGCCTCAGATGGAGGCGTGGAGGCACCCGGCCGGATTCGGGCCCGGAGTGTCGCCCTGCCGGGCGGACGCGCGATGCCGGCGGTTTCGCTGCCATTCGATGCCGATCGCAGTGGCGGACTTCTGACCCTCGGGGTCTCGGGACAGTGCGGCGCTGAACGCCGTCGCCAGGGTCCGCTCGCCGAGTTCGAACTCGTCGTGGTCGTGGCTGTCGGTGACGACGTAGGCCTGGTTGGTGTGCCGGCCTCGCGTCATGCCGACGTACAACGCCGACGCGCTTGTGCGAGGTGTCACGATCACGTGTCCGGTGTCGACGGTGCGGCCCTGGGCGCCAGCGATGGTGGTGGCGTAAGCGAGCACGACGTGCGTGCTGAGATAGTCGGCGGGGATGACGACCGCTGAGCCGCTCCGTGTGTGGGCGGCGGTGATCGATCCATCGGCGCTGGCGCCCGTGACGTGCCAGACGTCGCGGTTCAGCACTCGGCGTCCGTCGCTCGTGGCAAGTGCTGCGCTGTTCTGTCGGGTCTGGATGAGGTCGCCGATGCAGATCGCGTTGTGGTCGGCGCCGCTGGCGACTCGTTGGCCGAGCTGGTCCGCTGCGGCGAGGAGCGCCTGGCATCGGGCGGAGACGTCCCCGGCCACTGCGTTGTTGTCGACGACGATGATCGAGTCGCGACCGTCGAGGGTGTCGGTCAGCCAGGCGCGGGCGGTGGTGTCGGTGGCCGTGTCGGTGGTGACGTCGACGAGGCGTGCGTGCGCGGCGTAGACGGCGGTCGCGTCCGGATCTCGTTGGCGGAGGAGCTTGGAGGCCTCGCCTTCCCAGTCGTGGCGGAAGCGGCGCACGGAGGTCAGATGCACAGCCGTTGGCGTGGCGGTGAGGTCGCGGAGGAGCCCGCCGGCTTCTGGTGCTCCCATCTGTGCGTAGTCGCCCACGAAGGTCACGCGGCACCGTTGGGCGGCGGCCGAGCGAAGCAGTTGGTCGAGCGTGAGTGTCGGCACCATGGAGGCTTCGTCAATGACGATCAGCCCGTCGTGGGGCAGCGGGCTCTTGCCCACCTTCCACGATGCGATCGTGGTGGCGGGCACGCCGGTCTCCTCTGTCACCACTCGTGCTGCAGCGGCGGACAGCGTGAACACCGCAACGGGTCTGCCGGCTGCCTCGAACGCCGCAGCGGTCGCTCGGAGCATGGTCGTCTTGCCGGCGCCCGCTGGGCCGATCACGGTGGTCAGGAACGAGGGCCCGAATGCGATGGCGGCGACTGCGTCGGCCTGGTCATCACCGAGACCGGTCGTGTCGTTGACGGGCACGCTCCATCGCGCTGGCTGCCCGGCGGCTGCCACTACTCGCCGTTCGGCGTTGAGGATCGTTGGTGACGTGAACTTGGTGGCGTCCCATTGGGCGTAGGTGTTGTCGTCGTCGGGCTCGAGCGAGATGCATCCGGTGAGGAGCCGTTCAACCTCGACCTCGATCACTTCTCGCTCGGGCGCCTGCACGAGCCGGGCAACCTCGGCGAAGACGTGAGCCCGGGTCCACCACGCCCGTTGCTCGTGCAGTGACGCGAAGACGGCCTCGGTCAGTGCGACCGAGCCAGCGGGCAGGCGTCCTCCATCCGTGACCACTGGCCGACCTCCGGCGCTTTCGATGGCCGCCTGCTCCTCAGCGGTGAGTTGCGCTCGCCAGGCCTGGTGCAGGTCGACGTCGCCGCGCGTCTTGGGAGGGCGCGACCGGAGAGTTGCCTTGTCGAGAAGGCCAGCCTTCTCCTTGCGTGTGGGTGTGCGTCCTGTGGCCGCGTGCCAGCGATCGAGCATGGTTTCGTAGGTGAGCAGCACTTGCTGACGGCGGCTCGACCACAACCGCACCAGCTGTGGAGGAACGCCTTCGATCTCGCGCATCGGCACCCGGTCGGCCGTTGCTGTCCAGGAGACGCCGAGGCGTTCGGACAACGAGCGTTCGAACGTCGCCGCGTACAGCGCGCCAGCGGCGTGAGCATGTCGGTAGATGGCCTTCGAGTCGAGCGTGCGCCAGACCCCGTCGACACCACACACTCGGTTCAAGATCGCGCAATGCGAGTGCAGCTGCGGGTCGCCCACTGAGCCGGGTGCTCCAGTTGCCCGAGCGGTGCGGTGGCGGAACTGGGCGATGATGAGACCGGTGCCCTCGACCCGACGGATGCCGTCGACACCGGCCCGCGCATGCCCGGCGTTGTCCTCGAGGTAGCCCAACCCTGCGCTGACGCCGGCCTCGTGTGCGTCGAGTACCGCCTGGCGCACCTGAGGGTCTGACGCCGTTGCCCAGAGCACCGACGCACTCTTCGACGGCGAGAACGTCACGTCGAACGCCGCCACTGGTTCCAGGACCGAGCCGTCCTTGCGGACACGAGTGGACACCCGCCGGCCGAGCACGAGCTCGGGCACTGCCGCACCGTCGGGAAGCACTTGGCCAACGGTACGGGGGTCGACAAAGCGGCCGAAGAGGGCGGCCATGTCGTCAGGGTCGACGACGCCGGCGAGACCGAGCTGCGAGCACCCTCCGCCGGCCCACACGCCAGGCGCCTCGCCCTGCCCGGTGTAGTAGTCGTGCCGGGATGTCGCCACCTCACGGGTGAGGTATTCGTACCCCGTCCCCGCTGTGATGCGCCCCACGCTTGCAACCATCGAGCGTCCCCTCCACGCTCCAGAGGTCACGCCGGCGGGCGGGGCAAACATTTCAATGCCAGGGTGTGACCGAAACGAGGCGCTGTAGCGAGCGACGATGATGCAGGCCCGAACGGGATGGACCGGCACGCGGTGGTCAGCAGCGAACCGACTCGCCCGCACGACGGCAGTTGGCGGCCGCCCTCAGTCCCAAGGCAGGTAGACGGCCAGCCACGTGTTGATCTCCACGTCGGTGATCAGCGAGTCAGTCGCGACGGCGTACTCATCCTCGCCCTGGCCAACCCGACACTCGAAGTCGTGCGAACCCCAGAGTTCCCCATCGGGGAGCACGAGCTCGTCCTTCACGATGCGATCGCAACCGATGAGCACCGGCAAGGACTCGGACCACTCGACGAATGCATCGACGTCGAGCGGGGACGTGAACTCGATAGCGGCGTTGTCGGCGACCGGCTCCGTGGCAACGACGGCGTCGGGCGACGGACTGCCGATGTCCCGCAATCGCGCAAGGTTCGTGGCGTCCTTCAACGGCTCCGAGGTTTCGGACTGCCGTGTCATGCCGAATGCGAGCACACCAACCGCCAACAACACAAGGGTGCCAACACCAACTCACCACATCTCGATCTCCCCCGCCGAACCGTTCCTGCGTCACAACGGCCCAGGATCGAAATCGTGTTTGCAGCTCGGAGTGCGATGGCTCTGTGTCGGGCACGGCCACGCCGGCGTGGCACACCATGGTTGACGTGGTCGGCCCCGGAGGATGGGCACAGCGTGTCGGTGGCCATCACGAGCTGCCGCTGGCGGCCAGCAGTCCGTCCTTGGGATCGAGGTCCAGCGCGGACGCCGGTCCGGCTGGGAGGCGACGGGACACGTCAGTCGGGCTGGACGAAGAGCGTCGCTCCACGCTCGTTCGGGTGGGCGTGCTCGGCCCAGCCGAGCGACCGCCAGAAGCGATCTGACCATCCGTTGAGCGAGGCTGCGATGCACGGAGAAGGGAACTCGGGCAGTAGGCGGCCAACCACTGCGTGCCCGAAGCCAAGATCTCGAAGGTCGGCCCGTACCTCAAGGAGGTCGATCTCGGTCCAGTCCCGGCGGGATCGCATGTATGTCGGATACGCCGCCCCGAGCGGCGAATGAGGCCGGATCTGGGCCCGCGCTACCTCGCCCTCGGGATCAGTCGTGATTGAGCAGAAGACGACCGGCCGCTTGGCGGTGCCCACCCACCAGTCATCGTTGAAGCCGCATGTCTGCATGAAGGGCTTCGTCGTCCGGTTGAAGGAGAGCGAAGCGCCTTCGAGTATCGAGAGCCTTAAGTTCACTCGAACAATGCTTGCACACCGACCGCTGGCCCTCTGCCGTACGCCTTATGGCCCGAGCCATCGCGAGTGTCGCACCGGCTCGCGACCGGCGTGGCACGGCGCAACGGTCGACTCCGTCGCTCAACTTCGTCACGTTCAGTCCTCGTACGCGGGGGAACGGCAACGGAACGAGCCTCAGCGGAACTGGTTCTACGAGCTGCCGTGAGCGCTCGAGCTCGACGTCGTTTCTCGTCGTCGCTCGCCAACACGGTGGTGCGTCAGAACAGACTCTCGCTCGTACGACAGAGAACGCATTCGTGTTCGGCCCATTTGAGGTCTTTGGCCGCCTCCACGAGGTCGGCACTGAGCTGATACTTGAACGGGTTGACATGTCGGCCGATGACCAGAACGTTCTCGACCAAAGCGCCGGCAGCGCGCAGCGCACTTGTGGCGCTGAACACCGATGCTCCGGTAGTGAACGTGTCGTCGATAATGAGAACGCGGCGACCCTCGACAGATGGCGATGCCTCGAACCGGTCCGCCGAGGCGGTGTGCGTCGTGCCACCACCAACTGTGAGCACCGGCTGGTAGATGCTCTCGAATCGCTTCAGCATGGTCACGATCTCTGCGGCAGCGGTTCGCTCCTTTCGAGAAGGAAGGCACGTCACCACATCAAACGGCGCGAGACACTGTTGGTGACTCGTCATGAAGAGCGAGAGCAGACCAGCGAGCTGATTGCGAAACTGGATCCGGACAGCCACGTCGAAGTTGTCCTTGTAGTTGCGCAGGGCGTAGTGCACCTGCGACCGCTCGATCGAGTAGGTGATCGGCAGCACGGCAGGCACGTCGCCGCCCAGGAGCCAGTGGGCCTCCTGACATGGGTAGCACCGCTGGTAATCGGGTTTCCGGCTGCTGTGACACGTAGGGCAGGTGCCGTACTTGACTCCGGGCACGGCAACGAGGTTGGGTAGCAGCGGCTGGGCGAGCTGGTGAGCCTGGTCAGTTGCTGTCACGCGCCTGCTGCCTGTCTGCTCAGAGTGCGTACTCGACGGTACGCGTGTTCAGGTCAAACTCGATCGCCTCGATGATCTGTTCGACTGATGACACGATCGTGACCCCGGGCCGGCCGATCATTGCCTGGGCCCACGGCATCTTGGTCACCAGCTTCTCCAGGAGGAACAGACGCTTGCCGTGGCGGAGTGCTTCCTGAGCCTGAAGGCGGGCACCAGAGGTCTCGCCAGCCTCGATTACGGCGGTGCCCAGCGAGAGTCCCGACGTGATGATGTTGCGCACTGGAAATGTCCACGGCGCTCCGCTCTGCGATGGCCAGAACTGGGAAATGCACGCACCGTTGCGGACGATCTGGCGCGCCAGCCCTCGGTTCGCTGCTGGGTAGACGGATCCAATCCCAGTGCCGAATACCGCAAGGGTCCGTCCGTGGCAGTTCAACGCGGCTGCATGAGCGGCCGCATCGACGCCATGCGCAAGTCCTGAAATGACGGTGACGCCCCGCTGGGACAGCTCGCAGGCGAGAGCAGTGGCCGCAGCGAGCCCCTCGGCCGAGGGCTTGCGCGTGCCGACAACGGCCATGGCTCGCTCGTCCGCGTCGATGATTGCTCCTTCGATGAACAGCAGCGGAGGTCGGTTGGTGATCGTCCGGAGGTTCCTCGGATACTCGATGTCTGCGACTGTGACCAAGGCGATCCCTCTGGTCTTCAGATTGTCAAGCTCTCGCATCCAACGGTCGATCGACTCCGCTGTGATCCGCTCAAGTCCCTGTTCCAGCCAGTCTGAGTCGATCTCCGCCCAGCATCGCTCACCTGCAAGTGTTCCCTCGATGCCCACCTCGTCGAGCTGCTCTGCGAAGCGAGCTGCGGTCGGTCCGTTGAGGTGAGGGCTGAGGTTCTCAGCGAGCGCTAGAACGCGTGCGTGGTGGGCGGCGGCGGTCGTCACAGCGACACCGTAGATCGAACGCCTGTTCGCATCAAGTCGGGCATGGTTCGATGTTAGGTCGATGACGGGGTAGACCTTGTCACGCTGCACGAGCGGCCCTGACAGCGAGCATCGTCCCGAGCGAGTGCCCTGCCCCAGCCGCTCAGAGGCCGTGGGGCCCTGAGGTGAGAAACACCGTCTTTCTGAGCCAGCCGGTACGTCCGGCAGACCGACGAATGTGGTCGGCGCTCGAGTAGGTGAGGATGATCCGGGACCCGTTTGCGACGGTCCACAGCGAGTCGACCATCACGAAGCCCTGAGGCGGTCGTAGAGCTTCTTGAGGTAGAAGTTGGCGAGGAGGTCGCGGAAGTCGGTGTCGTCGAGGATCTTCTTGAAGATGGCTTCGTTGGCGTCCATGCGGCCGATGACGGTGTCCATGAACTTGGGGTCGAAGACGAGCTTGAAGTTCTCGATGGTGTTCGCCTGTGCTTGCTCGGCGAGGCCGGCGTCCGCAGCCCAGGTTTCCTCGAACTGGTCGAAGAGCAGTTGGTCGGCGTCGCCGAGGTCGAGGCCGTAGCGCTCGTTGAGGATGCCGATGATCTGCGACAGAGTCTCGATGTCGGGGGTGGTCTTCTTGCCGCCGCCGTCGCCGAAGATGGACTTGATCTCGCCGGTGTCGGTGGTGAGGGCGAGGCTTCCGGTGAAGGTCGCCTCGGTGCGAAGGTGGGTGAGTTCGACTTCACTGCCGAGGTCGAGCCGTTCGATGGTGGAGGCGTCGCGGAGGAGGCTGGCGAGTGCTCGGCAGTACAGGTAGTCCCGTTCGAGCTTGGACTCGCCGAACGAAACGATCTGGGCGAGGAAGCCGTAGGTGCGCACGAACCGGTCGAGGGCGTCCTTGAACGTGGCCTGGTCGGCTTCTTCGAGGGCGTGGAACCGGTCGACGGCGGGGTCGAGGAGGGCGTAGAACGCGCCGTGGCCCTTGGGGTCGTTGAGGGTGACGAGCACGGCGACGGCGGCTTCGACTTCGCCGGGGCGGAGGACGTCGAAGGCGTCGAGTTGGTGGCGGGTGTCCCACAGCAGGTTCGGGTCTGACGGTGGTGCGACGGTGCGCCCGTAGTACGGCTCGAACGCCTTCTGGATCTCTTCGCCGTCGTTGCGGAAGTCGAGCACGAACGTGTCGACCTTGCCCGGCGCGATGCGGTTCAGCCGGGACAGGGTCTGCACGGTGGCGAGCCCGGTGAGGGTCTTGTCCACGTACATCGTGTGCAACAACGGCTGGTCGAAGCCGGTCTGGAACTTCTCGGCGACCACGAGCACCTGGTAGCCGTCCGTGGCGAACTCCTCCGCTGTGCGGGTCTCAGGGATCTTGTTCATCCCGGGCTCGGTGAACTCACCGTCATCTGCGATGACCTTGCCGGAGAACGCAACGAGCGCAGCGATGTCGGTGTAGCCGTGCTCGATGATGTAGCGGTCGATGGCTTGCTTGTAGCGGACGGCGTGGAGGCGGGAGGAGGTGACGACCATGGCCTTGGCCTTGCCACCGATCTTGGTGGAGGTGTGGGCACGGAAGTGCTCGACGATGATCTCGGCTTTCTGGGCGAGATGGTGCGGATGCAACGACACGAACCGAGCGATGGCTTGGCGGGCCTTGGTCGATTCGTACTCGGGGTCGTCGGTGATGGCCTTCTCGATCCGCCAGAACGTCGAGTAGGTCGTGTAGTTGCGGAGCACGTCGAGGATGAAGCCCTCCTCGATCGCCTGGCGCATCGAGTACAGGTGGAACGGCTCGTACCGCTTCTCGATCGGGTTGTAAGTGCCGAACAACTCCAGGGTGCGTGCCTTCGGGGTGGCGGTGAACGCGAAGAACGACAGGTTCGGCTGACGGCCACGAGCGCCGACCGCCTTCGCCAACGCTTCCTCGACGGGGTCGACTGCGCTGGCGATGAAGCCCATGTCTTCGGCTTCGGCGGCGGTCAGCTCGGTCTCATCGGTGGCACCGAGTGCGAGGCGGAGATCCTTGGCCGCCTCACCAGTCTGCGAACTGTGCGCCTCATCGACGATCACCGCATACCGACGCGACGGCAGCCCCTCGATCTTGGCGAGCACGAACGGGAACTTCTGCAGCGTCGTGATGATGATCCGAGCCTGCGACCCGGTGAGCGCATCGGCGAGCTGCTGGCTCGACTGGTCGATCTTCACCACCACACCGTGCGCGTGTTCGAACTGGAAGATTGTGTCCTGCAACTGGCGGTCGAGGATCACCCGGTCGGTGATCACGATTACCTTGTCGAACACCTTCACATCGCTGACGTCGTGCAGCGACGACAACCGGTGCGCGGTCCAGGCGATCGTGTTCGACTTCCCCGACCCGGCGGAGTGTTGGATCAGGTACGACTGCCCGGCACCGTTCACCGTGGCGTCGGCCTCGACCGCTCGCACCGCGTCCCACTGGTGGAACCTCGGGAAGATCACCTTCTCCGCCGCCCGCTTCTGTGCTGCGGTGCCCTTCGACGGCCGCTCCACATGAACGAACCTGGCGAGGAGATCCATCCATGCATCCTTGGCCCACACCTGCTCCCACAGATACGAGCTGCGATGCCCGGCAGCGTTCGGCGGGTTCCCCGCACCGCCCGCATTGCCGAGGTTGAACGGCAAGAACCTGGTCGCCTTCCCCTCCAGCTTCGTGGTCATCGCCACGCTCTCAGGATCCACCGCGAAGTGCACCAGAGCCCGCCGACCCAACGTCACGTTCCGAGGGTCACGATCGTTGCGGTACTGCTCCTTCGCATGCTCCACCGTCTGACCGGTGATGTGGTTCTTCAACTCCGCCGTGGCCACCGGCAGACCGTTCACGAACAGACACAGGTCCAACGTCTTCGTCGACGCCGGGTCGTACGCAAGCTGTCGGGTCACCGTCAACCGGTTCGCCTCATAACGCTCCACCAACTCATGGGTGAGGCCGTGGGCGGGCTTGAAGAACGCGAGCCGGATCAGCACCGGCCCGTCCATCACTCCGTGGCGGATTACATCCAGCGTGCCCCGCTCGTCGAGCTGCTGCGCCAACCGCTGCACAAACTTCCGCTGCGCCCCACCCGCATCGTTGCCGTGATGCTTCACCAACGCCGACCACGACTCACCCTGCGTCGCCCCAACGAACGCGAACAACTCCGCCGTGTCGATACCGAACACCGCATCGAAGTCGGCGGGACCAACCTGACCCACGCCACGCTTGCAGAGGACGTACCCACCATGGTCGACCAGGCGCGAGGCAATAGCGTCCTCGAAGACCGACTCCTTCAGCTCGCTCATGCCGCCACCTCGGTTTCGATCTCGCTGGTTACCGCAGCCGTGATCAGCGCCTGGCGACGCTCAACCAGCAGGTTCGTCTGCCGGGTCAAGGTGCTCGTGATCTCACTGTTCCTGTCGGCCTCCTCGCTCAGCTTGCGAGCTATCGCCTCCTGAGTTGGCAGATCTGGCGCAGGTACACGCAGACTGCGAATGGTGTCCTGGCTGATGTTCGGCTGGCCAGATCCATAGGCCATCTCAAGGAGATCGCTGCGATGGAGGCGCAGCCACCAGTAGAGGAAGCTTCGACTGAGGAGGCCGTCACCTGTGACGGCACAACATGCCTGATTCATCGCGGCGTGAACACCGAGGACGCCGACTCGCCCGACCGTCGCACCGTACATGGCGACGAGCACCGTTCCCGGGGGGAAGACCTTCAGAGCGCTGTGCTCTCGGAGGGCGACCTCCGTGACGCACTTGGCGCTCCCAGTGATCACCGTCTCTCGAAGCTCCGCAGTGGTCACCCACGGCACGCCCTCTTCGGAGTAGTAGTCGGAGCGATCACTTGCTGGGGTGGTGCCGCTCCCAGTGCTCAGAAAGGAAGCGACCTTGTAGGGCTTCCACGATCGGGGTACCGGCCCAAGCCACCGAGGACCGGGTGTCCAGGTATCGGCGGATGCTTCGGCACTTCCCGTCAGGAGTCGATGTCCTCGAACCTGGAACCTGGCATCGAGCAACTCAATCATGCGACGCTTGGCAGCGATGAGGGCGTCGATGCGGGTCGTCTCTCTGTCGAGGAAGCCGGCGATCGCTCTCTGCTCGGCGATCGCGGGAACCCTGAGCTTCAGGTTGTAAAAGTCTTCCGTGCCGATCGTCCGGCCTTGGCGGATTCCTTGAGCGACGTTCGCCAGTTCGCTGATGAAGACCCCGGATTTGAAGTAGTGGTGGAAGTAGCGGTGGTCGACCGGAGCGACCGGCCGCAGCACTGTGTATGCGGGACTCACCAGCCCGGTGAGCCTGCTGGACCCGATGCCGTTCTGAAACGAACGCAGGCCGATCACGAAATCGCCCGGCAGCACCCGCTTGTACATCGAGGTGTCATCGCCTGGGTTCCACACCGAGATGTCCAAGTCGGCGCGTAGCTCTACACCGCCGTCCTTCGTGACCGAGGCGAGGGGTAGATCCCATCCCCGTTCCACGACCTCACGGAAGAGCGTCTTCGCCCTGACCGTGCCGATGGGACTCACTCGGTCACCTCGGCCAGCAATCGCTGGATCTCTTCTTCGAGTGCCTTGATCTCGACGTCGATCTCGGCAAGTGGGCGGGGTGGCGTGTACTTGTAGAAGTGGCGGGTGAGGGGGATCTCGTAGCCGATCTTGGTCTTGTCGTGGTCGGCCCATGCGTCGGGGACGTAGGGGTGGACCTCGGTGCGGAGGTAGTCCTCGACGGCGGTGCGGTACTCGGTGGTGGCGAGCCGCCCGGCCGGATCATGAGCCCACGGGACGGTGATGGCGGGCAGGGGTACGTTCTCGTTGTCGCGCAGGTCAGGGTCCGCCTCCGGGTTGCCCTTCTTGTCGGTGACGAGCGGGGCGTCATCGTCACGCACGGCCAGAGCCGCCCAGATGGCCTTCTCCGCCGTGCTGGCTAGACCGATGGTGCGCAGGGCCGGGGCGACCGTCTTGGCCACCTGGGCCTGTGTCGTCGCCACGGTGCCGATGTGCGCGTGGAGCGCCTGCCGCAGTGCCTCTCGTGTCGCCTCGTCCAGTCGCTCGATGGGTTTGGCGGCCATAACGGCGGTGATGGTTTCGTCGGTGATATCCCATCGGAGTCGGAGCGGTCGTTCGACGGTGACGCGGAGGTAACCGAAAGCATGGTTGGGGAAGATCTTGACCTTGTCGTTCTCGGTGAACTCGCCGTACAGCCGGGCTATCTCGTCGAGCTGTGCGGCGCTGATCTCCTTTCGCTTCTCGCCAAGCGACTTGCGCATTTTCGCGAACATCTCGCGAGCGTCGACGAGCTGCACCTTGCCCTGACGCTCGGAACTCTTGCGGTTCGTGACGATCCAGAAGTACGTGGAGATGCCGGTGTTGTAGAACAACTGGTCGGGCAGCGCGACGACGGCTTCGAGCCAGTCGTTCTCGATGATCCACCTGCGGATCTCGGACTCGCCCGACCCGGCGGCCCCGGTGAACAGCGGTGAGCCGTTGAACACGATCGCCAGCCGCGACCCACCGTCGGCGACGGGCTTCATCTTGCTGATCATGTGCTGGATGAACAGGAAGCTGCCGTCGTTGATCCGAGGTGTGCCGGCCCCGAACCGGCCGCTGAACCCCCTGGTGGCGGCCTCGGCCTTGACGACGTCCTCGACCTTCTTCCACTCGACACCGAACGGTGGGTTGGCGAGCAGGTAGTCGAAGCGGGCGCCTTGGTGGCCGTCTTCGGAGAACGAGTTGCCCCACGCAATGTGTGAGGCGTCTTGGCCCTTGAGCATCATGTCGGACCGGCAGATCGCGTAGGTCTCGGCGTTCAACTCCTGTCCGAACACCTCCAGCCGCGCCGCCGGGTTTAGGGCCCGCAGGTGGTCTTCGGCGACGGAGAGCATGCCACCGGTGCCGCAGGCGGGGTCGAAGATCGTGCGGACGATGCCGGGCTTGGTGAGGGCGTCCTCGTCTTCGATGAACAGCAGGTTCACCATCAGCCGGATGACCTCGCGTGGGGTGAAGTGCTCCCCAGCGGTTTCGTTCGACAACTCCGAGAACCTGCGCACCAACTCCTCGTAGAGGTAGCCCATCTCCAGGTTCGAGACCTTGTCAGGGTGGAGATCAATGTCGGCGAACTTCGAGATGACGAGGAACAGCAGGTTCGCCCGATCGAGTTTCTTCACCTGGGTGAGGAAGTCGAACTTGTCGATCACGTCGCGGGCCGCGGAGGAGAACCCGGCGATGTACGCGCTGAGGTTGTCGGCGGTATTTGACGGGTCATCGAGCAGCCGGCGGAAGTCGAGCGGCGAGGTGTTGAAGAACTGCTGCCCCGCCGTCGACTGGAGCACCGGCTCGATGTTCTCGATCCTCCCGGCCAGCTCGGCGTGACGCTTGAGCACAGCCGCTTTCGTGGGCTCGAGCACACAGTCGAGGCGGCGCAGCACCACCAGCGGCAGAACCACCCGCCCGTACTCCGACGGCTTGTAGTCGCCGCGCAACAAGTCGGCGACCGACCAGATGAAGGCGGCGTGATTCCGGACAACGGGTGCGTCGCTCATCGAATCAGAGTATGCGAGCGCCGAGGCGCTGAAGGCGGACGCCGGAGATCGCGCTCATCGGCGATCGGCGAACCATAGAAGCTGATCGAGCACGAGCAACTCGATGTCCGTTGTGGCGGCGACGGCATGGCATACCGCTAGGAGGGCGGCGTCACCCGGCGGCGGGTCGAACCCAAGCGCGGTGAGCGCCTGCCTAACGCGCACGTCGGGCTTGATCCCGTCCCCACCCGAGCGCATGCGGAGATACGCGAACAACGCCGATCCGATGCCGCTGACGATGCCGACGTACGGATCGAGGCGGAACGCCAGGTCAAGGCTGGCAGTTGAGTCGGCCCACTGCCGCACGCCCTCCTCCTCACCGAGCCCGCGTTCGCTGGCGTACCGAAACAGTCCGGTCGCCACATCTCGGATGGTCTTCGCTTCGCCATCTCTGAGCCCGAGCCCGTCGAACGACGAGCAGCTCGCCAGCTCCGCCAGCGTGCTGGTCTCACCAGCCGACTCGAACGTCTCCACGATCCCTCCTGGGCCGATGACGCGGCTCTCGTAGCGGCGCTGTCGGCTGCCGATCACATCGACGACCATCGCAGCTCGCCGGTCGCGATAGACGATGCCGAAGCCCATGGCGTTCACCTTCGCTCGATCGCCGTGTGACTGGAGGAGATCCTGGAGCCGAGCGAGTGCCTCGTTCCAGCCGGGGCGGCTCTTGAGCAGTTGGAGCTGACGCTCGTTCACACGCTGACCCTACGCCTGGGGCGTGCCTCGGCGGCCGCCTTCCGCTTTGGTGAAGCCAGGTACGGTTCGATTTCATGGCTCGCAAGAAACCCGACGATCCGACGAAGGATGCGATCGAGGTTCAGTGCCGTCGGCTGCGGGATCTGGCGCTGGAGATGACTGCCTACGGCGAGGGCCGGAAGGGCGGGAAGCTCTTCGTGAGTTGGGCTGCGACCGTCGTCGCGTGTGCGGACGAATTGGAGCTTGCCGTCGCCGAAGACGACCACGACCTGCGCGATCGGTTGCTCGAGTGGGCAGTCGACACCGGCAAATTGGTCGCCAAGGTGGTGGTCACAGCCGGGCTCACCGTCGGAGTGACGGGCGCGCTCCAGGGCGATGCCCCGGCCGACGCCGGCAAGATGCTCGAATGCGCCAACCGAGTGATGGAGCAGGCCGAGACCATCGCGGAACTGCGGGACGCGTCAACCTTGCCAGAGGTCGGCGCTGATCCATCAACCGCCACCGAGGAAGCGCTCCAGACCTATGGCCAAGGCTTCGAGGGCAACCGAGTGCAGTACGGCGAGAGGGATGAGAACGGGCGACTGATCGAGCCTATGCTCGACGCCGACGGACAACCCTTCGTGCTCGATGTGTCGCAACTGTCTGGCGGAGCAGAGGTCCTCGCTGACCACTTGGCTGAACCGATCGTCGGCCACGCCAGTGATGCCATCACGGGCGGCCCGTCCCTGCAGGAGGCTGATCGCATCTACCCCCGCACATACGAGCGAGATGAGGAGGACAACGGGCAACCGATTTCAGGGGAAGTGGTCGTGCTCGGCCTCACCTCGCAGCCTGCGATCCGGGGAGACGTTCCTCCGAACGTCCAAATCGTCAACCTCGGCTACGTGGGCTCGGACCTCGGCACCGTCGGCCCCGGTGCCGAGCGGGCGATGAAGATTTTTCAGTTCCGACAGGGCGTCGGCGCCCAGTTGGCAGCGATGCGGCAGCGTCACGGTTGGACGATCACGCAAGTGGCGGAGGGAACGAACCTGCCCGAGTCGGTGGTAGCCAACATCGAGTCGGGCCATACGAACCAGGAGCGGCTGACGACCTACCTGCGACGGTTCGAGTCGTTCATCCGGTCGGGCACCGTGAGCCCGGACGCCGACGTGAAGGCGATCGCGTCACAACTAGCGGACGTCGAGGCCCACGATCCGAACGGGTGACGCGATCACACAGAGGAAGGGCCAGTTGGCCGGATCGTAGCCAGCTTCTCCGCAACGCCGTCTGCCATCTGGCGGTCGACCTTCTTGTCGCTGAGCGAATACCTGGCGGTCATGCCGGTCGCGGTGCCGCTGCTCCGGGAATGGCCGACTCGCCGGCCGATCTTGGCGAGCTCGAAGCCGAGTTCGTCGTCGAGGATCGTGACGTGCCAGTTGCGCAGTGCGCGGAACTCGAGGCTGGCGTTCAGCTCGGCGTTGGTGCGGATCGTGTCCCAGACGTTGCTGATGCGGTCCGGGCGCTTGGGTGTGGTTCCTTCGGGGGTGGCGGAGAACACGAAGCGTTCGTCGCTGAAGGGGACGCCGATGGCTGCAAGCTGCTCGGTCACGCGTTGCTTCTCGTGCTCCCACCACCGCACGGTCTCGTCGTCGACCTGCACGTAGCGGGGGAAGCCGTTCTTCGGGGTCTTCTCGATGAGGCCGCCCTTCTCGTCGGCGATGGCCTTGTCGACGTAGAGCCGGCCGGTGTCGTCCATCGACGTCCAGCGCAGCGCCACGAGCTCTCCGCGCCGCATGCCGGTGGCACAGGCGAGGCGGAACAGCAGGGGCCAGTCCTCGCCCAGTTGATCGGCGACTTTGAACAGCCGGCTGAGCTCTTCGTCGGTGGCCATCTGTTGCTTCTCGGCGATGGGCTTGGGTGGGGTGACGAGCTGGTTGAAGTCGAACACGAGACCGTGCTCGCGGCTCGCACGCCGCAGCGCTCCGCTGATGAGCGAGTAGACGCTCCAGATGCTCGCCGGCTTGAGACCCTTGGTCTCTGCGAGGCCTGCGTAGTAGCGGCGCATCGCCGTCGCAGTGATGGCGTCGACGCGCTCTTTGCCGATTCCGGTCGAGACGTGGTTCTTGTGCAGCGATGCGTACCCGCGGCGGGTGCCCGGGGCGAGTTCGGTGCTGGCGGCCAGGTGAGCGTCGACCACCTCGTTCAGCAGGATCCGTTTCGAGACCAAGCGCTTGGCGGTGGGCGCTTGGTCGAGTTCGGAGTGGAACTGGCGGAGCGCTTTCTCGGCACCGGCTCGCGTACCCGTGAACTGGCGGCTCCTTTGGATCGACCGCCCGGTGACCACATCGCGCCCGACGTACACGCGCAGCCGCCACAGACCGGGCGACAGCTCGTGCAACGTCCCGGTGCCATGGGGGCGTTTCGGATGGGACTCAGGGCCGCTCACGGACCAAAATGTAGTCTTCGATTAGTCCGAGTGCTTGACCTGGCGGTGTACCAGCGGTACGGTCCGAGGCGGTTCGAGCGTAAAACCCCAGCTCAGCGAAGGGAGGTTGTGGAGCCCAGACAGGGAATCGAACCCTGGACCTTTTCATTACGAGTGAAATGCTCTGCCGACTGAGCTATCTGGGCGGCGGTGCGAGAGTCTACCGAGCCTCGATCGGGGATCACACGACAATCGGCACGGTGAGCGCCGGGGAGCCGTCCGGGCGGGCGACGCACAGCAGGGTCTCGGCCACGTCGAGCCCCGTGGCCGATCGCAGTGCGGCGGCGTAGGCGCTGAGCTGGGGTCGGTACCGCTCGGCGAGCACGGCGGGGGTCTCGAGCTGGTGGTCGGTCTTGAAGTCCACGACCACGAACCGGCCGTCCTCGCGCCACACGGCGTCGACGATCCCGTACACCCCCTCGCCGTCGACCTCGGCACCGACGTACATCTCGCGCCGCACCGTGCCGGAGGTGGCGGCCCGTCGCATCCGGTCGAACGCCTCACTGGTCGCGATGGAGCGGATGAGCAGCTCGACGTAGGGCACCAGGCGGTCGGGCACCTCCTCGGCCCGGCACTGCTGGGCGGCGAGGCCGGCGACGAGCGGCAGCGGATCGTGGAACGGCAGCACCTGCACCGCGCCGTGCACCGCCCGACCGATCCGGGTGCCGTAGCGACCGATCTGGTCGGGGAGCGCGCCGAACGGGCGCGGTGGCTTGCTGTGGACGCTCTCGTCGGCCGCGGCCGCGGCCGCGGCCTCGTCCGTCAGGCCCGTCTCGTCCGCCTCCGTCGTCGCGTCCGACCCGGCCCCGGTGGGGTGACCGTCCGGCGCGGTGGACCCGTCCGACGGTGCGGCCGCACGGGCGGCGACCGGGACGGCGACGGGCGCGTCGTCGTCGCGGTGGCGGAGCTGGGTGGCCGACCAGCTCGAACGGACGCGCCACTCGGTGCCGCGGGCCGGCGGTCGGTCCACGCGGCCGTCGAGCTCGACGACGGCCGGGGGCTCCACCACCGGCGCTGGCGCCAGATCGGGGAGCTCGTCGGTCGGCGGCAGGTACGGCGTCATCTCCGCGGCCGTGTTCTGGCCCACCTTGCGGCCGTGGTGCAGGCACACCACCAGGTGGTCCATGGCCCGGGTGCACGCCACGTACGCGAGCCGCGCCGACTCCAGCCGGTCGGCCGTGTCGTCCTTCGTGGCCCGCCAGCCGCGGGTGGCCAGCCGGCCGAACTTCACCTCCACCGCCCGAGCACCGTCGGTGTCGGTGGTGAACGCCGCCCGGACGTGATCGCCCGAGGCGCGCTTGCGCCCCAGGCCGGCGACCATGACCACCGGGAACTCCAACCCCTTCGCGGCGTGGATCGTGAGGACGTGGACGGCGTCCTCGTCGGTCTCGTCGGTGGTGACGTTGCTGCGGTCGTCGTTGTCGACGCGCAGCGCCACCCAGGCGAGGTACTCACCGAGCGACCCGCCCGTCTGCTCGTACCACCAGCGGGCCTCGTCGAGCACGAGGCGCAGCCGCCTCCAGGTGGTGGTGGCCGCACCGTCGACGAGCGACGCGGCGCGGGTGGCCGACCGGCGCGCGATCTCGTCGAGCAGCTGCGGCACGGGGGTGCGGTGCCGCGCCTCGGCCCAGCCGCGCAGCGCGGTGATCGCGTCGAGCACCGCCGGGTGCCCGGTGCGGTCGTCGGGGCCGTACAGCGTCCAGGTGCCGCCGGCCCGACGGTGGGCGACGAGCTCCACGTCGCTCAGCGCGAGCACCGAGGTGCGCAGCGCCGTGACCACCCGGATCGGCGAGGCGGTGTCGTTCACCGCGTGCAGCACGCGCAGCAGGTCGCGCACCTCACGGGTGTCGTACAGCAGCGCACCACCCTCGACGACGTAGGGGATGCCGGCTCGGCGCAGCGCCGGTTCGAGGTGGGTGAGGTCGGCGCGGGTGCGCACGAGCACGGCGATGTCGGTGTACCGGGCCGGTCGCTCGCCGCCGTCGTGGCGCACCGTCCACGATCCGTGCGCGGCGTGGATCATCCGCGCGAGGTCGCGCGCCTGGGCCCGGCCGACGTGCTCGGCCGGGGCGTCGATCGCGCCGCCGACGACGGTGACGGTGGCGGGCGCGTCGGGCACGTGGTGGTCGAGCGGGGCGAAGGGCACCTGGCCGTCGGCGGCGTCGGCGTCGAACCAGTCGCGGAACAGCGCGTTGATCCAGTGCAGCAGCACCGGTCGCGACCGGAAGTTGGTGGTGAGCTGACGGGCGGTGAGGTGCGGCAGCTCGTGCAGCTGGGCGAACAGACCGACGTCGGCCTCGCGGAAGCCGTAGATCGACTGCTTGGGGTCGCCGACGGCGAACAGCACCGGCGTGGCGGTGCTCGGCGGATCGTCCTCGGTGGGCGGTGCGGTGAGCGCCTGGACGATGTCGTACTGGACGGCGTCGGTGTCCTGGAACTCGTCGACGCAGAGGTGGTCGATCTCGGCGCGCAGCCGACGGCGGATCGTCGGGTTGCGCGTCAGCAGCCGCCGGGTGAGCACGAGGATGTCGTCGAAGCTGAGCCGTCCGCTGCGGTAGCGGTCGTGGGCGTCGTCGAGCACGAGCGGCACGACGAGCTGCAGCACGTGGCGCACGGCGTGGTCGTGGAGGATCGCCTTCACCGACGCGAGGTGTTCCTTCACCTCGTCGCGGGTGGGCTTGGCGGCGGTGCCGCCGAGGTTGCGGAAGCTCGCCGCGGGCAGTGCCGCGAGCGCGTCCACCATGGTGGTCGCAGCCAGGCACGCATCGATCTGCGGGACGAGGTCGGCGATCGCGTCCCGCAGCTTCAGCGGCACGTCCGGGTCGTGTGCGGCCTCGCGCACCGGGTCGAGTGCCTGCCGGCAGGCGTCGCGCCACGGGGGCGGCGGCGACAGGACGACCTCGTCGAATCGGTCCCACTGCTGGTCGACGAGGGCCACGAGGGTGTCGACGTGTCCGACGCCGTTCTCGGCGACGATCACGTCGACGGCCTCGCGGACGGCGGGGTCGTCGAGCTCGGCCACGAGGTCGAACATCCGGTGGCGGATGCGCAGCGTGCGGTCGCGCAGGTCGGTGCCGGACACGAGCTCGTCCTGGGTGGCGAACACCGGAGGCAGCCCGGCCTCCAGTGGGAAGCGGCGCAGGATGCCGAGGCAGAACGAGTGGATGGTGCCGACGGTCATGTGCTCGACGGCGGGCACCTTCGCCGGGGGCAGCTTGCGGCGCAGCTTGTCGACGAGGTCGCGCGCCGCGCGTTCGGTGAAGGTGATCGCGACGATGCGGCCGGGGTCGCCACCGTCGAGCACCCGCTCGAGGCGGCGGATGAGGGTCTCGGTCTTGCCGGCGCCGGCACCCGCGGCCACGACGAAGGAGGTGTCGGTGAGGCCGATCGCGTCGTCGCGCGCGGGCTGGTCGGGCAGTTCGGGTGTGGCGAACAGGTCGAGCTGGGCGATGCTCACGCGTCCCCACCCCCCGCGGCGGCGTCGGGATCGTCGGCGGCGGCGGCGTCGGGATCGTCGGGATCGTCGAGGTCGCCGGCCCACTCCATCCGGCGCTGGTTGACCTCGAAGGTGCCGAGTCCGTCGGGAGAGCACACCGGGCATCCCCAGGTGTCCACCGCACCGGGCTCGAACCGGCCGGCGTCGATCGCGTCCGCGATCTCGTGCAGCCGTGCGTGCAGTGTGTCGTGGACGTCGGGGGTGAGCTCGAGCACCACGTCGGTGGCGGGCTCGGGGCGCCCGACGAAGCGGTACGCGGACCGTGTGACGGGCTCGCCGGTGAGCTCGGCGACCGCCCAGCCGTAGAACGCGAGCTGCAGCTTGTCGGCGTCGGGTCCGAGCGGCCGCAGGGCGTCGATCGCGCGGTACGGCTCGCGGGAGCCGGACTTCAGGTCCATCACACGCGCCGAGCCGTCGGGCAGCCGGTCGACGCGGTCGATCGAGCCGCTGAAGGCGACGCGATGGCGGCCGTCGGGGGAGGTCCACACCACCGGTGGGCGTCGTCCGTCGCTGCGCCGGCCGAACGCGAACTCGGCGGCGATCGGCACCACCGCGTCGGTGCGCTCGGCCTCGACGCCGCGGCGCAGGGCCCGCAGGATCTGGGCGCGACGCGCCCGCCACATCTCGGGATGGCCGAGGTGGTGCGCCTCGAGCAGCGGTGCGGCGAGCTCGTCGAGGATCTCCGCCACGCGCGCCATGACGGCCTCGACGTCGGCGTCGGTGGCGATCCAGGGGGCGGTGGGGGAGGGGTGCTGCTCGAGCCACTCGCCGACGAGGCGCTCGAACACCGCGTGGATGAGCGTGCCCTTCTCGCGCGGTTCGATGTCGGTGATCTCCGAGGGGTCGGTGTCGTCGGTGCGCGCCTCGAGCACCCGGGTGAGGAAGTAGGTGAGGCCGCAGTCGACCCACTCCTCGAACGAGGTGATGCCGACCTCGACCGGCGCGCCGTCGGGGGTGGTTCGGGCGAACGGGTGCACCCGACCCAGCTCGCCCACCTGGCCGTCGAACTCGCCGGGCCGTGGCTGCAGGCGGGCCGTGATCGCCCGGCGACGGCGCGACAGCCGCGGGGTGGTGCGCTCGGGGTGTCGGGTGAACCACTCGTCCGCGTCGAGCCAGGGCGCGTCGTGGTCGCGCAGGCGCGACGCGTGCGACGCCACGTGCTCGCGGCGGGCGGGGATCGTGTCGAGGAGGGGCGACGCGTACAGGTGGCCACCGGAACGCACGTCCCAGCGCGACCAGGTGACCGTGACCGAGGTGGTGGCGCCGTCGAGCGCGGCGAGCAGGCCGCGCTCGTCGCGCAGCGGCCGGTTGGCCGGGCCGGTGAGCACGCCGAGCGGTTCCGCGCCGTGCTGGCGGGTGAGCACGAGGTCGTCGGCCACGTGGCCCGGCAGCAGGTGGTCGTTGCCGCCGACGACGAACGCATGGTCGAACACCGCACCGGTGGCGCCGACGATCTGGTCGACGAACACCCCGGCGCCCTTGCTCTCGGTGGTGATCACGTCGGTGTCGGTGAAGGCGTCGACCAACCGGGCGAGCGTCGAGGTGCGCAGCGGCAGCCCGAACGGCTCGATCTCGGGCAACAGGCCGAACAGGCCCTCGAGCTGCTCGGCGGCCTCGCGCTGCCACGTGGGGTACCCGACCCAGGTGTCGGCCCGCCACTCGACGGTGCCGCAGTGGGTGGTGAACCACGCCTCCAGGGCCGCGGCGACGTCGGCCCACGTGGTGGCGGTGCGCACGGCGTCGCGGTGGTGGCGCTGCAGACGCACGAACCCGACGAGCGCCCGGTGTGCGGCGTGGTCGCGGTGGTCGTCGGCCGGCAGCGCGGCCTCGAACGTCGCCCAGTCACGCTCGCCGACCACGCCGTGGCGTTGGGCGAGGCGGTTCCAGCGGTCGGCGCGCCGGGCGAAGGTGCGCACGACCTCCACGCCGTCGTCGTCGACCACGGTGTCGCGGCCGTAGGGCGCGAGGCGCGCGAGCTCGACGAGCGTGCGGCGGTCGAGTCCCTGGCGGACGATCGACAGCATCAGACGCAGCACCTGACCGGCGACCGATCCGGCGAGCCGGGGCGTCACCTGACCGCGTGCGGCGACCCCGGCGGCGGCGAGCGACGAGGCGATCGCGGCGCGGTGCGGACCCGCGGGTGGGTAGAACACGGCGATCCGGTCGGCCACGACGCCCTGTTCGAGCAGGGCGACGATGCGCCGGGTGACCTCGCGCACCTCCTCGTCGTGGTCGGGGCAGGACACGACGACGACGTCGCGCTCCGGTGCCCCGGCGGCGTGCGGGTCGGCCGGGACGTGCGTGGGAGGGGCCACGGGTCGCCCCACGATCCGCTCGACGTGCGGTGCGACCGACAGCTCGTCGCGGCGCGACGTGGTGGCGACGACCACCCAGCCCGGGGCGCGGCGCAGCAGGAGCTGCAGCATCGCGACGTGCGCCGGGTTGAACTGCTGGGTGACGACGAGCACGACGGGCGGGACACCGTCGGTGCCGCTGTCGTCGCCGTCGCCGTCGCCGTCGCCGTCGATGCCGGTGGCCACGTCGACGCCGGGGTCGTCGAGCCGTCGGGAGGCGATGCGGACGATCTCGGCGCTGTCGACCAGGCCCTGACGCAGCAGGCGCTCGCGCACTGCGGCCACGAGCTCGACGACCGCGGTCGCGCTGTCGCGACCGGTGGTGAGGGTGCGCAGCGCCGTGAGCGGATCGGTGTCGAGCGTGAACGCACCGGCGAGCGACGCGTACGAGCGCACCACTGCGTCGTGGGTGGCCGGGTGGTCGGCGCAGGTGGCGAACGCTGCCGGACGCGTGCGCGGGTCGCCGAGCAGCCGTTGCACGATCGCGAGCACCGCCACGTCCGGGGCCACACGCCGCCGGCCGAGCTCGGGGGCGGCGAGCTCGTTCGCGAGGCGCAGGGTGCCACCGATCTCCGCGCCGCACGACCCGCCGTTGAGCGGCAGGGCGCGCCGGAGCCCGTCGACGGTGGCGCTGTCGG
>CAEZSR010000048.1_pt1 | contig 23610 bp, 18 predicted proteins | sample 7264011 | NCBI WGS metagenome assembly CAEZSR01 (sample SAMEA6813783, study PRJEB35770) | freshwater metagenome | biome: Freshwater; feature: Freshwater reservoir; material: water | place: Czech Republic | collected 2016-08-15 | depth 0.5m m | reverse complement strand
GAGCAACCGGACGAGCAACCGGACGAGGAGGTCGACGCCGTGACGTTCCGCTGGGATCCACCTGGACCGGGGCACTGGGCGCGCGACCGGTCGCACATGCCGCCCGGGAGCACCCCACTGCTGCAGCACGTGTCGTCCACGTCGATGCCCCGCGGCACGCGACGGACGTTCGCCGAGTTCGGCACCCCGCTCGACTCGGTGGACGTGCGGTACGTGAACGGGCAGGTGTACACCCGGCTCCGACCGCTGATCGCTCCCGATCGGCCGAGTGCGCGCACCCCACCCGCGCCGCTGCTGAAGCTGGTGGTGCGCCTGCACCCGGAGATGCGCCGCCGCGCCCGCCGGGCCAGTGCCACGCTGCGCGTCCAGCCGTGGAACGCGGTGATCCGCGACTGGCACGGCGGCGGCAAGCAGCGAATCGTCGACGCCAACCTCGCCCTGCAGGAGGTCGACCTCGGTGCGCTCGACGACCAGGCACTCCTGGCGCACGTGCTCCGGTGCATCGAGCACTGCACCGCCACGTGGGAGCACCACTTCTGGCTGCACGGCCACGACCTCGGGCCGATCGGCCAGTACCTGCACGAGGTGCTGCCGTGGGGCGTCCGCGCCGCCGAGGCGCTGTCGCTGCTGGAGGGGGCGTCGCCCTCGACCAGCGCCCCGACGCGCGAGCTGCGAGCCATCCGCGACCGCGTGGAGGCCAGCGGCCGTACCCCGCGCGACCTCGCCCAGCTGCGGGCGATCTCCCCCGAGATCGATGCCATGGTGGACGACTACCTGCGCCATCGCGGCGCCGTGCTGTTCTCTCGCTACGACATCGACGGCGTCACGCTCGGGGAGCGCCCCGACCTCGTGTTCGCGAGCATCGTGAACGCCGAGGTGCACGACTCGTCGGCCGACGTGGCCGAGCGGATCGCCGCGGTGCGCGCCCGCGTGCCCGAAGCGCACCGTGCCCGCTTCGACGAGGTGCTCGGCCAGGCGCGTGCGGCGATGGACCTCCGCGACGACAACGGCCCCACGACGGCGGAGTGGCCGCTCGGCCTCGTACGCCTCGCGATGGTCGAGCTCGGCCGCCGGCTCGCGGCGAGCGGCCGGCTGGCCTCGGCCGACCTCGTGTTCGAGTTGCGCCACGACGAGCTCGTGCCCGCGCTGTTCACGTCCGCGCCGACGAGCGACGAGCTGGCCCAGCGCGCCGAGGTGCGGCGCCGCCAGAAGGCCACCGATGCTCCGCTCACGCTCGGACCGCCCGAGTCGGCGCCGCCGCCGGACGTGTTGCCCCGCGACCTGGCCACGTTCGTGTCGATGGTGCAGCTCGTGATGTCGCACATGGGGATGGACGGCGACGGGTCTGCCGACGGCGGTCGCGACGGCCTCGCAGGCATCGGCATCGGTACGCGCACCGTGCGCGCACGGGCACGCGTGGCCGACTCGCCCGAAGCGGCGCTCGACGTGCTGGAGCCGGGCGACGTGCTGGTGGTGGCCGGCACCACGCCGGCCTACAACCTGGTGCTGTCGATCGCCGGTGGCGTCGTCACCGCCGACGGCGGGCCGATGAGCCACGCCGCGGTGATCGCCCGCGAGCTCGGCATCCCCGCCGTCATCGGTGCGCGGGCCGCGCTCGTCGACATCCCCGACGGTGCGCTGGTGGAGCTCGACCCGGTCGCCGGCACGGTGACGGTGCTGCCCGACACCTGATCCCGCTCGTCATCCAGCTCACCATCCGGCTCACCGCGCTCGCAGCGGCGCTCGCGCGAGACTGCCGGTATGCGCGCCGTCGTCCTGCACTCCCACGGAGGTCCCGAGGTCCTGACGATCGAGGAGGTCGACGACCCGGTGCCCGGTCCCGACGAGGTGATCGTCGACGTCGCCGCCACCGCGCTCAACCGCGCCGACCTCCTGCAGCGCATGGGGCTCTACCCCGACCCGCGCAAGCGCTCGCCGGAGATCCCCGGCCTCGAGTTCGCCGGCACCGTGGGCGCCGTGGGGGAGCGGGTCACGATGTGGCGCCCCGGCGACCGGGTGATGGGCATCGAGGCGGGCGGTGCCTACGCCGAGCGGATCGCCACCCACGAGCGTCAGCTGCTGGCCGTCCCCGAGGGCGTCGACCTCGTCGCAGCCGCGGCGATCCCCGAGGTGTTCCTCACCGCCTGGGACGCGCTCGTGCTGCAGGGCGGTCTCACCAGCGGCCGCTGGGCGCTGGTCCACGCGGGTGGCAGCGGCGTCGGCACCGCGTCGATCCAGATCGCCAAGGCGATCGGGGCCCGCATCGCCGTCACCTGCTCGGCGGGCAAGGCGCAGGCGTGCCGCGACCTCGGCGCCGACCTCGTCCTCGAACGCTCGCCGCACGACTGGCTGACCGACGCCCGTGCGGCCGTGCCGCAGGGTTTCGACACCGTGCTCGACGTGATCGGCGGCGAGGAGGTGGACCGCAACCTGCAGGCCGTCGCCACCAGGGGCACCATCGTGCAGGTGGGCCTGATGGGTGGCGGCACCACACCGGTCAACGTCGGCCTGCTGCTCGGCAAGCGAGCCACCTGGGTCGGCACCACGTTGCGCACGCGCCCGATCGAGGAGAAGGTGGCCGTCACCCGGCGCTTCGCCGCCGAGGTGCTGCCGCTGTTCGACGCGGGCGCGCTACGACCGGTGATCGACAGCGTGTTCCCGTTCGAGCAGATCGCCGACGCCCATCGCCTGATGGAGCGCAACGCGAACACCGGCAAGATCCTCGTCACCCTCCGCTGAATCGACTGCGCTGAGCCGAACACGGCCGGCGAGGAGCGGCGATCAGGCGATGATGCCGGCGACCGGCGCCGGCGACCCGGCGAGCACCTCCGACGCGGGCACCCCGAACCAGTGCTCGGCGATGGTGGCGTAGTACTGGTCGAGCCCGACCGTCGGCACGAGGTTGCCGTTGTCGTCGAGGGTGTCGAGCGACGGGTGCTCGCCGTGGCGGCCGGCCACCACCGGGCCCATCAGCAGCATGTTGGAGGCGGTGCCGTGGTCGAGGCCGTACGAGGCGTTGTCGTGGGCCGTGCGGCCGAACTCGCTCGTGGTGGCCAGCAGCACCCGGTCCGCGAGCCCGCGGGCCTCGAGGTCGGCGAAGAAGGCGTCGACGGAGGCGTCGAAGTCCTGCATCAGCGCCGGGTACCGCCCGTTGTGGTCGTCGTGGGTGTCGAAGTCGAGGTTCATCGGCACGTGCACGATCCGCAGGCCGATGTCACCGGTGAACAACCGGGCCGCCAGACGAAGACCCCGACCGAGGTCGGACTCCGGGTACGCGCCCGCCTCCTCGTCCTCCTCGCCGACACCGTCCAGCAGTTCGGCGAAGGCGACGCTCTGGCTCATCAGCCCGCGCTTCCAGCCCTCGACGCCGCCGGACGACGCCGCCTGGCCGAACCGGGTGAACCCCTGCTGGAACATCATCCGGAGCCAGTCGTCCTCGCCGGCGCCGGTGACGTACCACGACGAGCCGGCGTCGGGGATCGACAGCGTCCCGACGGTGCGCGACACCAGCGCCGGGTGCGACCCGCTGCCGACCGACAGCGCCACGGCCGGTGCCGCCGGATCGCCGATCGCGTCGGCGAGCCGACCGAGGAACCCGGTGTCGAACGACGACCCCGAGTCCATCGCGCCGGCCCACCAGCGGGCCATCATCTCGAAGTGCGAGCCGTCGCTGTCCGGCACGCCCACGCCCTGCAGCACGGCGGCCCCGCGGGCGAGGGTGCGGGCCAGGTCGGCGTGGAACCCGACCTCGCCGTCGAGCGCGAGCACGCTGTCGCCGCCGAGTGCCGTGTTCGGGCGCAGGTCGTAGTAGCTGCCGAGTCCGTACGGCACCAGCGTGGACATGCCGTCGTTGCCGCCACCCATCTCCACGACCACGAGCAGGCGTTGGGCGAGATCGGGGACGGCCGGTGGTGCGGGCGGTGCGGTGATCGCCGAGGCCGCCGTCGTGACCGGTGGACGCACCACGGGCGCCGGGACGTTCGTGGCCACCGGGGTCGGTGCCGTGGACGGCGGATCGGTACGGCCGGTGTACCACGTGGCGCCACCGACGGCGGCGGCGCCGGCACCGGCGCTGAACCACTTCAGCAACTCGCGGCGGGAGATCGGATCGGACATCGGGACTCCGTTTCGAAGGACGGCTCGAGCGGGCTCGGGAGGGGGCGGGAGGACTCGGGAGGGGGCGGGGCGGGTCAGCCGAGGGAGAACTCGGGGCAGACGGCGACGAGCGCGTGCAGCAACGACGCCCGGTCGCGCCGGTTCTCGACCGCGGCGGCCGCCTCCTCGAGCGTCGCCCGGGTGGCGTCGCTCACCTCGTGCAGCCCGGCTCGGCCGAGCAGGTCACCGACGGGGTCGGCCTCGTCGAGCGTGGCCGTCTCCCAGGTGTGGTCCCAGGCGAGCTTGGCCTTCGCGAACTCCGCACCGACGGACATCCAGCGGGCCTGACCGGGCCAGCCCGCCACGTTCGGCGGCACGAACGGCATCTGGCCGAGCCCGTCGAGGGGCCACGGGTCGAGGCGGATGTCGAACAGCCGGCGGAACGCGAGGTACCACTCGAGCCCGGTGCGAGGCCGGTTGAGCCGGGTCTCCAGGAACGACGGGTGGCGCACGATCGCCTCCACCAGCGGACGGATCTCCAGACCCGAGTCGGCGAACACCCCGGCGAGCTCGGCGTGGCGCGCCTCGTCGGGCCACACGCCGACGAGGTGCTCGTGCAGGTTGCCCGAGATCCACCACGGGCAGGCGCCGTGGTCGCAGATCGCGTCGATCGCCTCGGCGGCCGATGCCACGGTGCGGCCGAGGAACTCCACCGGTCCGGTCGGCCCGGCACCGGGGTCGAAGCGCACCTCGTCGTCGTTGTCGCCGTCGACCCACCAGCCCGAGAACGCGATCGCACCGTTCGCGACGTCGGCCTCGGTGTAGCCGGCCTGGCGTCCGAGGGCGAACAGCTCCATCACCTCGCGGGCGAAGTTCTCGTTCGGGTCACCCGCCCAGCTGCCTGCGCCGTCGAGCCAGTAGAGCATCGCCGCGTCGACGGCGATCTCCTGGAGCAGGGTGCGGAAGTTGCCCATCGCGTGGGTGCGCAGCAGCTGGTTCTGACGGTGCATCAGCGCGGCCGACGCCTTGTCGAGGCTGCTGGTCAGGTGGCCGTGCCAGAACCACACCATGCGCTCGTGGAGACCGGCCCGCTCGTCGAGCATCACGTCGAGCCACCACTCGAGCACCCGCGAGTAGTCGTCGTCGCTGCCGAACTCGGGCGGGTCCGGCCAGAACGGCTCGGCGGCGAGCAGCTGCTCCACCAGGTCCGAGGGGCTGGTGCCGGCGAGGTCGACGGCCTGCCAGGGGCGCGGGCCGAAGGTGAGTCGCCGGAGGACGTGGGCGCGGAGGGCGTCGTCGTCTGCCATGGGTCGCATGGTGGCAGCGCCCGCATGAACCGATCGTGAAGCCCCGCTTCACCCGCCCTTCATGAACCGGCCCACCTCCGGTGACCGCGGCCGTCATGGAACCTTCACCGCGTTCGCGCGACGATGGTCACCCGTGCGGGTGCTCGTGGTGGAAGACGACGTGTCGTTGGGGAGCGTCGTGCAGCGCGGCCTCGTCGAGGACGGCCACGCAGTGGACCTGGAACGCACCCTCGCCGGTGCCCGGCGCGCCCTCGACATCAGCACCTACCAGCTGATCGTGCTCGACCTCGGGCTGCCCGACGGCGACGGGCTGCAACTGTGCCGCGAGGTGCACCGGCTCGACACGCCGCCGCGCGTGCTGGTGCTCACCGCCCGCGACGCCGTCGGGGACAAGGTGCTCGGCCTCGATGCGGGGGCCGACGACTACCTCACCAAACCGTTCGACTTCGCGGAGCTGAACGCACGCGTGCGGGCCTTGCTGCGCCGCCCCGAGCACGCACGCACCCCGCTGCTCGAGGTCGGCGACGTGGTGCTCGATCCGGCGGCCCACACCGTGAAGCGCGGCGGGGTGCAGGTGCCGCTCACCGCCCGCGAGTTCTCACTCCTGCACTTCCTGATGGACCGCGCCGGCCAGGTGGTGAGCCGGAGCGACCTGCTGGACGCGGTGTGGGACGCCAACTACGACGGCCTCTCCAACGTCGTCGACGTGCACGTGGCCAACCTCCGTCGCAAGCTCGACCTCCCCGGCCGGCCGCAACCGATCGACACGGTGCGCGGCGTCGGCTACCGGATCGGGGGCTGATGCGCCTCGACCGTGCACGCTGGGTGGCCGCGTCGTGCTTCGCGTTCGTCGCCGCCACGCTCTCGATCGTGCCGCTGCTGCTGTGGCGTGAGGAGCGCGAGGACGCGATCCGCGCCTCGCTCGATACCCGCCTGGTCGGCCAGATGGAAGCGGTGCTGCACGGCGAGATCGTCGGCGTGCGGGTGGTCGACTACCTGTCGTGGATGGTGAACACCGCCGACGGCTGGACCGACCCGTTCACCGAGACCGACGTCGAGCCGCCGCTGTTCACGTGGATGCGCGAGGCGGGTGGCGAGCCCGACTTCCGCGAGTTCTCGCTCGACGACGGCCAGACCTACCGTGGGTTCGTCCGGCCGCAGTCGGAGGTGCAGGGGTACATCACGATCGCCAGCGCCACCGAGCGTGACGACGACCTCGCCGCGCTGCAGCGCCGGGCGCTGCTGATGGGTGCCGGCCTGCTCGTCGCCTCGGTCGTGCTCGGGGTGGTGCTGGCACGTCTCGCGACCGGCTCGGCACGTCGGGCGCCGGGCGATCAGCAGAGCTTCCTGGCCGATGCGGCGCACGAGATGCGCACCCCGCTCGCGGTGATCCTCGCGTCGAGCAGCCAGGCGCTCGCCCGGCCGCGTTCGAGCGAGGAGTACGTGCGGTCGCTGTCGGAGATCCGCTCCGCGGCCGAGCGCGCGTCCACCGGCGTGAACGAGATGCTCGACCTCGTGCGGTTCGAGAGCGGCCAGATGATGCCCCGCATCGGGCCGCTGCGGCTCGACCTGCTCGCCGAGGAGGTCGCCGCGTCCGTGCGGCCCGACGGGGTCGAGACCGTCGCCGAGATCATCGCCGACCCGGCCGACCCGGTGGTGGTGGCGGCGGACATGGCCCTGCTCCGCCAGGCGATCGACAACGTCGTGCGCAACGCGGCCCGTCGGTCCACGCGCGTCGAGCTGCTCGCTCACGTCGACGGACGCGACGGCGTCATCGACGTGGTGGACGACGGCCCCGGCTTCGATCCGGCCGTGCTGCCCCGGGTGTTCGAGCGCTACCAGCGCGGCGACCGGCGCGGCGAGGCGGGCATCGGCCTCGCGATCGTCAAGGCGATCGCCACGGCCCACGGCGGCTCGGTCGCGGCACGCAACAACGACGGTGCGGGTGCCACCGTGTCGATCCGGATCCCCCTGGCCCGCACCTGACGCGAGCGGGTGCCCGCGCGCCGAGCTCGCCCGGCGGGTCGGGGCCGGTCAGGCCTCGACGACCACCGTGCGGGTGTGCCGGCCGGTGGCGCCGTCGGGGTCGGGGCGGCTGACCTCGTCGGTCTGGGTCTCGCCGGTCGCATCGGTGGCCCGCACCTGCAGACGGTGCTCGCCCGGCTCGACGTCGGTGGTGTCCCACTCGTACACCCACTGCCGCCACGAGTCGATCGTGACGTCGGGGGCCAGCCGGGCTTCCTGCCACTCACCCTCGTCGACGCGAACCTCCACCTTCGCGATACCCCGCTGCTGCGCCCAGGCGATGCCGGCCACGGCCACGATGCCGCGCGGCACCTCCTCGCCGCGGCGCGGCACGTCGATGCGCGACTGCGTCTTGATCGGTGCCTCTCGCGCCCAGCCGCGAGGGATCCAGTAGCCCGTCGCCTCGTCCCAGGTGGTGAGCTCGAGCGACTCCAGCCACTTCGTCGCGCTCACGTAGCCGTACAGGCCGGGCACGATCACGCGGGCCGGGAATCCGTGCTGCAACGGCAGCGGCTCGCCGTTCATGCCGATCGCGATCATCGTGTCGCGGCCGTCCATCGCTGCCTCGACGGGGAACCCGCAGGTCCAGCCGTCGACCGACGTGCCGAACACCTGCTCGGCCTCGGGCTGCACCCCGGCCTCCTCCAGCAGGTCGCGCAGCAGCACCCCCTGCCAGACGGCGTTGCCGATCAGGCCGCCGCCCACCTCGTTGGACACGCAGGCGATGGTGATGATCCGCTCCACCTGAGGTCGCGCGAGCAGGTCGTCGTAGGTGAGGGTGATCGGGGTGTCGACGCGTCCGCCGATCCGCATGCGCCACCGGTCGAGCCGGATGCGCGGCACCGACAGCGCGGTGTCGATGAGGTAGAAGTCGTCGTTCGGCGTGAGGTACGGGGTGACCGGGCTGAGCGTCGCGTCGGCCGGCACCGGGGGAGCGGCCGACACCACCTCGGCCGACCCCACCTCGGCCGACCCCACCTCGGCCGACCCCACCTCGACGTCGCCGAGCGTGCCGGGCTCCGCGAGCGGCGGCAGTGTGTCGGGTGCGGCATCGCGGATCTCGTCGATCCGGCCGTTCTCGACGGCCCGCGCCGCCACGGTGGCCACGACCGCGGCGCCGACCACGCCACCGGTGCTCGCGACGAACCGGCGGCGGTCGAAGCCGCTGCGGGCACGCACGGGTTCGGTGGGCACCGAGGTTGCTCCGTCACCGGCGCGCACCAGGCCGATCAGCCACCACACGACGGCGCTGCCGATGACGGCGCCCAGCAGTGCCGGCACCGCGGCCGATGCGTCCTGGCCGGGGCGGCCGACGGCGATCACCGCGCCGACGGCGCCGAACACCACCATCGTCGCCGGGCCGACGGCCGGCCGGCGTCGGGCGAGCGCACCGGCGGCGAGGCCCAGCAGGCCGATCACGATCACCATGCCGACCCGCAGCGCCGTCTTGTCGGCCGTGCCGAACAGATCGATCGCGAACTCCTTCAACCAGGCCGGCGTCGCGTCGATGAACTCGCTGCCGACCGCGTTCAGCGGCGAATCCACGTCGATGGCAGCGGCCACCACCAGACCGCTCGTGATCGCCGCCGCAGCGGCCAGGAGTCCGGCGAGCGGACCCGCCCACCGCGGCGCCGGTGCCTGGTCGCGGCGGGGCGCGTCCGGGTCGACCTCGGGGGTCGCCTCGGGCGCGTGCTCGTGGTCCGTCACGGCCGGTCTCCGGTGCGGTCCCCGATCCCGGATGATCGTGCAGGCGTCTCGACCATGCCGAAACCCTAGGGACCCGGCTCACCCCACGTCGTCGAGTGGGGGCGAGTTGCGGAAAGGTTTCGGGTCGGCACACCCGCATCCCGACCGCGATGCCTGCTGGGGTGCCCCGGACGTGGTGCGCCCGAGCCGGTTCACCGATCCGCCGGCGCCGCCGGTGATGTCGTTCTGCGTCGGTCTGCACCCGTGCCTCGGCGCGGCCCTCGCGCGGATGACGATCGAGGAGGTGCCGGCTGGAGACGCGCAGATCGCCGATCGGCTGACACCGATCGGCGATCCGGGTGAGGTGGTGTGGCGGTCGGTGATCGGCCGGAGCCCCGCCGCGTGCTGGTCAGCGCGAGGTGAGCGGCACGTAGTCGCGCTCGCCGACGCCGGCGTACCACTGGCGCGGGCGGCTGATCTTCTGATCCTTGTCCTCGAGCAGCTCCTGCCAGTGGGCGAGCCAGCCCACCGTGCGCGGGATCGCGAACAGCACCGTGAACATCGCGACCGGGAACCCGAGCGCCTGGTAGATCAGGCCCGAGTAGAAGTCGACGTTCGGGTAGAGCTTGCGGTCGACGAAGTACGGGTCGCTGAGCGCGGTCTCCTCGAGCTTCAACGCGACGTCGAGCAGCGGGTTCTTGCCCGTCACCTCGAACACCTCGTACGCGGTCTGCTTGATGATCTTGGCCCGCGGGTCGTAGTTCTTGTAGACGCGGTGGCCGAATCCCATGAGGCGGCTGCCCTTGCCGCTCTTCACCTCGTCGATGAAGGCCGGCACGTTCTCGATCGAGCCGATGTCGGCGAGCATGCGCACGACGGCCTCGTTCGCGCCGCCGTGGAGCGGGCCGTACAGGGCCGAGGCGGCGGCCGCCGCCGACGAGTAGGGGTCGGCCTGGCTGGAGCCGACCACGCGCATCGCCGTGGTGCCGCAGTTCTGCTCGTGATCGGCGTGGAGGATGAACAGCACGTCCATCGCACGCTCGAGCCGCGGGTCGACCTCGTAGTCGCCGACCTTCCACATCATGTTGAGGAAGTTGGCGGGGAAGCTGAGGTCGTTGTTCGGGTAGACGAACGGCAGGCCGACCGAGAAGCGGTACGCCATCGCCGCGAGCGTCGGTGTCTTCGCGATGAGCCGCAGGATCTGCTTGTCGCGGCTCGCCTTCGAGTGGATGTCCTTCGCGTCGTCGTAGAACGTGCCGAGGGCGGCGAGCGAGCTGACGAACATGCCCATCGGGTGCGCGTCGTAGTGGAAGCCGTCGACGAAGCGCTTGCGCATGTTCTCGTGGATGAACGTGTGGTGCGTGACGTCGTAGGTCCACGCCTCCAGCTGCGCCGGGGTGGGCAGCTCGCCGTTCAGGAGCAGGTACGCCACCTCGAGGTAGGTGCTCTTCTCGGCGAGCTGCTCGATCGGGTAGCCGCGGTAACGCAGGATGCCCGCATCACCGTCGAGGTAGGTGATCGAACTCTTGCAGGCCGCCGTCTGCATGTACGCCGGGTCGTAGATGTACAGCGACGGGTCGAGCTCGCGCACCGCGGCCGCCGGGAAGACCCCGTCGGTGATCGGGACGGTCACGGTCTTGCCGGTGCGGTCGTCGGTGATGGTGATGGTGTCGGGCACGTTGCTCCCTCTGAGACACGGATGGAGACCCCGGTCGGGGGTGATGGGGCTTGCTCCCCGGCGGGTGACACTAGCGGCGCCGGTCGGGACCTGACAGAACCGTGTCGGCGCCGTGTGGGGACCGTCCGGACCCGACCACGCCTGCGCCGGAGTCACCGCCGCTGCGACGAGCGGTGCAGAGCGGTGCAGAGCGGTGCAGAGCGGTGCAGAGCGGTTCAGAGCGGTTCAGAGCGGGGTGTTGTCGTGGCCGCGTGGCGGGAGCTGCTCGCGCTTGTCCTGCAGCGTCTCGAGCGCGTGGCCGATCACCGACCGGGTCTCGGCCGGGTCGATCACGGCGTCGACGTAGCCGCGCTCGGCCGCCACGTACGGGTTGAGCAGGCGCTCGGCGTAGTCGGCCTCGAACGCGGCACGCTCGTCGGGGGTGGCCCGTCGCTGCAGGATCGCCGCCGCCTGGCCCGCACCCATCACCGCGAGCTCGGCCCACGGCCAGGCCAGGCACAGGTCGTTGCCCATGCGCTTGGAGTCCATCACGATGTACGCGCCGCCGTAGCTCTTGCGCAGGATCAGGCAGATGCGCGGCACCGTGGCCCGGCCGTACGCGAACACGAGTTGTGCGCCGTGGCGGATCATGCCCCGCCACTCCAGGTCCTTGCCCGGGTAGAAGCCCGGCGTGTCGACGAAGGTCACGAGCGGCACGTTGAACGCGTCGCAGAACGCGACGAACCGGGCGGCCTTCTGCGAGGCGGGGATGTCCAGCGTGCCGGCCAGCGAGATCGGCTGGTTCGCCACCACCCCGACGGGCATCCCGCCGATGGTGGCGAACGCGGTCACCACGTTCGACGCCCAACGGGCCCGCACCTCGAGCAGGTCGCCGTCGTCGACGATCGCGCGCACCACGTCGCGCACGTCGTAGCTGCCGGTGCTGCTGGCGGGGATGCACGCGCCGGCCTCGGGCGTGGGGCGGTCGATCGGGTCGTCGGTGTCGACCCGCGGTGGTTCCTGGTCGTTGTTCGACGGCAGGTAGGACAGCAGCGACGCGGCCAGGTCGACCGCCGCGTCGAGGTCGGGTGCCACGAGGCTCGCGGCCCCGGTGTACCGGGCGTGCGAGGCGGCACCGCCGAGCTCGTCGTTGTCGATCAGCACGCCGGTGAACTCCGCCACCATCGTGGGGCCGCTCATGAAGGCGTAGGCCTGCTGGGTCATGACGACCAGGTCGGCGAGCCCGATCAGCAGCGCCGGCCCGCTCACCGCAGGTCCGTCGACCACCACCACCACGGGCACCACGCCCGAGCAGTCTGCGATCGCCCGGGCGGCGAGACCCCACCCGTGCAGCGCAGCGAGGCCCTCGAGGATGTCGGCGCCGCTGGAGCGCATCACCGCGACGAGCGGCAGGCGCTGGTCGCGGGCGAGCCGGGCCGCTGCCTCGATCTGGCCGGAGGACGTGGAGGACAGGGCACCCTGACGCTCGGAGGCGTCGACGTCGACCCACACGACCGGACGCCCGTCGATCTCCCGGACGTCGGCGGTGACGATCCCGGGCACGCGGGCGCGGATGGCGAGGGACATGTCGGTCACCCTACTGAACGGGCCCGGCGCGGCTCCGCCGGGCGGCCCGCGCCGTCAGCGGCTCAGCCGGCCCGGCCGGTGCCGAACGGGAACGCGTCGGCGCCGACGTGCACGCCGGGTTGGCGCTCGCCCTGCCGGCTCACCACCTCGCGGAGCACCTCGAGCAGCGCCTTGGTGGGGGCGCTCGGCGACGGCCGCTTTCGCTGCACCCAGCCGACCACGCGCCGGGGCAGCTCGGGCACGGCGATCCGCTTGAAGTCACCCTTCAGCCAGCGGGGGATCGCGGTGGCCGGCACGATCGCCGCCCCGTAGCCCTCGAACGCGAGCGAGGCGAGCAGGCGCACCCCGTCGATCTCGGCGTGCGCGGTGAGTGACGTGTCGACGGCACCGCAGGCACGGTCGATGATCCGGCGCAGCGCGGTGCCGGTGGGCGGCAGCAGCAGCGGCGTGTGGGCGAGTGCCGGCAGGCGGATGGTGTCGTGCTGGGCGAGCGGGTGCCTGCTGTGCGCGAGCAGCACGAGGTCCTCGGCGAAGAGCGGGTGGACGGTGACGTCGGCGTCGTCGATCGGCAGGTGCACCACGGCGGCGTCGAGGTGCCCGGCGGCGACTCGCGGCACCAGCGCCGTGGTGTTGCCCTCGTGCACGGTGACGTGGACGCCCGGGTGCACCTTCTCCATCTGGGGCAGGAGCTGGGGGAGCAGCCAGCGCGCCGTGGTGCCGATCGACCCGAACCGCGCCTCGCCGGTGATCTCGTCGCCGCGCGACGCCATGTCGGCAGCGATGTCCTCGAGTTCGTGGAGGACACGTCGGGCCCGCTCGACCACGACGACGCCCTCGTCGGTGAGCCCACCGCGCTGGCGGTCGACGAGGGTGACCCCGAGTTCCTTCTCGAGGCGGGCGATGTGCCCGCTGACGTTGGACTGGACGGTGTAGAGCGCCCGGGCCGCTGCGGAGAACGAGCCGTGGTCGGCGATCGCCACGAGGGTGGTCAGCTGCCGGAGATCCATCTGGAAAAACGATACCAACTATCCACGATTCCAACTTGAAAGATCAGTTGTTCACGTGCATACTTTCACATGTTGATCGAAGCGGTCCTCCCCCCAACGGATCGCTCGACAAGAACCCAGCACGGCGGTTCCCCCAAACCGCCGGGTTTCGGTTGAGAGGCGCCGCTTCCCCCAAGCGGCGCCTTTCCCGTTTTCCCGTGCGCCTTTTCCCGTTTCCGGTGCTCCCGCTTGCTGCGCCCCCGTTTTCGACGTGCCCGGCGTGGCCTAGTGTCCCTGCGCATGGCCACGGTCCCACCTCGCGGTGCCGCCTTCTTCGATCTCGACCGCACCCTGCTCGCCGGTGCGTCCGGCGAGGTCTTCTCGCACGCGATGAAGGCAGCGGGACTCATGAGCAGGTCGATCCCCGGCGAATCGCTGCTGTACAAGCTGTTCAACACCGTCGGTGAGACACTGCCGGCGATGGCGCTCGCCCGGCAGGGTGCAGCGCTCGCCAAGGGCCGCTCGCGCGCCGCGGTGCAGGCCGCCGCCGAGCAGGCCGCCGACACCCTCGTGGCGATGGTGCAGCCCATGGCCGCGGGCATCTTCGACCAGCACCGCGCTGCGGGCCGCCCCATCGTGCTGGCCACCACCACCCCGTTCGACCTGGTGAAGCCGCTGGCCGACCGCCTCGGCCTCGACGACGTCGTCGCCACCCGGTACGGGGTCAACGCCGACGGCACCTACGACGGCACGATCGTCGGACCGTTCGTGTGGAGCGCCGGCAAGCTGGCCGCCGTCCGCGAGTGGGTCTCGCGCCACGGGGTCGAGCTGGGGGAGAGCTACGCGTACAGCGACAGCGTCTACGACACGCCGCTGCTCGCCGCGGTCGGTCACCCGTTCGTGGTCAACCCCGACCCGCGCATGTCGCTCGTGGCGGCCGCCCGCCGCTGGCCGGTGCTCGACCTGGGTGCACCGCGCGGCTCCGACCTCGAGGGTGGCTCCTCGCCGACGTCGGGCATCCCGCGCATCCCGGTGGTGAACCTGGAGATCCAGCGGCTCGCGCTCAGCTTCACCCACCCGGTCTTCTTCCCGTACGCCCGGTTCGAGATCGAGGGCACCGAGCACATCCCCACACGTGGCCCGGCGATCATCGTCGGCAACCACCGCAGCTACTTCGACGTCGCGGCGATGGCGCTCACGATCGCGCAGACCGAACGCACCGTGCGCTTCCTCGGCAAGAAGGAGGTGTTCGACGCCCCGGTGATCGGCCAGATCGCCGCGGCGATGGGCGGCATCCGCGTCGACCGGGGCACCGGCTCCGACGAACCGTTGCGTGCGGCGGCCGAGGCGCTGGAGAACGGCGACCTGGTGGCGATCATGCCGCAGGGCACGATCCCGCGGGGGCTCGCGTTCTTCGAGCCGAAGCTCCGCGGCCGCTGGGGTGCGGCACGGCTCGCGGCGATGACCGGCGCTCCGGTCGTGCCGGTCGGGTTGTGGGGCACCGAGCAGGTGTGGCCGCGCTCGTCGCGGCTGCCGAACGTGCTGAACGTCGTCGATCCGCCCCTCGTGCAGGTGCGTGTCGGCACGGCCGTGCCGCTGAAGCACAAGAGCCCCGACGCGGACACCAAGAAGATCATGAAGGCGATCATGGAGCTGCTGCCACCCGAGAGCCGGGTGCGCCACGAACCCACCGACGCCGAGCTGCTCGCCACCCTGCCGCCCGGCTACCAGGGCGACCCGCGGGCGGAGGTCACCCGTCGTCCCGGCACCGACTGACCTCGTCGTCGGACGGCCGGCACTCGCCGGACCCGGTCAGACCTTGCGGGGCGGGCGCGGCAGGAACGGCGACGTGCGCTCGATGTACTCGCGGTAGCCCTCGCGGCGCTTGACGATCGTCTTCTCGAGGAACGTCACACCCGACACCCGGCGCAGCAGCACGGTCATCAGCAGCGAGCCGACGAGGCCGATCGCGCCGACACCGGTCTCGGCGGCCACGAGGCCGATGCCCCACCACACGCAGGCGTCGCCGAAGTAGTTGGGGTGGCGCGTGTACTTCCACAGGCCGCGGTCCATCACCTTGCCGGCGCTGGCCGGGTCGGCCTTGAAGCGGGCGAGCTGGGCGTCTCCCACCACCTCGAAGAACAGGCCGACGGCGTAGACCACGAGGCCGATGATCGCGAGCACCCCGATGCCCGGTGTGTCGTCGGTCTGGCCGAGCTGCACCGGCAGCGACACCACCCACATCAGCACGCCCTGGAGCCCGAACACGGTGTACAGGCTGATCAGCGGGAACTTCGGGCCGTGGTGCTTGCGCATCGCCCGGTAGCGGTAGTCCTCGCCGTGGCCGAGGTTGCGCCACGCCAGGTAGCCGGCCAGTCGCAGCCCCCAGAGGGTGGTCATGCCGACGAGGAGCCAGCCGCGGGCCGCGTCGAGGTCGCCGTCGGCGGTGAGCCGCACCGCCCACGCCACGAGCACGAAGCCCAGGCCCCAGACGATGTCGACGATCGACGCGTTGCGGATCGCGACGCTGATGCTCCAGGTGACGAGCATCAGGACGACGATCGTCACCGCAGCGGCGACGAGAGCGGTGGCGGTGGGTGACATCAGGACCTCATGGGTTCGTTGGAGCGACGGGAGTGACGCGATCGGGAGCGTCGCGCACGGGATGACGAGCGGTGGCCGGCGGGCGCGGTCGCGAGGAGGTCGGCGACGGCCCGGTCGACCTCGAGCCAGCGGTCGTCGAGCCACCGCGTGAACGCGGCCGGGTCGTCGACCGAGGGGACGTCGCCACGAGCGACCCGTCGCGCTCGGAACTGCACGCGTGGTGCGCCCCGGCCGAGTGCGCGCAGGATGCCGCCGAAGGTGTCGAGCCCCTCGAAGCCGGTGTGCCACGCGATCACGAGGTCGGCCGTGGGGTCGCCGCGAAGCAGCGCCGTCGTGCCGGCGGGGCGTGGTGGGAGCAGGTGCGTGAGCGCACCGAGCCGCTCGGCGCGGGGTGTGTCCCGCTCGGCGATGTGGGCGAGGGCCCGCGACCGCTTCGCGTCGGCGGCACGGGTGCCCTCCGGGAAGATGATGACGGCGTCGCGGTCGCCGAGGCCCGTGGCCAGGGTGCGCAGCGCATCGAGTTCGACCGCGGAGTCGGTGGCCTCGCGATCGAGGAAGTGGTTGGGGATCCGGCTGCCCACCACGTCCAGGCACGGGTCGAGGAGCAGTTCGCGCTTCAGGACGTAGCGCGGGTGCAGCCCGGCGTCGATGACCACCCAGGCGCTCACGAGCGAGTCGGCCAGGCTGGCGTGCCGGCACAACACCACCACCGGTCCGGGGGTGAGCGCCTCCGCGCCGTCGACGTCGACCGTGAGCCCCGTGGTCGTGCGCAGCACCCGCATGAGGTTGGCCGCCCACCAGCGCTGCAGCGCGTAGTGCGCCGGCAGGTCGTGTCGTCGCCCGGTGAGCCAGAGGGCGAACGCCGCCACGACGCCCGCCGTCTCGAGCCACGACCAGCCGACGCCGAACGCGAGGAGCCGCACGGTGGGGAGGCGGGTGCGGCCGCGCAACAGGTCGGCGACGGCCGCGATCGGTACCCACAGCGGGGCGAGCGCGGTGAGCGACAGGGCGGCCAGGACGACACCGGGGATGGTCGTCCATCGACGTCGAGCGGTCCCCACGGCCGCGTACGTTACGCGGTGGCCCGGTCGGGTGTGACGCCCACCGCACGGACACGCGCCATCTCCCTACCGACCGGTAGGTAGACTCGGGGCATGAACGAGGTCGCGCTCCTCCACGAACTGACCGCCGTCGCCGAGCAGCTCACCGCCCGCCACTACGACACCTGCAAGCCGTGGTACCCGCACGAGTTCGTGCCGTGGAGCCTCGGGCGCGACTTCGCCGAGGGTGAGGCCTGGGACGCGTCCGAGGTGCCCCTGCCCGACGCCGTCCGCTCGGCGCTGTTCGTCAACCTCCTCACCGAGGACAACCTGCCGTACTACTTCCAGACCATCGACCGGATGTTCGGTCGTGACGGCGTGTGGCGCGAGTGGTCGCACCGATGGACCGCCGAGGAGGCGCGGCACTCGATCGCGCTGCGCGACTTCATGACCGTCACCCGGGCGCTCGACCCGCGTGCCGTCGAGGACGGCCGGATGTCGCAGATGTCGGGCGGCCAGGTGCCCGACCCGCCGTCGGCGGTCGACGGCTTCGTCTACGTGGCGCTGCAGGAGCTCGCCACCCGCATCGCCCACCGCAACACGGGCAAGGCGTTGCAGGCCCACCTCGGCGACCACCCGGTCGGCGTCGCCGGGTACGAGGTGATCAACCGGGTCGCCGCCGACGAGAACTTCCACTTCCTGTTCTACCGCGACCTCACCACCGCAGCGCTGGAGATCGCCCCGTCGCTCGTGCTGCCGGCGATCGAGCGCCAGGTGCGCGAGTTCGAGATGCCGGGCACCGGCATCCCCGGGTTCAAGAAGCACGCCGAGGCGATCGCCCGCGACGGGCTGTACAACCTGCAGCAGCACCACGACCAGATCCTCCAGCCGGTGGTGCTGCGGTGGTGGAAGATCGAGTCGCTGAGCGGCCTGAGCGCCGAGGCCGAGCAGGCCCGCGACGCGGTGCTCGATCGGATCAACCGGATCGGCGTGGCCGCCCGCCGGCTCGCTGAGCGTGCCCGCGACGCCGCCGACCGCGCCCGGTCGGCGATCGGTCGCCCGGGCGTCGCCCCGGCCACCTGACGCAGCCAGGTCGGGTCGATCCGGTGATCAGTCGCCGGTGACGCCGTCGATGGCCTCGCGCAGGAGGTCGGCGTGGCCGCAGTGCCGGGCGTACTCCTCGATCATGTGGATCACGATCCACCGCAGTGACACGTCACCGCGTGCGCCGGTGCGGTCGGCGCCGATCGCGCCGAGGTCGGGCGTGGCGGCCACGATCTCGCGGGCTCGGGCCACCTCTCGGTGCCACACCGCGATCGCGTCGGCGAGCGTGTCGTCGGGGCCGTGGTGCCAGTCGAGGTCGGGGTCGTCCTCGCTCTCGTAGTTGCCGGTGGTGATCTCGGCCGTGAAGCAGCCGCGGAACCACCAGCGCTCCACGTCGGCGAGGTGGCGGGTCATGCCGAGCAGGTCGAGGTCGCTCGGTGGCACCCGCACGCGTGCCTGGGCGTCGTCGAGGTCCTCGACCTTGCGGAGGAACACCGCGCGGAAGTAGTCGAGGAACTCGGTGAGCATCGTGTATTCGTCGCCGACATGAGCGATGTCGGGCAGGGGCGAGCGGGTGTCGGTCTCCGGCTCAGGCATGGAAGGGCGATCCGTCGAAACGGTCGATCGTGGTGAAGTCGCCCACCGCGTGGCGCTTCAGCTTCGTGTTCTGGTGGACGGGGTGGCCGAGGAAGATCGTTGCGACGAGCGCGTGGTGGTGGGGGAGCGCGAGCCGATCGGCGATCGTCGGCTCGCGGCGTGACAGGAAGGTGGTCAGCACCCCACCGAGGCCGTGCTCGCGTGCGGCGAGCAGGATGCTCCAGCAGAACGGATAGATCGACGCACCGCCGGTGACGGGCGGGCGGTCGAGGTTGCCGTCCATCATCGCGATCGAGTCGAGATCGGCGGCGATCGCGAGCACCACGGGGACCGTGTCGATCGCGTCGAGCAGCGGGTTGGGTGCGGCGATCGGCGGGGCGTCGATCGAACGCCCGAACGCGAAGGCCGTCACACCCGTTGCATTTGCACCGACGTACTCCTCCCAGACCTCCCGCATCAGCGCCGCCATCTCGCGACGGGCGTCGAGGTCGCGGACGACCGCCACCTTCCAGGGCTGGCGGTTGCCGCCGCTCGGGGCGAACCGCGCGGTGTCGAGGACCGCGTGCAGGGCGGCGTCCGAGACCGGCTCGTCGGTGAACGCGCGGACGGCGCCGGTGCTGCGGAGTGCGTCGAGGAGCTCCATGCCCGCCGACGCTACGCGAGACGGAGGCCGAGCGGCGTCGCTGCGGGGGACCTTCGGCTCTGTGAGGTCCCGGGCACCGGGTGGACGATCGAGGCACGAGGGCTGCGGCGATCGGCCGCAGCGCGCCGACCCGAGTGCGAGGTGACGATCGATGCACCACACCACGGACCAGACGGTCGCCCGGGCGACGGTCGCGCCGAACCTCGTCGACTACGAGGCCGCTCGCACCGCGTTCGACTGGGCCGACGCCCGGGCCCTGCTGGCCGGTCTGCCCGACGGCGCCGGCTGCAACATCGCGTGGGAGGCGCTGGACCGCCACGTCGCCGAGGGCCGGGGTGGGCAGGTCGCGCTGCGCCTGCTCGGTCGGGCCGGTGGACGTCGTGAGGTCACCTACGCCGAGCTCGCCGAGCAGTCGGGGCGGTTCGCCGCCGGGCTCGAGCAGCTCCAGGTCGCGGCGGGCGAGGTCGTGGTCGTCGTGTGCGGTCGCCAGCTCGACCTGTTCGTCGCGGTACTCGGCGCGCTGAAGCGACGGTGCGTGGTGTGCCCGGTCTTCTCGGCGTTCGGCCCGGAGCCGATCGCGACACGTCTGCAGCTGTCCTCGGCCGCGGTGCTCGTCACGACCCCGGACCTGTACCGGCGCAAGGTGGCCGAGCGCCGCGGGGACCTCCCTGCGCTGCGTCACGTGATCGTGACCGGTGACGCCGCCACCGCGCCGGACGGCACCCTCGCGCTCGACCCGCTGCTCGCCGGTGCCCCCGCCGGGTACCGCATCGCCCCGACCTCCGCCGACGACCCCGCGCTGCTCCACTTCACGAGCGGCACCACCGGGACGCCGAAGGGTGCGGTGCACGTCCACGGCGCAGTGGTGGCGCACCACGTCACCGCCCGACTGGTGCTCGACCTGCACGACGGCGACGTCGTCTGGTGCACGGCCGATCCGGGGTGGGTGACCGGCACGTCCTACGGGATCATCGGTCCGCTGACGTGCGGCGTCACCCTCGTGGTCGACGAGGCGGAGATCGACCCGGCCCGGTGGTACGCGATCCTCGCCGACGAGGCCGTCGACGTCTGGTACACCGCGCCGACCGCCATCCGGATGCTGATGCGGGCGGGCACCGACGTGCCCGGCCTCGACCGGCCGCGACCGCACCTGCGGTTGGCGTGCAGCGTGGGTGAACCCCTCGCTCCCGACGCCGTCGAGTGGGGCGAACGCCACCTCGGACTGCCCTTCCACGACACGTGGTGGCAGACCGAGACCGGTGGGATCATGGTGGCGAACTTCCGGTCGATGCCGATCCGCCCGGGGTCGATGGGACGCCCGCTGCCCGGCATCGAGGTCGCGCTGGTGGCGTGCGACGACGAGGGCGACCTGGTCCGCACGCCTGCCGGCGAGGTGGTGTTGCTCGACGGTGCTGCGCAGGGGATGTTGGCGCTGCGGACGCCGTGGCCGTCGATGTTCCGCAGCTATCTCGGCGCCCCCGACCGCTACGCGGCGTGCTTCGCACCGGCGGCCGGCGCCACCTGGTATCTGTCCGGCGATGTCGTCCGTCGCGACCGCGACGGGTACCTGTGGTTCGTCGCGAGGGCCGACGACGTGATCAAGACCTCGGGGCACCTGATCGGCCCGTTCGAGGTGGAGCGCGTGCTCGTGGAGCACGAGGCGGTGGCCGAGGCCGGGGTGTACGCCGTGCCCGACCCGGTCGCGGGTGCGCTGGTGCACGCGGTCGTCGTCCTCACCACCGACACCGTCGAACGCCTGGCGGGCGGCGACCCGGGCGAGGTGCTGCGATCGGTGATGGCCCACGCACGTCGACACCTCGGTGCATCCGTCGCCCCGCGCCAGATCCTCGTCGCCGACGACCTGCCGAAGACGCGCAGCGGCAAGATCCTGCGCCGCGTCCTGCGTGCTCGCGAGCTCGGTCTGCCCGTCGGGGACCTGTCGACCCTCGAGACCGGGGCCGTCCAGACCGGGGCCGTCCAGACCGGGGCCGTCCAGTCGGGGGCCGTCCAGTCGGGGGCCGTCGAGACAGGAGCACGACCATGACCACGGTCGCTTCGCCGGTTCCCGCCACGCTCGCGCCGTCCGACGTGGAACTGCTGCGCCGCATGCTGCTCGTCCGCCGGTTCGAGGAGCGATGTGCCGAGCTGTACTCGGCGAGCCGCATCCGCGGCTTCCTGCACCTGTACATCGGCGAGGAGGCCGTCGCCGTCGGCGTGGGGGCGGCGCTGGAGGACGGCGACAACGTGGTCGCCACGTACCGCGAGCACGGGCACGCGCTCGTGCGCGGCGTCCCGGCCGGCGCGGTGATGGCGGAGATGTTCGGCAAGGTCGAGGGCTGCAGCCGGGGTCGCGGCGGCTCGATGCACCTGTTCTCCGTCGACCACCGGTTCTACGGCGGCCACGGCATCGTGGCGGGCGGCCTCCCGGTGGCGCTCGGGCTCGCGCTCGCCGACCGGATGCGCGGCGTCCCACGCGTGACCGCCTGCTTCTTCGGCGAGGGTGCCGTCGCCGAGGGCGAGTTCCACGAGACGATGAACCTCGCCGCGCTGTGGACGGTACCGATGCTGTTCTGCTGCGAGAACAACCTCTACGCGATGGGCACCGCGCTGGCCCGCTCGGAGAGCGACACCGACCTGACCGTGAAGGCGGCGAGCTACGGGATGCCCGCATGGTCGGTCGACGGCATGGACGTGATCGCGGTGCGCGAGGCCACGCGTCGCGCCGCCCTGCAGGCGCGTGCCGGTGGCGGCCCGGTGTTCCTGGAGTTGCGCACGTACCGGTTCCGCGCGCACTCGATGTACGACCCCGAGCTGTACCGCTCGAAGGACGAGGTCGCGGTGTGGCGCGAACGCGACCCGATCGACGCGATCGCCCGGCGGCTCACCGGCGCCGCGCTGCTCGACGCCGACGCACTCGAGGCACTCGACGCGGCAGCGATGGAGGAGGTGGATGCCGCAGTCGCGTTCGCCGACGCCGGCACCGACGAGCCGCTGTCCGACCTCACCCGGCACGTGTACGCGGACCGGCGAGGCGAGCGCGGACCCGAGGAGGAGCGGACATGACGTCGACGACGTGCCGTGAGGCGATGCGCGAGGCGATCCGGGAGGCGATGCTCGCCGACGACCGGGTGTTCCTGATGGGTGAGGACGTCGGTGCCTACGGCGGGTGCTTCGCCGTGTCGAAGGGCCTGCTCGACGAGTTCGGACCCGACCGCATCCGCGACACGCCGCTGTCGGAGTCGGCCTTCGTCGGGGCGGGCATCGGTGCGGCGATCGCCGGTCTGCGCCCGATCGTCGAGATCATGACCGTGAACTTCAGCCTGCTCGCGCTCGACCAGATCCTGAACAACGCCGCCACGCTGCGGCACATGTCCGGTGGTCAGGTCGGGGTGCCGCTCGTGATCCGGATGACCACCGGCGGCGGGCGTCAACTCGCGGCACAGCACTCGCACAGCCTGGAGGGGTGGTACGGCCACATCCCCGGCATCACGGTGCTCGTACCTGCGACGGTGGACGACTTCCGAGGGATGCTCGCCCCGGCACTCGCGGATCCCGATCCGGTGCTGATCTTCGAGCACGCGCTGCTCTACAACGCCGAGGGCGAGCTCTCGGCCGGATCGATTCCACCGATCGACCGGGCGGTGGTGCGCCGCTCCGGGCGTGACGTCACGATCGTCACCTACGGCGGATCGCTCGCGAAGTGTCTCGTCGCGGCCGACCAGCTCGCGGGCCGTGGCATCGACGCCGAGGTGATCGATCTCCGGTCGCTGCGACCGCTCGACGACGCGACGCTGCTCGACAGCGTGGCGCGCACCCACCGGGCGGTGGTCGTCGACGAGGGGTGGCGCTCGGGCAGCATCTCGGCGGAGGTGAGCGCCCGCATCACCGAGCACGCGTTCTTCGACCTCGACGCGCCGGTGCTGCGCGTGTGCTGCGCCGAGGTGCCGTTGCCGTACGCGAAGCATCTCGAGGACGCCGCCCTCCCGAGCGTGGAGCGGGTGGTGGCTGCCGTCGACGAGGTGGTGAACGTCCGTGCCTGACGTGGTGCCGTTCACGATGCCGTCGCTCGGCGCGGACATGGACGAGGGCACCGTCGTCGAGTGGCGCGTCGCGCCGGGTGAGACCGTGCACCGGGGCGACGTGGTGGCGGTGGTCGAGACCGACAAGAGCGACCTCGACGTCGAGGTCTTCCTGGACGGGGTGGTGCACGACCTGGTCGTCCCCGTCGGGGTGCGCGTGCCGGTCGGCACCGTGCTCGCGACGATCGAACCGGCCGCGTCGCAGGGGCCGCGCCGCTCGGCCACCGCTGCACCCGTGCCCGTGCCCGTGCCCGTGCCCG